>Ga0209700_100495_pt1 | contig 74207 bp, 32 predicted proteins | sample SiratroredBW_FD_187528 | JGI IMG/M metagenome (GOLD analysis project Ga0209700, IMG submission 187528) | Root nodule microbial communities of legume samples collected from California, USA - Siratro red BW (SPAdes) (version 2) | ecosystem: Host-associated > Plants > Roots > Nodule | place: USA... | reverse complement strand
TTCTTACAACCAAGCAGTTTTTTCTATAGACTTTATATTTTTCCTTACAAAAAATATGTTGAGTGAACCTTATGTCTCTTCTAACAAAAAAAAGTAAGAATAATAATTACAGGAAACATTTAATCTTAAATAAACCTTATATCTTTCTCCAGACAAAAGATAAGAAAACCATCGTTATACAACAACAGTGAATAACTATAATGATACATTTTTTATCTAATCTATTATATATTAAATCTTTAATTATTAAGAAGTGAGTTTAGTATCCGAGTGTTCAAGTACCTCCCCTCTATTCCAGATGTCAAAGGCCTAAAAGTAATTAAAAATCATTGGACTTGATATTTGAAAGAAATTGTTATTAGTATCATAAAACACATCTCGTTATTTTAGTTAATTATTTTAGTTAGATTTAATATTTTTGAAACAAATATCACTAGTTAGTCGCTTCATCCATAAGTAACATGATTGGTAATGAGAGATAAAAGAACATTTTTTTAATTTAGGAAGTAAATGAAATAATTTTTAATTTAAAGAGTTAAAAGAAAAATTAACCCAAATTTAAAAGATTAAAAATATATTTTATTCAATCTCTCATATTTTTATCATTTCTAGTTTTTATTTATTTATTTCCTATTTATTTCATTTATATGTCAACAAAGTATAACCATTCAAGGTAAATTTGCAAAATTATTAAAAAAAAACAAATATTATTTAAATTACTTTTATTTGTAAGAGAAAATAAGTTCCTTCACCAATTCTAGTTTTACTTATACGCAAGTTCTCATACTTGTTAAAACTTTGTGTTTTAGTTTTTATACTCAGAAACCTTACATTTTAATTCGTACGAATTCTTTTATTTATTTTAGTACCCGCCATAAATTATCAAATAATTTTGTTAATGCTGCCACAAAATTAAAACTAAAAATGTAAAACTACTGTAAATTTTTCAGTAGTTTGTTTACAAATGAAAATATTTCCAAAATGCATCCTTTGCCAAAAACACTGAGTGAGTTTAAATTCAATGTGGACACGGTATCAAATTTGTTGGGATTTTTAGAGATTTTATGGACAACTCATTATCTATAGGGTAAAATAAATTTAACTTTTTTTAGAACAATAAAATAAATTTAATTTAAAAAAGAAGAACACAAGAAAGAAAAGAATGAGAAAAGAAAAAACAAGAAAAAGGAGCTTATAGTTTCATTTAAATATATTTTATATTCTTCCAAGGAGACCCTAATTCAAGAGTCTCTGCTCTGCTCTATCTTCTTCAACTTCCAAAGTTCTCTTTTTCTTCCATGAATTCAATTTCTTTAACTTCCTTCCTTTCCATACCCTCTCCACCATGCAACTTCCATTCCCTTCTCCAATCCAAGCACCAACCATTTATGCACACTCTCTGTTCCACTGCTCTCACTCTCTCTCCAACTTCTCTCACACCAAAACCCTTTTTGCGGCGAGCCACCGACTCAAACATCGACGCACCCATTTCTCTCCCGGAGGGGGAATCTTTTGTTTCCATTCCAGAACTCGAGGAGAAGGACTGGTCCGTGCTCGATTGCGTCGAACAGCGAAGCCTTGAGCGCATTGTGTCTGCGGGGAAGGTCCAAGAGGGTTCGAGGGTTTTGGTTTCAACTGGGTCGGAAGACTTTGTGGATTCCTTGGTGGGGTTGACTTCCTCTCTGTTCGTTGTCCATGACTCGCTTCTCGTCTTGGCCTGCGTCAAAGAGAAATATGACAGCGTTAAGTGTTGGCAAGGAGAGATAGTATATGTGCCGGAAAAGTGGGGTCCTTTTGACGCTGTGTTCCTTTATTTTCTTCCCGCGTTAACCTTCAAGCTTGACCAAATTCTGGGGTCTTTGGCTCCGAAATGTGCTCCAGGTTAGTTTTCTCTTCAAATTTGAGAACTTTGTAATCGCTTCTGATTAATAGTTTCCTCTTTTTATGGCATATTGTTATTTCCTGTTACTGTCTAGAACAAAGCTGCTATGGTTGTTTACAGTCTAGAAATTTTAGCACAGACCTATGAAACACTTTCAAACATGCTGTCTGTCATAATTGGCATTTGGGTCTAATGTCATGTTTGGATAGACTTTCCTATAGATAAAATGAATTAAGTTTATATCCTAAGTTGAAATTAACTTATGCATAAGTTAAAATCAGTTTTTGAAGAAGTTATGTAAGAAAACTTTTCTACATTAGGTAATTTAGAGGCTAATTTTAACTTATGGAAGGTTTTTAATCTGATTTAGCTTTTTAATTTCGTTTCCTGTTAATGATTATGAAGAAATTTATTGAAACAAGACTTACTTTTTGTTTAATACGCCTCTACTCATAATTTTGTAGTTTTCAAAGAATTTTAATCAATGGGAAAGAATGTAGTTCGAGTGTGTTTGAGAGTATCACTGCCTACTAGCTCTACTATAAATTTAATTTTTATATGTTAACTTCATTCAAGCATGAGCAGCCATTCTATTTGCTTTTGAGACAAACTCCACACATGTTGTGGCACAAAAAATTTGTCGTTCATGAACATTGAGTAATGTTTTTCCTGTAAGTGTTTGCACTCAAGGTTTGAGTAATTTGGGCGAGGTGTAGAGAACTCAGGAAAAACACTCCTGAAATGCAGAATTTCTTACCTCTATTTTTGCTCAGCTATTGATTTGTTTATGACTTTATTCTATTTAGATGATAATTTATAAGTGTGTAATTTTTATTTTTATTCTGCTAGCTGTATGTGTACCTGACTGTTTGCACAGTAAATTGATGGATTTTCTTAGTTTTCCATGTTATTTTTCTTATTCTTGGGGTATATAAATTTTCTTGTGAAGTTTGGCTCAGTGCTACCAAGTTGTTGTATTTGATTTTGGATTTGACCTGTAGGTGGAAGAGTGATTATCAGTCATCCCAAAGGGAAAGAAGTATTAGAACAGCAACGACAACAGTACCCAGATGTGGTGGTTTCTGACATGCCTGATAAAACACATTTGCAAAGTGTTGCAGCTGCTCACTCTTTTGATTTGGCTGAATTTGTGGATGAACCTGGCCTATATTTAGCCGTTTTGATCTGCTCCAGGACATAATACCTAGAGTGGATACATTTGAATACACATTTTGATTGAACTTCTGTATGATGTTTTTCTTTTTGACTGATAACTTGAATTTTTGGATGAAAAAAAGTCATAAAATGATATAGTTTTATTCGTATGTGATCTTTTGCTCACTTGTGAAATTTTGCATAGCGATTGGAACGCTTTTGTGTCAATCAAATTCTTCCATCTCTTAAAAAGCCTGACTATAAACGTTACAAAAGCCTCGGAAGCTCAACCAAGACCACCTTTGTCCATTCAATACAAATCAAACCGACACAAAGGTTCATCATCCAGAAACACAACCACCAAATAACAAGACCCAATACCAAGATGTGGTGGCTTTCTAGCTAGACCTTGGATACAAGTGTTGCTGATGAAAGTTGGAAGTTTATTCAAATTATTAGCGTTATATTGTCAGGTTCCTCAAGGTTAAGCAAAGCAGGTAAAGCAATTTTTGATTTCAAAAGAAAATATTTAATTTTAAAATTATATTTAAAAATAAATTTTAATTAAAAATTTAAAAAAATTTAACTGATTTTAAGTTTATATGTGTACTTTAAATATTTTTTAATAACTATAAATATTATTTAATAAATAATGCTTTTGAAACTTTTTCCTAATAAATTTATAATATTTTTTTTAAAAGGCATTGAACCATTAATTATATTATATATTAAAACTTATGTTCCTTTTTTCTTTAACTCTTCAACTTATTTCTTTCATTTTTTTGGACTTCTTTACTTATATCATTTATTTATTTTAATTTGAGTGTTTGGTTGTCATTAAGCTTATCTAATTTCATATATGTTTTATCATTTTCTATTGTGCATTTATATGTATATTTCTATTTGAAGGCTTGGAGCAGTATAGTGAGGAATTAGAGTTTATGTTAGCTTTAAGGTAAAAATCAATATCAGGTAAAAATCAATATCAGATAGATGAATTGATCTCAAAATCAGTTTATTTTTCGTTATTGTTTAATTAATTTTAAAATAATTTGTGCAGATTTAAAGAAGAGCATTAGAGATTTAAAATTTATAAATTAAAGTTAAAGGCTTACCAAAGAACATGACTGGAAGATAGAAAGAGACTGACTTGAGACTTCAAGACAAGATAATACTATCATTGCTTTGGCAATCAGGTTTTATCTTTTTAATTTAGTCCTGTTTTATATATTTCTAAATTATATTCAATGTTATGTATATGTTATAATTTTTAATTTTATATAAAACATACAAATATGTCACCTAAATTTGTTTTTAGAATTAAAATATCTTAAAGGATATTATATGACTAAAGAAGATTATATGATTGAAAAATGATAAACCAATTGACATTCTTAATTATATAAAAAGAAGTAAATTATTTTTCAAATGTATATATAACCTATAGAATAATGTTAATAATTTAAGTATCATCTTATTGTGAAATGAGTTTTTCAAAACTTAAACTAATAAAATATTATTTAAGATCAACAATGTCTCAATAAAAATTAAATGAATTAGTTTTATTATCTATTATAAAATATTTTTTAAATAAAATTAATTATAACAATTTAATAGATAATTTTACACCACAAAAATTTTTAAAAAATAAATTTTAAATAAAAATATTGTAATTTTAAATATTTTTTTAATTTGAAAAAAACTTACTTTTTTAATGTAGTTGAGACCCTAAAGTCTTGAGCTGTGACTATATATTGCTAATAAGAAAAGTTTACAAATGTTGTTAATAGACCAAGAACCATAATATAATAAAAAAAGTTATTAATCTAGGAATTAGAATCTCCAGGTATTAGATTACTTTGGGGAGAAAAAATAATCATATCATCCTATTACTTCTGTTATTTTTATTCATTATTTAAATAGTTTAGTTTAAAATTTAAATTCAATTATAAAAAATTTTGACCATATAAGTTTTAAATTTTTAATTTCAATTTTGTTTTATTATTTTTTATAGAAAATATTTAATAAATAAAATTATGTAACTAATATGATAAAAAATAATTTAAAATATCAAATATGTCGTGTATAAGTCATTGTGTGAAAAATAGTAGCATAGCTCTTCAAATATATACCATAAAATAAATTTAAGTATCTTGAAAAATATATTTATGCACATTTACTTAAATAATTACTTAAACCTATTTTTAATTAAATATTTTTTTCCAAAAAATAAATGAGTCATTTAACAATTTTATAGATATATCAAAAAATATAATTGTAAACATGAGTGACAATAAATATATATATATATATATATATATATATATATATATATATATATATATATATATATTATTACAACTTATTAAGTTCAAGTTAATTATCAAATCGAAGTCAATGGTAATGGATTCTTCATCTTTTTAAATTTTTTAAACAAGTTCATTTATACAACAAATAAAAATATTGTCATTATAAATAACTTTGTCGTCAGAAATTTATTCAATAAATTTTCAATCAAATCTATATAAAAAAATAAATACTAAATAATTATTTATCACATCATTCATAAATTTGTGATCTAAAAATAACATTACATAACATTAAATGACTAAGAAAATATTTTAACCAGATTATAAAAAGCTCTGTAAATCAACTTGAAAAATGTAGAACAAATAATCATTTGTTAGATTATTGATGTTACTAAGTTCTTATTGATGTTACTAAGTTCGTTTAATCCCAAAGACTAAAAACTAACTATAAAATGAAATTTTTTAACTAGAGAACCAAAAGAAAGTGTGAAAAAGTACCTTTTTATCCTTAATCTTTTTACCTTTTCCGGATGTATATTTTTTCAAATTTCTCTGTATATTTTTGTTAGAAACGAAAAATCAATTATTAAGGTGTGATATTGGTAAAGCATTCCACAGTGTCAATTTTCTTTCATTTCTTCTCACTCCTCTGTACCAAAAGACTGAAGTTTTCACATTTTCCTTCAGTCGGTTAACACTAAACAACTCTTTAAAGAGGTAAGACATAGAAAATTAAATTTTAATTAATAAATTTCAAATCAAACTTTAACTCTCATGGGTATTACTTCAAGAATACCTCAGATTTTTCACCTCAATAAGACGAAGTAGAAAAGAGCAAATATGGCCGAACATCATTTGTAAAGGTGCTACGGTTAATACCTATGCCACCTTCACTCTATCTACACATCATATTCAAATGTTTCATATCCCTGCGTGAGAGATTCAAATGAAAGGATCTAAATTAGAATTCAATTTCTGATACAGTCATTTATAGAGGCGGGGCAAATGCTTTAATCATAAGGACAATGTGGGCTCAAAACTCCAAATACAGCTTTCACTATAAAGACTGTTGGTTTCAGCAGGACAAAAAGAATTATGAAGAACAAATGCTTCAATGAAACTTTAAGGTGATTATGATGACCTCACAATCTTTAAAATACCAACACTCTCAATCTTTCTCTACAACAAAAAAAAAAGACAACAATTACCTAATCAAGCTATAGGCTAAATTCGAAATTGCAGAAAGAAAGCTTATTGTTCACCCAATTACAAGGTACTCAAACCTCCATTTCCATATGTGAAGATAGGGACTGGATACCACAACAGCCACCTTATTCTTCTCACTTTATCATTTTAAAAATTGGAAACCTTTATTACTTGTTGCGAACAAATTGTATTCCTCCATGGCAGGAGTCTCTTTCTTATTGCAATTATGGACATTTTCAACGTGATCTGCTGAACCTTTTGACCCAAAATCACCAACAGAATCTCCATTCAATGATGTGTGCACGGATTTACATCCTGTTGAAAGGGCTACGGGTCCACCAAAATGAAACAAGGAAAAATCATCGTTATTCTCAAGTGATTTGGCAGAATTATCATGCATAACTTCTCCATATAATGCTGGTTTCTTGGAAATAGTTCCAGTTGTAACAACCCTTTCTGCAAAATATCCATGATGCTGTGGCAAAGAAGCTGGCTTGGAAACCCGACTCCGTAACTCTGCATTCAAGACACTAGGTCTAGCAACTGGCTGATGAACGGGAACGGCAGGGTTGAAAATGGGAGCTGGTTGCTGCAAGGCTCCATACTGCAAGCAGAAGCGTGGGTCCTCATTCAAGCCATATCCAAGAGGGCTAGCATATAAATAGGGATTTGTATGTGGGAAGGGTACCAACCCATTTGTAGGAGCTCCTGGCCATGAAACCGGATTTTGATGGAAATAACCCATTGTTGAAGGAGATTGAAACACTGGAAAATGTATATTGTGGTTTGCCAACGGTGGAAGCATACTTTGAGGTTGAGAACACACATTAGCGGTGGAAAAACAAGTATCAAAACTTTGGGCAGTTTCCTTAAGATTCCCAAATGCATAATTTCTTGTACCGTCCAAGGACGGACCAGTCAATGAACTTGAACTTCTTACCAAACCCTCACCATTTGTCTTCTTGTTATTCTCTGTGGCATGTTCATGACAATCAGACATGTAATCCAAATTATTTCTTACTTCAGATTGCCGGCTAACATCTTCTGAATCTGATGTGATAGAGGATTCTGTATTTTCATGGTTTGACGAGGAGGTATTGTTATCACCCTCACTTAGGCATAATGAGCAGTTATCAGAGCTAAAAGTGCTACTTTGAGTGGGATCAGCAGAATTGTTTAAGACAAAGCCTCCAGTTGAACATATTCCAGGTTTCTCTGAAGCAATTTCCATAGAGCTACAAAAGCCTTCAGCTTCTACATGAAAATTATTTTGACACCTTTCATCCACTCCACCAAATCTCTTTGAATTACATTCCTCAACATCATTTTCACCTGACTCAGCACCTTCTCCAATAGATGACTTGATCAGATCAGAATGATTTTCTTGAACTTTAGTGGACCTCAAAATAACATCAGAATCAGAATCACCACAATGATATTTCTTCTGAGACTCCGTAGGCTCCCAAACTCTCTTCGACTGACCAGTATAGTTCCCCAAAATGATTTTGTTTTTGGATCTTCCATTACTCTCATGCATATAGTCTACCTGATTATTCTTGGTACCATGATAAAATTGCTTGGATGTATCCCCTGCAGATTCAGACTGACAAGTAGACTTTGTCTCCCGATTAACTCTAGTCATAGAAGAATGTTGCTCAATCCTTGTCTTATATTCATTATTCAAGCTACAGCTGCAAGAATGAATATCACATCTCTCATTTGTTCGATTCTTAGAACTATAAAACTTCTCATTAAACTTGGGAGGACCACAATTTCGACTATTCAATTTTGTAGGAACATTAATCCTTGATTGCCTATTCAACCCATTCATTACCTTGGATGACGTCACAAGACTCTCTCCATAATGTCTTGGCTCAGATCTACCAACCATCACACTATTTTCTGAAACACCTGCATATGGCCGTCTGTCAGACCACTTCATAGGCGGCATATCCTGTTGAAATTCTTTCCTACATCTTAATCTTCGGTGAGAAAGCATTGATTGTTCAATTGTAGACTGATCCATCTCGTCTTTTGCATTTGAAATTTCTTCCTCACAATCATCAAAAGAGAGATCTTGTGGTTTCAAAGTACTATCCTCACTGCACAATTCTTCATCTTGGATGTTAGGAGAATCATCCCTCAATTGATTAGTTACATCTGATTCAATAACAGAATTCGTGCAGCTAGTAGGATAATTTTGCTCCACATCTGCAACTGCAGACAGTTCTTCCTTTGAGATTTCAGTAGAACCAACAGCATCATTTGATTCAGAACACCTTTTTTCTTTTTCTTTTCCTTTTAGTCTTTCCTTCCTCCTAAGCCTTTTCTCCCTTTCCTTTGTCCTTCTCCTCTCCTTGCGTTCTTCTTCTTCTCGTTTTTCCTTTTCTTCTTCTTCAAGAAGCTTCATCTACAGACAAAAACATACAATTGGGCTTTAGGAAGTGTAATTTAAAAAAAAGAAAACAAGAGTTTTAACAGCCTTTTTCCTGAAAAGCATAATAACTAAGACCTGTTTTTCCAATGTAATGATTTCTCTGCAAGCTACATGCACTCGATCCTCCAACAGTTTTAATGCAAGACAGACGAATATGCTGTGTGCATTTTGACGTGCTGTTCCTTCTCTGAAAGCCTTTTCAACCTGAAGGATAAGACACCGTCAGTGACCGAACAAAACAGACACACAGAAAATAAAATTTTAATCTAAACATGCCTGCTCTTTGAAAATAACAGTAGCAGCATCTAGCAGAAATTCTCGAGCAAGTTCAGGGCTTTTTGCATGCTTTTGGGGACGGGAGCATTCTCCATCAAGTTCATTCCCATCCTTGTCAATTGAATCATCATCCTGAGAGCATACATCATATAAAATGAAAACTTATCTGACAAATTCCTCATGAATAAATATCAAACTCAAAAGAATGATGGATAATTAACAAGGGTTATTTTCTTAGAGAAACTTGAATTACCTCTTCTTCCTCAGCCTCTTCAGCATGCTCAAAGAATCTTCTGATACTTTCCCCTTTTGTGATTGTAACAAAACCATCTCCTACAATTAACCTGCAATGTACACACTGTTGACCCTTCAACGAATGAGCTTTAACAGAAAATTCAGTACAGCGTCCATCTAATCTCCAGGCTCTGAGGGTGACAAAACATGCACTCAAACCACCAAGATCCAGGCCACTGGCTCGAACACATCCATTCAGTCCCACATTTTCAAACTCCAAAATGTCAGATTTTCCTTCAGTTGTCCCCACAGCCCACTCAAAGTGATGATAGGTCCCTGATGCATCAGCAAATGTCTGACGCCAATCAGCTTGAACTGAGTCATCAGATACCTAACAAAAGTGAATGGACAGATGTCATTTTGGGTAGAAGTTATACTATAGTTGTCAATAGCTTGATGAAACAATCTTTTATAGATACTCTGCAGACACTTCCACTAAAATCTCAATCACTGTAGATTTGACAATAGAAATGTGCAAGTCACACCTCGTATTGAAAGGCAGAGTCAGCAACACAAAACCAACTCGTGCAACGAGGTTCTCTACGCATGCGCTTCAATTCTTTTAGTTCCTTGAATTCTCGAATAACATTTCTTCTACAATCTCTGCAGAATCTCTTACTATCAAACCTGATATAGATATGTCACTCATTAGTAAAAAATAAAATCATAGAGCATCTTTTGAAACTTACAATTATGTACATATATATGGGGAAAAAGTGTACAGCTTTAAAGCAAAGTTTCATATATATTTTCTGATGATGACAAAAAAGATTAAATATTGTTAGTAACGAACAACCAGGCATTGCTTTTATGTATTCAGATAAACATTAGTAAATATGTTTGAAAGAGAAACTAAAAAATTTATTTCTATAATCTAACTGTAATAGAACAATGAGCCATTTGATAATAGCAGCACGTTCTCTGACCCAGTAGAGCAAGACAGCAACAGACACAATGTAAGAAATTTTAAATAAACAGTATGGAACATAAGGATTCACTGAATATTTTTTGCTGACAGAAAATGTAACTCCAGAGACAACACTTAAATGTTATTTAAACCAGTAATAATGTAGAAAAGTGAGTGAAGTGAGTCTATAATAGATTAAGGTTTTCCTATTTATACCGAAAAGATAAACTTAACATTCTAATCTACCACATTGCCTTTGTCAAAATCCCTCTAAAGGTCCCGAAGCCTTCTTGTCCATTATTTGTATCTAATACACTGTTCTTCAAATTTTTTTCTTGTTTCTTTGTCATTCTTAACTTAGGTTCCATTAATTAAGGATCTCATCATACTCACTCCACTTGTGTTACCTTTCAACAAATCTCCTAACAAACAGGAACACAATCACAAAAAGCTCAGTGTCCCAGTGGACAGTAATGTGTTGGCTAAATTATTGCCCAAAGCCTTAATGAAAATAGTAATCACCACATCAGTTGAGTAGAGAATAATGTCAAAGTTTCAGTCCTAACAACACCTCACCTGTTGATTTATCTTCTCAATAATTGCATGAAAACTCTCACATAATCAGCTTTTATCTAACAGTCCATATCTGCACTCCACAAAGTCCCAAAGTATCTAATTGCCTCCAACAAAATCATCCTTTCTTGTCCAAACTACTTGTGTATACAATCCAAAAATACCAAGTATCCAATTTCCTAAACTTTGCAATGTAATAAATAATGGAGTCTAATAACAAAGTGAATCATTCCAATTCTCCAAGATTTTAAATTACAATAGTTCTAGCAAGAACAACAACTGTTTTTGGACAAGAATCCAAGGAAAAACCTTCAATATCAGATGGGTTTTGCCAAGAAATACAATTAATATATTCATCCTTTGGTTGACCATGGGTAAGTAACTCTGGAACAATATAAAAGCAGACAGTAAACACGCATTCAACAAAGAATATGTCAATTTCAACCATATGACGAGATTGTAAAAATAAAATTTATATTATTAGTAACAATCATCACTCATCTAAGGCTTAACAGTGTAAGGAATGGAAAAATAGATAGATACCTGTACATAAGTCTCTCAATAAAATCTTCTTCTTTCATTTTCAAAAGATTAAGTCGTGTTTCCTCTCCCAGTGCTGACCAAAAATCTGCTAGTGTATCACATGAAAGTCTGGCAGTATGCAAGGCACATGTTTCTCTTGTGCCATGTCCTCTACCGTAACTGACTATTCCTTGACTTATCCAACCACGGCCTCCCCCACCACAGGCATCAGGATAAAGCAGTTCTCTTTCCCGCTCTCTGGAGCGTGCCCCATCGAATACCTAACACATGCAAAAGTTTAGTTATCAACAGGGAAAAGAATGACATAAGGATCCAATACAAAAGAGCCACACTTACAATCTGCAGTCCTTTCAAAGACTTTGAATACAGGTAGCAGCTCATAAGTGTTAATGAGCCATCTCGTGTTGTGGTCAGTCCTCCCCAAGGATGGATTGATGGATCTTGAATTTCATCTTGACATCCATTAATAATGCTTAATCCGTCATTGTTTAGCTTACGCAAACCTCCGGATCTGTTGCAAGGAAAGTGGCCGCCATCCGCCCCTTCTTGTTGCAAAGATTTCCCATACAAAGCAATCTGCAGAAAACCTTCAAGAAGTAATCCATTGCACCTGGAGCAGTACATATTTTTCCGAGCCTGCTCAAAAAGAGATTGTTTGTCTATCCTCAATAATTTTTGCCGAGCTTGTAGTGACAGCTCACTCCAGAACTGTATCGCAAAAAATATAATAAACCAATAAGAGACACGGTAAGCATGTCAAAATTGCTTTCTTATAAAAAAAACAAGGTCAACATGAGCTAGGTCACAGCTGAACTACTGTGAGATAGGTCTTAAGTTGCAGATTGCAACCACAATAGTGGCTTCAATATTGTGGGTTTCAAGGTCTTTGCAATCCACAATTCACTCATATTGCTAATCAATCTCAAACCACAGACGTGAGTTAACAACAATTCTCAAGGATGCTCTTTCCTCTCTGACCCCATACTCCACAATTTTAATAATTACTCACTATCATTAATTTGTTTGGAAGGTTGGATATGACACTCTGACAGAGATAGAACACAAAATAGACCAGGATTTTAAATGTCAGGCATGATTTTATTTTATTACAATCCTTAATATTGTAAAATAAAAAACGGTGAATAAATATGGTTAATGCAGCCGCAATTGTGGTCGCTAAGCAATTTTAAAGCCTTCGTATTGTGGCCACAATTGTAGTTGCAAACATTTTCTAAAATCTTGAAATAAAGGAGAAGGTAAAAAATGAATTTTCAAAATCCCAAAGATGAGACTTCACAAAATAATATATGTCTCATTATTACAGTAGTGTATCATCCCTATTGGTGTAAAGTTTAAAAAATAAACAAAAGTTAAAAATGGTAGAACACAAGTAGAAGTATTTGTTATTGTCTCAAACCCCAGTACTTCCAAAACCATTCTGAAATTGTGTGATTCATTGCCCAACTTGAAAAATGTCTTCTACATAAACCTTTGTTCAATGGGCAACACAAAAAAAGGACATGCAACAAAAAAGTTGGTTTAAACAGTCACTAAAATGACATTTATCCATCAGAAAAACCACATGCATGTAATCAAAAGGGTTCCAACAATAAGATCCAATATAAACCCAAGCAAACCATCACTATTAACACAACAAAAACAGTTATCCAGCAACAATCCAAAATCCAACAAGAAATAAAAAAGAGAAAAACATTTCAGTACCTTCTGGAGTTGATTATAGCTAACATCATTGGAACTCTTCGACCAGAATCCATTTGCAGAAAGTGTACACTGCGACTTCGCCGAGGAGTCATTGGTGAGTTGTTCATTCTTTTGTGCTAATCCGGGCATTTTTAAAACTCCTCAATATTCATTAATCTATTCTGAAATTCACATCAATCAGATATTAAAATAAAACAAAACGAAAAAACTAATAAAACCAACCCGAACTCACAGACAGATTGAAATGGACACTTAAAATCGAACCCGAAAAAATTATTGCTTTAAGGAATACCCAGCCACAATCGAAGATGCTGGAGAATTGAGTGTGTGCGACAAAATAAGAAGCGTAAGGGTTTTTGATTGATGAGGATTGAGACAAAGCCGATGAGATTTGGGGTGTGAGCGACTGCGTGTGTGAATGAATGTATTTTTGTGGAGAAAAGAAAAAAAAAATGAAATTTTGATTTTCGGTATTGGTAATAAGAATGCTGCTGCTGTTTTATAGGGCTCTCGGCTAAACTCTCAAAAGCAACAAAAGCCCATTGTTTGTTACTTATCATCATAATTAGGTAGTAACATAAAATTAAAATAATTAACATAATTAATTAAGAGATTATAAGTCATAATTCTTAATTTCTATAAAAAATAACAATAAAGAGGACGATTTTCTTCTATTATGTTGACCATAAGAGAAATATAAGCTTATATTCACTTGTTTCTTATTCAATTTGAATAAGATATGTTGATAAGTAAATTGATTAGATTGTATTTATTTCTGAATATGGTGTTGTTTCTTTTAGAATAAAATATAAAATAAAAGGTATATTTTAAGAGTGGTGTAGCAAGAAACATATGGTATGATTATTCAACATGTAAATTTATCAACTGCATGTTACTTTTAGTTTAACAATTAGTTTTAAATTTTGATTAATACATATAGAGTTGTGTTAATTACATAAGTTAAACTTTTTGCACAAATATGAACAAATTCACATAAAACATAAAGTTATAGAATCAACTATGTCATACTAATATAAATATATATATATATATATATATATATATATATTTATGCTTTTATCATATCATTACTTTTTATAAATAAATATATTTTTACTATACTAAAATAAATCATTGAAATAATAAATAAATAAAAGTATTAATAATAAGTAAATATTTTTAACTTTTTCACATATCTCATTTAATTCAAATAACTTTTTTTCATTTTTTTTCACTCTCTTCTATTATGTCTTTTATTCCAAATAAAGCAATCCGTTCAAAAAGATTTCCAAATAAAACAATAATTATTAACTTAACTCATGTAAAAATGTTTCTTTTCTAAGAGACTTTTAGCCTTACATATAACATGTGTATTATGAAAATTTAGTAAAGAGATTGCACTCATAATTGTTATGTTTTTCTTAAATTATATCTTGTATATTTATATTGAAAGAAATCTTATTGAATAATAATGTGTTGGATGTTTGTTTATAATTATTTGTTTTATTTTATTTTATAAAATTTAATTGTTTATTTTATGTTATTTTATACTTTTATAGATTAGATAGAATGGATTGAGATGATTTAATATTAATAAATCATGAATAAATTATATATTAAGTTCAACTTTTTAGGTTTTTTTTATCTTTTATTTATACTTGGAACTTTCAACATATGTTTAATGACAAAGTTTAAGATAATGTCATTTTATTTTATATAAGCAACTCATGCTTCATTGTTAGTACATTTCTCCAGCATATTTTCTTACATTTAGTATAAATGAGAATATAAATGACGTATAAGGAAAAGAAAACGTACAAGCACTTAGTCTTAAGATTTTGGGTTAAAGACAGTGTTACGATCTCTTATGAGTTTACTTTAAATCATGAATTCTAAATTTTCTTAGTTTCTCTTTTAAGAAAAATCTCAATAGTGATATCAAAGTTAGGTTTATCTAAGTGACCAACTCAAACAAAGAAAAGTGTGTATCCTTATGTAAAAATCCACTGTTAGGGTTAGGAAAAATATGTTGAGATAAATAAGAAGACATATGTCCTGTTGTGGTAGAAACACTTGGTAAAACCCTAATTTACACTTTAGAGAGACTGTCAGGAGAAACCTGTATATTCTATTATGATAGAAATTTATGTAGAATTTCAACTAATATTTAAGAAGGAAATTGTCAAAAATCCTAATATGAGACCCATAAACATTGAGTCTTAAAGTTTCAGGTCGAAAATGGTGTCATGCTATTTTATATAGACAACTCATGCATGTAAATCTCAATAATCATGTTGTGGTAAAAAGTCAATAATAATTAAGGTAAGAGAATTATGTTGTCCATTCTCTTTGTCTAGTTTTCTAAACAAATCTCATTTTAATAATAAATTTTATTATTAAGTTGTCATACTTAATTATTAATTAATAAGTTAAATTTGTTTTGATTGTAATGACTAATTTGATTTAAAATTAACTTTTAACTTAGATGAGAATGTTAAGTGGAAGTGGATTACTGATAAATATTAGTATTTGTTATTTTGCTGGAATATTAAAAATTGATTTCTCTTGTAAAATATATTTGCTATGACTGATTCAAATTAGTTTTAATTATATGTTGACATTATACAAACACCTTTCTCTAAACACCTTTCTCTAAGGGAAAAAAAACATACTTTATTAGTTAAAATTTGAACCAACTTGGAAAGGTACATATAACATTGATTCTTCTATATATAATCAATATTGTATGTACATTTATATATTTATTAATTCAAAAATCAATATATAGAAATACCTTATAATATAGAACTGTGAGTTCCTTTTTATACATTATAGAATTTTTTTATAGTATACTAAGTACTAACAGATATTATACGTCTCACTTTCTATATCAATTAAGACACAATATATAAAGTTTTTCATTCTCTGTATTGGTTAATCTATAATACAATTTCTAATCCATATAAAATGTTAAAAATAACCTATGTTAAAAATACATTTTTCTAATAATTCAAATAGAATGGTAAACATAATAAATCATAAACATATAATTAAATTGTTAACCGCCAATATTTAATACAAATAAAATTAATATTTTAAACAAATAATGGTTGCTTGTATTTTTCACCGTGTGATTTAAGATTCTAAATATATAATAAAGATAGTTTGAAGTAAAATACTATTTGGATACTAAATGTTGTTAAATGAAAAAGTTTAGATAATTGTATCATTTAAAAGAAGAAAAAAACACGTGTAAATGTAATTACTCTTTTTAATACTATACATGGCTTGAAAATCTACTATAAAACATTCTTAATTATAGTAGGAATATTTTTTAAAATAATTTGTCTTCTTTTTATGTTATTCACTAATCATTTTGTATAAAAAATAATAATCTTCACGTAAATTAAGTAACGGGAATAGTGATATATATATATATTTCATTGAAATTGTTTGTTCCTTGGACAAGTTTTGACCACTAATTAAACATTTTATCATAATTATTTTTTATATTAAAAATTTTAATCATTATTTTTTTTATGACAAACTATTATCTGTTTATTCTTTATTTCTACTTTATATTTTATGCTCTTATTAAATTAATGTGACTTACCCTTTCTTTCTTTTTACCCCGAGATATACACAGGTGATTGAGTAGTCGACTCCCTAGGATTTAATAAGTTAACTATAGATTTGTAGTGAATGTATAATGTATTTTGATAACTTTAGTCATGCAACTATAGAGACAAAAGATAGATAAAATCTCTTTAGTTCCGAGTGACAATTACATATTGAATAGTCTAGTATTATGGTTTCTTTTACATGTTACTTAAATTGTTGTTTATCTTATTTTGGGGAGATTCTGTAAATAATTTTTTTCCTCCTTATAATTAATATTTCAATTTTGATGTCTAATGATATTGTTATAATAGAATATAAATAATAGGCAAGCCAAACTATAAGGATATATTCTACATATGGTAGAATATTCAACATGTAAATTTATCAACTGCATGCTACTTTTAGTTTAACAATTAGTTTTGAATTTTGATTAATACATATATAGTTGTGTTAATTACATAGAGGAAGTGAGAGCAGCCAAATAGATTAAAAGTGACAAAGAAGTATTAAAAAATTATTTAAAGATATAAATACAAACGTTAAAGGATACATAAGTTAAACTTTTTGCACAAATATGAACAAATTCACATAAAACATAAAGTTATAGAATCAACTATGTCATACTAATATATATATATATATATATATATATATAAGAATTATGCTTTTATCATATCATTACTTTTTATAAATAAATATATTTTTTACTATACTAAAATAAATCATTGAAATAATAAATGAAAAAAGTATTAATAATAAGTAAATATTTTTAACTTTTTCACATATCTCATTTAATTCAAATAACTTTTTTTCATTTTTTTTCACTCTCTTCTATTATGTCTTTTATTCCAAATAAAGCAATCTGTTCAAAAAGATTTCCAAATAAAACAATAATTATTAACTTAACTCATGTAAAAATGTTTCCTTTCTAAGAGACTTTTAGCCTTACGTATAACATATGTATTATGAAAATTTAGTAAAGAAATTGCACTCATAATTGTTATGTTTTTCTTAAATTATATCTTGTATATTTATATTAAAAGAAATCTTATTGAATAATAATGTGTTGGATGGTTGTTTATAATTATTTGTTTTATTTTATTTTATAAAATTTAATTGTTTATTTTATGTTATTTTATACTTTTATAGATTAGATAGAGTGGACTGAGATGATTTAATATTAATAAATCATGAATAAATTATATATTAAGTTCAACTTTTTAGGTTTTTTTTATCTTTTATTTATCCTTGATATGGAACTTTCAACATATATATGTTTAATGACAAAGTTTAAGATAATGTCATTTTATTTTATATAAGCATCTCATGCTTCATTGTTAGTGAATTTCTCCAGCATATTTTCTTACATTTAGTATAAATGAGAATGTAAATGACGTATAAGAAAAAAAGACGTACAAGCACTTAGTCTTAAGATTTTGAGTTAAAGACAGTGTTACGATCTCTTATGAGTTTACTTTAAATTATGAGTTCTAAATTTTCTTAGTTTCTCTCTTAAGAAAAATCTCAATAGTGATATCAAAGTTAGGTTTATGTAAGTGACGAACTCAAACAAAAAAAAGTGTGTATCCTTATGTAAAAATCCACTATTAGGGTTAGGAAAAATGTTTTGAGATAAATAAGAAGACATATGTCCTGTTGTGGTAGAAACACTTGGTAAAACCCTAATTTACACTTTAGAGAGACTATCAGGAGGAATCTGTATGTTCTATTATGATAGAAATTTATGTAAAATTTCAACTAACATTCAAGGAGAAAACTCTCAGAAATCCTAATATGAGACCCATCTTAAAGTTTCAGGCCGAAAATGATGTCATGCTATTTTATATGGACAGCTCATGCATGTAAATCTCAACAATCATATTGTGGTAAAAAAAATCAATAATAATTAAGGTAAGAGAATTATGTTGTCTCATTCTCTCTGTCTAGTTTCCTAAACAAATCTCATTTTAATAATAAATCTCATTATTAAGTTGTCATACTTAATTATTAATTAATAAGTTAAATTTGTTTTGATTGTAATGACTAATTTGGTTTAAAATTAACTTTTAACTTAGATGTGAATGTTAAGTGGAAGTGGAATTACTGATAAATATTAGTATTTGTTATTTTGCTGGAATATTAAAAATTGATTTCTCTTGTAAAATATATTTGCTATGACTGATTCAAATTAGTTTTAATTATATGTTGACATTATACAAACACCTTTCTCTAAACACCTTTCTCTAAGGGAAAAAAAACATACTTTATTAGTTAAAATTTGAACCAACTTGGAAAGGTACATATAACATTGATTCTTCTATATATAATCAATATTGTATGTACATTTATATATTTATTAATTCAAAAATCAATATATAGAAATACCTTATAATATAGAACTGTGAGTTCCTTTTTATACATTATAGAATTTTTTTATAGTATACTAAGTACTAACAGATATTATACGTCTCACTTTCTATATCAATTAAGACACAATATATAAAGTTTTTCATTCTCTGTATTGGTTAATCTATAATACAATTTCTAATCCATATAAGATGTTAAAAATAACCTATGTTAAAAATACATTTTTCTAATAATTCAAATGGAATGGTAAACATAATAAATCATAAACATATAATTAAATTGTTAACCATCAATATTTAATACAAATAAAATTAATATTTTAAACAAATAATGGTTGCTTGTATTTTTCACCATGTGATTTAAGATTCTAAATATATAATAAAGATAGTTGGAAGTAAAATACTATTTGGATACTAGAATGTTGTTAAATGAAAAAGTTTAGATAATTGTATCATTTAAAAGAAGAAAAAAACACGTGTAAATGTAATTACTCTTTTTAATACTATATATGGCTTGAAAATCTACTATAAAATAGTAGGAATATTTTTTAAAATAATTTGTCTTCTTTTTATGTTAGTCACTAATCATTTTGTATAAAAAAATAATCCTCACGTAAATTAAGTAACGGGAATAGTGATATATATATATATATATATATATCATTGAAATTGTTTGTTTGTTGGACAAGTTTTGACCACTAATTAAACATTTTATCATAATTATTTTTTATATTATAAATTTTAATCATTATTTTTTTTTATGACAAACTATTATCTGTTTATTTTTTATTTCTACTTTATATTTTATGCTCTTATTAAATTAATGTGACTTATCCTTTCTTTCTTTTTACCCGAGATATACACAGGTGATTGAGTAGTCGACACCCTGGGATTTAATAAGTTAACTATAGATTTGTAGTGGATGTATAATGTATTTTGATAACTTTAGTCATGCAACTATAGAGACAAAGATAGATAAAATCTCTTTAGTTCCATATTGAATAGTCTAGTATTATGGTTTCTTTTACATGTTACTTAAATTGTTGTTTATCTTATTTTGGGAAGATTCTGTAAATAATTTTTTTCCTCCTTATAATTAATATTTCAATTTTGACGTCTAATGATATTGTTATAATAGAATATAAATAATAGGCTAGCCAAACTATAAGGATATATTGTATGTGTTTATCACAATTTGAGAGTGAATAATGAACAATATTAATAAGTAATTTAACTATTCATTAGACACAATTTAAATAATTTAATTCACTTATACTATTGTAATGTTGAAATTTCCATACACTACTATAAGACTTTGAAGTATCTTTATTTATTTATATGGACATATAAATATATATATATATATATATATATGTGTTTATTATTAAAACTTTATATAAATAACATTGATGTTATTAACTTAATTATTCATTAAGATGCGGATTAAATTCACTTGCATACTACTAACATAAAGTTAAAACTACCACAAATAAGATTTGTTTGCAAGTGTAAATAATATTAATAGCAGTCAAGCAAGTATGAAAAAGATGAGAGATATTTTCTACTAAGGAGGTTTTTTTATTAATGTTCATTTTCTTACCTTTGATTATCATATGCCAAATTTTGGTCTCCATCATTCATTATGTGTTCGAACATATGTTTCGAAATAAATGGGAGAGCAAGCAAACCAAATCAACTTTGGCATAGCATAATACAATCATATAAGCAAATCAACTTCATCATTGTGTTACAAATTGCACAAAAGTCTAATAATCCTCATAATTCAATGAGATCACAACAATGTCAAGCATGATTTTCAGGACCAGGCGGTTTTGCATTGAGAAGTGGCTGGAGAGCTTTGACAACAATCGTCATGTTTGGTCTGAAGTCAGCTTCATACTGAACACAAAGTGCTGCCACAGCTGCCAACTGCATTTATCCACGTCTAATAATCAGTCACCAATCTATGAATATATTTGGATTCAAGAGTTGAAAAATATGTCTACTCAAAAACAAAAATCTTTCTTTCTTAATTCATGTATACAAACACAAAAAATTTATACTAGAGTTTGCAGAAGTAATTTTGCAAATTTAAGTTAACATGGTTCAACTTTAGTGGAAGGATAAAGGAGCAAACCTTGGCAATAGCTTTTGGCGGATACTCATTGTTTAGCTTAGGATCAACACACTGTTTCACTTTGTCCTCGCTCAACCTTGGAGTTGCCTGGAATAGTAAAAGAAGAACAAATTATCATAATTGTAAGATAATGGAAAAGTAAACCAATTAAGGTCATCAAACACATACCCAAGTTACAAGACTTTGTTGTCCTTTCGGCATTGTGTGATCTACTGGCTTTCTTCCAGTCAAGAGTTCTAATAGCACAACACCAAAACTGTAAACATCACTTTTCTGGGTTATCTGCCCAGTCATGGCATACCTGAAGATGAAAATAATCATTTTAAAAACAAAATAAAAACTTACATTAACATGGTATTATTTTGAACACTCAAAGGATAATGTTTTGCATGGGATGGATAGTTATTTCTAACATGAAATTACTGCTAATATACTTATTGAAATCATGTCTATAAACAAATACTTTTCAGCATGCATATTAGGTTAAGGATTGAAATAATTGAATCACAAATTAAAGTATAATAAGGTTTCGTTAAGGACATACTCTGGAGCATGATAGCCAAATGTTCCCAAGACTCTTGTTGAATGTAGCCGAGCAGCTGTGTCTGAAGACTGATTTGTCAAGCTAAAATCGGCTATCTTGGCCTCGTAGTCATTGAACAGCAAGACATTGCTGGATCTAACATCGCGATGAACAATAGAAGGCTGAACCTTTTCGTGAAGAAACTCAAGTCCTTTTGCAGCACCAAATGCAATTTTGGCTCTCTGGTTCCAGCTCAAAACTGGACCAGGTTCAGCCCCTTGCACTCCCTTCCTTCCTGGCAGTAGCAAAAGCCTAGAGTTCAGACAAAAACCAGAACTGTTTCCTCAATTGAATAGGGACAGTGTTGGACCTACCATGTAACACGTCATGCAAAGAACCAAGGCTTGCATATTGGTAAACCAAAATTCTGTTTTCTGCCTCTAGACAATATCCAATCAACTCAACAAAGTTGTCATGCTTCAGTCTTGAAACAACTGATAACTGCAAGATCAACAGTGAAAAGTGTGACAATATCATGAATGGCGAAACAAGGCACTGGTTCAATGGATTTACATTCTAAGATCAAAATCATACCTGAGTCCCGAAATCTGAGTCAGGTTCTGGGGAAGAACTGTTATCCAGCTTCTTAATTGCAGCATCAGTACCATCACTCAATTTTGCATAGTAAACCCGTCCGTAGGAACCTTCACCGATGAAAGCCTTTGTACCAAAGTCTCCTGTTAACCTATTTAACTCATCTAATGGAATAGAGGGTATCTCAATGGGCAACACTTTCTGCGGGGCACTCTTTGCAATACCCCTAGGCTCTCCTCTATCGTTTCCTATATTCACCCAGGGTTACTGCAAATCATTATCCATAACCTTGCAGAGGAAATGTATTGTAATGTATGACACAAAAAAGAGAACAACAAATATACTTTTCCCTTGGATTGTTCTGAGTATGAAGAACTTGCAAGAACAAGAAGAAGAAAAGCAAAGAAAGGAAGAGGAAGATGTTACCTCCTCCTCCACCGTATGTGCTACCCCTAGGTGGTGCAGATGTGTGTTGGCTTGCAGGGGGGCCGCTGCTCTCCTCCTCTGCACCTCCGCAGCACAACATACTTCAGCTAGTCCTATCTGCACCTCTCAATAAGCCATATTCACAGAAACGATCGATATTCAATGAATCACCTGAAAGCATTTTCAACGCTCAAAATTTTCCACTGACAATGTGGAAGATAAAATCCAATCACAAACCAATTAAAAACTAAGCACCTAAATTGCAAAATTGTAGGGCAACAGCATTCATATTATGGTTTCAGAGATTGAAAAATAAACGTGGGGTGGCTTCTGCTACTTATTTCGTTCATCGGGTACCAAAATCTTAAGAACGTGTGTCCAATTCTATATGTTTTTTGATAGAGGAATCCATAAAAAAAGTCAACTTTTTGTTCCTATAGGATCAACACAGGAACAACATAAATGACAAATTCTCTCTCAACGTTCAAGAAATGAAGCAGTAATAAATTTCTTGTTGATGGAATGCAGAATCATGAATTGGCATTGTTGACGGGGCAAAATCAACCCAACATACACATAAATGATTTAAACCCTCCTAATGTATCAAAATCTACAACTACACAAAACGGATAAAACAACGTAAGACTTTATCTGGTTACCTCAGGAAACTTGTGATGAATCACGTTCTAGGATGGCTCATACGATAAGTCGACGACAAAGAAGAACATTACGAAGAAAAAAATGGAAAGAAAATGCAGAAGGAGGAAAGTGTAGTTTGGTAAGTTTGATGTAATGAAGGCTGGTTTGGGAAGAAAGGTAGATGTTATTGTTTTTGCCGGGAATGTCGTTGAGAAGATAAACAATTGTTGTGTTCGCCAACGTTGCTAGGGTTGTGTTGCACGTACGTGCCTCCACGATGGATGCATGTCCTTCGTTCATTACCTACTATTTTAGTGCTCTCTTTATTATATGGTTATTATTGTTATCTGTTAGTATTCGTTATTATCTGACACCGAAACATGACGTGCAAATCATATGCTGACAAGTTCCTACGTACGTAACACCTTGTATTAGGAGGTTTCTTAAATTTCCTTTTCATGTCAAGGATTGGATTTACCAATGCCTATCTGTCAATGTTTCTTTTATAGGTTGTCCCAAGATAACCCACTGGAATCTTCAAACAGTGGTTATGGTAAGCATGTGTTCGTGTAGGTTTTATAAAGATCTGACCACAAGTCTTGATGAGGGAATAGGTTTTTATCTTCATTTTTAAAGAAATGAAATTGGTGAATGATGCTCTTCAATGAAGTATTGTTGTATGAGATTACATCATGATGACACTTGGAAAGGGTTCATCACTGTAGTTTTAACATACGAAAATATATAACCAGTGACCTATTTAGATATTCATTTTTACCTATCAAATAAAATGATTGTTAATTATAACTAAAATAGTCACCAAATAAAATTTAGTTGCTAAATAATGATTGAATTTAATGACCAATTAGGTCAAAATAATTTGTATCCAACATTAACTACCAAAGTTTGAGTGACTAATATCATTAGATTACAATTTTTTATGTAACTCAATTAGATACCAATTTAGAATCTAATGATATAGGTAACTAAAACTTTGGTAGCTAATGTTAGATACTAATATTTTGACCTAATTGTCACTAAATTCAATCATTATTTTTATTTTATAGTTATTTAAAAACTAAAATTTAATTTAGTGACTATTTTGGTTATAATTAACAATTATTTCATTTAATAGCTAAAAATTAATTTTTAAATAACATTTTTTTTGTAGTAAAATTTAAAATAAAAGATCTACTGTACAAATATTAGAAGTGTAACTTCTAGTTCAAATACCAATACTTAAATAAAAAATTAATGATACGTCAGGTGAAAAAAAAAACAAAAAGTAATTAATTATATAAAATTAGGTAGTTAAAATATAAAAAGCTGTGTTGTAATTTTCTCAAAGTGGAGGGATGTATTTACAAACCTAATTCCAATGTAGGTAATTATGGGAAGCATGTTTTTATAGATATTTATTTCACACCAATCTTTGTTTCTTCTAACTCCTTCTTTACTACATTCAAGATGAAACCTTTTAGATTGGTTTACAATATAATAAATGTAATAAATGTCACGCTAATTTATTTCTTTTGACCACTTATTTTTCTTAATATTTATTATATTTGGTGCACAAAAATCTAAATATTATAAATGTAATAAATGTCACATCAATTTATTTCTTTTGACCACTTATTTTTCTTGATATTTATTATATTTGGTGCACAAAAATCTAAATATTTATTTACCTATTTATTGATATTTATTGTATTTATTTAGAGTGGCTCATACAATACTAAAATCATAATTACATATTTAACTATTTTCATATTAATTAAGAAATTGTGTCTGTCTCTCACTATTTCTTTTGTATTTAAGTGAGATCATACACAATTGCCATAAGGAATCTGTCAACCTGACATAATTTATCTATTTTGATAATTAAAAATAAATTTTACTTAATACCAAAAGAAATTAATCCATCTTGAGAAAGAAGTCGTTTAACACTTGTATAAGTAAGTTTAAATTTGGGACAAAGTAGCAATTTCTCATTAATTGATTCGCATACTCAGCTACTCCTATATAATAGAAGGTTATATTCATTCTTTAGCAAAAACAATTATACTCAAACGAATTCATAACTTTAACAAAAATGTTTAGCTTTTATATTTTTTTTCTTTATGACCTTTTACTAATTTATTATAAAATCTTAAGACCAAAATTCTTTGATTTAAAAACAGAAAAATATATGAAAATATTATAAATAGTATAAATCTTGTTAGAGTATTATAGATTATGTGTATAACATGTTAATTTATTTTTATAATAATTATTTTAAAAACATATCAAAATAATTTTAGTGTCGATAATGTAAAAAATATTTTTTATCAACAAAGAATTAAATAAAACATAGAATATTTTTAGAATGCTCTGTTATAAAACATATGCATTGAGGATGAGTGGCTATATAAGTAATTTTATTTATTTACGTTGCTCTTATGTTGTCTCATTTGTAAGATTATTAATCTTGTACCAAATAAACAAGGTATAGAGTGTTTATTTGAAGACAATGAGATACATTTATGTTAATTAAATAGAATTCAAATTTTAAAACTACTATGAGACATGTTATATGTCTGTCAAGATTATTTATATACAACTAAAAAATAGGAATGCTAAGACTCTATCTCCTTCAACTGTGGAGCCTTAACATTCTTATTTTTTAGTATCCTGCTACCCAGTGTTGCAGCTTCTGTAAAGTTATATATATATATATATATATTCACTTCTTGAACTCTTCTTCATTCATTAGCTCCTTCCATCTTTGCACTACAACAATCTATATATCCATCTCTACTAGATGAGTTATTCAAAATTGCACTAGGCCCAATTTAAATGTTCATATTGACCAAATTATTGCAAAACAATTTAAGTATGTCAAGATCTTAGATTTGCCTCATTATGTTATCATATTCCTTAATCATGTTATCATCCTTGACCTCTCCCCCCAATCCTACAATCCTAGATCCAGAAATTTTGATAGATTTAGAGTAAAATCTCAATGCGTGAATGGGCAGTTTACCTATCCTCTCTACTGGTTAATGTTGCCAATGTGCTCCCCTTCATACAGGACTGATTTTTATCCCTTTAATGACTTATCTGCTGTGTTTCTATATGCTCTAGACATTCTTTGCATGAATGATGTCTTCCCTGATCACTTATCTTCTCAAAATTTTATGTTTTTTCCCATTTCCAACTACCCAATTTATGTTATCCTCAGACCACTTTATATTTTTCATTTTGCATGCCTCCTTTGTATCCTTCCACCATCTAAACTCTTTCTTGTGACTCTCTTCCTTCATATTTTTCCAGCCACCCTATTTTAAATTAATAATCTCTTTCTATAATCTTATTGTATATCTAAACTCAACCTCTATTTCCAATTAGTCAATAATGCCTATATTCGACAATGTCAAGTTTTTTAGTCAATAATGCCTGATAATATCAAGCTTTTTATCCTTGGAGTAAAGTTTATGACACAACAAAGAAGTAAAAAGGATCATACACATGTATATGTATATGGTGACATTGGTATTAGAAAAATATATGAGTTGTGTTTTAAGTTATCAAATTTAATTTTTGGGAATAAAAATTCTGAAATATAATGATAGGAACGAAATTCATTAGTATTTAAAAGAATAAATATTACATTAACAATTACAATTTGTTAGAATCTTTTGTTTGAAAGTGGTATGTTAAGAAGAAAAAAAATGGATGTTTTACATATATATGTTTTCTCACCCGATGGAAATCAACTTACTAATAAGGACTTAGATATTACGAAATGCATAAGTATCATATCCAACATTACAAGACTATAAATCATAAACTCTTCAGAAGCACACTATTACAAATACTAATACCTAAAATATTAGACACTAGAAAACACACTTTCACATATAGAGACTATTGAAATTGGTTATCAATGCCCAGAAAAAAGTTACTCAACAAAGGAGCTATAGCCAAAAGGCTAAGTTAAGTGATATAAAACATAGTTGTCAATACATTGAGACGATGTTATGATAGGGATTCAAATATTATGAGGTACCTAAGTCCAATATCAAATAGTGTGAGATACTTGGTGGAGTACTTAAATAATTTGATTATCTTCCCTTAACAATTTTAACAATTTTAAGAGAGATTTCCCATAGTGGTTATAAAAGATGTATTTGAGGAATAATAACACATTGTTAAAAAGTAACACAAAAAATTGATTTTTATAATCGATATTAAATGATTAACAATTAGTAATCAGGCTAAGTTGATCTTTCATTATTTGTACAAGTCTTCTATTCATTAATCTTTTGTCTCTCTTGGTCAAATTTACAATTTTTCCAATTTTTTCATTGTTAGTAAACATGGTTTCAAACCAAAAGAAGGGGAATTTGAAAAAATTGTAATATGATTAAATATTGAATTAAAAAGCCTAAAAGAATTTTGATTTTTTTTGGAAACCATAATATTCTCAACTTGATGTAAAGTTTATTCGAGAACAAACAAATTTTCACCTAACTACATTTTAAATCAAGGCCATATTTGTTTCTCAAAATCTCAACCAACTATCCATCATTCATATGGTTCCAAATAACAAACAATGGATTCCAAGTAATTGATGCATATATATTTTTTTTATTACAAAAATAAAACTTTAAATAAATATATATATATATATATATATATATATATATATAGATAGATAGATACAAATCCATACATAACTTCAAGAAAAGAAAAAATAAACATACATAAACATAAAATCATTTTCTAATTTAACATACAATCATCACAGTTGATAAATACACAAAACTAACATAAACTAGACTTTTAAAAACTTTTATACATGTATATTTTAAATTATACACAGTTTCAAACCAATAATTAACATCCATCATAATTAAATGTTTAATGCTCAGTCTATAATCAATAATTAACATCCATCATAATTAAGTGTTTAATTCTCAGTCTATTGGCTACTCATGTCACAAGTTACTAATATCAACATTATAAACATTTGACTAGAAAGACTCATGGACTTAGAGATCTACACCTATCATATTGTCTTCACTAAATTGTCACCACAACAAAACTATATAATAAGAACTCAATCCACTCATATGACATTGTAAATCCTTATAACCTACCAGATTCTTTTTCATACAATAGACTATGTTATAAAAACCTTCTTCAATTTTCACTAATATTTTTTTTATTTGAATCCAATATCAGTAGATTTAGGACCATCTCTTTCAGAATCTCAAATTCATATACATCTTCAAATCTTCAAATTTAATTCACAATCCTAAACATTTCAACATAATATTTCATTCCTCTCGAAGAGTTGCATGGCTACACATTATTATCTCGGTGATACGCTATATGCATATAATTTTCGCAGTACTTAATCATACAATTCCAATGGGTAATACATTATAATATTTTTGCTTTACTTTTTTATACTATTGTTTGATCATCTAATTTATTATGTTTTTACTTTTACTTCAACACAATGACACTTTCTATGAGCTTCTTGAAAGCTGTAACTTTTTTTGGTCAAAACATGAATGGGACTTCTAGTGTGCGTATGTGTATATATGCATGCCTATACAACTTGATTCATTCCTGTAAGGCAGGTTGGCTTTTACCGGTGAAGTTATTAGTCTGAGTATCAGTGCACCAAAGTCCAAAAAAATTACTTAACCGTGTAAGTTTGATTTCCAATATTCAGAAGCACATAATTTTGTCCGAAAAGGAAGAAAGAAAGCTGAGTCAAATTGAAAGTAAACCTCACAACTAAGACACAGACTATGTGGAGATGAAAGAGAATCTATGGAGATAAGCAGACATAGTGCTTCATTCATTGTCAGAAAGCAAAAATCTTAAAACAATGGTTACATCTCTAATAAGAGTTTTATATTTACATCTCTCAATCTTCTCTCCATATACGACCACTGATTCTCAACTTCAACTCCTGTCTTTCTCCACCAGAAAAATAAAGAGCTAGGTTCCTCTGAATTATAAGTCCATCTTGACTATCTCGAACTTTTCTATGACTGTCCCGAATGCTCCTCGGAATCCCTTGCCATATAAGTTTGCGGCCATTTGCACCAACTTCTAAGCTGTAGCTGAATTTCTTTGCTTCATAATCATCACCCATAAATCGCAAAAAAGCCATATACACTGGAGCTGAGCCAAGCTGGAATGCCTCAAAGTGCAAGCAGAAATGTCTTCCAAAACTATTAAAAACCTGCAAAAGAAAAAAAAAATTCTAACATGTCAAGTGGGGTTCTTTATATAGGGCATGTGCTAGAAATTAACATCATGACAAGCATTCAGAAAACGAAAAGGTGGATCCTATATTAGCTTTAGACTCAAAGAAATATTAAAAGCGAAAATAATTCCATCATGCAACTATGTTCCAGATTTCAAATTATTCATAAAAAGTCAAAAGACTATACCTACGTGTATGTCATGTGACCCAAGATGATTATAAACATCACTTGCATCGAATTAAAAATAGCCCAGTAGAGATTTTTTTAAACAAACGTGCATGGCCATGTGCACACATGAAATTAAATACATTAGGGAATAAGACATCAGACTACTATACTCATTAAATGACTAAACTAACATGTAAGAAATGACCAGTCCATGAAAAATAGTACATCAAATCATCCAATAGTTAAGCTTCTATAATTTATTAAGTAACTTACAGTTAGCATCCAAGTGGCATTTTCAACTTCATGAGGATTTGCTTTGACATATCGGTGATTGAAGGTGCACCCATCATGCATGTCAACCTTGTGATCATCCTTGAGATGGGCAACAAGAGTTGGAATGTCACCCATCACTGAGCACTCAGATCCAGCATAAGGGCAATTGTATGGACGAAATCCACAATTTTGCTCGTGCCTGAGCTTAGTATAGTAAGGGAATATATCATGACAACCTAGACTCTGATATCTGCAAGGAAGCTCCAATGATTCTGCCACTTTCTCCAAAGCCAAACACCTTATATTTCCAAGTTCATGATGGCAAGATGGGCAGATATTGTGGACTTCAACTTTACAATGGCAACATAATGTATGGCCATTTGGACACTGAAACACACAGTGCAACCATGTGCAAAATGTTAGAGATTAAAAGAAAATTCCGAGACAGGACATATTCATAGTAAACATGTGAAATGAGAATAATGACTAAAGAGTTTCAGACTTCCAGCATGTTTTATTAACCATCTACATAGGCAGTACAGTACAGGAGGATTAGATGCATATAGCCTCCAGTGAAAAGGTCCAGCAACAACAATAATAAGGGTGTGTTGGAAATCTGTTGAAAGCACGGTGAACAAAAAATCCAAATTACAAAGCACTCTACATAGAAGGAAGAGGAGGTGGTTAGGCTTTCAGTTCAACTGAATGGAATTCCAAACTAGCAACACCTGAGTCTATGTTTTCAAACTATCTTCTTACTTCTCCTTCCTACCCACTTGAGCGAAATTTAATTCTCGATTAAATCCACTGTCCTTAGCATAAGCAATTCAACCGTAATATCCATAGACAGAATCAGCAGCTCTCATTCCCAACCTTCCTTTCGCAGGATGGGCAGGGAATCTGAACTAAATTCAAAATACAAAGTGACTGAAAAAGGCTATATAAACTTAATCTTTTCATCGCTACTTCTGTACACTCCAAAATATTCACTTCTGTTAATGAGAGAAATAAAGACAACAGATGGGGAGCAAATTTCGATAGATAACAATCGTGAAACTCACATTACTAAAGAAAAATTGAATAGACAGCTATGATCATTTAAATCTGTTCATCCTGATCACTGCATCTCCCCATGTCTCACTCAAGATTAATGACTAAACTTATCCCACATTGCCAAGGAAACCAAGGTTGCGCAAGTGATATTATCTTCAGATACAACCATCCTATAAGGACTATGGAGATAAAAATCACAATGCCACTATTTGTATGTCTATATCTATTTCATTAATGCATCATGAATTACACGAAAAAATTTTCCACGCACAAAAACATAGACTCCAAAAATAAGAAATCGCAAGCACTGTACCTGATGAATTGGAGGATACATTAAGTTCTTGCAAACAGAACATCCAAGTAATTCGTACACCCCATTATTTGAACTAACTCCGTTCTTTCCATTCAAGCCAACACTAGATTTTGTAGATGTACTATTACTCTTGGCCTCAGATTTAGCCTTGCCTGTTTCATAATCTGAAGACATCAGATGAGATTCAAGAACTTCTTTGAAAACACTGCTTCCAGGAGCCATTGCTAACCCAGATCTACAGTATTTCTTTCCAGATGACGAGAAACCAAAGCTCTTACTTTTATGGAATACTACATCTGTTATACATTTAAATGGTCAATGCATAAGTACTTACATAGTAGATGCTATAATAGACAAATTTGATATCTTTGGTCCAAAGTAGCGGGAGGGGGGAAAAAGGAAACATACAAGATTAATTAAGATGTGATTTTTCAGCCAGAACTAGGATAATTTCAGGAAAGCTACATCACATGCAACAGTAACTAGATTAACTACAAATTTAAATGCTTGAGTACTTCTGGAAAACATCAAGAAAATAAGAATTTCCTTATAACAGTATAGTAGACCTTGATTTCTTAATAAAGAAAATATGTCTGAAATGTTATATAGTTAACCAAAATGGAAATGAGTAAACCGGCCTTCACTGTCAATAAATGGTAATAAATTACTTACTAAATGACAATTTTCAGCAAGAAATAACAACAAAGTCTTGTCCCACAGAGTGAGGAATAAATGAAAATTTGCAGATATCACAAAAGTTAAAAACAGATATTATTTGTAATCATTACAGAATAGCAGAAATGTGATTTTCTTTTCTAAATATCAAGCAATAATCTGTCAGTCAATATGCTAAGTCATTACGCGATTATAGGAAGACAAGTAGAACATATATTTGTTACCAAACAATATGTCATTCCAACTGCTAAACTAATATGAAATTGTTAAATCAATGTTCAAAGTTTCGAACTGCTTGAGGGTGAGAAGGGTGCATAGAACAAATAACAGTCAAACCAAAAATCAAAAATGTAAAAAATAACTTCTTCCTGTCCACCCAGGCCACGGGAGGCTCGTTGGGAAAATTCAAACCCAAATAGTTTTTCAAGCACGAACTATTCACTAAAATTGACCCCCGTCCTAGTTCTTCGTTTTCTAATGCAATGACAATAAAGCAAACAAATTATGTTGCTTAATGACATCTAGCTGTTCCTGTGCCTTAAATTTTACACAAAACTGGATCATATCATCACTATTCTCCATCCCTTACCTCTTCCCTCATTTAAATTACCCATTAAACAGACAAAAACGAGACAGAAAAATCACAGATACAAAACCAGAACCAAGAGCTTCATTAACCAGCATAAGAAACACGGTTGGCTTTGCCAAAGTACTACCTTTTCCTACTCAATCCAACCAATCAAAATCGAAAAAACAAAATCCCAAACAATATCCGTTAAACAATTCATTATCTGCAAGAACCAATCACATACATAGAATCACACAGCAACAAAAATCAAGCACATGACATCCAAATGCAGACGAATCTGAACACATACGTTCCAAAAAACCACAAGATGAGAAAATCTCAAAAACTCACAAACAAACAAACTAAAAAACAAATACCCAGTTGAGAATTCCGAGCCTGGAGTGCGTGCGTGTGTGAGAAACAAAACAATTGGGCCGCACAAGCGAAAAAATAATGAAAAATTTTGAAAGCAGAATGCAAATGAAAGTAGCGACGAGAAACATATCGAAAAACGAGCTCCGGGAGTTACGGAGATTACCCCCCGCTATGGAGATTGAACAAAAAAGCGTGTCTTGTTGGTATGCAAACGGATGGCGAAGACTTCCAACGTTTTTGTTCTTGTTCTGCTTCGAAATCGCAGAACTTCCTTGTATTGTGCTGTGTTTCTTTCTCCTCCCGATTTATTATTATTTTTATTATTATTATTATTATTATTATTATTGATTTGTTTTTTAATTTGGGTTTGAAATTTGGGAATAAAAAAATATTTTTGGGGTCTTCTTCTCTGTTGTCTGGTCTCGTTCCTAACGATACGTTGCCAAGACAACAAGGTGGTCCAGTGACCCTTCCCGCACGCGACGTTTAAAAGCAAAACCCTTTTTTCTTTCTTTTTCTTTTCTTTTCTTCTCTTAATTTCAACTGCCATTTTCTACCCCCTCACGCTATTTTCCCCTAACCGAAAAGGTAAAAACAAAAACCTTTAATATTCTATATTAATCTCATTTTCCTATTTTTATTTTCTATCCCGTGTCTTTCTCATGTCTCTATGTATTTACGTGTTAACTTTAACATTTTTTATAAATAATAATTTTAAATGAATAATATAAAACAGCAGAGAGAGACACATATGACAATGTCTATCTTTCAGTTTAAGTTAAATACAAGGTAAAAAAATAGTCTTAAAATTTATTTATGCATGTAAACAACACATATTTATATTTTATTTTCTGATATTTATTCTTTTTCTGTTTTCTTTTCACAATTTCACACATCATCCAAACACACTAACACGGCATTTTAAAAAAAAAAAAAAACACGCACACGTTTAGCACGTGAATGTGAGTTCTGAAAAAACTTCTTTGTGTAGCAGTTATACAAAGTGGTCTTCTTCGCAATAATGAGAATCCAATAAATGAGTTAGGTTGATGGTTTGTTTGAGAACAAAGATGAGGAAAAAGAAAAGAAAGGAATAAACATATGCATTACTTTCAAATAATTTATTCAATATATTTATTATAAAGAAATACATTACATTAATTTTTATTTTTAAAAAATTAAAGAACATTAAAAAAATTATCATAATAAAGAGAAAACAAATTATTAAACGCAAAATTGTAATATATGATCCAACAAACTTAGAAAAAGTGTGAAAATTTGAAATGAAAGTGGCGTTAGATTCCTTCATAGGGTAAGTTTGAAGGTTAGTGCTAATTCAATTAAGATACCATAACCACACTTTGTCAGCAAATGATTTCACAATGTAGCCAAGGAATAAAACAAAACAATATTTGGTGAAGGTTAATCAAGTTGTTAAAAACAATGTCACCTTCCAATGTTGATGGAGACAGGAAATGTTAAATTTTCACTCGAGACTTTTTCCTTCAAACCTAACCTCAAGCTCACTAATTAAGTTTACGTTTGGATTAAAATTGAAAAACGTTATTAGAAATTGTAAAACGTTTTCAACAAGCATGTACAAAGTCAAGCTTAATTAATAAGGGAGCGTGTGAGGTAGACTTTCAACACTCGAGACTATTGAAATGTTAATAATATTATATTTACAAAAAGGATAAATTAATCGTCCTTTTTAACACTCGAGATTATTTTAAATGTGTCTTGACAAAATTTTCAAGCATATTGATCATTTTTAACACTCGAGATTATCTTTAGGAATCTGTTATTAAAAGTTAATAAATTATATGAATTGAAAACAGCTTTGTGTATATCTCAAAACACTAATAGTTAACATTTCATAAGATTGATAGAAGATAAACATTACTAAATACGGTAGTATTTAATTAACATAATTATTAATTAAAAGGAAGAAAAGTAATTTTCAAATATAAATACAATTAACATAAAAGGAAGACCAATTAAATTATTGTATTATAAATATTTATAACTTCTAAAACAACAATGTCAAATGATAAAAAAACTATTGAAGAAAAAACAATAATGTTTGAATATTTCAACTAAAAAAATATTTTTTTGTAATAAGGTCTTTCAAAATAATAAATTGTTTAAAAAAATGAAAGAGTAATGCTATCTTCACGAGAAAAGTAAAAAATTAAAAAATATCATATAAGAGATAAAAAAGAACACTTAATAGTGTCTTGACAATAAAACCCACAAAATATAAATAATTAACATATTATATATATATATATATATATATATAATTATAAACATGATTTTTTTAATTTTAAAAATAAAAATCATATATATTTTTATATCGGTGGATTATCAAGAAGCAAGTAAGTGGATTTCATCGGTATCTTTATAAATTCATACAAAATAAAAAAAAAAGTTTAATAGCTTTATTTCGTCTAATGAGAAAAATTTAGATAAGGAATACTTTGAATGAATTTATAAAGGTACCAACGAAATTAAATTGATTATATTAAATTGAACAATAGTTCTACTATATACAAATAGTGTCAAATTTATTTTAGGATAATTTTGTCTAATACCATAGGATAAAAGTTGGATTTCTAAACAATGTTTTTACAGAGACTATGATGGCAGGCCCTTCGACCCCAAAGTGATGAAGGTAAGGTCAGTCTTTGTTGAGTTAAGTCATTCTTCAGAGTCCTCCTCCCTTTCGATTTATTATATTCTTCTAAAGGCTAGGTAGGACTATCATTCACTTGCTTGTGTACCACCATAATTTCTAGGAAAAATATTTGGAATATGATAGTCACAAAACAGTTGGATGAAAATCCCTAGTTATTATTACTATCATTCTTGTTATATTATTTTATACTCTACGAATGATTTGTCAAGAAGAAGAAGATCAAGTGTTGTAAATTACACATGAAACCAGAGGAGAATGAGAAAGAGGAAGAGACAGAAATAGAGAATCTTTTTGAGGCAGAGGAAGAAAGAGACAAACATTCAACAAAACTGAGATTGAATGCTTCAAATCTCACAAACTTGGACATTTTCAATATGAATGTCCTATCTGAGAGAAGAAAGTTAATTATGCAAAAATGGAAGATGAGGTGGAATAAGAAAAATGAGAGGATGAACTCTTGTTAATGGCGCATGTTAAAGAGGATCAACAAAAAAAAAAAGTGATTTTATTAACTCTGGATCCAGTAACCACATGAGTGGTAACAATGAATGGTTCTTAGAACTGATCAACAAAAAAAAAGAGTGATTTTATTAACTCTGGATCCAGTAACCACATGAGTGGTAACAAGGAGTGGTTCTTAGAACTATATAAGAACTTTCAGTATATAGTAAAGTTAGACAATGATGCACAAATATCAGTTAGGAAGAGGGAAGTGTTTGATTAAATGTTAATGGAATTACATGTTTAATTTCACATCTGTATTATATCCCTGAACTCGAGAAGAATCTCTTAAGCATAGGACAACTTCAAGAGAAACGTGTGAGTATTTTGATTCAAGATGGAATGTAAAGTGTATCATCTTGACACTACAAGAAAATATTGATATAGATACTGATTATTACATACGGATTTTTATATGCAGGTAAATCTAATATTACATATGAATTTTACATACAGATTTGTTACATACGAATTTTACATACAGATTTATTACTTACAGATGCAAATCCGTATGTAATTACATACGGATCCAAATTTATATGTAATTATCTACCGATTTTACATACGAATCCAAATCCTTATAATAATTACAAAAATCATGATAAGAATATTATTAATGAGTACATGATCACAAATTTGATGTTGATGTAGTGGTTATGACTTGTATGGGCAGTAGTATATATTTGATTGCAACCCAACTATATTTAATGGAGTGTGATGAACAAAAACATACTAAATTTAATGGAGTATAATGAACAAAAACATACTCTGATTCTATGTGATAACCCTTCCACAATTTTTAAAGATTCTCATAATATTGGGTGTAATTGAATCATTAAAAATAAACTAAATACACTTGTATCTAGTTTAACTAAATACACTTATATCTAGTTTATCGAAGAGAATCTTACTAAGTTAGGATATTTGAGTGTTTATTTTAAATAAATTTGTAGTTTTTTCTGTTTTGAATAAGTAGTCAATTATTGACCTACTTTTTAGGGATATGATATTAGGATTTTGTCCGTTTGAGTAAACTATTCACCACTTTATAAATTTATAAATTTTAAAATTTTGATATTTGTTTATTTAGTCTATTTAATATCTTAAAACGAATAACACACATAAGTAAATTATAATAGAAAACTTACTATTATGTTCAACAAATCCTTAAGGTATTTCTATATTTGAAAATTCAAAATGTATTTTAAAAATTTAAATATATTTTAAATTATGTAATCTGAAAAGTTCCTAAATTATTCAATCTAGAAAACAAGTTATAAAATCAAAAATATCAAAATTTAAAGTTTACCAACTCTCCAATCAACGCAAGCATAACAATAACTGTCCAATGCATTCCTATTTTCGATAAAAGGAGTATAGAAGTGTTCTCCAACCAAAATCGAAAGAACGATCAAAGGAGAGTGGGGTGCAACTTCTATGGAGAAGAGCACGCAGACGAAAAAGTTTGGGAGAGAAGAAGAAAGAGTTTTATTTATTTATTTATTAAGGATAAAAAGACATTTTCACCATCCTAATCAGTGCATGATGAAAATATGGGGTGTAGGAAGAATTTGCCTGAACAACAAAATAGAACAAAACACAAGAACAAAAAACATTTTAAGACATTGAACGTGGCCATGTTACTTTCACTCCATTTTCACTAAGTTTACATCACCATTTTTTATTTTGAAGAATTATGCTTAATGCAATGAAAACTCATTGCATATTTCACCCATTGGAAACTTGTTTCTATTGTGTACAAAGAATACAATAAAAAGTTATTTACATCTTGTTTTATAGATTGTTAGGCCCGTGTTAATAAACTATACACGGAGAAAAACATACGTAATTACTTTTTAATTAAAAATTTAATCAAGGTACATATTATCTTTTTAATTGATATATACGATAAAATTTACCATTTCTAATTATGATATTTTCAAATCAAAATTGATTTAATCATGATATAAGATACATTTTTAATAGTAACAAAAAGAATGATGTAAATTATCTATCCAATTGTAATTTGGTCACTATTCATTTGATGGAAAAAAAACGAAACAAAATTTTTGGCGGATACAAAGTAGCAAAATGTTTAAAGAAAAAGCAGATGAAAAAAATGGTGAAAACCAGAAAGATAAAGGACACAGTGTGATTTTTTGGATTTTTACTCTAATTATATAATTTTTTAAAGTAATTATTACAAAAGTCATATCATAAATATTTGTCATGAGAAAAGTGGAAACAATTTGATGGGAGTGTAATAATATTCCTCTTAACCACAAAAAAATTCTTATAAACATTAAAGTAACTGCAAATTCAGAACTGAATACAAAACCAATCATTTAAAGGGAAAGTTTGTGAGCATACAAGATATTTTATTTATAATTAAATAATACTGTAATTTGTGGCTTTTTTTTTTTCAATTTAGTGCACTTTTTAATTTTAATTTTCAAAATGGGTAGAAAAATATTTATTTATTAAAATGGGCAAATTCTATCATGTAGATAGACATATTTTAAATTGGTCAAAATAAAAGTGAGACGATAATGATTTCAATTAATGACATTAATTAAAATCATTTATCTCTCAGCAATATTTTTTAATTATTTGATATTATGATTGCTAGGTTTAACAATTAATAAAAAGATAATAATTATTATATAATAATAATTAACAGATAATTTTTTAATTATTTAGCACTATGTTTGTTATTTTAACAATTAACAAAAAAATTAATAATAATAATTAACAAATCTGTAATAAAAAAAATTAAGACATACAAATCTATTTTAAATTAAAACAAAATAAAATAATGATAATAATAATAAGAATAATTCATATGAATTTAATAATAATTATTATTATTTTTACATTAAAATAAAATAACATAATAATTATAATAATTAATATTAAGTGAATTTAATAATAATAAATATTTTTTAAATTAAATTTGTATGAAATTATTCTTATTATTATTTAAATTAAATTTATATGAGTTTAATTAAAATTATTCTTAATATTATTATCATTATGTTATTTTAATTTAAAGTAAATTTGTATATCTTAATATTCATGTTATAGTATTGTTAATTATTATTACTATTATTATTTATTTTGTTAATTGTTAATCTTAAAAATCATAATATCAAATAATTAAAAAATATTGAAGAGTGAGAAACAATTTTAATTAATGCTATTAATTGAAATCACCAATATTCAGTTTGAAATTATGTTTATCTAACTGTCAGAATTTGTCCATTTTAATAAATAATTTCTTTTATCTATTTTGGGAATAAAATTGAAAATTACATAAAAATGGGAAAAAATCCCTAATTTGTCTACATTGTGATTCCATTTAAATTAAACTCTTTAATTGAATTGAATTCATACATAACGTAACCACCAACCTCAACCAATCAAAATTGCATCCCAAGTTTCTTTGTTTTTGTAGGTTGAATACAAGAGAAAAGGTGAAATCTTGTTAATTTACTGGATCTGGGAAAAAATTGTTAAGGAAAACCCAAAAAGAGGGAAAATAAAATGGATGCGAAGAGGAAATTGAATCGGAGATTCGCAATTCCAGATTGGGTAGTGTTGCTAAGAGAGTGTTATTAGAGATTGAAGTTTCAAAAAATAAAGGGCCTCACGCAAAAAGCATTTTTGCATTTGCGTTTTTCATTTCCCCGCCCATAACAAATCAAAAAAGCACTCCTTTTTCCACTTTCTCACTCCACACTCAATTGAGAAAATTAACAGAAAAAGAAAAAGTTTGTTGGTGCAGAAGGAGAACCATGGAGGAAGAAGAAGACCAGCAGAAGCTTGCAGATCTGGTGAAGGAGCTAGTGCACCGCTTGCTCTCTCAAAACCTCCCCTCCAATTCCCCGCCGCTAAACCCTAACTCCCCCGAATTCCGCAACTCTCTCCGCTACGCCCTCCGCATCCTCTCCAGCCGCCTCACTCCCTCCGTCGCCCCGGACGCAGCCGCCATCGCCGACTCCATCAAGCGCCGCCTCGCCACCCACGCCCGCTCCGCGGACGCCCTCTCCTTCGCCGACCTCTACTCCAAATTCGCCTCCAAAGCCCAAAGCGTCAACAACAAATGGGCCGTCGTCTACCTCCTCAAAATCATCTCCGAAGATCGCAACAAGACCGCCGCCGCCGCACCTCTCTTGCCCAACCTCGCTTTCTCCGAGCCGGCTTCAAACAAGGGCTGGAGCAACGGCGTTTTACTTGTCTCCAAGGATCCCGAGAACCGCCGCGACATTGCGTTTCGCGAGTTCGTGGATTTGGTCAAGGAAGAAAACGAGGTGTCGGAGGAGGTTATCGTCAGCGACGTGGTCTATGCTTGCCAGGGGGTCGATCGTAAGTTTGTGAAATTCGAGAGTGAGAGTGAGCGTTATGTTATACGCGATTCGGTTAGGGTTCCGAGAGCTACTAGGATTATGGTTCATAACCTTTGTGAATTGGGTGTTTTGTTTCGGAAGGTTAGTGGTTACATTTCGCAGAGTATGGATCGGTTTCCCAATGAAGATGTGGGAACTGTGGGGCAAGCTTTTTGTTCCGCTTTGCAGGATGAGCTAAGTGAGTACTATAAGTTATTGGCGATTCTTGACACTCATGCTTCGAACCCGATTCCTCTGGTGTCCGAATCTGCAAATTCTGGGAACTATCTATCGCTGAGGAGATTGGCGGTTTGGTTGGATGAGCCAATGGTGAAGATGAGGCTGATGGCGGATTTGGTTGAGAAGTGTAGGGTTTTGCGCGGCGGGGCTATGGTGGGGGCGATTCATTTGCACGCACAGCATGGTGATCCGTTGGTTCATGAGTTTATGAGGAGGTTGCTGCAGAGAGTGTGTTCTACGCTGTTTGAGATGGTGAGGAGGTGGGTTTTGGAAGGGGAGTTGGAGGATATATTTGCTGAGTTTTTCATTGTTGGGCAGCCTGTTAAGGCTGAGTCACTTTGGAGAGAAGGGTATAGGCTTCATCATGCGATGCTTCCTTCGTTCATTCCGCCTTCACTTGCTCAGAGGATCTTGAGGACTGGAAAGTCGATTAATTTTCTTCGCGTTTGTTGTGAGGATCGCGGTTGGGCGGATGCTGCGACTGAGGTTATCACTGATAATGAAGTGACAGCAAGAAGAGGTGGTTTTGGATATGGCGAAACTGATACCCTTGAGTTTTTGGTGGATAAAGCTGCAGAAAGGATTGACAAGCATTTGTTGGATGTGATTTTCAAGAGGTACAAGTTCAAAGAACACTGCCTTGCAATTAAGCAGTATTTGTTGCTTGGCCAAGGCGATTTTGTGCAGTATCTGATGGATATTGTGGGGCCTGAGCTTTCTGAGCCAGCTAACACTATTAGCTCTTTCAAACTTTCGGGATTGCTGGAAACTGCAATTAGGGCTTCCAATGCTCAGTATGACGATCCTGAGATTTTGGATAGGCTCAGGGTTAAAATGATGCCGCATGAGAGCGGTGATAGGGGCTGGGATGTATTTTCATTGGAATATGATGCGAGGGTTCCACTTGATACAGTGTTCACAGAGTCTGTGATGGCAAGGTATTTAAGAATTTTTAATTTTCTTTGGAAGCTTAGAAGAGTAGAACATGCGCTCACTGGTGCCTGGAAGACCATGAAACCAAACTGCATTACTTCTAATTCCTTTATCAGATTGCAACATGCAGTAAAGATGCAGTTAGTTTCAACATTGAGGCGCTGTCAGGTTCTTTGGGTTGAAATTAATCACTTCATTTCAAACTTGCAATATTATATAATGTTTGAAGTTTTGGAGATATCATGGTCAAATTTTTTGGCGGAGATGGAAGTAGCCAAGGATCTTGATGATCTACTTGCTGCTCATGAGAAATATCTGCATTCTATTGTAGAGAAATCTCTCCTCGGAGACCTTTCCCAGTCTCTTTACAAGTCACTACTTGTAATATTTGATCTTATATTACGTTTTCGGAGCCGAGCAGATCGATTGTATGAAGGTATTCACGAGTTGCAAGCAAGGTATTCATCTTACTTTTTCATTTTGTAAATCTTCTCTCACCTATTCACCCCTGAAGAACAAAAATATACTGCCACGCATGTTATTTGACCGTGTGTTTTTTTCAGAATCACTGAATCCTCTCTTTCCTCTCGAGACAAGAATAAAACACGATCACGAAAGCAATTGAATGATGAAACTGCAGAGCAAGAATCCTGGATTGTTGATGGGAGAAAAGCCCTAACACAACGTGCTGGTGAATTTCTAAGAAATATGGGTCAAGATCTTGATGCAATTGCTAAGGAATATTCATCTTTGCAAGAGGATTTCATTTCTCAGTTGCCTATACAGCAGCATGTTGACCTAAAATTTCTCTTTTTCCGTCTTGACTTTAACGAATTTTATAGGCGGTTGTGTCCTAGCATGTAGGAAATTTGTGAATAAGGCTGAGGGTCAGCTGTTCATTGTTTCTTCAAAAGGACACGGCATTAAAAGCTTTGCGACCAGCTAACTTCCATTGTGTGTTTGAGTGGAACAATTCTATTGTTGCTAACTTCCTTTGGACCAACCATTCATGGGTCATTATTTGACCATTGGTATGTTGGAATTCCTTGACTTCCTCAATTTCGTTTTTCTTTATGTTTTCTATGCAGAATGTGACCTCCTCCTTGTCTACAGGTAGACACATATTGTGATTTGCAAGATTGTTTGTTGCAGATATGAAGCTATTACTATAGGATTGGATGCACGATGTGAGTAGTACAGACGTAAGTTTCTGAATATCTAATGATTTAGCTATTGTTTCTTGGGAAATTTTGCAAGCTGTGCTTTCAGAGATTGTTCATATGTATCTTAGATATTGGTTGAATGAAGGTGATCGGAAAATCTAGTTTTTGCATTCTTGTGTATTTCTTCTTGTTTATTATCTCTTCCCACTCTGCAGAGTGCTTGAGTTTTTTTGCCATGTGGCAGTTAATATAAAGTCACATGTGAATCAAGTAGCAAGATGCTTACCATGCAATTGTTATACTTATACCTGTCTAAGGTAACATGAAAGAGCTTCTTTTTCATTTTCTTTTTGCTGTCTCTTCTAGTGTTGAAGAGTGAAACCTCATTTTGTTATTTCATTAACAGTACTTACCCATAAATGAAAAGACCTTAGACACATCCTTAATAGTGGTCATATTTCAACTTTGAAAACTGGGTGACGGAAACTTGGTTACAGTGCTTTCTAAAGAGTTCTTTATTATACAGATTTATAACAAATCCGTAGAACTGCTGAATGTTTAGTAGGAAATTGCTGGTTTGGCTGAAAATATTGGAAGTAAGGTGAAGTTTGTAGAATGTAAGTTTAGGTAGAGGCTCGTTAATCCTAGCTGAGCTTAAAATTGGAAAAGTGCGTTGAGTATTATTTGTGACCAAAAAGTACTATTCAAGCATAAGGGGAAAATTTACCTCTGATGTTTTGTGGACTTTGTGGAAAAAGGGCCAATAGGAAAATAATTTAACGTAATGAGTGGGCATACTATCCAAAATAGGATTTAGATGAATGAATTCTTAAGAGAAAGTTTGGTTAATGCCTACAGCAGAAGATAATGGTAAAAATGTGTGGAGATTCTGGAGAAGACCAATAAGACCCTAATCAGGAGTAGGTCAGATAGGGTAAGCCCTACTGCCGGAGGTACAAGTAGAAAATAAACTCTAGGTGAAAGTAAAACCATTCAGAAAGATTTAGAGATGTTAGTATTTTGTCTTGATGTCTGTAACATGATTGATAATATAAAATATCATGTCAATATTTGATCGATGTAACCAAGACAACCTCGTCTAATGGAAAAATGTTGTAAAAGGAACCCAATTAGGTAAAATGCCACTGATATCTATGTATGTTTCCTCTTTTTTAGTTTGTCTCCAGCATTTTGCTTTCACAAAACGTCATCATCCTTTACATCACAGCAGATTGTGTAAATAATAACATTCCTAATCCTTTAAGTGAAAGGAATGATTATTGACGGCAAAAGCCACCACCAATTGATAGATAAACACCATGAAATGCTGTTAATATTAGTGCCTTGGATGAAATAACTACCGTACGAAAAGGTAGAGCTGTATTTGGAATCTGAGATTTGGGATATTTGTCGGATCCGGATGTAATTTAAGACATTGAGAGAGTGCCAAAAGAAAAAACTTATGTTGTAATCAATATATAAACACTTCAAACTGTAAAAGCTCATATCACATTGTTAATGGCTCTGCAAATTGATTGTCTCTTTGTTTCACTTTGTTAATGTTGTTTTCTTTGTATTTCTTTTTATATATTTTTCCGATGAAGTCGAAAAAAATGGTGAAAACTGTAATCGTGACTATTTCAAGGTGAACTACGTGGTGAAGGGTTGAAACTTAGTTTATCTTTTTTGCCTCCTATGACTGTTCGTCACAACTACTGGTGCTGACCTTACCGTTATTGTCCCCTCATGAAGATGAGATTGATTCCTATCACTTTACGCTTTTTTAGAAAGGTGTATTATTTGCTTATTTTATTAGTTCTCTGAGATTATTTAATGATTTTCGTTTAATAATATATACCGTTTGTTTCGCTTTGATGAATTTTAAAAATAAAACAATTTTTTTGTGTTACTTTTCTCTCAGGATAAATTTGGGAGTTACGTTTTGAAGGAGAGAAAATTTTAATCTATAGTGTTAAACTTGTAAATGATTTGTATAAAATATTATGTAGTTTTTTAACTTAAAAATAAAATGTTTATCTCCTCCTTTTGTTTTAAACATGTAAACATATTTTTATAGTGTCAAAGATTTGCCGCTTATCTACAAGTTCACAAATTTATCGATTTTTTTACATGCAATAATAGATATGGCGTCATCGTTATTATTTTCTTCAGAAGGTATTCCTTTCATTTATTTTCCCTTTTGTATACCAAATTTTTGTAGGTTTAGTTTAGTCCTATCAAAATGTACCTAACATTTTGTTTGTACTTGATTACTTATGTGGTGCAAGTGAGGGAGTGGATGAATAAGGAAAGGCTTAGTTTGATCTAATTTGAGATGAAGTAGAGTGAAAGATGTTATGGACCACCATAGGTTTAATATTCCACCTTCAACGAGAAATACAAGGAAAGATACTGACACTCGCACTTTCTCCTTCGTTCTTGCTTTTAGTAGGTCAGTTGCACTTTATTTTATTTAAAATTAAAACAATGTTTAATTTAAAAGTTAAAAAAGTATCTAATTTAAAATTTAAAATATTTGGAAAAAATAAACTATTCAAAACTATCCAAGGACTTTTTCAAATATAAAGTTATATGCCACTATTTGTTAAACAGGCACCCAGGTAGCAACACATTGAATTTATTTAGATCCACCAAGTAAGATGTATCAAAATATTCATTCATACTAAGATATTTTGATAATTGTCTAAATTACTAAATTATATATTTTTTATTATATCATATTAATCAAATCATTTAATTTTTTCTCTATTTCTTCCCTCTTTTTATTTTTTTTCTAATTTAAACAATTTTACTTTCTAATATACTTTTCTTTATTTTCTATTTTCTCACTTTGTACTCAAACAAAAAAAAATAAAAAATCAGAGACAAAGGTAAGAAATAAATGTCTTATCGAGTCTTGAACTACTTGGATCCTACCAGTGCATGCGAGAACGCTTTTAAGCTGAATGAGTAATGCTTACTTGACTCCCGTTTTAATTATAATTAAAAATACAGTAAAATTTATTTTCCATACTTTTTTCTACAATTCTTCCTAAATAGGGAGGGAGGCAGCACAAATGTTTTAAAACAACATGATTAAATTGGTTAAAGTACTTGTTCAAGGGTACATCTGTAAATGAAAAGTGGTTAAAAAAACAAATGAAATAATATCAGAAAAATATATCAGAATTTTACAATAACTCAACACCTTATAGATTCATATTAAAAGTAAACAAAATCTAAATTAACAGCATCATAATAGTTTTGTTTAAAATTTAATTATACATCCACAATAATATACAATCAATGTCCACTAACAAAATCATATCTAAAATGAAGAGAAAATGACGAATTAATTTGTTTACTATTGGTTTAAATTTATTCAAAATCATAATTGTGTCTCGTTTCTCACTAAATGAGTTTTTTTTCATTATTAGTAGTGTCAGAAGGATAAGGATTGTGTCCGTAACACTCAGTATAGCTAAAATCAAATTATGTTAGATTTTGGGATAAAAATTTACCATATCTTAAGTAGAGTTCGAAGGTGATGCGGGAGCCATTTCCAATCTATTTCTAACGTGAAAATATACATAGGGAATTTACGTACATGAGACCGTTTTTCTCCCTTAGGCTGCTATTTCACTACAAGGGTGGCCTTAGAGTGTTTTTGGGAGCACTAATCCAAGGGGTACCTGCAATGGCAAATCTCCACAATGCATTGACATGCTCTGGCAAAGCATATTGGATACCAACACGTGGACCTACCAATATGTTTTCCGGCTCAGGACCATCTAAGAGTTCCAAACCACCTGCATCACACACTCTTCTCAGTTTTCAAACATTTGTCAATTTTACATTTTGAGACGCTTGAATCACAACTTCTAGGCTTACCAGGTGTATAGAGAGGATGGTTGCACCATTCTGTCGATAGACCCAATGCCTGACCAACCTAAGATTTGGGACAACATTCACATTATAAAAACTGAGATATTTTAGATGTGTAGGGAAATTTCAGAAGAAAAAATTGTCATTTTCAACAATGCTAAGAGTCTCCTTATAAAAAACATGGAAAATGGTCAAGAAGAGGAGAAAAGCTAAATGATCAACCCGTTTAATCCTACCCTTTTATCCTTCCTAACTTTTCCCTTCTAGCAAGAATCTCACTCATAATGGTCATGATAAATAGTAATTGTGTTATATACCAGAAGGTTGTGCAAATAGAAACTAAATTGCACACATGTTGAACCTTTCTAATTCATCATGTCATGTGAGATTTCTATACAGGGGTCGAAGCACAATCTTTAAAAACTTACAGAGTCACCCTATTTCAGAAACAGCCAAAATATTAAACTTAACAAACTGGCAACCAAAACAAACCTTTATCAAATCATAATCCATGAGATTATGCGAAGAACAATTTACAAGTCTAAAGTACTATAGTATCGAGTATCTACTGAACATTCTTAAGTCTGTATTGAGTCTAGAATCCAATCTCACTTCCATATTCACTTTGATATTCAGAGTTAGGCCTCTCAATATGCTTTCAACTCTCCTGATTAACTTTTCCATTTCGACATTGCGGCTACTTAGTGTTTTACTATTTTATGAACAAAGCAACTGCCTATATTGGTAGTTGATGGTGAAGCACTAGAATGTAGATATCTTTAACTTGACAACTCAAAGGGCAGTGCAAAACTTTTAACCGAAACATCTTTCCTAAAGCATCTAAAACAGATTAAAGGAGGAAAGGAAAAGAACTAACCTTCCCAGGACCGGTAAGAAGTACAGGTTTCTCAGTTTTCAGACCTCGGCGCTGTTGAATGACATCCAATCCTGTGACAATGTCCAATATTATAAAATAAATCTATAAATAATTTTATGCAAGCTTATAATGAATAAAAGTACAGAGGATTGTAGTCTTTCAGCCAGAATTAACTGAAATGTGTGTAACTGATCTGATAACCCAGAAGGGAAAAGAGAATGATATGTTATGTTATTGCAAGTTGTAACAACAATGCTGAACTCTTACTAAAACCCTCACCTTTTCAACTGGCCAGCCAGCTTCTTGCTTTAGATTAACAACAATGGTGGCACATACATTTTATCCACACCTTTCTATTGATAGTCACGGTGTGCCACTCAAAAAGTCTTTAGTTTGTAACCGAAAAAAGCCAAAAGAATTTACAAGCTTATGATGATTTGTTCTTTTGCAGCCAATAAGACCAATACTCGGTCATCTCTCAAAGATTTTGTTTTCTTTCCATTTTTTAGATAACTTGAAGAATATACTTCCTACAAGAAGTCACTTGAAGGACCAACAATACCTAATCACAGTTTATCCCTTTATTCATTCATAAACTGAATCAATAACACACCTTAGAGTTACGACACAACAAGCAACAGAATGGTTCATTTCATAGTAACCATGAATAAGCTATACACAGTTTTTCACATTACCACTAATTGGAGCACAAGAGCGTATCAAAACAGCAGCCCCAGCTCCTTCCTTATCCGCCACCACATTCAGCATCATGTGAAGACCATAGCAAAGATAAACATAGGCATGCCCACCAGCTCCAAACTGCAAAATAGACACAAACACATCCCAATCTTACTCTAGAAAACCTTAATTAGCATCAGAGATTCAAGGTGAGAATAAAGGTGCAATCTTACAACAGGGGCAGTTCTAGAAGTGACGCCAAAACGACCGTGACAAGCCGAGTCGTCTGGTCTATACGCTTCAACCTGTCTGCCATTGATTCAGTGTTAAATCACAAAAAAGCTAAACGACAAAGTTGCATGCTTTTCCTAACGCGAATAGCGTACCTCGGTGATCCGAAGAACGACGTCGTCTCGGCGAAGAAACTTTCCCAGTAAACGTGGGGCGAGTTCCAGGGCATCGATTTGGAAGAAATCGCGAGGCAAGATTTTCATTTCAACGGGAGTAGTGACTGGTTCTGTTGATGGGTTGGGTTTGACCCGGAGCGAACGCCGAACCGGTTCGGTTTGTTGAACCGGTAATCTGGGTTTGGCCACTCGTTTGAAACGGTGGTTGCGTTTCATGACGGTGCCACGGAAACGGAAGGAGGCAAATACGTCGTCAGAGTCAGAAGATTGAGAAGTTGAGTTGCGCTCCAATGGCGTTTTGGTGGGAATGGAGCGTCCCAAAGACATGCCGCAGAGTTGCATATCCAATACCTTTCTTTTTTCTTTACTTCTCTATCTCATTTTCTCTCCTCAAAATAACCATAGCTTTTAAAAAAAATTAAGTAATTATTTGGATTAGGAGTGATTTGAGAGAAAAGTAAAAAGTTTAGTGGTTTGGATTAAAAATAATAATAAAATTTAAGTAAAAAGTTCGTGAAAATTTATAAGTAATGTGATAAGTGTGATAGATATTTTAATATTTTTAAATAAATAAAATAGTAAAATTACAAATTTATCCTTATGTTTAAAAATAATTTAAAATAAAATATAATTAATTTGTTTGGTGTAATTGAATTATTTTTTTCTATTGATAAAAATATACAATTACATATTTATTGTTTGAGTTGAAATTAATTTTAATGAAATTTATGTAATTTGTTGGTTTCATTGATGAAATATTTTTTAATTTCTAAAAATATAAATTTATCTAAGTAGTAAAAATAAATTTGAAATAAAATTTAATTAATTATATGTATATGATACTTTTGTGTTACAAGAAAATTATTTTCAGTACACTTCCTCAAGTAATATAAAAATTATAATTTTCAAATATTGTTGATACATGAATTTTTTTTTAAAATTATATTGTAAAAATAAATTATATGTATATTGCAGTATGTTATAAGAAAATTATTTTTAATATGGTTCATCAAGTGAGTTTGATATAAAAATTAGAATTAAAAGAAATTGTTCATATATGCAATTTTTTTTAAATTGTATTGTCAAAATAAATAGAAAAATATATTATTTTAAAAGATATGAACAAGGTTCTAAATTTCATAAATAAATAAACATAACACAATTAGATAAAAATAGTTAATAACATTAAAATAATAATACATCTAATATTAAATTGACACATTAATAAAAATAGCATGACATGTTATTTTGAAAAGCCGTTCAATTTGGTTCTACACCTTGTCCATTCTCTGTTCCACTCCTTCAAATCGCTCCACATGCATTTGGAAATAATTAAGTGTAGTGTTCATATGAGTCTGCAAATGATCCAATTAGTGTCCATATGTGTTTGCAGATGATCCAACTTAATATCCATGTGCATATTCAAATTATCCAATCTTTGATCGATGTGAATCCTCAAACTATTTAATCCTTCTTGCAACTCTTGAAAACCAAACATCTGACCATGGTAGGGAATTGGGGAACTATTCCTTCGAGTGTAAGTTGTTAAACATGATTGTCCGCTTGTGGTGGCTCTTCACCATCTTCGTCATCATCATCATTATCATCATCAGCCATCCCATATTGTCACATACCATTAACATGAAAGATATTTAGTTTGTGCAATGTTTTTTTGTCAAAGTAATTTGTCCAACCCAGATGCACACATCTTTCACGGGATAAGTTGATGTTGAAGACAATGAATATGCGTGAAAGAGTCATATTATTATCCTTGCATTTGAACATGTGTTGCATAATGTAATAAGGTCAATTAATCAATATATTATTTTTTATGGACCATAACATAAAAATGTCTTCTTACAACAATTGAACGAATTTTTAATTGAAATAAATACATTATTATGAATAATTAAAACATCATTTGTAATTATAATAAATCTAACATGTTAAACAATCAAATACTCCAATTATATCTAAATACATGTAATAATATTTAAAATTAATAAATATTTTAAATTAATATTATTTCTATATCTTCTAAAACAATCATGAACACAAATATATATAGTAATCTTAAATAACCTACAGTAGCCTTAATATAATATATAAAACTAACTTAATCAATTAAGTAAAAAAAATATACTGTAACTGTAATCGATTATCAAAACTACGGTAATCGATTATAGTTATAAAATAGAGCCACACAGGTAAGGCATCAAACCTGGAATTTTCGTACACAACACCGTGCTTGCTGCACCAAAACACCAGGAGTTGTGCTTTCGGCACCACTACCACGCTTGCAGCACCACCACCACACTTCCGACACCACCACCAACACACCACAAACAGCCCTTCCTGCACCAACACTAGCAAATCACGAACAACGCTTCCTTCCTGCATCAGTACCAGCACCACGAACAACGCTTCCTACACCAGCACCAGCACCACGAACATCGCTTCCTAAACCAGCACCCACTGGTTCCACCAGCAACGACACTTCTTACACCAACACCTACCGCTTTCGACGATGAACAAGGCCACTTACAATTTGACACTTCACTGGATGCAGAACACAATTTATAACCAAAGTTTCACATTCATTTCAAACTATCAACACTGGCATGAGTGCTTTCCTGGGAATCTCTGTGAAGTTATGGGAATCTCTATAACGTAACTTCTAAGAGGTGCTTTAGACTCTCTCACGTTCTCAGTTTCTTTGCTTGTCATAGTGAAAAGATAATAATAAAATAAATGCATGAGTGAGTGAATGATGTTAGGCACTGAAAGAGGACATCAATATAAATTTATAAAAATGACGTGGCTTTCCTTCAAATATCTTCCTTTCGCAGAGACGCTCTTCGCCCTTCCCCCCTCATTTCTTCGCTCACATTTACTTTCAGATCAGCAGAAACAAACCGATACATATCCTGCAAATCCGTCTCTCATTACAGTCGAATTACAATTACGAAATTGCAAACACATTGTAAGTGATTAATATCTTCATTGAGAGAGTAAGTATTTATATTTGTAGTTTGAAAGTTTATTAAAATTTGCTATATAATAATTTGATATTATATGCTAAAATCATATTATGGTCATCATTTTTATTGTAAAATAATTTTTAAACATGATATAAATATGATATAGTCACTGTAAAATTGTAAAATAAGTAGAGTTTGTGGAAAAGATTCTTGATTGGATTTGCTTATCTTTTGATCTAACCAAGTTAGTCTCCGACAAATATTAGGACACTGGTAAATCATATTCGTGGACCTAAATATAGAATCAAATGAATTGTTTTGTTTTCAATTCTTTTAGAAGTTCTTTTTGCTTCTCTTAGTGAAATTCTACTTCATCTACCACATATTTTAGGTTATTATTCTTACGAGCCTGATGTTTAATGATATGAAATTAAAATTTTATCTTCTTTCTTTTAACTAGTATTTAGATTTTATTTTCATATTTTAACAAATGTATAAGAAATATACATTCGAGAATAACATACATTGATAACATTCGTTAATAACATACTTGATATCAAGTTAAAACACTAATTGATTCCTATAGAAGACAAACTAATAGATATTGGTATAACTTATGAAGATTGAGAAACTAAACATTAATTCGCAAAACCATAATTTAATTTTAGATTATAAAGTGAGTAAATTATGTGTCCTTATTATAAATAGAAATTAGTTAAAAATTAAATATTAACAAAAATAATAAAAGTTTATTAGGGAGTGAAGAATTGTAAATCTTATTATTCAAAAGTGTTTAAAGGTTGTTAATTTATTTGGACAAAAATTAGAGGAAATATAAATATGTTAAATATATTAAATGGTCATAAATTCATTTAAAGTTTGTGTTGTTAAAATAGATGATGTTGACACACCATTTGTTTGGTTAGTGATTTTTGCATGATTTTCTTCTATAAAAGTAGAACTTCATATTCTTTATATTTGGAATACACTTGCATATCAACATGTGTTTTGATAATTTTGCATTTGAATATGTGAACCATATAATTTGTCTTCAAATTAAAGAATAAAGAAGAGGATAAAAACTTGTAAATTTCTACATCCATCTTGATTAATTACAGAGTAGATGCTTAAATTATTTTATTTCATATCAAATTTGGATTTTTCACAAGTAACAAATTAAATGTTGGTTAAACAAAATCTGAGCATGAAAATGAGACAATGTGTTTGTATTTAGAACCATTAATCCTAGGTAAAAGTCGCAATCTTTTAGGTTTTTTTATTCACATATTGGTCTTAATGTAATTTAAAAAAAAAAAATAGAAGTGTTAGAAACACATATGTACAAGAAACAGATAGCAAAAGAGAGATAAGACTTCTAAGATCTTCCCATTTTACTTAAAAAAAAGTGAATAGGATTATGATGTGCTTGCCATTTTACTTAAAAAAAGTCAATATGAATTATGATGTGTTTTTGTTAATGCAAGTTTAATTTTGTTGCCATATGATTTTGATTACTTATTGTTTTCTTATTTAAAATTTTACTTTTTGTGTAAATAATATAAGAGTTCATCCAATTTGTAAATAAAAATCAATCATAAGTTAGAAAGCTTTCGACTAGATATTTTTTATATAAAATAATTTTTCATTTAATATATAATCCTTGTAATATAGAAAGGAAATCACATCTCCGTTATTAACATGTGGGATTTTTAAAAGAAATCGTGAGTTTTAAAAATGTAAGATTTAAAACATTTTGAAAATATTTCCAAGTTAACTAGACTTTGATGAGTTATCTAATGATTTTGAAACCAATTTAGATTATTTTTCGTAAAAGTCTTTAAAGTGATAGTTAACGAAGACAACTCAAATAATAGAAAAAGTAATAAATCATTAGTTTATATTAATTCATTTCATATTGTGTTTAGTCTTTTGCAACCAATAAAAAGTCTCACTAATCAAACATAATTATAATTGGTATTTTGTATCATTTCTAATTTATAAAAGTACACAAAGTCTCTAGGTCATCTATTAATCTCCCATGAGATTGAACAACCAATAATCAAGTTATGTTATAAGGTAAGTTCTCATTAGAGAGGATATATAATTAATATTGTTTACTTCTAAGTCTTAACTTCTTTAAGTGAAGGACATGCAATCAAAATTCTTAATGTGTGGTTTGTCTAATGTACTAGTTTACACTAAGCACTTAGAAAACTTAAACTTTTCATTTACATGTAATATTTAAATAAGATGTGTGTACCTCATTTCATTAGTCATGTCTATACATAAAGGTTTTTATTATACGCGTCCTAAATCAAATTGTTGAAATGTGTGTATTGTTGCTTATCTTTATATCATCATCCTTTCAAAATATGTTTGACTTTAAGATGACATCTTTTGTTGTTATACTCAAAGTATTGGAAATGAGATTCTCTTTTTATTTATTACTTCTATGCTGTTTTGAAAACACCAATTTAAACACACAAACTCATATGGTAGATGCATTGTGTTAGAATCATCTTTGAGATGTGTTCCAGTTTCAAGGTGGTTTTGTAACTTTTAATGTCTTGTATTTAGCAATGCATGTTATATTGAACACGTGGATATTGTCTATAAATTTTAGTTTCTTTTGTGACTTTTAAGTTTTAATTTGATTTTTTTCTTATCTTTATCTTCTATAAACAATATATTATAATTATCTTTGTCTTACCTCTCATGTTTCTATCTCATCTCATTAAGATGTGTGCCTTGCATGGAAGACTTTGTTTGATTTTGATATGTGTCTGGAGCTTTTATATAGTAATCAAAGTCTTTAATATTTTCAAACATCTTATACTAAGAGTTCATCTAATTTCTATTTCACAACACAAATTAATTTTTATACACACCAAAATATATTGTAATTTCTTATCTTAAAAATATTAATCATAAGTATGATGTTAGTTGAATATATGAAATCCAAGAAATTAATAAAATATTTACGTAAGTTGCTTTCATTACATATGTAACCAATATATATGAAATTTAAAAGTAAAAATTAATATAAGTGTTGTTCAAAGTCCTAGTATCTTTGACATTTGATTTTGAGACTTTTTATATTAATAAAAGTTATAAACATATAAGAGTATAAAAAATGAGTAAATTTATGCATTAAATTTATTTAATTGTATAAATGATGTTTGATGTCCTCTCTAACCTCAAATTTGAATTTTAGGTAAGTATGACAAATTGAATATTGATTGGTAAAAAAGAATAACTACAAAGATGAAATAAATAGGTTTTAATATAAAACTCTTTTGATAAATATAAGAGTAATTATAATAAATTTCTTTAAATCTTTCTTAATCTTCAAGTTGTAATTTTTTTAGGTTTTGTTATTCAAAGGTTAGTTTTATTTTAAGAAAAAATTACAAGTGTTGAAATATCAATTTATATATTGTATTATGTAAATATGTAAAGATGTTTAGAAATAGACAACAAGACTCTAAAAGTCTTCCAGTATATTTTAAGAAAATCATATCACAATATGTTTTTGTTAATACAAGTTTGAATTTTACTACATAATTTTAATTGTTTTTTCTTATTTAAATTTTTAGTTTTTATATAAATAATATTTTCAGAATATAAATTAATCATAAGATGAAATTCTCAATTTAATACTTGCTTAGTTTATTTTCAGAATATAAATTAATCATAAGATGGAATTCTCAATTTAATACTTGTTTAGTGAACAAAAACTTTCTTTCAAAATATTGTCCAAAATTTTGATACTTGCAATATTAAAAAAAATATATAGTAAAATTTTCTAATATCACATTATATACTTGATAAAACTTACAATTAATTAATATATATATATATATATATATATATATATATATATATATATATAAATAAATAAATGTAATTAGTTATATTTTAATTTTCTTATGATAAGAATTTTTTTTTTAAAATACAGTGTAAGTAAATATTAATATATATTTATATCATGCATTATGTTTTTAAATAAGTGAATATTTGTATATATCTATATTATGTATTATATTTTTAACTACTGATTTAGATAGATTAATAGAATAATTTTTGGATATTATATTCTTTATTTTGAATTATATTTTTTTTAAGTTTTATTATTGAAAGCATAACTTATTGTAATATCTTATTAGAAAAAATATGACAAGGTTAAAATACTATTTATGTATCGTATTTTGTAAACATGTAAAGATGTTGAAGAAAGAGTTTAGAATACTCTAAAAGTCTTTCTTATATTTTTAAGAAATGTAAACGATTTAACAATAGATTTTTGTTAGTGCAGATTTGAATTTTGTTTCTATATAAGTTGAATAAATTTTTTCTTATTTATTTTTTTTTTGGAAAATAATACAAGAGTTCATCTATTTTCAGAATATAAATTAATCATAAGATGAATTTCTCAATTTAATACTTATTTAGTGAAAAAAAAAACATATTGTCCAAAATTTTGATACTTACGGTATTTAAAAAAATTCCAATATCACATATACTTGACAAAAGTCACAATCAATTAGCTTTTGTATAGATTTCATACATATTACATTACAATTCTTTTCTTTAAAATAATGTGTAAAATTTAAAGTGAAATATACACATTTTTCTTTTAAGTTTTAGTTGAAACATTTAATGCAGTATGTTCCTTTTTATTATATATGATAATTGTAAAATTTTTGGGAAAGTAAAAAGGTGAAAGTAAAAATGTCAATTAAAAACATTTTTAAATTAAAATAGTTACTAATAAAAGTAAAAGTAATAGCAGATTTTTTTTTCACATAAATACCAAATAAAATAAGAAAAAATTATACAATAAACAACATAAAAAAAAAACTTTAAAATTACCATTGAAAAAGCTTGAACTAAATCTGGAAGGTTAAGGAAAGAAACCCAGCCCAATAGAAGAAAGAACTGATCCTTCATTGTCTAGACCCTTCTCTCTTCTCATTCTAGACCTTTCCACACTTTAAGACATTATATAACCTTAACAAAACAACCCAAACCCTTATTCTCTAACCCTTCAATCCAATCACAATGGCTCGTTACGGCGAGGGCGACAAGCGCTGGATCGTCGAAGACCGCCCCGACGGCACTAACGTCCATAACTGGCACTGGGCCGAGACCAACTGTCTCGAATGGTCTAGAACCTTCTTCTCCTCCCTCCTCTCCAACCTCACAATTCTCGACGGCGAGGGAAGCCTCTTCGTCAAAACCACCTCGCTCCGCTCCCTCGACGGCGAGGCCTACGTCAACGTCCGCAAGGGAAAAATCATCCCCGGCTACGAGATCAGCCTCACGCTCAATTGGCACGGCGAGGCTAAGGACTCCAACGGAGCTTCGCTTCTCCAAGTCGACGGCACCGTTGAAATCCCCTACATCTCCGACGAGAACGCCGACGAGGATCCCGAACTCAGGGTCACCGTCAACGACGAAGGACCGGTGGGGAAGAGGATCAAGGAAGCAATGCTTTCCAAGGGGAAGCCCTTGATCCTGGAGAAGGTTAGGGTTTGGGTGCAGAGCATGGCCAGAGGCGGTCCTGTTAAGGACGAATTGGAACCCAAGAAGGCGGCGCCGTCTCCGTCTCCATCACCGGCGCCGGCCACTACGGCTGCGCCGAAGAAGGAGAGTGCGACGGCGACGAAGAAGAAGGAGAAGAAGGGAGTGAAGAGTATTAGCATGACGGAGAGGTTTAATTGCAGGGCGAAGGACTTGTTTGAGATATTGATGGATGAGAATCGGTGGAAGGGTTTCACGCAGAGCAATGCGAGGATTAGTAAAGAGGTGGGTGGTGAGTTTAGCATTTTTGATGGGTCGGTGACTGGAAAAAATTTGGAGTTGCAAGAGGGGAAGTTGATTGTGCAGAATTGGAGGTTCGGAAGCTGGAACGATGGAGTTCAATCCACAGTAAGTGTTTTCCCTTTTTTGTTAACTGTTAGGTGAAAAAAAAGCCAAGTAATTTTGACCTAACTTACAGAATGGTAATGCGTGTGTATTTGCAGGTGAGGCTTGTGTTTGAGGAGCCTGAAGCGGGTGTTACGGTTGTGAAGCTGACTCATACTGATGTGCCTGAAGAGGATAGGTGGGTGTTTGCTTTCTTGGGATTGGTCTATGACAGTTATGTCTTTTTTGTTTTATGTTGTTTGGTTTGATTTGATGAGGTGGTCTGGTTTTGTATTGACACAGGTATGGGAATGCAACTGTGGTGGAGAATACCGAAAGGGGGTGGCGGGATCTTATCTTCCAGAGGATACGTGCTGTTTTTGGTTTTGGAATTTGAGATCTTTGTGATTGTATTCCCTGAGTAATGGATTTTGACTTGATATTCATTAGTAAGGAAAGATTAATGGATAATTGACATTATTGGATATTGTGGAATGCAATACTTTCTGCATCTGAGGTTGTGCAACATGACATGTCTGGTTTGAGTGTTGTCTGTGATTAATGTCCGTTGGAGGACAATGAATAAATTGAAATCTGAGAAATCACCTTGCTTTCAAATTGCATATCACACGTAAAGTAAATTTAGAGAAGATTATTATCGTGTGTTTTTGTTAAGTGTGCTGCAACAAGATTGTCTGGATTATTTTCGGATGTTTATTTAATGAGATTAAGCATTTTAGCTAATGGGAATTCTCTGACATTTGGATATGCACTGAGTTTTAGAAATTTCCTGGGACCCTCAAGCTCCAACCTTCAAGTTGCATATATTTAGAGACGTTTTGTTTAGAAACCATAGCTTTCATGTCCTAAGTGTAAAAGTAAGAAATTTACGCAATACTAAACACTGTTAATTGGTATCAATCATCCTCGTAATTAGATGGTATTATGGTGCTGATTAGTGGAAGAGATTGTGCATTGTGGCTTTTTGCCTGGTAATGTTGCAGTTGGAATGGTGGTGCAGAACGTTTGCGGAAGCAGATCATTTAAATCTTTCTTTCGATATCAATCAGCTCGCTTCTTCTGTTTGTCAATATAAAGTTATGCAATTTTTGAATGTTGAATATAATCTCAGTGCATATTTTGACAAGGCGTAATATCTAAGTCTATTTTAGTGACGCAGATTAATATGAGCACAGTTCAATTATATTTAAATGTTAATTTCAATAAATGTAAATAATAAATTTATCAATCTAAGTAATGGGGTAAACCTACGTAGGATTGGCTATGGAATTAAAAGAGATATTAAAAAAATTTTATTGTACACAGAATATTCTCCACACATTGTTCTAAATATGACAATCCAGGATTAATTTTTTTCAAGAGACGTGACTAAATATTATTTCACCAACTTGATAATTGATTTTAGGACTAAACTGCATCACAAATGCAAATTAATTTTTTTCCGGAGAATTAAAAAATTGGATTTGTATAAGCTGTTTCTCAACTTGAAGAAAATGTATGTAAGTTTATTCAAGACAGTTTAGCTCACAACGAAAAAAGTCAAAATCTGGGGGAAAAACAAATTAGTCGTCGCCTGAGAGATTCGAACTCTCGCGGGGAAACCCCATGTACTTAGCAGGCACACGCCTTAACCACTCGGCCAAAGCGACGTTGTTTAGTATCATATTCTTACTATTTCTATTAAATAAATACTTTAGGCTTCAGTATTCAACAGGTTCACTAAGGGATACTTTCAATTGGAGTGACCTAGAGGAAATATCTCCTTGGTTAAAACTAAGGACCAAAACCTTATTCAGCTCCAAATCCAACCCTTATAAGTGAATAAAAACCAATTATTAATAGAGAACAATTGTAAGCTTTTTCAGTCATTAATAGAGAACAATTGTAAGCTTTAAAATGGTATTAAAATATGCAGTTTTTTCTTCCTCTAGTGGTTGAGAGGGAGGGGGAAACACTGAGCATCATCCTTTCCCACTTAAATTTCTTTCAGCTATGGTACACAATTCCATTAATAAATATGATATACAACTGCATGCGGTTGCCAACATACAAAAAGTATTAACAAAAAAGGTAAATACATCGGAAGATTAGTTTTTTCAATTGTAACTTTGTTGGCTCATTTTTGGCCAGGGAACAGAAGAAGTATCATAAAAACTTTTGGATCATTTCTCTGACTTCTTCAGTAACTAGCCAGGCCTTATGGCCTCCAATCACTTCTGCTTTCATCTCTCCATCTTTCCACAGCTGCAAACAATTCACGTTTTCCCTTTTATTTTCCTATTATTGGATATCTAAATCATCCTTTCTAGTGACAAAAATTACTTTTTTTATGCTACCATATCCAAAAATTAACTTAATAGGAGACGCACCTGAATTGTTGGCATTTTCTGTACAGTGCAGAACAGCAAAACAAACAGCAGTCAAAATGAGCACACAACATTATGCAGCACGCTTTTACTGAAATAATTAAGAATGAAAATCACACTCACAGATATGTTGCCTCTCTTGACTAGAGTCTGGGGTACTTTATTCACATCCACGTAATAAAATTTGACTCTGAAACATGCAAGAATAACAAAACAAATGAATGAGTAGCAACATGAGTAGCAACATAAATTTGCTTTGGATTAACAAAGACAATGGATTATAGACAGTCCATTCAAATGTCATATTTTTTACGTATACAATGTTCGAACAATTAAGCTAGAATTCATGATTTTTATATAAACTTCTATTTAGCTGATCCTAGTGTTCACTTCAAATGTTACATGTAGCTATGCAGAATTGATATCAGATTAATATAGTTTTGCTTTGAAGGAAAATATCATGAGCATATATATCTGCAGAAAACACAATGAGCAGTTTACTTGTTGTGAAATTCAGCTGCTAATTTTTCCAACTTGGGCTTCAAATAGATGCATTTCCTACACCAAGTAGCCATCCTACATTACAAAAATAAACACAAGTAATCAACTCAACATATCTATCCTCAAAATCATTGTATATCTTGTTATACTTTAAAAGATTAAAAATTCCCTCTTTTGAGTAGTTATTAAAAGTAGATATTTGATTTTAGTGGTTATCAATGAATACTTAGTTTAACTCAGTCATTTAAACTTATCTACCTTATTCCTCATACAATTTTAAGAAATCTGGTTTTATTATTATAAATAGTTGTATTATAGAAGAGATATTCTTCCGCAATTTCTTCAAATATGAATTGTAGAATTCCATGAAACAAAATCTTGAGGAGAAAATGATGAGAAAGTTAGTAACTATAGAAAAAAGAGAGAGAGTAAGAACCAATCAATGAGGATAGGTTGTGACTTGTCGTGGGCAAGAAGAAGAATTTGATCAAGGTGGTCGGAATCATTGATTTCTTCCATCTCAACCTCACTTGGTCTTGACAAATCTGGCCACATCGCTTCCACACGAAAATTTCTCCTTTTCATCTTTCTTTCTCTCTTTCTGCTTCCAACCCATATGCTCTCACACCCACCACCACTCCTGTGACAAAACAGATACCCTCTCCCACTCCCCAAGCACTGTGCCCACTGTTCATCTCTCTGAAAAACCTCTCCGTACACAAACTGTGAACACGCCCCTATTACAGACATACCCTTTTGCACTCCAAGCTCTCCTCTTCACAACACAATCAAAAAAATGATCTTGTTTATTGCCAAGGAAAAAGGAACACAATCATTCTCGCTGGTTTCTTAGGTTTATGGGACAGAGCACGGACTTAGGTTGTTGGTCTGAGATTCTGTGAAGCTGGTTTGAGAAAATCAATAAATAATGTTTAGTTTGATTAAAAAAAAAAGGTTCAGAAAAATGGCGCAACACAAGGAGAAGGCTTATCCAGAAGGTGTGTTAAGAAATATAAATCCAAGGGTAAAGAATATTTGGCCCAAGCGTTTCGGATAAAGCTCCAATCCTTATTTTGAAAGGCATTTTGGAAGATTATGTAATTTTTGTTTTTCCTTTTCATTCTACTTTCTATACAACTATTTGTGAAATTAGGTCGGACTCTAATGAAAATAAATCTTGGTGAGAATTTGAATTTTGATTTATAACGTTATATAATGTCAACCTTTATACTAGATCTAACTTTTGTGAGCTCATTTTGGTACTATTTGAAAATAAGATAGAAATGGTCTGAGAGTATTCTTATTTGATATTGAATTAATTTTTAAAAGTAATATAATAAGTTATAATTTTGCTTTTGCGCTAAAGGTTATAGCAGTATGTATATTATCAAATGTTTATTAATTTTAAAATTAAGGCATGCTCGTAAAATCTCCATAATCAAGACTATATAATCCTACATGATGAGGATAAAAAAAAAAAAACTCACATTAGCACTTAACAAATATAAAATTATTTTATACTTTTTGTTTTAAAAATAAAAATAAAACTCCATTTGTTATCAATACTTATTTTTTATTATTGACACATAATAATTCATCTTTTTGACAAACTTGATTCGTTGATGACGTTTTACGTATTACAAATTGATATTTATTATATATTTGTTACTGATGATGATATTTAATATTTAAGAATAGATTTTATTTTAGAATAGATTTTATTTTAACATAGTTATTTCAAAAGTAACATTATAGAATAAGATGACAATTGAACTGTGTTTTTTTTTTCAATTTTGATATATAATAATTCTTTTATATATAATATTTCGTTTTTTATTTTTAAATTGAGATTATGTAAATATTTGTTTTGTTTCTGTCTTAATATTTATTCTATTTTAAAATATTAAAAAACTATTAATTAATAGGTAAATAAACAACTCATATTAATTTTTATTAGATATTTAATTTTGTAACTTTTTATTTTTAGATTATACGGTTGATTATTTTTATTTTTTTATAATTATTTAATCTATATTCATTTTTATTTTATACTCTTATTTAATATTTGTATAATAGTAATTAAATATCAGAGAAAAGATATGTATTCTTTTAGCATTAAATATTTAATAATTTTATCACGTTCTTTTTAATGTGATTTTAATTTTTTTGTTAAAAAGTATTTGATTGATATTTGAAAGCCTATTTTCTTTTGTCGACAAAGCAGTGTACAAATGAAGCGTTTGGACAAAAATATACAGCATGATTAATTAGACCCATTATGCATGTTCGCAAGGGCCATGTTCAAGTATGCATGGTCACAATGGTGCCACAGCCAATACTGCATCTAAAATGAAACACGAAAAAAGCAAGAGATATAAATTATAAAGAGTAAAATGACTACTTGAAAGCGATTAGGAGTGTGGAAAGAAAATATGGTGGTGGATAAAGTAATTTTCTTCCGTCAAGTGTAAGAAGTTGGGCCGTTAGACATACTACAAATGGCCTTCTGTTGCGTAACAGTTTCTCACTAATATCTAACAGGCAATTTAACCGGAACAACTTGTTTTATAATTGATATTCTTAATAACGTAAAAAATCCTTTCACAATCTATTATGTTAATATTCTAATTATATTTTTAAAGTTAAATTATATTATATATTATTAAATGATATTTTAAAATGATGTAAAAACATAACTTTTCTTTGTAATTCATTCGTCTTGTTCATGTTAATCCTTAAATTCAAATATATTATAATCTTAAGAACATGGAATAATAACGATAATATCATCCTTATTTTATCTTGATAAATCCGATTAGAAATTAAGGTTTTTCTTAAGTTATCCGTTAGTGTGCGTTTGCCTATAATTGATGATTATTAATAATTTGAATTTTTTTAAACTTTTTTACATGCATATTCTTTTATATTTTTATTCTTACAAATTTTGTTTTTATTGTATACAAGAACTACTCACTGGTAACAATTAATAATCTGAATTATTTTTGTAACTACTTCTTTTACACATTTTCTTTATATTGTAAGTGCTCCTAATGTATAACTATAATTGCATTTCCCATTTTTAAGATATTAGTAATAATGAATATACTGAATATGCTCAATTGTCATCTGCATCAAAATTAGAATAATTGTTTATAACATAATTTTCGGGATTACAAATTAAAAGTCAATATTCAAGTATTTATTTATAATTAAAATATTTTGGTTACTTAGTCTTAGTATCAGAGAGAATACGTAAGTTGTAAATAGATCTCTCTTCGATTAACAAAAAGTAATTTGATTTTAAAACTATTTTTTATGTGCTTATCTTTTATATCTTTAACTGAGGTTTTAGTAACTATTTTTATTATTTTTTATGTACATATCTTTTGTTGTTTTCTTCTATCATAAAAGAAAGTGAGAGCATATAGTAGCTCCAGGAGGATGCGCTAGCTTCTATGAAAAAAAGTAATGAAACATCATGGTATCATTAATTATGATTCCGTGATTTGTAGTGGATATAAGTAGTTTGTGTAAGATATCTTACTATTTTTAATTATATTTGCTTATTTTAGTTTGAATTTTTATTAATTTTTAATGTTCTTCTATTATGCTTTTAAGTTACATTAATTTTAATATTTTAAAATATATTAGTTTTTTTAATATATCAAAATTAGCATAGCTTAGAAGCATAAAAATTTGGACTTGATTTTTTTAGATCAAACTGGTCATATATTATAAATTATACAATTATCGATAATTCTGTCAAAGAAATAACAAGTTAACCTAACATAACTATAAACACAAACACTTTAAGTTATCTTTTGTTGGGGAGTGTGTTAAAAGTAATTATAAATAAGTAAATTTTGATATAAAAATGACTAAACATCAAATTATCATATAGAAGGATACAAGATTATGAACATGCAAAATTAACATAGAGATCGCTAAATTTTATGATAAATAAACATTTGAAGATTCTAAACTCTAATTGTTTGTTTATTATAAAGATATATTAGTGCTAGTTTAACTTATCTGGAATCGTGTGTGTAATTAAAATCAATCAAATAGAATCTGAAGATTGTTCTAGAATGAATCAAATGCATAATCACTTAGTCCATTTAGTAGTTTCAGATACTGATTGATGTCATTTGATTAGTTGACAGATTAATTGAAGATGTTTCAAATTAGTATACAATGAATTATAGACTGTATATTAAAATACTCATTTTTTAAAATTCTTTAAACTTGTATAATGAAAAATGGTATGAGAATAAATCGAAAGAAAATATTTAATTTAAATAAAATTTAAAATAGTTTAATATATATTAAACAGTAAATCATTGATAAAATAAAAAACAAATCACTGCATAGTTTATCAATTTTAGTTACGAGAGAACAGCACTGGTCCTTCTGTCTGTGAGTATTCTACTTATTATATTGCAATTCAATCATTACAATAAACTTGTCTGATCTCCTTACTTTCTTAACATGTAATTATTAAGAATAAAACTTATTTTGGGACAAAATCTAGATCGTTTCAAACTAGTTTGCACACTATGATTAGCTGTTCTTAAGATATCGATCTCATAGTACATAGAAAGAAAATTAAAAGAAAATGCTTGAGCGGAATCCAAGAATTATAAAGCAGTGTAGTGATGCCAAAGGGAAAAAGTTAAAGACATGGCCACATTGCTCCTGATATGAAGGTTCTCCAAAGATACATGGAAGATGAATACCCTAATTGGCTCTTTTTCAACCTTGTGTTAAGTCTTTTTTCCTTGTTTACAATACCCTAGGCCTTTTATTACTTTTCTTTTGTGGTGTGGATATTCTGGAAATTAAATTTATTTTGCCTTACTTATTTGTCTTTTCTTGAACAATCTTCATAATTATACTATGCAGGCTAGAAGAAAGAGGTTTTTGCATAAAATGATTATGCAAAAATTGGTCATGTGATGGTTCATATGTAGGGGTGTGCATAAGCATTGCTTGATAAGTTTGGCTGAGATGGAAGAACAAAAATAGTAGTAATTTTCGGCATGCTTGTTGGGACTCAAGAGTGTAAGAGTGAGTGACACTCATGTGTTGTTGGTCTATCTCTTAGAAATAAACTTAGAAATAATGAGGTCGGTGGATCAACAGACCTTTTGTTTTCTTTCTTTTATAAAGAAAAGAAAGAGCTTTGTGTTATTTTATTATTACGAGGTGTTATTGATTCTTTTTTGGCAATAAATCCATTATGAACCTTTGTCAAAGTTATTTATTAAATTAAACTTATTTATTGTTTATTTTGAGAATTTGGTTTTTGAATAACTCAATTGGCAACGTAATAGAAAATTAGTTAATTTTGGTTTTTTAGGAAACGAATTTTGATAATTCCTTTAAATTCTTTATTTTTTCTTATTATTTTTTGAAGAAAAGTTGAAAATCCTTATCAGAATTTCGTTCTCTGATCACTAAATTTCAAGTAGATTTTCAACTTTTAGTCATACAGTTTACGATTGAAAATTTGGCGAAAAATCAAATTTTGAGTGAGTTTTTCAATAAGACTGTTCACAGTTGAAAATTCAGTTTGATAAAACTTAACTTTAATTCTTTTTTAATAATACCAACTGTATTAACTTATATTAAAAAAAATTATAAACTAAGTATGAGTTTAGATATTATACTGAATAAAAATGAAAAGATTAAGTAATATATAAAAAATAATTTATAAATTTTTATTTTAAATTAAAGATAACATTAACTTTTTAAGTGAATCTAATTCATGTCTAGTTATGTTAAAATTTTATTTTTTTTATATTTTTCTCATTTATTTATCCAATAATAATGATAATTTAAAAGGTAGAAATTTATTAATTTACATTGATTTGATTCGGATTTCATTTTTTTTCCTCGATTTTCTGAACAGGAATTCAGTCTTTGGAAAGTGAATTTTAAAAATAAATAGTGTATATATAAAGTTGAAACGTGATTATTTTAAATGAGTTTGTTGTCAATAAAAGTAAGTTTAATGGTATTTTTAGTTTACATTTTTTATGATAATAAAAACTATTATAAATAAATTATATATATTTATTTATTTATCGTTGGTGACATTGACGGTGGACTTGTTGAAAAAAGGAATGGTTGAAAAGAAAGGGGTCGGGGCTCGTCGGCGATGATGATGCTATGTCTAATCCAGTGCCTTGCTGGAGTTGAGAAGGTCTAAGATTTTAGTTGCTTCCTCTGATGGTGGAGTCCAGTTGGCTGTTGCCTTTTCTGAACCACGTTAAATAACTTTTTTATAAATATTTATAAACAAATAAATTTATTTATTTTAAATAAAACTCAAATATAAATATAAACAAATAATATTAGAACATTTTTATTAGTTAGTTTATGTATAACCCACATTTTAATATGTAAAAGATTTTTTATGTTTATAAAAGGGCTTTTTTAAAAATATATATATATATATATATATATATATGTTCCTGCTGACAGTGTTCTGTTGTCACGTGAAGATTTAGAAATCTCACACGTCTCTAATTTCTTATTAATAATATGCTTCGATTCCGATCTAGCAGAAAATCAAGTCTAACTGTTTTTTTTTTTTTTTTTAACAAAACTTACCTATAAAATCATTGGTATTATAGGTTTTATTCTTTAATTATATTTAAAATTTTATCTTAATACTATGTACTTTATTAAATAGGTTGTATATTGTTAAAATAAATTTTTAAATACAAATAAAGAAAATATTAATAATAGTAATAAAGTAGACGTGGTAATTGAAAGGAATATTTGATTATTTTATTATCATAGTTCAAGTTGATATAAATATAAATAAAAATATTTAAGTTATTTATGTTTCATTTTTCAAAAACTATTTTTTTTTTCTAAATCTCATTTATCTTCCCTCTAACTCTCTAACTCTATAAATCTTATTGTAGTCAGATTAATAATTGAAAACTCATCTTTGGTTTAATGACAGAGAAGACAGTATTTCTATTTAATTAGATTTTTAGTTTGAGTAAGTTAATTTCCTATCCCTCTTTTTTAGAATTAGGTAAATCATTCATCTCAAATAGTTATCTCCCATGTATCCTCTAAGCTATCAGACAGAGTCTTTGGATCTTTTAAGTTTTAGTGAAGATTTTTACTTCTAGTTAGGTAAGAGAAGTTGACTTAGATATTTTTTTTTTTAGAATTTTAAGTTAGAAGACTAAGACTACTGGTGTTGCATATTTAATTTTTATCAGGACATTGATAGAATCTGTCTGTGTAATGATTTTTGATATAAAGATTTTATTTAGATATTCAAGATCTAGAACATTGAAGGATTGTGAAATTGTGCTTAAATAGTTATCAAGATGAGCTAAAAAGTGTATTATAGTTGTTGTTTTGACTTTTAGTAGAAATGTATGATTATGTGACATTGTCAGCTAATTGGATTTTTAATAATATAAACTTGTTCCTCTGAATTGATTTAGAAATGGGTATTGAACCAATTTGAATGACAGTGTAGCTTTAAATTGATAAATATATTAAAAATTAGTATGAAAATTAAGTGAGATGTTTTTAATAGGTGTTGTTTATGATTGGTTTTCTGAGACTCTCTAATAGAGTCTTGGATTTTTTTCATGTTCCCTTGTGTTGAGAGTTACCATATTCAACTATTTTGATGTGTAATTTATTTAAAACGCAGGGTGAACAAGTTATGTTGTAAAATTTCATTTCATGACTTGTTTTGGAGATGATGGAAATCTTGAAGAAAAATGCATTCATAGTTGATAAAATTGATGAATTACAACTGTTTTTGAATGTGAAACAATGTAAATGAAAGTTAGTTTGCATGGTGAGAATTTGAAGCAGTAGTTATGTAAAAATGTCTTTTTATATATTTCGCTCAAGTGACTATATTGTAAATTTAAACTTGCTCTTGGGTTTATTAGATCTTTGCTCAAGCAAGAGTAGATTTTCATTCAAGCGAGAATATTCTCGTTCAAACGAAAATAATACTATAACTGGAATACAATTGAGACTATTTTATTTCAAGCGAGGGAGATCTTGGGATCATTTACTTGTTAAGATGTTTTTGGAAACACAAATATATTATATTTTATAATTATATTTTAAATTTCATATTAATATAATTATATATTTTGGAATATATTAAGTATGAATTACGGTAAGATACGTGTAATTTTGAAATTATAACGATGTTAATAAAAGTTTTATTTTGTACGATGTTACAATTATATGTATTTTTTTTATTGTTATAAAAAAAATGTAAAATAAAATATTTTATCACTTACTTTTCTATTATAATTAATTAGTTGAAAATATTTATAATATTTTATTTTATTTTTAAATCTTTAATTCAATTACATTTTATATTACTTTTTCATTTTAATTTTAAATTAACTAATAATCACAATTGTTTGGAAATAGTTTAAAAAATAAAATGTAAAAAATTTACATAGTCATACTTGTTAGTTGAAAAAAAAATACTATTTCAGAAATTAAAAGCTAAAATAATTTATTGAGAGAAATAAAAGATAAAAATATATTAGTGGGATAAAAGATTTGGAACCATTCACTTACATTTCCATAGAATTAATTTTACTACAGATCAGACATTTATATGATGCAATCATGAATTGAGACCAATAACATTTTTTTTCTTCTCTCAATTAATAGGTTTTTCATAATCTACATATTAATATAGTGTTAAATTGTGATTAATTTTTAATAGATTCATGAACTTCCTAATATTATTTAAGTTTAAATCAATCTCTTAGAGAGCTTCCAAGAAGAAACTTGTCAGCATGTATATTGGTTTGTTTAATGATTAGAGAACTTTAATTCATTATCAATACTAGGTCTAAGTCATTTATATCTGATTTAAACAGGCCATTTTGGATCAATTATCACAATTCAATTACATTAAAAAAATTAAAATTACCTAAAAAGGTTTGTGTGTAACTATAACATATGTAATTATTTATCTAAAGAATTTTATTTATCTGTATATACATTTGTTGGTAATTTACAGACTATGTCGTGTTTTGGAGTGGTCATATATGCCTTATAATATTAACATTTTCAGTCGATCCACAATATCTTGATTTTATAATATTACTGTTCACCCAGTTATAAATATAACTTGATGTTTCTTATTTTATAAATTTGCCACGGATGATTAAGGAATCTTAACAAATTTGACGGTGACAACATCATATCACCTTCTGTATTTTTTAGAGTCAGTTATCATATATCATTTATTTTAAAGTTCAAAATTTTATTACGATTTTATTTTTAAAAGATATTTAAAAAATTAAAAAAATTATTTAAATTATTCTTAATCTAACTTTTAAGTGATAGGTAATTATTAGATATAAAAATAACAATAATATAATTTTCTTTTAAAAATAAATAAAACAACATTCACATAAAAAATAATGACGAGTGAGATAATTAGTTTAGGAATTTTTTTATTTCTTTTTTGTCCTTCATTGTGAATTGTGCTCTCACTAGAGGTTTATTTGAGAGAAAACAACTATTGAACCGACCAAGAATTTATGATATGGGTAAACTACTGCATCATAATCAATGATAGATCATTACTCATCCTAGATTGTAAATTGTTTTGCCCAACCTTAATTTTGGTTTCTTTCTTTTTCTAAGAAAACCTGGAAATAAAAACAAGTCCTCCAAACTGTTAAATCTCATAATAGGAAGTTGAAAACTTATTAAGAATTTACTATAACAAAGTCTAACGCTACCAAAATACTTAAAATCAAGATATATTTAGAATAAAGAAAAGCTCATAAAATTGTAATATTGTAGCATAATTTTATTTTTTATATAAATTGTATTGTTTATGTGATTTGAGTGTATGAATGAAAATTGTTAAGTTTGGAGGAGAGATGAGAGATGGATAATGCAGTATAAAATATTTTTAATTTTAATTGTATTTAGTATCATAAACTTAAACTAATTTTGATTGATAGTGTTCCTGCATATAATTTAAAAAGATTATAATCCATATAATTTTACGATTTCACTAGACGATCTTACAATTATGTTAAAATTATGTATAGAATTTGAATTACAAAAATATGTAAAATAGCATAATCTTATAATTTTATAATTAAAATTTTGATTTTAATTATCTTAAGTGTTGATGTTAGTATGAGATAATTAAAATTAAGAATACAAATTATCGAAAAAAATTCACAAAATCGTAAATTGTGAGATTATAACACAAAATTGTACTTTCTAACAAAATAAATATGACATATAGTTGTTTTGATGATTTGAGTGTGATTGTATTTTTTGAATTTTTTAAAAAAAAGATGCATGTTAAAAATATTTTAATTGGATTTTATATTAGTTAAAATGCATTCAAAAAAAAAGAAAAAGTATAACATAAAATACTCTTAAATTTTTAATTAAATTTAAAATTTAATTTTATTAAAATCTAATTCACGAATAAATAATTTTTAATTAAATTTAAAATTTATTTTAATTAAAACTCAATTCACATGTAGGGAGTACTACAAGATCCACAGCACATATCAAGCTAAATTTTAAGTACTATTAATATCTTAATTTTAACTTATCTGTTTTCATGTATATATATCTGTACTCTGTCTCCATCTAATAAAAGAAAACCTAATCAATGCAATTAATTCAACAATGCCCAAACATTACTAGTTAGGTCTGATTGATTTGCTTATATTCCTCGGATCTTATTCTAACCATAATTAAATAAGATTAAATTTCAAAGCACATTTAACTATTCCTTTGAAAATAAAGCTTGAGTATATATTTTATATATTATTTAATGGACACTTTGAATCCATATGCTATGATGCAATAGGAGAAATGTGTTAAAGAATATAGGTACCTGTAGAGGGATTAGACAATGTTCTCAATGCTTTGGAGGAGGGTTTGACAAAAAAGGATTAGAGATAAAATTGCAAGAGGTCAACAAGCTACAGTACTACACTACAAAGGGTGATGACAGAGATGGAAGGGAAATTGTTTAGACATGCATGACCTAAAGTTAGACAGTTGCACTATAATTTCTCAGTTGGTGGAGAGAAGTTTGGTGAATGAATCTGACGTGAGTTTAATGCACCATTGTGCTAATCAACCACCGGTCACCTGGGAAAGAAACGAAAAACACCCTGTCTAAATTTTAGTTCAGAAAGGATATTTTAAACTAAGATATCTAACTGATTCAGGTTAAGATTTTTAGAATAAGGAGTAAGATGTGGGCATTGCAATGTATAAGACCATTAAATGAAATATATTGATTTGTGTTTGAAAAGGAAAGACAACATTTTGGAAACCCAAACTTTAATTAGTGATTAGTAGGTAATTTTCTATATATTTATATATTACATATACCAACCTTTCCTAATGATTAAACAAACTTTGACTTTTTATTTTTGTTTAGTTTTGAATTACTTTTGTGCACGAGTCTTCACCGTTCACCTCTCACTTTAAAATAAATATATATATATATATATATATATATATATATATATATATATAAAACACAAATTAATATATAAAACAAGTGTACAAATTTATAAAATTATTATAGAAATAATACATGCATCATGTTTAAATATTTAACTTCTTTATATATATTTGTCTTACCCTAAATTTTCTTGAAAATGTAATGATTGAATGACTACTACAACCACAAATAATAAAGATAGTTAAATGCGTATTAATTAAAACAAATGAAATCTAAAATCTAATTAAAAATTAACAAATATTTTTTTATTAACTAAAATAAAATTCAATTAACATATTATCTCTTCTTTTTAATAAAATTCAAACATTCACACTCCAAATAAATAAATTAATATTATATATTCACAACTATCTTAATAATAACAAAAGTTCCTTAATTATTTTATAAACATATTATTTAAAAATTATTATATTAATCAAATTATTTATATATTTTTATAATTTTTTCTTTTCTTTAATTAAAATAATCTGATCTTTTATTTTTCATTTTATTTTCAAATCAAGTGGCAAAAGTACTCCTTAAAATTTGTAGAATGTATATTCAAAAGTGTACGAAAGATGAGAGAGTAGATTGGAGGATGTCACTGTGTTCAATGAATGAAGTGACAATGCCTCATTCACGCACACTTTTACAGGCCACACATATCCACACCACCTATATTCTTTCAAATAGAAAAACCAACCGACACAGCGCGTGTGATGCACCACTAAAAACAAGTGTCATAACATCATATATAACAGCTAAAGGTTAAATCTTAACCGTTTATAAGAATGCCATTGTCAAAAAACAATTATGTACGGAAGTCTTAGCCGTACAGTCAGGTCTGATTTTCCTTTATTTAACCATTTAAATATTTTTAGCTTTAGTTTTATCAGACATTTACAAAAGTTCATAAAAATATAATATTTACTACACAAATATACACAGAATATATAAATATTTAGCTTAGTTAACTTCTTTCTTCTTTTTAAGTCATCCTGTTCGCACTGAACAACTGGGTCACATCTTCTCACACTCCGAGGAAAATTCATTCATAAATATATTGTGGCTTTTACAGTACATTTCATCTCATACATAATTTTTTTATTCATAATCTTTTCACTTATTTTGTAATATAGGAATAAATTATATACTGTTTCTTAAACCAGTGAATATTTATTATAAAAATATTAAGTTTTATTTACTAATAAGAACAAAAACAATTTATCAGGATGTAACTTTTTTTCGTAATAACGGTAATAGGAATATTTATTTTAAAAGAATTTGAATTTTGAATCCAACATATTTTGATATGGTTTGGATTTGGTGTTAATAATGTAGTACACGTACATCTCCAATATTCCAAATTGCAAACGCGGCTTCACCGACACAACACTATAGTGGCGTAGTTAATCTGATAATGCAACCTTCTTATTCTTACTTCCATTATTCTCATCATTTTATTATATGGTTTACATATATTAGAAATTATAAACTCTTATATTAGGTCTTTAATATTTTTTTTTCACCTTTAGTGCTTAATATAGCAATGCTTTCTTTATACTCTTAAAACAACGTTTTTGAAATTAAAAATACTAGGCATATTGTTTAACTTCTTCCACCATTAACAGTAATTTACATGAATTTTTCTTAAACCTTTTTCAAATTGATTTTTATAAACTAATTTATCAAAATTTAAACTTTTATTCTTGATTATATATTAATTTGATCTATAGAAATTATATATATATATATATATATATATATATATACTAAATGATACAAAATATATTTTAAATAAAATTATTTAAAAAATAAAAAATAAAAATATATATAAACATT
>Ga0209700_100494_pt1 | contig 74213 bp, 48 predicted proteins | sample SiratroredBW_FD_187528 | JGI IMG/M metagenome (GOLD analysis project Ga0209700, IMG submission 187528) | Root nodule microbial communities of legume samples collected from California, USA - Siratro red BW (SPAdes) (version 2) | ecosystem: Host-associated > Plants > Roots > Nodule | place: USA... | reverse complement strand
TTTCTTCTCTCTCTCTCTCTCTCTCTCTCTCTCTCTATATATATATATATATATATATATATATTAATTTCTTAGCACACCCAAAATTGAAATTGGTCCAAATTCAACTTCCTGCACCGTGGCTTACCCTTTCTCAAATCATTCATTCTCTTTTTTTATTCCTATGCCTAATTCATTATTATCTTTTTATTCTATTCATTGCCACTCTAGAAACACAATGGGCCCAAGCCCATATTTCTCCACATCAAGCTTATCCATATTACTTCAAGAGAAAAGCTTAACCCTAAAAAATAAATTAAGGTATGGCGGCTATAGCACCAATCTGAATAGAAGATAGAGATAAAGGCAAGCATGGTTTTCGATGGAGGTTCAGTGTGAGGTGGTGTTGCGAACTCGTCGAAGGCGCTGGAGGCGCGGTTGCGAGTGTCACCGTCACAGAGGCTAGGTTCATGGTGCTGATGGAAGGGACGCGGTGGTTAATGGAAGTGAAGCAGTGAAGGTGGTTTGGAAAAAGATTGGTGGTGCTTCCGCAATGTTCTTGGCCTCCAACTCGGCGACAGTAACAATGGTGACAAAGGGAACAGTGGCGCAAAAAGGATGACAACAGATTTGAAGATTTTTCTAAGAAAAATTGATTCTTATAGATTTTAAGGATTTCGATTTTTTGAAATTGGGTTTCTGCGTTGGAGATAGGTTTCTGATTCTTTGAATGACTTTGGTTCTAGTTCATGGCAAAGAAGTGGCAGTGAACGTGCCTTCTTCTTTTTTCCATTTCTATTTAAACATTCTCTGATTTGGGGTTTTCAAAGTTGAATTGATTTGAATTTTGAACACATTCTGATTTTATGTTTCTGGATTAAATTTATACGGTTCAATTTCTAATTCTCTTTCAATTTACAGGAAAGAAGTATTTCAACATATTACACATACACAGAGCACTCTAAACACAAAATCAGACCACAATCAGAGCACAAAACCATATCAGTGAAGCAAGAAGTTAACAGAGCACTCTAAACATTGCAAGCAGAGTAATATAACATAGATTCAGATCATTAAAGCAAGAATGTTGGAATCAATTGGAATTAATTGAAATCATAGACTAGCAACAGAGATGTGTTCCAACTCATACCTCTTGAAGCCTGTGACTATTCTTCTCTGATTTCCAACTTTTCAGCAGGTTTATAGCTTCTGAATCTAAAAAAAAACCACGAGTCAATTCCAGAGACTCCTATTTCTTGCTTCTCTTCCAATTTCAAGAACTTTTCTCCGATTTTTCTCTCAACTTCTCCTTTGTAATTTTTGACGATTCCTCCCCCTTAATGACGAAACTGTGACCCTTCTTATAAAGAATATTTTTGTGATTCAAGTTTTCCCCGCTCAACCCTTACATGCTTCAAATCCGTTATTCCGTGATCATTCTTTTTTTTCAAATCCCCCCTGCTTCGAAATGTTTCCCATACTCTCTCCTATCTCCCCCTCTTCCACTTCTGCCACCTTCTCATTTTATTTTACTTTTACTTTTTCATTTTCTTTATTATCAATTAATTAATTAATTTTTATTATATTCATATTTTAATTTTAATCTTAATTATTTTTTGTCTTCATCTGGACAACATCCAATGTTGACAGCTGCCCCTCTTTACTTAACTTTTACTAAATAACTTTGAAAATTGAAATTTCCAAGTTATTAGAGTAAAAGATAAGTAAAGACAGAAACAATGGATTTCGTTCGGAATGAAAAAGAAAAATATTTTCAAAATTTGAGAACATAAAAAGAATGACGTCATAACCTTGATCTTTTGAGGACGAGAGGGTGACGCATCAAACATGGCTGAGACCTTTCTCCAGATAAGAGATATGACTTTGAGTCCTTTCTTTATGAAACGACTTTGAAAAATGAGCTTCTGTGATGATTCAACTGAGTTCTTTCTTAACTAGAGATTCGACTTTGAGTTCTTTCTCCAAATATAAGGTTTACTTTGAGTCACCTTTCAACTGTAGAGATACAACTTTGAGTTCTTTCTCTAACTGTAACAACATTGAGTCAAATGTTTCTGTGAAGATATGACTTTGAGTCTTTTCTTCACTGGAGATACAACTTTGAGTTCTTTCTCCAATAGGGATTCGACTTTGAGTCCTTTGCCTAGCATAACTTTGAGTTATTCTTCATCAAAAGTTTGACTTTGAGTGGCCTATCTTTTATCTTCCAATCGTGGAGGCAGACTTTGAGTCGCTCATCCAAAAGGTCAACTTTGAATGTTCATTTGTCTGAAAGATATGCATGTATGAATGCATGAGAACTTTGAGCTCCTCTTTTTTGAATGAATGCATGTTTGAAGAAATGGAAACTTTGAGTTTCTCTTTTTGAGTGAATGTATGTTTGAATGAATGGAAACTTTGAGTTTTCTGTTTTAAATGATGAATGAAACTTTTAGTTTATGATGAATAGAAAGATGCATGAAACTTTAAGTTTCTCTTGATGAATGGTGAATGAAACTTTGAGTTTTTAATGATGAATAATGCATGAAAATTTGAGTTTCTGATGATGAATGATGCATATGTTAATGCATGAAATCTAATTTTTTCTTAATGAAAATTACATATTTGAATGCAGGATGATTTGACTTTTGTTTATTTGAAGAATGTATGTTTGAATGCATGACACTTTTACTCTTTTTGAAAATGTATGTTGGAATGCATGACATTGTTTTGATTTTGAATGCATAAGAATTTTGATTATTTAAGAAAAAAAAACAAATTTTGAATCATTTTTCTTTGTCCATTTCTCTAAACCAAATGTTTCTATGCAATCATTGAATTTATTGGAAATGAATTTTGATTTTGATTTTTTTTCATTTTGCAAAAGATATCTACAAATCTTAATGCCTGACACAAAAATTGTGAATGTTATCAATTATAATATTTTAATGCATGTGTCAGAATGGGTGGATGAACAAAAATATGGGAAAGAATATTAAACTTCAAGTAGGCAATGGAAGTGCCCCAATTTTTAGTATGGAGAATGGGTACAACTTTTATTTTAAATCTTTCATGCTCTTTGAGAGCTTGACATGAATGCAATGGAATTGATCCAATTTTGAAATATGAGAAATTTGGTTCAAATGGGTGGCTTATGATAATTGGGTGATGGTTAGGAGAGTGTAACTCTTATTGAAAAAAATTGCACTGAATCACGCAAAGAGTGCCCCAGTTTTGATTTTTAAGAGTAACAAAAAAATTTGAATGGACAATGAATCTCATGAGAAAGAATTGCTCTAGTATTGACTTTATCAATGCTATTTTCACCAGAGGCATCCTGAATTTTTTCCATTTTCATTTTTTTTTCGTTTCAACACATGCTATCAGTCATATTTCTCTACTGCAAAACTATTCTAATTGAAAACCATTAACAATCATTCTCCAATCAATGTGGACTTTACTGAGTTTGTAATGTGTCTAGAGGTTAAAGGGTTTTGAAGAAAAGGATATTAAAGGCCCAAAAAGTGTTTATGGGTTATAATTTTGGAACAAAGATCATCAATTATTGGTTTGTGAAAAACAGCCAAGATTTTCTTTTAAGTTTCTTCTTTAATTTTTTCTCTCTTTTTTTTTTCTCACTTTGTGAGCACACTTTTGTTTGTGAGTTGTCATCTTTTTATTTTGATGACACAGTTTCATTTTTGAACTTCTTCTCTTTTCTTTTCTCTTTTTCTTTTCTTTTGATTCTGATTTGGGAGCCTTTTGTTCTACCTTTTTTTTATGAATTTTCTTCTAAAAAACTTTTGATATGTAGACTTGAACTAACTGTCACTTGATATCCTTATTCAAGGTATATATTTTAAAAGAAAAATTTTGTATTAGGATCAAAGAAAGGTGCAATGGATATTTTATGATTTTTATCTTAAGGATGAGAAAAATGACCATATATCATTTCGGGTCTTGATTGCTTTAATTTTCAAAAAGATTAACTTTTGCAACAAACTTCAATGACTTTTAACATGTGTCAATTTTTTTATATTTCTTCTCTTCTTTTTCTTTTATATGTCGTAACTTTTGCTTAGACTGCCCTTTACGGATTCTCAGTCTAACGGACTTATATTTTTTTATATATTTATGTTAATGCCTCTAGTAAATGAATTTTTTGAAATTGGGACAAATAAGATCTAATTTCCCCAATATGAAAACTCTTTTTTGACAATTTTTACCACTAGAGTAAACATTTCTCGTTAAATAGGCTCAAAGAAGGATTAAAGGGTTTTATCCAAAACATATGCATTCAATATGTTAAATTGAGAAAAGAATTTATTTTGGTTTTTTTTTATATCAGGCTTTAAGAGATTTTTCATTTTTGAAAATTTTTGATAAATTCAATGATTCCATAAACATGATTTATTATGCAATCATTTTTCTTCTTTTCTTCATTCTGCGACACCTTTTAGAATTCGAGGAATCTTGTAAACAACCCATGGTGCATACTTCTCTTAGCATAAGAAAATGTATAATAGAGAATTCAAAGAAAATTTTATTTCGTCAAAAGATAATGCAGATACAATTCCAATGTCATTTTTGTACAAAAATTCCGTATTCCACAAAAATTTGCATTCCCCATATTATGGAATCAGGTTATGCATAAAATTTTTTAACTGTGTCAGAGTTAACCGGTAAAGGTCACTCTTCCCCCGTCCATCCTTGTGAGAATTAGTGCTCTTCCGGAGAAAGCTTTCTTTACCACATATGAACCCTCATAGTTAGGCATCCATTTACCGCGATGATCCTTTTGAACAGATATGACTTTTTTAACCACCAGATCTCCTTAACAAACTCTCGCGGATGAAGTTTTCTGTCAAATGTCTTTTTCATTCTTCTTTGATACAATTGTCCATGGCACACAGTGGCTAACCTCTTCTCATCAATGAAAGTAAGCTGATCATATCTTGCTTGGACCCACTCAGCTTCTTCCAACACAATCTCCATCAATACTCTGAGAGAAGGTATTTCGACCTCAAACGGTAATACTGCTTTCATTCCATATACAAGCGAGAAAGGTGTTGCTCCTGTTGATGTTAACACCAAAGTACGATAACCATGCAAAGCAAACGATAACATCTCATGCCAATCTTTATATGTCACTACCATCTTCTGGATTATTTTCTTTATATTCTTATTCACCGCTTCAACCGCTCCATTCATCTTTGGTCGATAGGGGAAGAATTATGATGCTTAATCTTGAACTCTTCACATAGCTCTGACATCATATGATTATTCAAATTAGTGGCATTATCAGTAATAATTCTTTCAGGAATTCCATATCTGCAAATAAACTATTTCCTTATAAATTTTGCCACCACTTTTCTGGTCACATTAGCATAGGAAGCAGCTTCAACCCACTTTGTAATGTAATTTATGGCCACCAGTATGAATCGGTGTCCATTTGATGCTTTTGGTTCAATAGCACCAATGACATCTATACCCTACATGGAGAAAGGCCATGGCGCAAACAAAACATTCAAAGTAGTAGGCGACACATGAATATTGTCGGCATACACTTGACATTTATGACACTTTCTCACATGCAGACAACAATCATTTTTCATAGTCATCCAGAAATAACCAATCCTTAGTATCTTCCTAGCCATAGAATGTCCATTCATATGTGTTCTGAAGGTTCCTTCATGTATTTCTTACAATATCAACTCTGCCTCTTTTGAATCCACACATCAGAGTAGCATCATATCATGATTTCATTTATACAACACATCTCCATTCAACACTGAAAACATATTTGGCCAAGTTCAAGATGGGGGTGAATTGAACTTTGAAAGATTTTTATTCTTTTTAAAGCTAAAAACAGTTTTTGCAAACAGAAAAGTTTTACTGAATCTCAATGATCAAGAGTATATGGAACTGCAAAAAATAAATTGGCTTCAAGTACGAATGAATTGATTTATCTAAAATGCAGAGTAAGAAGCAGATAAATGATTTTCACAATTGAACACAATCAAGATTTTTTAAACCAATAAGAACAGTATATATGCACAAACAATATGAAACTGATGGCAGTACACACAATCTATGAGACGTTATTAATGCTGATAAGAATTACTCAATCAGACTAGCAAATGTATATTCTGAAATGAATCAATATAAAGTGCCAACAATAAGGAATGTCACACAAGAATTTAAGACTTGATTGTGTAGAAAATTGATGTTAAATTAGATTTGAATAAAGTCAATCTCAATTTGAAAACTTTTGTAAAACAGATATGTTGTATAACAGATTATTCAATTTGCAATAGATTAATCAAACCAGAGTCAATTATCAATCAATTTCAATATCAACACAAGAACAAAGATACAATTCCTCCAGTAAGAGTATCAAGAATCACACTACAGTACTGAAATCTCAAGTATGCAAAAACACGAATTCCTAATAGTACAAAACAACTTTCAGATCAGATCCAGAATCTTATACGAAATACAAAATTTGAAAAGAAACAACTTGTTAAGTAAGATTTCTTTGACAACTACAACAGATTTATCAAAATCAACACAGGATTCAGGTAACAATGCACAAATCAATATCCAGCAGAGAACTTAAACCAGTTTTATCAAGATTACCAGAAATTAATTCAATCTTTCAATTAAATTCAATATGCAGTGCAAGAACAATACATAATTGAAAGAGAAGGATCAAGAACAGCAGAACACAGTCAATTATACTGGTTCACCCTTCCTCAAGGGCTACGTCCAGTCTCCTTTGCCCCTCAAGCAAAGAAAATTTTCACTAACTTTAATCAATTGTTTACACCAAACAATTACACAATTCTTACTCCCCGTAAGAATCAAACACCCACTGAAATGAGCTCTTACTCCTTGTAGTTCCCACTCAAATCAGCAATCACACACAGGCTAAACCTATAGCCTACAACAATACACAGTTTCAACAATTTCACAGATTTGCAATTAGTTTACACAAATCTTGATACAAAAAGGATCAAGAATGGTAAAGAACAACTCCCTGATTGGCGCACAGAAGAGGCCTTTGCACAGTGTTGAAGAATTCCAATAGCACAGAATGGGTCAAGCAGTACTCTTCAACAAAAGCCTCAATTGATTTTCCTCAAGAACTCTCAATTTCACAAAAGTATTTCTCACTGGTTTTTCTGCTATAATTCTCTCTTTTTCGTATCTGTGTTGTATATTATGGCGCATTTCAGAAAACTCATTGTTTTTATAGACGAAAAGGCGCCAATACAACTTTTCAAAAAACCGTTAATTCAGTTCTGTTAGGCATCGAATAACTCGATTTCAAGAATACAGGAATCGCTTTATTTAAGCCTAGTGCAGTATTTAAAAACCAGTTTAATCGAAAACTTAGCTAACTTTTTAGTTTAACATTTTAAACCCTTTTAGACCTTTGTGTTGTTGAATTTTTCCTTGACTATGCATAGGTTCTTTGCCAATCAAACCTAAACCCACTCACACTAGACCAAGACCTAAACCACACCCAATTGTTTCCTTGCTTTGCCTTGTTGGACATGTCTTGCATGGCTTCATCAAATCCTTAGTCTTGCGAAAGTACTAACAAACACGAAACCAGAGGCTAGCCTTCTCAACATTCTTTTATCATTTTCTGAGGCTGAATCAGGATATTCTCGACTCTTGAGGTATCGCTTAATATCGAAATACCACGGTTTACCATCCACTTCTTCTTTTATGAAATGACAGTATACTGGATTTTCATAGCTTTGCATTTTAATCATTGGCAATTCCTCCTCTTGACTAACCTCAAACATGGATGACAAAGTAGCAAGAGCATCAGCTAACTAATTATCTTCTCTTGAAATATGATGAAACTCTATATCTTCAAAATACTCAATCATTCCTTCGATATATGCTTTGTAAGGAATCAATTTGTGATCTCGAGTTTCCCATTCTTCTTTTACTTGATGAATAACCAGTGCTGAATCACCATATACATTCAAGCGCTCTACTTTCAATTTTATGGCTGCTTGGATCCCCATTACACAGGCTTCATATTCTGCTATATTATTTGTGCAATTAAAACATAATCTTGCAGTCATTGGTATATATTATTTTTTCGGAGAAATAAGTATTGCCCCTATACCATGTCCTAATGCATTAGAGGATCCATTAAAGAATAAAGTCCATTTTCTTTCATCATCCATACTTTCTTCCGTGGCAAACAGGGCCATAATATCTTCATCTGGGAACTCAGGTTGCATAGTTTGATAATCATTTATGGGTTGATGAGCCAAAATTTTTGCCAAAGCACTGCCTTTAATAGCCTTTTGTGTGACATACGAAATATCAAACTCTGATAATAACATCTGCCAACGAGATATTCTTCCAGTTAGAGCTGGCTTTTCAAAAATATACTTGATTGGATCCATTTTAGATATTAACCATGTTGTATGACTTTTAGCATATATTATTCGCTGTCCAAGCCAATGCACAACAGGTTTTCTCTAATGAGGAATATCTTTGTTCACAATCAGTAAATTTCTTGCTCAAATAATATATGTCATGCTCTTTCTTTCCCGTTTCATCATGTTGTCCCAAAACACAACTCATTGATCTGTCTAACACTGTCAGATAGAGAATAAGAGGCCTTCCAAGAACTGGCGGACGCAGTATTGGAGGTTCTCATAGATATTGTTTAATCTTGTCGAATGCTATCTAACAGTCTTCATTCCATTCTACCACTTGATTTTTCCGTAACCATTTGAAAATCGGCTCACAAGTGGTGGTTAACTGGAAAATAAATCTAACTATGTAATTTAATCTTCCCAAAAAACCTCGAACTTCATTTTCCGAGCAAGGATGCGGCATTTCAAGAATAGCACACACTTTATATGGATCCACTTCTATTCCTCTTTGATTGACAATGAATCCTAGAAGCTTTCCAGATCTTACTCCAAAGTGCACTTAGACGGATTCAACCTGAGCTTATATTTTCTCAATCTTTCAAATAACTTTCTCAAACTAACAAGGTGCTCTTCTTCAGATGCAGATTTAGCTATCATATCATCAATATAAACTTCAATCTCTTTGTGCATCATATCATGAAAAAGAGCCACCATTACCCTCTGATAAGTTGCCTCAGCATTCTTTAATCCAAATGACATCATTTTATAACAAAATGTACCCCATAGAGTGATGAAGGTACTTTTCTCAACATCCTCGGGCGCCATTTTAATCTGATTATATCCCAAAAATCCATCCATGAACGAGTATAATAATGATGTAGTAGTATTATCCATTAATGTGTCGATATGCGGTAGAGGAAAATCATCTTTAGGGCTAGCCCTATTTAGATCTCTGTAGTCTACACACATTCGAACTTTCCCATCTTTCTTTGGCACAGGAACAACATTTGCTACCCATTGAGGATATTGTGCTACTGCTGAAAATCCAACATTGAACTGTTTTTCTACTTCTTCTTTTATCTTTAGCGATACCTCAGGTTTCATTCTTCTCAACCTTTGTTTAATTGGATGACATTCTGGTTTAAGTGGTAGCCTGTGTTGTACAATTTCGGGATCTAAACTAGGCATATCTTTGTATGACCAAACAAATATATCTTTGAACTCTTTCAAAAGGGTATCTAGCTGCAGTTTCATTTCTTTTGTCATACCAGCTCCAATTTTAACATTCTTTTCTTCCCCCTCATCTTCCAAATTAACCATTTCAACTTCTTCTTGGTGCGGTTTAATTTCTCTCGCCTCTTGTTCAACTAATCTCAACAACTCCGGAGAGGGTTCACAGTTTTCTTCATATTCATCATTTTCCATATAATCATCGAGGTTTGTGAAATTTAGATATGAAATATTGGAATGATTATTTTCAAAACAAGCTTCATTGTATCTGTGTTATTCAATTTTACCAAAATACATAAATAATTCAAAATTGAAACACAAAATTTTTCCGTTGAAATTTGAATCATTTTATTGCTAAGAGAAAAGTATCACACATGAGAGAAATTGTTCAAAATCAAGTCAAAAGCATTACATTTCATCTTGTGCATACACCATGGATATATCTACAGATTCCCAATTGCTAATTTGTTCATTGGGAAGACAAGAGTGTGCAAAATTAAAACTCTGGTCTCCATACTTCTCTTCAATTGCTACCACCTGATAAGCATTAATCCACCCAGCACTGTAAAAGCTTTGTACCAAACTACAGAGCGAAATCTCGTTTGATCTTGGCTCCCGACCTTTCGTCTTGGCTCGACTTCTTTCAATACTTTCTTCAATCATCCTCCTCCGATCAGCATGAGTAGGTTTGTATCCCAAACCATACCTTCCTTTATTCTCGACTAACTTCAATGGCATTACAGACCCTATATTATTTTCGCCCAAACCGCTGCCATATTTATATCCCTCTTTCATCATAGTCCTAGCCATCATCAAGGATGCACTAGACAAGTAGGGATCCACCTTGAAAGGCTCTACGTAAGCTATGCTAACAATCTCCAAAGCCTGAAAAGAAGTCTCCAATTCCTCTTCTACAGCTTCAATATAGGGAGTGGATTGGGTCCACATACCAGCAAGTCCTCCTCTCCAGAAACTATAATCATTTTGTCATCAATTATAAACTTTAGCTTCTGGTGCAAAGTTGAAGGCACTACCCCAGCAGTGTGTATCCAAGGCCTTCCTAACAAGCAACTGTATGCTGGTAATATATCCATCACTTGAAATACAACTTGGAAAGTGCATGGCCCAACCTGTATTGGTAACTCCACTTCCCCTATGACTTCTCTTTTGCTGCCATCGAAAGCTCTTACCACCATGGTACTGGGATGCAGATGAATCCCATCATTAGGCAATTTGTTCAAAGTGGTTTTCGGCATAACGTTCAAAGATGAACCATTGTCAATCAATACTCGTGATATAAAGTGATTTATGCATTTGACCGAAATGTGAAGAGCTTTATTATGACCTCTACCCTCCGAAGGTATTTCATCCTTAGTGAAAGTGAGGTAATTGTTAGTAGTAATATGGCTAACAATCCCCTCAAACTTATCTAAGGAGACATCTTGTTCAACGTGAGCTCCGCTCAAGATCTTCATTAATAACTTTCGATGAGACGTTGAAGGCATTAATAGTTCCAACAAAGATACCCTTGCAGGCATTCGGTTCAACTGATCCACCACTTTGTACTCGCTTTGTTGGATGAATTTCAAGAATTCACGATCTTTTTCATCACTAATTTCTTTTTTCTCTTTTTCTTCAGGCTCTAGCTCTGCTTGTATAGTTTTTCCTTTCAAAAATGATTTTGAATTTTCTATAGCCATTTCTTCTCTATTTTTTTCATGGCTCTTCTCACCTCTTAAATCAGGATGAGTAAAAAGACGTCCACTTCTAATCATACCCCCAATTCCAGAAATATTATCAATCATTTCTTTGCCTTGATCAACAGACTCAACATTATGCTCTCCTTGATGATACTGGCACCATATTTCTAAGGAACAACTTTATCATTCTTATACGAAAAAGATGATGGTGTCTGAATCACTAAAGGCTGGCGTCCTGAAGGCATAGGGGTAGTGGCTTTGGTAAACTGTATCACCAACGGTTTAGGCCTTTGTGGAATCCATTCCTCTCCAGCAAATACTTCACCTTCTTTCTTTTGATAACAGACTTGTAGAATATGCCTATCTATCAAGTCTTGCACAAAATCTTTAAACTCGGCACACTCACCAATAAAATGTTCAGTGCTAGCATGGAAACCACATTTATACTCTGGCCTGTGCTCATAATGGAATAATCCAGCTTGGCAGATTGTTCCAAAAACCTCGTTCATAGGTTTACATTTACATTTCTAACCAAGCTTAGACCTCATTCTTCAACAATAGCATTCACTGTGGAGCTTGTATGTCCAGACAGAGGGTTCTTCTCAACATTTGACTTTTTGCTCTTGAGAAGTAAGCCATCCTGAATCGAGCAAGGACTGCACTTTGTACTTAAGGGCTCGACAATTTTCAGTTGAATGACCAATCTCTCCATCATGATATTCACATTTAACATTAGCATCATAAAATCTAGGATATGGTGATTGTATGGTTCTTGCTGGACATATGGCCACTAGCACACTCTTGAGTAGGTCAGGCAGAAGCTCTGTGTATGTCATCGGTGTAGGAGTAAACTTCACTGTCCTCTCTCCTTGATTATTCCTCTGACCATATCCTTGATTCTGAGCTTGATTAAAATTATGACCTCCAGTATTAGTCTGATATACATTATTAGGTGCAAATGGAGGTCGATATGCAGCTGGTGGTCTAGAAGCATTCGGTGGACAACTCAGCACAACATTTGCAACATAAGCAGATGACGGTCTGTAATTGGGCCGGTATTGGCGCTGATATACTCCCCAGTATGGCATGGAAGAAGCTGCTTGCACCTCTCCCTCCTTTTTCTTGTTATTATTGTTATTAAACCCAGGTTTCCTAGCATTGGTGGTTGCGAACGAGCCTTGTGCTATCTTTCCACTTTTTAACCCTTGCTCAATTCTTTCTCCAATAGTAACAATATCAGAAAAATTGGAGGAAACACTCCCCAACACTCGTTCATGAAAAGGAGCTTCTAAAGTTTCAACAAACATAGTTATCATCTCCTTCTCTTGTAGAGGTGGTGCAACTTGAGTAGCAAGCTCTCTCCATCTCTGCGCATATTCTTTAAAAGTTTCAGAGCTCTTCTTTGCCATGCTTTGCAGTTGCATTCTGTCTGGAGCCATATCCATATTGTACTTGTACTGTTTCAAAAAAGCATCTACAAGATCCTTCCAAGAGCAAACATGAGCTGGCTCTAAATGCATATACCAATTGAGAGCCACTCCTGTTAAGCTTTCCTGAAAGAAATGCATTAATAGTTTTTCATCGTGAGCATGCGCAACCATCTCTCGACAGTACATGGTCAAATGATTCTTTGGACAAGTAACTCCTTTATATTTTTCAAAATCTGGCACCTTAAACTTCGGAGGAATCACAACATCAGGTACCAAACACAGCCCCGCAACATCTCTAAACTCACAACTACTAGCTCCTTCAATCATTCTTAGTCTCTCTTCTAAGATCTCTAATTTGCTCTTTGTCATATCAGCATTAATCAACATGCTTTGAATACCCTCATGAATATTGTCCCTTGCCGCAGATGCTTCACTAGTTAAAACTTGCAGAACTCGTAGTTGAGAAGTATAAGGAATTTTATCAATTACCACCTTTTCCACATGACTAGCAGGTGGTACTTGAGTGAACTCAGGTTGGCCTTTAGTATTAGCAACATTAACAACTGGTGGTACAGTTTCTTGCTCAGCATAATCCTCATAAGTTGGCTCATAATTCAGAGGTAGGCCATATAGAGGGAACTCCTGATTTGCTTTATTCCCTTGATTTGGACCTCGAGTATGTAATAAAGACTGAGCCTCTTCATTCCTAACAGCAAAAACATCTTTCAAGGCTACCATCATCTTAAACATTTGACCCATTTGATTCTTCAGTTGGTCAATATCAGCCTTCATGCTTTCTTGCATTTCACTCTAGTTTTCCATCTTCTTTCTATTAGCACGAGTTCCGTATGGATGTCGCGGAATGTTTGTCGTTATTATGTTACTGTTGATTTTATTTTAATAAATTAATTAACGAAAAATGAAAATAAATGATATGAAATGAAATGAATGAATGCATGTAATTTAAATAGTAATTACACACATTTCATGAAAATTCAACCTGCATTTATTAATGAGAATCAGAGTTGTTTGACATTACGATTCAATTTCTCATAATGACATAATACAATCATTTCTTAGCACGAGCTATCATATTTTCCATCTGTTCCATTAAGTATTTACAATGATTCAGAAAGTTCTGCGTTGCATCTGGGAGTTGAAGAACATCAATGATATGTCTGCTTCTCTCAGCATCCTCGACACTTCATCAATAGCCCCATTAGCGAGAGAAACTAACTGTGAGAAACATGTCTTCCAGCGAACTATGATTTTCTCCTGTTCTGCAATGTGATTCTCCAGCTGAGTCATCATAATCTCATGTCTCTCCTCTGTCTCCATTTTATGCCACTACTCTTCCTTCATCTTTTCTTCATATTCTGACATTATTTCTTTCATCTGCGATTCGGTGGTGTTAAACCGAATTTGAAGATCATATATCTCTTTCATCACCTTGTGTTTGTTTTGTCTGGCTTCATCATAAGAATTCTTCCATTGACGTTCAGAATGAAAAGCCATATCCCATTCTTTAGCTCTAGAGGCTAATAAAATCTTGACGGCCAATAGGTTCTGAGTTATCTTCTTGATATAATCTTCATCTACTTTTTGCTTTTTCACCAATCTCTCATTCACCTTTGTTTTCTCTTCACACTCTATCTTGATGTTTGTATAGTTTTGTTGAAGGCTTTGCAAATCATCATTCAATGCAGTATTCTTCCTCTTCAACCCTTCAACTTCTTCGTTCAATATCTTCACTTCTTCACAATCAACATCATGCATAGATTTTTCAACAGGATCATGAGAAATCAGTTTAAAAGGAATTTTGACCTCCATTACTCTCTCCTCTATCCATTGTTGATATGGGATTTCTCGGTTTACTGCCTATGGCCTCGAATCTCTTTTCGCACGGAATATGTTCTTCCAAGCACTACGAATGTGGCGCAATGTTTCAGTGACAAATCCATCCTTATAGTAACACACAAATGCAGTCAAAGCAACAGGTATGGGTGCTCCTCAGATTGGATAGCCAAACTGTCTCTGAGCCAAAACTGGATTATAGTTAATGCAACCTTTCGTACCTATGAGAGGCACATTAGGAAAATCAGCACAACTATAAATGAGACTCCTTCTTTGTTGCCATGATGGTTGCCATAAGATCTTCTTTTGATTCAAACCAGCAAAAGATTGAGCCCATTCTTTAGAACCTCTTATCTCCAGTTTCTTTCGAGTCACCAACTCTATCGGGCATCTAACCCCTATCACATTATCTCCAATGCGAACCATCGACTAGATATACAACATAGGCAAACAACAATATAGCTTCCTCACCTTTGTCTCATAGCATAAATCCAGAGCTAAGTAGGTATTAGCCAGAATCGCCGTAACTACATTCTCAAATCTCGTTCTAACACCAATAAAGATATCCACAGCAGCAATATCCACATAATCACCAGCATAGGGAAACAACATCACTCCGTACAGTGTAAGAGCAAGAACACCGTGAAAGTTTCCCAATCCTCCTTTACAATCATCTGCCTAAGGTGTGCCTCCAAGAACCTCTGGAAAAGCCTTTGGTATCTTTTATAACAACTAGTCAGCTACTTAACTCATTCTGAGGAATTTTAGTGATAGCTGATAATTTCGGAATAGAGACATGTTGCTCGAAGTGCCTATAAGGGACTCCACCATTCAGAGGCATATCCAAGATCTGATCATACTCCTCAACTGTAGGTACTAACTGAAAATCTTGGAATGTGAAGCATCTTAAGGATGTTTCATAATAATGAGCAAGCGTCGTGATAATAGGTATTTGAACCTCCAATTCTAACAACCCCAGTAGATCTCCGTATTTTCTTCTAAAAACTCCTCTGTGTATAACTTTAAGCTTCCTCCCTAACTCCCGGAGACTCGACAAATTGTTATCTATTGGTTCAAACTTCATCTTCTTCTTTAGATCCACTGATTCTGATTCCTTCTCAACTCCAAACTCAGGTTTAATCTCCATGATCTGGTGTACAATTTTCAAATTTACTATTTAGAATAAAATAATGATGCATGAGATCATATGTTACAACATGTATGCTATGCACACAAATAAATTCCACACGCTCCATATCCTCCACTTATAACATAACATTAACCATCAATCCACATTGTCACAATAAATAACCTACATGCTGGTGAGCGGTTGAAGAACTTGATTGTCTCCCTTACTACCCTAAACAAATCGGGAGCATAACACCTAGGGTTTTAAGATCTTTACATGCATTCTCACAAAGGTAAGTTCCCTAATTCCTAGAGGTATAAAGGTCACCAGAGCTATGGCCCTCATTTATCACCTTATTCAAAGCTGTCGGTAAACAACTAGCTCATGAACAGGCAATAAAGAGAACAGACTCTGATTGGGATTCTTATGAAAAACGAAGTAGGAAGTACATCCCGTTCGGTATTACTGAATCCCTCTATTTCTAAACTTTTTCAGACCCGGGGTTTTAGGGTCCCACTCATGATACATGCATGAAAAGTGTGTGTGAAGGGAGAAAACTTATTCCCAACACCTACAAAACAGCTAGAAAAGTTCCAGGCAGATATGACAGATATAGCAAATAAACATGTCTTCTACCCTAGGGTTCAATATTCCATCAACAAACAATAAAACAAATACAACAAATCATAACAAAGAAAATAAAGCAAGAAATATACAAAAAGAAAGGGAAATACAAACATTCATAAAACCACATTTGTTTTCACTCATTCAATTAAATGGTCTGACTCTCCAATGTATCCCCAGTGGAGTCGCCATCTGTCATGACCGCGTTGACGACGGCTGACGGCGATCCGAAAAAATAAATGGAAATTAGTTTTGATTTGAAAATCAAAGAAGAGGAGTCGCCACCATAGTTTTACAGAAAACTATGGAAAACCAAGAAAAGAATAAGGAAAGGTTTGCGAACTAGAGATGAGCTCGGGAGTCGGTTACACTGAGGAAGGTATTAGCACCCTACAGCGTCTGTCCTAGGGCAGTACCTTTAATCAAATGAGCAAAATCAAATGTGGTTTATAAAGTGTTTATTTTTCCCAAAAATATAAGTAAAATGCAATTAAAAATAAAATAATAATTTTTAAATTAAAGGATCCGACAAGAATTGACCTTGCTCCTACGTATCAACATCCTTAATAGGTAAAGAATCAGGGAATACATAGTTCTAAAGGATAGATGAGTTGTTTTGAGAATTTAATATTTTTTGTTTTGAAATTTTGTATTTTTTTATATTTTTAGAAATTGATTTTAATATGGATATCGTAGACGCATTTGGCCTTTTGATAATCTAAACGAAATTAACATTTTTTTGGAATTAAATCTCGTATAACACAAACGATCATTTGAAAATTTAATCGAAAATTTATGCAAACTAAAATCCGCATGATGCGTACGACCATTTGGATATTTAGTTGAATGTTATTTTTTAAACGAATAACTAAACACAAAAAAAAAATCTATTTAATTTTAAGATAGTTTTAGTAAAATATGAAATTTACTAGAAAAAGCAAAAAAAATTAAAAAATAAAGAAACTACAATGCTGCACTTATTTAAAATAACCCAAACTCATTCAACTTTCTTTATGTAAAAACCATTTAAAATAAAGTTAATTTGGCTTTTTTTTAAAAAAAAACCCATCCATGTTACTTTTCTTTCTTTCATGCACTTTATTCAAATTTTTTATAAGGCAATTAAATGCTAAAATAGTTAAATGCTAAAACAGTGTTGCACCTATTTATTTTGGTTCTACACTTTTCCTTACGTTGACTTTCTTCTATATATATATTTTTTAATTTCTTAGCACACCCAAAATTGAAATTGGTCCAAATTCAACTTCCTGCACCATGGCTTACCCTCTCTCAAATCATTCATTCTCTTTTTTTATTCCTATGCCTAATTCACTATTATCTTTTTATTCTATTCATTGCCACTCTAGAAACACAATGGGCCCAAGCCCATATTTCTCCACATCAAGCTTATCCATATTACTTCAAAAGAAAAGCTTAACCCTAAAAAATAAATTAAGGTATGGCGGCTATAGCACCAATCCGAATGGAAGATAGAGATAAAGGCAAGCATGGTTTTCGGTGGAGGTTCAGTGTGAGGTGGTGTTGCGAACTCGTCGAAGGCGCTGGAGGCGCGGTTGCGAGTGTCACCGTCGCAGAGGCTAGGTTCATAGTGGTGATGGAAGGGACGTGGTGGTTAATGGAAGTGAAGTAGTGAAGGTGGTTTGGAAGAAGATTGGTGGTGCTTCCGCAATGTTCTTGGCCTCCAATTCGGCGACAGTAACAATGGTGACAAAGGGAGCAGTGGCGCAAAAAGGATGGCAACAGATTTGAAGATTTTTCTAAGCAAAATTGATTCTTATAGATTTTAAGGATTTCGATTTTTTGAAATTGGGTTTCTACGTTGGAGATAGGTTTCTGATTCTTTGAATGGCTTTGGTTCTAGTTCATGGCAAAGAAGTGGCAGTGAACGTGCCTTCTTCTTTTTTCCATTTCTATTTAAACATTCTCTCATTTGGGGTTTTCAAAGTTGAATTGATTTGAATTTTGAACACATTCTGATTTTATGTTTCTGGATTAAATTGATACGGTTCAGTTTCTAATTCTCTTTCAATTTATAGGAAAGAAGTATTTCAACATATTACACATACACAGAGCACTCTAAACACAAAATTAGACCACAATCAGAGCACAAAACCATATCAGTGAAGCAACAAGTAAATGGAGCACTCTAAACATTACAAGCAGAGTAATATAACATAGATTCAGATCATTAAAGCAAGAACGTTGGAATCAATTGGAATTAATTGAAATCATAGACTAGCAGCAAAGATGTGTTCCAACACATACCTCTTGAAGCCTGTGACAATTCTTCTCTGATTTCCAACTTCTCAGCAGGTTTATGGCTTCTGAATCTCAAAAAAAACCACGAGTCAATTCCAGAGACTCCTATTTCTTGCTTCTCTTCCAATTTCAAGAACTTTTCTCTGATTTTTCTCTCAACTTCTCCTCTACAATTTTTGACGATTCCTTCCCCTTAATGACGAAATCGTGACCCTTCTTATAAAGAATATTTTTGTGATTCAATTTTTCCCCGCTCACCCCTTACATGCTTCGAATCCGTTATTCCGTAATCATTCTTTTTTTTCAAATCCTCCCCTTGCTTCAAAATGTTTCCCATACTCTCTCCTATCTCCCTCTCTTCCATGCGTGCCACCTTCTCATTTTATTTTATTTTTTCATTTTCTTTTTCTTTCATTTTCTTTATTATCAAATAATTAATTAATTTTTATTATATTCATATTTTTATTTTAATCTTAATTATTTTTTAACTTTGAATTAAAAGAAAATGAATGTAAATAAGTTAAAAAAAAAATTATCTTCATCTGGACAAAATCCAGTGTTGACAACATTCAAACGCCTTTTCACACTCCTTATCAAACTCAAAAGTTGTCTCCTTGTTCATCAGATTAGACAAAGGTTTAGCAATTTTTGAAAAATCTTTGATGAATCGCCTATAAAACCCTGCATGGCCGAGAAAACTTCTAATTCCCTTCACATTGGTAGGTGGAGGCAGTTTCTCAATGATCTCAATCTTTGCTTTATCCACCTCTATCCCACGTTCAAAAATTTTGTGGCCGAACACAATACCTTTAGTGACCATAAAATGGCACTTCTCCCAATTCAGCACAAGATTAGTTTCCATGCATCTCCTCAATACTACATCAAGATTCTCCACACATGAATCAAAGGTTGATCCAAAAACGGAGAAATCATCCGTGAAAACTTCTATACAATTCTCCACCAAATCTGCAAAAATAGCTAGCATACACCTCTGAAAAGTGGTTGGTGCATTACACAATCCAAATGGCATATTTTGCATGCAAAAATACTAAATGGACATGTAAAAGTTGTCTTTTCTTGGTCTTATGGATCCATTGTGATTTGGTTATAACCTGAATAACCATCCAAAAAACAATAGTATGCTTTCCCTACTAACCTCTCCAACATCTGATCCATGAATGGTAAAGGAAAATGATACTTCCTTGTAGCTTGGTTCAACTTCCTATAGTCAATGCACATTCACCAGCTAGTAATTGTTCTTGTGGGGATCAATTCATTATTCTCATTATGAATAAAAGTTACTCCACTCTTCTTTGGAACCATCTGAACTGGACTCACCCAAGCATTGTCTAAAATTGGATAAATCATTTAAGCTTCCAACAGCTTCTGCACCTCCTTCTTCACTACTTCTTTCATGGCTGGATTCAATCTCCTTTATGTCTTACAACTGGTTTAAAATCAGCCTCCATGTGAATACGGTGCATACAATATGCTGGGTTAATTCCCTTCAAATCTGACAATTGCCATCCAATAGCTCCCTGATTGAGTTTCAGCACCTAAATCAGCCTTCTCTCCTCTTCAACAGTTAAGGAACTGCTAAGAATCACAGGTTTCTTAGCGTCTCCTTCAAGAAAACTGTATTTGAGATGAGGTGGTAGAACTTTCAGCTCTAATGTCTCCTCTTGAACAGAGTTTTCAACTCCCAGATTCTCTCTGTTTTCTGTCTTTTGTATCAGTTCCTTAGCCTGGTCTAACTCGTTAGCCAGAGCTAATGCCTCTGTATCACCCAGTTCAATCAACTCCTCTGCTGGTTTAGTAATAACCTGCAGTAATACATCAGGACTGCTCAAATTCTTCATCTTCTTACCACACTCCTCTTCAATCACACCAATTCCGAAACAACTCTTTGTATCTTTAGGATGCTTCATAGCCTCAAAAACATTAAAGCTCACTTCCTTATTCTCGACACACACCTTCAACTTCCCCTTGTCAACATCTATGATCACCTTTGTTGTCTTCATGAAAGGTCTCCCCAAAATCAAGGGAACATCCACATCCTCCTCAATATCCATCACAACAAAATCTACTGGAAAGATGAAGTTGTCCACTTTAACCAACAGATCTTCAACAATGCCATATGGATGTTTAATGCATCAGTCTGCCAATTGCAATGTCATGCGTGTAGGCCTGACCTTTACCTCTCCAATTTTTCTCAGCATAGACAACGGAATCAAATTGATGATAGCACCTAAGTTTAGTAGTGCCTTACCAACGTACAAATTTCCCATTGTGATAGGCAATGTAAAACTCCCAGGATCACAGGATTTCTGTCGAATGACTTTCTGAATAATTGCATTGCATCCTGCCTCCAATTCCACCGTCTCATGTTCTCGAAATTTTCTCGTTTTGGTTAGAAGTTCCTTCAAGAACCTAGCATAGGTAGGCATCTACTACATTGCCTCGATAAAAGGTATGTTGATCTACAAGTTTTTCAGAATCTCTGTAAATCGAATGAACTGCCTCTCGGCCTTTCTTCTGGAGGGTGCATGAGGATAAGGAACATGTTTGAGAGGAATTCCTTACTTAATCTTTCTCCAATTCTGCCTCTTCTCAGCTTATTTCTTGCTACTGCCCTCTACTAATTTTTCATTTGCTTTCATGGCTTCAACATCTATACCTTCCTTGACTACCACGGTTTCTGATTCAACTCTATCCTCTGATCTATCTGCACCAGTTTCTACCACATTCTCCACTTCAACTGTTTTCCTTCAGTTATCAGCAGCTTCTGCGATCACATCAGAACCAACTTGCTTCTCACACTGAATGGTGATAGCTTTGCACTGTTCTTTCGGATTGGTGTGAGTATTGGCCAAGAATTGTCCTCCCTGTTGCTCTGCCATTTGCTTAGCCAACTGCCCTACTTGAGTCTTCAAATTCCTCATAGATGCCTCTTGATTCTTCTGATGTGTCATAGTGGCCTACATAAACTTCTCAAGAGTATCCTCCAGCTTGCTTGTGCGGCTTGCAGTGAAGGATACTACTATTGCGGTTGTTGTTGGTACATAAGTTGTCTTCTTGCATTTCCAGCATCCTGCTTCCAACCCCAATTTTGATTCATATTATTCCTCCAACCTGTAGGTGGATTATTCGGTTAATTCCCTGGCTGGCCAGCTTGCCTGCCTGAAACTCCCATATATTGCACCTCTTCCCCTCCTACGTTCAGCTGAGGACAATTTCCAGCCACATGATTTCCTCCACATGCTTCACAAACTACTGGTACATTCTGATAAGTCATTGGCAGTGCAGTTTTAATAGCCTGCAACTGTGCGGTAGCTTGGCCATCTGCTTTGTCAAGGCCTCTACTTGTTGCGTCAATAGGTTTTTCTGAGCCAATATTGCATCATGAGTATTCAATTCTAACATTCCTTTCTTCTGCCCGCTGCTTCGATCATGTTGTGCCTGATAATCTGTTGATGCAAGTGCGTCAATAATCCTGCTAGCATGCTCCACATCCACAGCCATCATCGTACCTCCTGCTGCAGCATCTAAGATCATCTTAGTCTCTGGTCTCAACCCATTATGGAAGATATTGAGTTGAGCAATCTCCTCAAATCCATGGTTAGGACACTTCCTTAACATGGTCTTGAACCTATCCCATGCTGCACAAAAAGCTTCATCTGCTCCCTGGCGGAAATTCGAGATGTCTGACCTGGCTTTGATAAGCCGAGGTAGAGGGAAAAATTTCTGCAAAAACTTCTCCTCGACCTCGCTCCATCTTCTCAAACTTTGATTGGGATGAGAATTCAACCAATCTTTTGCTTTCCCTGCCAGTGAGAATTGGAATAACTTCAAATATGCAGCCTCCTTGTCCCGCTCTTTGATTCCCATAGTAGCGGTCAACTCATAAAATGTGGATAAATGAGTGTAGGGGTCTTCATGATCCAATCCCATGAATTGTGTATTGCTTATGAGAGTCATGTATGCTGGTTGCATTATTATCGCCCGAGCTGTGTTAGGAACAGCAATGCTTGAGAAGTGTTTGGGTCCCTGCTGGAATGCATAGTCCCCCAGAACTCTCCTTGGTGGTGGATCATGACGGTCGTTAGGTTCTTCCGCCATGATTGCACCACAACTCCACTCCTCTGCTCGATTCTTTTGCTCGCGCTTTCTTCTTTGCCTAAGCTGTCTCAAGGTTTTGTTGATATCCGGATCAAAAAGCAATTGTTCTTCCTTCCCCTGATTTCTCAAACGCATCAACCAGTGTACTAATAAAGAATTTAGCGGTCACAAAAGATTTAAAATTCACAAAACAATTAATGTAAAATTCAATTTCCAAATCTTAATTGTTCCCCGACAACGACGCCAAAAACTTGTTAACGGATTTTCAGCAAGTGTACTGAGTCCACAAGTAATATAGTAGTAAGAAAAGTATCGTATCCACAGGAAACGGAAATTGTAAATTGAATTACCACTAATTGTATTATGAATAAACAATAATTAATGATTGAACGAATTGAGAATTGTTATAATAAAGCAATGAATGATAAAAATGTGAGTTTAATAATAATAAAAAAAACATCGGGATTGAAACGTAATATTCTCTTTCGCATACACTCTTAACCTAATTTAATATCATATTTTCCAATTACCAATCTGCGCAAATAAAAGTCTTTTCGACCTGATTCCTCTAGCATTAAATTTCATAAACTAAATTACCTAACTTTTATCCCTAGTTGCTAGAATAACCTAATCAACATTAAGATCAGTTGTTATAAGCAGTCATTACACTATAATTCATCCCTAAACTTATACATGTAATACATTTACGTTTAGTTCCAATTCCAAAGAGTGTTTTCCAGTCACAATGAGAAATCTAAAATAAACAAGATATAATGAAACGTAAAACAAAGGTTTTTGGATTTAATGATATAAAAATAGAATTAAGAGTGCATTTGAAGTGAGAAATTACATTCAATGCCAAGAGAAAGGAAGTTAGCTACGCATGGTAGCCATGAAAATACAAAAGAAAAAGAAAAGAATGGAGCTTGATGACGGCGGCCTCCAAGAGATCTCCATGAATAGAGGTGATGAGTGAGTAGTGAGCCTCTCCTACATTTGACCCTAGCCTCCCTTTTATAACTTTCGCCTCTTGAATTAGGTCAAAGTCACGCCTTCAGTAGCGTCGACATCTTCGATTTAGGCCTTTGCTTATTATGGACGTTAAGTGAGTTTTAACCCAGGCTATGTCTTTAGCTTAAGCGTAAAGTCACTTACGCTCTTCTTTTCTACTCCTTTCCTCAATTTCGGCGCCTCTATTCTCTTTCTCCCTTCAGAATTAACCTAATTCTCAACAAATTTTCTCTTTCGACAATAAAACGCATTAAATAACAAAATCAATAATAAAAGAAAATAAAATAAAATCTAAATTGAATTAATAACAAAATCAACCTAATTTCTAACAGAATCAATCACAAAATCCGCACAAAATCAACCAAAAATCAATGTTTATCAATTATGAAAAATTTTACTAAAAGTTTTTAAATACCTTTATTCAACCTCCACTGATGAGTCATTATTTTATCTTATTTACTTGTCTTTTTGTACCTATTTTGATTAGTGATTTGTGCTTAACTGCCTATTATTTTCTCAATTTCACTGTTTGGGCTTCATTTACCAGAAATACGTAATTTTATTTAATTCGGATTTTCTAAGCTAATTTTATTATTATTTTCAGGACAGCTTTGGAATTTTATTGAGCTTGAAAATTAACTCTGGAATTGAAGAGGAGCTGCCACATTATCAGTTTTTATTTTCAGATTTTATTTTAGTTTTTATTCGTTGGACCAGAATTAAAAAAATTTGGGTCCATTAAGTTTAGTGTTGAGAACTTATTGAGGTATAGCCGTCTGTTAAAGAGTGGAGGCGAACAAAAAAGCATACAATTCTTTATTCTCTGCTTTTGGAATTCAGTTTGTTTTCTCTCTGGAAAAAAATGGTTCTGTATTTATTTTCTTTTCTCTACAATTGCAATTAAGTTTTGTTTTTGTTTCAATTCAATTTCATTTTCTATTTTAATTCAATTTCGTTTTCTATTTTAATTCATTTTCGTTTCCTATTTTAATTATGTTTTGCGTTTAATCTCTGTTTGCTTTATTCAAATTTAAAATTTATAAGGTTATCCTTTTGATTCGTATTGCAATGAAGCTTTGAGGTTGCTGTTGTTTTATTTTTGCTCTCTTCGTCTCTTAACTCTTCATCAATTTACTTTTGTGCTTAATGTGTTTACTGGTTCATGCTTAATGTTTCAATTAATATGAAATTCGTGTCTCTGTTCATGTTGCTTAATGGAGTGAGTCACGGGTTGCTGGGATGGAATGAATGATGTATGTGACTGCTTAATTTGCATAAGAAAAACTTGTGCTAATTCTCGCTTAGTTAATTAATTCGGGTTGGAATTAGAATTCACTAAGTTGAGCATGAATTTTTGTATACTGTGATAAGCGGACTGCAATCTAATAGATAATTTAATTCGGTTAAGGAAATCTAATTCGGTTGTTGGTTTTTATTTTATTAAATTCAATTATTTCATGAAACCCCCTCTTTTCTCTTTGTGTATTTAATCTTTTGACAGGAAACTATGTTCTTGGAACATGACCTAAGAATCACTTCTTAGTACTGTATTTATTTGATTGGATGCCGCTTCAATCATCCACCCTTTAAAGTTAATATAAAACTTCATATAATAAGTCTTCATGATCAATAATGATAAGACGAAATTGAGATAATTTTTTATTTTATTTTAGAGATATATTTATAACTTCTTTTTATTTTAAGAGACTAAATTGACAATAAACCGGTCCGATCATTTATCATTTTGACTAATATTGTCCGATGAAATAGGCTTAGTCATACTTTCAAAAATCTATTTGATGATTTATCATTTTAACAAATATTATTGGATGAAATGGACTTAGATAGTATCTTTTATATGATTTATATCTATAGATATATAACATTTATATATTTATTTTACATAATGAAGATTATTTTATGTCTCTTTTTCTTTTATATATATATGTCTATATACTAATAATCTTAAAAAAATACTTTTAATTTTATAAGCATGATTGTATTTCATAGTTTTAAGTAACAAAACTATATAGATACACTTGAATAAAAAGATTGTATACTTATGTATTTTATTAAATAAAAAATGTATTTTTATTTATTAAATAATAAAATTGTTCAAATAAAAAATATAAATAGTTATAAAAATAATGTATAAATAATGTGTATAAATATCTAATATTAGATAGTGAACAATACATCTGACTAACATACATGCAGGTCATTCATCACCTTTAATAAAAAGTATAATCCACCACCATCCTTCCCTCCTATACAATTTTTTTTCTTTTTTATTTTTTTATTATTGTATAAAGTTATTGTAAGTTAAATATTACTAAAATATTTTATATATTATTTTATTGATATGATTTCATGTATTTATACATATAAATTTTAATTTTTGATATATTATTTTAATATATTTTCTTAATATACATAACATGTTAGATGATATTTAAGCCGATATTTTTAAGCATGATTATGATTCATATCTATTTTAGAAGTGTAAGGTTTATTCCTAATATATTTATATATTTATATTTGATTAAGAGATATATGAAATAAAAATTGTCTATACCCGTATTTAGAAAAAAAGAAAAGAAAAAAAAAAACTAACTGCAACCATTTTCTCTTAAAAGGTTTAAATAAGATTATCATAATTATACAACTTGCACAGGGTGAATTGAGGACCACATGCATCTAAACCAATTTCTGAGAACAATGATAAATGTGCCAAACGCTGTTGGGAGTTATAACTTCAGTTCTGACCACAGTGATAACAGTGCAGATTAGTATTGTTCACATTTCACATATAACAATGCAGATTAATATTCGGCACACCTCCACAAACAGTGCAAAAAAAAGAGAAGATAAAATTGATAAGTCAAAGATAATTACCCTATAGTCTTTTCAAATAAAGTATTCTCCACTGAATGAATCATTTTGTTGTAAAATATAATCTCTTGACAATAAGGGATACGTGTTATATAAGTGTGCTTTTTATTTTCTTATTTTTAAAATTGGAGACCTATCATCCATCATAGCTCTCAGTAAACCTAAAAATGGTATTTTCTTTTCGCTAGACTGTGTTTAAAAAAAATCAATTTTAAGCTAAACTACTCCAAAAGTAATCTGAATTAGTATATAAAATATCGAGGCTATAATTCTTTTAATGATTTTTCAATGCCGAATTGACCGCTTAAATGATAATTTTAATTTTTCTAAACCGCAACTTAATTAACAACAATTTTATTTCTTTTGATGAACTCAACACTTAATAATAATTTTATGCAAATTAAAACTAGTGATCTAACTAATTAGAAAAATTATTCTGATTTTGTTAGTTATAATATTCTTATTTTTAAAAAATAACGGTTAGCTATTTAAAATTTTAATAGTGTAATTAGCTATTTTTAGGATAATAAATTTTTAATTTTTAATTTAAGTACATATTATTTATGCAATTAAAGTGAAGTTTTACCATATGATATAAAAGAGAAAAATAAAACTAAAAATAATTGGAAAATATTATTAATACACATAAGTGAGAATTTAAACGAAATCGATACCGACAAATTTATTACAATTTTGTTTTACTGTTTCAAATTACATGACAAAAATACCACTTTAATTAGATAATCAATCTAAGTCTAAATTAAAATAATTAATTAAAAATTTGTCATCTTAAAAGAAAATAATTATATCTCAAAGAGTTAAATACCTAAACATTATATTTAAACATAACACTATTATAGTTAAAATAAATAAATCATTTTTTAAATTAATTACATCAATAATTTCAATTTATATATTAAGAATTACTTTATAAATTATTATATGTTTAAAAAATTAATTACACTTTTATAAATTAAAATATCCATATATGAATAAAAAAATTAAAGAGACAAAGGAAAATTGAAATCATGACTTAAAGTAACAATTTCTTAAAAAAAAAAATTCATCACTTGTGTAATAATTTTTAAAAATAAAAATATTAAATTATCAATAATTGAGACTTCAATGTCATAAAAAAGAAAATAGAAGTCTTCGACTTGGTGATAATTTTTTTTTTATAATCCAATCATGACTTAACTAAATCTATATAATATTTATTTCATTTATAAAAAAATATCTATTTTTCATGAAAAAAATGTTATTTTATATTTGAGTTTTATACTAAACCCTTTTTATAGTTTAAATTGTTCACAACATCTTCATGTACTTCTTATATTTATAGTTAATTTAGTTATTATATATTTGTAGTTTGGTTAGATATTTATAGTTCCCTTGAATGTAAGAAAAGTTTAAATTATCTTTTTTTCACTATAGGTATCTTTCACTCTATTTTCATTCTTTCTACTTTCATCTCCACACTAAGCATATAGCCATCTTGAGTGTTATTGTAGGAGCAAACACTTGGCTCATTTTGTATAGTCACCGTTGTATCTACCATAAACTGATTTTTATTGTTTTGCTAGTCTCTGTTTTGCATTTTTAGCTTTTTTGGCATTTCAAATTGGTTGATGATCTATAATATCCTAAATTATTTAATATGGGATATGGTTACGAATTAACCAATCTGAGAGTATAAAAAATGGATATTATGTGATAGGTTATGTAATTTAGAATTTTATTCTGGATCATGTAATCTGGAAAATATTTCTATATTATAATTTTTTTTATAAAATCTTCTTTTTTGCAATTTTGTTCACAAATTTGGATTTTGAAATCTCGGATGCAGTTATAGATTGTGAAATCTAGAATACATTTTTAGATTGCACAATTTGAAGATATATTTTATATGACACAGTGTATTTTTTTTTTTATATTCTAACGTCTTGTATTTTATCTTGGATAGATATGTATAGGACAAGGGGCGATGTCTCTCAACCCATTGATCATCAGAGGCTTACAACCTTTATTCATAAGAGAGATTGCGATAGGCCCTCCGATATAGGTCATGCAGATGATAATGTGTATAGAGAGGATACACTTGCACACAATTTAGAAGCATTTCTCAAGAGACCAATATGTGTATCCTTGCTAATTAGCTATATTGGTCATGTTGTTAAGACTTTATGGTGTGGTAAGAAATTAATTTTATTGAGTTAACATGTTGTTGCTTGTGATAAGAAATGACTTTGTATGTAATAACATATTGAATATTACTTTTGTAGGATTGTGTGTAATTAAAGTTGGTGTCCGAAGTCAGATGAATAAATTTGAGGTCCCACATGATAGAATTGAGGTTTTAGTAGGAATTTTGACTTCTTGCTCTGCAATGTTATCTATGAGACAATAAACATGACAATGTTAGATAACCATGACCCTGGAATGTATCCTCACTCTTCCCATTCTTATAGTAAATGACTTTGCACATACATCACTTTAGAAGTCATTTTTCAAAACATATTTTGGACTAAACTAACCTTTTTAAGATTTCACTTTTCACAGACTAAGTTTGATATATTCTAATGAGCTTTAATAGTGTAAATTGTAAATTTTACTTCATTATTATAACTAAACCCACTTTGATACTATGTCGTGCACTTATCATATCTAAAACTCCAAAACTCAAGATTTGGATGTTCTTGAACTTTTTGGAAACCTAAGAGATATTACTACATTTTTTTTTTAGTGAGAGTAAAAGCTCGTTTGGACGTTAAGAGATCCAAAAGTTCAATTCAATGTTGCAAACTTAAACAAATTCTTCTTTTCACTTGTAAAATGTAATTTTAGGATTTGTTAAAGTGTGGTATTTTCTTTATACAGAGGATCTTAACCTCTTAATGCCCACATACACACGTATATAGACATACAAACATACACTTTCTCTTAGAATTAGATCACATTAATCCTCCATTTTACAGTTTTGTAGTTTGCAATTTGAAAATCAAAGTTCTTTTACTTCTCCAATTTAGATTTCTTTCTTTTCTCATTCTTCTCTTTCTTTTAATTCTTTGTATGTTTCAGGATAAAGGCTAATTACAATTTCCACTTAGCATTCGACGTTAAATTACCCAAATTGATATTTGCCGAATTTGATTTTTGAGTAATAATCCGTGGTGGAGGTTTAGGCAAACAAATTACAAGTATATTTGAACAAGCTCTTCCTTCTATAAGAAAACAAAATGTAAAAAACATAAAAAATAAAAATAACACCTCCAAAACTGAGATTAACTTATACATCAAATAAAAATATGTAAAAGGAATTCTACAGATTAATTTATATATATATTAATTTAAACTTGTAAAGAAATTTATTTATTTTATTTTTAAAAATCCTTTTGAAAAGACTAATCCAAACATAATGGGAGATCGCAACAGTTCTCAAGTTGTAGCAGCTTTTAGAAATTTTGTTGGATTGATTGTCAAACCACTTTTTATTACCACATCCACCTTTCTCTTTCTTTCTATATATGCAAGTATTGTCCATGCACCAACGGAAGAAATCGATGACAAAAAGCAATTGGTGAAGTCATAAGTATAATAGTATATTTTTAGTCTTTTTTTAATAAAGAACTAGTTTACTAACATATAAACAGTTCAGTTCAGCTTTAATTTTTTTTTTTCCAGGTTTAATTTCTCTCTCAAACCAAACTATGAGCACCACTAATTTTTTCCAGATTGTATGAAATGCATCTAGAACATATACTTGAACGCTATATTATGAGGGGGCATACAACATAATACAATTCTCATGCAGAAAAAAAAATAAAATAAAATAAAAAGTGTTTTGTTTTCTTGGACACGAGGATAAGAACACCTAAAGTGGCAAGTGCTACTATTAATTGGGTAACATTCATGTACAAAAACTACAACCCCATTTGTAGAATAACCTAGAGCCCTGTAACCATGGAAAATGACAAACAAGCATGATGAGTTTCTCTGATCAGTGCCCTCCTGGATTTCTATTCCATGACAAATATGAGGGATCTCCAAGTTGCCTACAAAGATGAAAAGATAGGTTAGGAGTTAATAATATTTCAAAATTGCTTCTTCAAGTGGCCGTTGAAGCATTGGTGAATTTTAATTCTCAGTAAGTACTTCTAGAAAAAGAACAAGAAAATAAAAAGAAAAATGTAAAATAACTCATGATAAAAGCATTAAAACAGGTAGTCTGGGGCTTTTGCTTTTTTTACAAATCATAATTATAAATTTTTTAAACATATTTGAAAAAAAGAGCTAAGAACAAGAAGATCCTAAACTGCTTCTTCATACAATCCAAAAGATCCGGATTTTAAATAGTTGGACACAGACAGAAACAGATGCAGGCCCTCTTTAAATTAGCATATCCTAGTCCATGAATTTTCCCTCTACGAAATGAACTTTCATTGTCTGAACCCAAAAGCAATACAGAGGATTTCAAGTATTTACCTTGGCTTGACAAAATATACAATGGTAAAAGCCAAAGCCAAAAAGAAGCACAATCCTCCGACGGTGAGATAAGCAATGCCCAGAAAGTCATTCTTCCCACCAAGCCAGCTAGTAGTTGACAGTACAAGCTTTTTCTTGCCATTAAAACTGTATGTGTTATAGTTATTTTGCAGTATTACATGTATGCTATCACCTTCATTCAGATCCTCCTCTATCCTTCCATACAACTTCCTAAAAGTTGGCAAAGCAGCAGTTCGCATCCAGACAATAAGATCCTCCTGCTTACTCAACTGTTCCATAAAACATTCCAAAAAGTTAGCTACATATCCCATTGATAGACCATACTTGGATTAATCACAAGATGGAACATAAGAATACCAAGGGAAGTAATTGAATTTTTTATATTAAACTGTGAAAGATATGTGAAACAGTGGAATAATTTGCCACGTGAAAAATCACTTCCATATATATATTATGAATACAAGTAGAAGTATAAAGAGCAGTAGTAGCAGCAACAACAAATAAACTAAAAGATACATGCATAACACAAGCACATGCAAGGGTAAATAAAGGCTAAAATCTAAGTACATGTCTGAACCTTATGAAGAAAGGTTACTTGAGGATAGAAGTTTAATCCAATCAAAACATAAGTTCAAAAAAATACTCACTGGTATGGATTCATTGAGGATTGCACCACCTCTAATAGCACTACTCTGGAAGTTTTTAGGGAAAACATCTTTTCCAAATTTGTGCTCTCTATCACTCTTCCAAGAGATGCCTTCCTTGTTCACTTCCAAATTCCTGTTGTCCCGGGAGAAACTGTACGTGTCATTAAATAAACTCCAAGCTATAAGACCACAAGGTACAATTGCCTTTCCATTGGCCGTATCTTCAGGCTTACACGCACTTGTGGAGTTCTCATCATTAGGATCCCTCAATTGCTCATCACTTCGGCTTTTAACATATCTAAAGTAAACAAAATTGGCATGCTTATAAGAAAATATATTAAGACTGAAAACAATAGAGGAAAACAACCAATCAAAGACATTAAAATGGCAAAGTACTTCAAATATAAGATAAATATGGGGGAAAACACCAGATATGTGGACGTCTCTATGCATTACATACCATAAAATAATAAATAGTAATTTGTTATCTAACAATTCCACATAGTTCTAGACGTCACATAACAGAATCACAGTAGCATTACAACTTAAATATATTTAATGATAGTTGCAACTTCGTCAGAATTGTGTAACTTATTTAGATGGGTTAACTTGTTAGAATTAGGTTAACTTATGCCTAGTATCACCTATCTGAGCTATACGTGTAGGATTAAGCATTACTTTTTTGTTTATCTTAAGGAACTCCTATAAATGAATGAATGAGCTAAGAGATGAATTACTCTCTAAAGCATATTTTCCTATACCTCTATCTCAAGTTATCTTTGCAGGTTGATCTTGCTTTGTTTTTTATTGTTATGTGATTCCATCATTGTCCGTTGCTGGCCACCACTATTGTTTCTCTCTGACAACCACATGGTTGTATTCTTGTGGAGAGACACCTAACGCAGTAGTCACCATCATCATCTGTTGTTGTCCATTGCGTAAGAAACCACAACTTTTTCAATGTACATATCTAGAGTGTCTCTGAGCGATGGAAAACCAACTGAGCACAGAGGCATAATCCTCTTCACACGCTGTCATGTGTAACATCTTTCCAAACAACCTAGGCGTATGTAGTCCACGTGCCACCTTCCAGTTTGCTGGAACGATTTTACTCTGCCTCCATTGCTCCCATCAGCCCTCTTGTCCCCATTCCAACCTCATTTTCCTCCTTTCTCACTTATTGAAGTTTGGGCCCCATTTGAACACTTTGAAAGTTCCTTCTTTACCCCTGTAATATTTGTTTCTAATTTGCAATGGCATCTGGACTTGCCCACTTATTTTTGGGATCACCCACAATTACTTTAAATAAGCTTAATGGCAAAAATTATTTGTCTTGGTTTTGCATCAGTTGAATTGTGATTTATTGGCCAAGGTTCTCATGACCATGTGCAGGAAGATGGTAGTAAAATTCCACCTGACAGTTAAATAGTGGAAAAAGATGGATATTCAGCTTTGTGCCTTGCGACAATCTGTGGAACCCAATATATTGGGACATCTTAGAGCATTCAAATCCTGTCACTCTTTTGGGAAGAAGGCTAAGAGTATTATTTTTTCCAAATGATATTCATGTCTGTATGACTCTGCTCATAAATTAGCATCTTTCAAACAAAGAGATCATGAATCAGCTCCTGAAGAATTGAATATGTTTTTAGAAGTTGATTCCTTGGAAGAGATTAAGAGGTTGGATAAGTCCTATTCGGTTACGATTCTTCGTCTCATGCTTCCAGATTTTGATCATGTTTGGGACAAATCCTAACCTGTCAAGAAATTCCATCATTATGGAAAGCCTAACAACACAATTGTTTCGTGTTCAAATTCTTACCTGCAGAAATTTTTCATGATTTTGCTGAATCATCTACATGGTATTTTTTGCAGAAAAGGAGGCCATGGAAATAGAGAAGGATGAAGTGGTCACAGATGCAAGAGAATGCACTTATTGCAAGAGAATGAGTCATGCTCAAGAAAATTGTTTCTCTTTACAATGGCTTCTACTTTTTTTGCTACTCCTACTATGACCACAGTAAAGCTCAACTGGAAAAACTATTAGTTTGGTTTGCATCCGTGGAGTTATGGTAACTTGGTCAATGATACCATGACCATTTCGAGAAGGATGTCACTAAGAAAAACCTCAGTGGCAAAAACTGACCATCCATTTATGTGTTTCATGGCAATCAGTTGACAGGAATATCTTAGAAATTCTAAGATCATTGAAGACATTTTTTTCTGTTTGGAAAGAGGGAAACTCATTTACCTCACAATCACAAGACCTGATCTTTTTTTGTAGTTGGAATTAGTCAAATTACGCGGAATCCTGAGATTGACTGTTGGAATGTTGTCATACACATTCTTATATATATCAAAAAGACTCCTAGACAAGGATTATTACATGAGAATAATAAAAACATCCAAGTTTTTGGTTATTGTGATGTTGATTGGGCGGGATGCCCTACAAATAGGTTCTACTACTAGATATGGAGTATTTAGTGGCGGAAAACTTATTTCCCGAAGGAGCAAGAAACAAAATGTTGTTTGGTCTAGTGCAGAAGCTGAACAGAGAACCTTGAGTGGATTAAACAACTATTCAAGAGTTAAAATTATGTGAAACACAACAGATTAAGTTGTATGACTATATGCACTATGGTCATTATTTTGGTGTAAGGATGGTCCAAGCTGTTATACCTATACCATTATGGCATTTTTCAGGCTAGGCTGCTCCACACTGCTATCCAGGATTTACCTACTATGATATAGAGTATAGAGTAAAACTGGAAAATCAGTTTTACATTAGGTTTATAAAATTTCACAACTGTTAAATAGATGAGAATAAGTTTGAGAGAAGAAGCATCATAAAAAAAGACAGAGGATAAGCATCAGTTTCTGGGGAGTCCCCCCATCAAATAAATATTTGCAAGAACTGGTGAAGAAAGAGCCATGATATCCTTGTCTCATAAAAGGACCCTTTTCCCTCACTTTGTAAATGTGGATTTGAAACAGTTGAAAAGAATGTCTGAAGCATTAAAAGACAAGGGTTATAACATACCGGCGATGATTCTGGTAAAAGTTGTCAAGCTGATAGTAGACATGAATAGGTGACTTCATATGCTTGTGCACCTTTTCAAAAGAAAATAGTTTAAGGAAAGAAAAGATTGCCTCAATGTGACCTCCATTTATTATCAATCATGGGAACAGATTTAATAGAAAGATGTGAGGTAAATGAAATGGATAAACAGGTGCGAAGGAGATTTACATTTAGTGTTATGTTGCATGTTTTATTTGCAGAACTCTGAATGTATGCTACCTTGTCAGTAACATTATCTGGTATGCATTTTGATTCATACCTATAAACAATTTCAACAACCTGACAGACACAAGAAAATGAAAGTTGTATTCAGCATTATATACAACTATAAGCATAACGTCACCAAATTTGCAGCACTCAACACTACCTTCCTCGACGCAATTAGCGAAGCAACTCCAATAGGAACGAATACAATGCTGACAAGCAAGAATGCTGAAATAACCTGCATGGAAAAAACTTAATTAAGTACCAGCTAAACAACGACACAAAAAAGGACTCGAGAAGCATTTAGGTACACATATAGTCACGAGCAGTGAATTACAAAAAAGTAGTAGTTAGTATTACCGCTCGTGGTGTGAGAATTGGCTTACACGCTGGAAGTTCTTGCTGGGTAAACTTCGAATCTGAAAGGCATTATATTTTCAAAGAGAACTCTAATCAGTTAAGTTCTCTGTAGGTAGATAAAACAACAAAAGAAACAAAAACACTGTAGTCAAATCATCACACACTATCTAACTGCATAGAACTCTTCCATTAGGTCAACAAACACCCAATATGCACATCAGAAACCTCTTGTGACACAAACACCGACTCCCAAAAATTCATATGAAATAAAAAAAAAAATGGACACTAGCTTCCACAAAGTATCATATCTTCATGAATAAAACCCTATAAGGGTATATCGATCTAGGAACTCTCAGGCACTAAATACTAACACGGGAACTATCACACGCGACACACCCTTCACAAGCACCTCAATAAAACCCAAAACCCCTTTTCCTCCTAACACATACTCAATTTAACTCAAATAAAAAATTACGAAATTCCCATCACAAACCATAAAATTCTACAAAAAAGAGAAAAGGGTCGCTGAAAATGGAGCTAAAAAAGCAAAAAACGACGAGAGATCAGAGAGATTCATGGTGCATTACACTTGGGTCGCTTGGTGTTCCTTCTTGCAGCAGTGGGATCGGTGGATCCAGCACCGGCTGCGCTCGAAGAAGCCATTTTCCGAATCAGAATCGATCAGAGACCTTTCGATTCCAATAAAACCCTCGCAATTCGGAGTGAAAATGAGAAATTGGGAATTAGAGAAGTGGCAATCGTGTTTGGCTGCTTTCCCTTGCGCTCTCTCTAACTTTGCTGTGAATTGAAGAAGAAAAGAGACACACAGATGAAGAACGCGAAGGTGCCCACAAAAGACACTCAAAATAACTACAATGCAATTACGCACGCTTTTTGTTTTGGTGCATTTGGGTAAGACTTGAGAAATTTTAATTACGTTTTTATTCAAATTTAAACTTAACTTTTTTTTATAATGTATTTGATTAACGTGGAAGTGACTTGACCAAGATCTGTTTTTACCTTCTTCTCCAACACCCTTTCAAAAATTTTGAAACATAATCTTTAAAATAGAATTTTTAAAATAAAATTTCTATAATTAAATTTTTGGAAATATTTTTCAAATCATATGAAATATATTTTGAAAAAACCTCAATTTATAGAATAAACTTTTCAGAATATATATCATAAGTTCTATAAAACAAATTTTTCTAAATAACTTTTTCAGGCCTTTCTAAAACACATGAAAATATTCTGAGTTTTCTATAACAGAATGTCTAAAATAAAATTTTTCAAAACATATATATGACATGAGGTCTTTCTTCTTTTTCCTCTTCTCAAAAGTCCATTCGAAAACTAAAGTAGAGTGAAGGCTGCTTAAGGGAAGATATTTTTGTCTTTTTTTATTTATATGGGATGCATGAATAAAAAACCAGTTTACAATTGAGTGTGTGGAATTAATTTAGAGACTCGAAACTCGTTGCAGATCCGGTGAAATAATGTACAGGTGTTAAATAGTTAAAGAATTTTTTAAACTTATTTTTCTATTATTTTGAATAAAAATTATTTTTTTTTAGACTACAAATTATATTTAACCCATCTATGTGGTAGACTTTCTCAAATAATCACCATTACATATTATTTTTTATAGCAGTACATTTTCCTTAATTATCTGTATTTTGGTTAAATTTGTGTTATTGGCTGATAAATGAAAGATTTTAATCACTCTGAGTCATTATCAAAATTCGTTCGATTCATCTGTGAGGTTTCATTTCAAACGGGTTCTTAGTTTGAAAATGGACTCAAAATTACTGTGTTCAGCTTAGGTGTTTGATTGAAAAATACAATTTCTTTTATAGCTATAAAAAACGTTTTTCCTGTACTTGTATTTACATATTTTTATATAGGCTTTAATAATTTTATCTTATGATATAACATTTTTTAATGTAAAAAATAATTTGAGTCTTTCTTATTTAATTTTACTTAATTAACATTTAGAGTTTTATCTATTCAATTAGATTTCATATAATCTCTCATCTTTAAATATTTTCATTTTAATTTTTCATATCCTAAAACAAAATTAAATTTATCTTTTGTAAAGTTACAAACTAGATTAATAGGATAAATTTAATTTATTAACATTGATTCATTTTGATAGATATTATTGTTGTAGAGTAAAAGTTAACATTTTTCTCTCTTAGATTTGTAATCATGAACTTATCCATCTAGAAAAATGTGAAGAATACGAAGAATGGAAATATCATGTTGATATGTTTGAACTTCGAACGATGCTTTAAGTGCTACTACAAAAACAACATAGACGTTTAAACGTCATTAAGTTGTACAAACAATGTGCCTCAAGCATTCTCATTGCTTATGGTTTTATGCATCCAAGCTTCATTGAGAAGACGAAGTTCTTTCTCAAGCTTGATCGCCAACACACATGTCTACACTTCTCCTTGTACAAAGAAATGGAGAAGATGAAAGTTGATGAAGAAGAAGATGATGTGCCTCACCTCTTTACAAGAGAACCTCAATTAGACACTTAAAGATGCAAAATCTATTGAAGAAAGATCCAGAGCATTGGTCATTGTGTGATCTAAGATGGATCTATAATCCATAATGAACCTCCAAGGCATGGTTGAGCGTGAATCTTGAAACCGTAGATGGATGGAGAATTGGAAGCGGAATTGGAGCAGTTCAAGGCATGGAAGACAATTTGTTTCAATGGAGGAAGTGTTGTAGAAATGGAGAGAAATAGAAGAGAGATTAGGCCTACTCTTCAAAGGTTCTAGGCTATGCAAGATGTGCTAACCTAGAGAGGAGCTCAAGCAAGTGTGGATTGGAAAATTTTTAGCACTTCACTATACTCATTCAAGCTAAATTTTAAGGATTGGAATACATGAGTTTATAGCCTCCCAAGTCAGCCAACTTAGAGTCAAAAGTGAGTGGATTCAAATTTAAAATTTCTAGATATAGAGCAACCAATGGTCATGTGACACTTGTCAAGTGATCAATGGAAGGGGGTGGCAGTGGTGGATCTTGTGCCATGAGCCAAGTCACACTTAAAGCATTGAGGACATGCATAAAGTGTGACGTTCCATGCTTGCTCTTGATGCCCTAAGTTGCCTAGGGTTTTAAATAAGCTTAAATGAAGCCCAATTTGAAGCTCTAGGTGACTCTATACACTATTTTTGCTCCTACTAAACAAATCTCAAAAGAAAAATATGGAGGCCCAATACATGGCACAAAAAGGAAAACTAAACTACATTACTATTTATAGACAAATTAGTGCAAGTTGATAAGAGCTTTACTCTGTCGGGTTTAGCTGAGTCCCACTCTTCTTGAATTCTTCTGGTCATTGTCCTTGTGGTTGGACCTTTATTAAGGGCTCTTCTATTAGTCTACGCATACCTCTAGCTTGTCTCCTAAAAACAAGTTTTTTACTCATCCCCACACGTTTCCATTAATTCTCTTTATGTATTTTTTTGTTTCCTCCCTCTCAAGCTACATTAAGCAAATTACAAAATTTATACTTCTACCCATTTCAGACTCTACATACTTTTTTAGTGATCTTTGCTTCATGTTCCTTTGTTTTCTATCCTAAATCAACAAGACAAATGTTTGTTCTGTTTAAAATTTATGTCTAAAGGTTGCCTTAGATACAATCAGTGCAATGCTTCAACCAATACTAGAAGCTTGTGATTAAGCCATGTTTTAATTAAGTGTTAATAAACTACAAAGCATAAAATATGGTTATTCTTCGTCTGAATGAAGAAAGTCTTTTGTTCACAACAGATAATGTAAAACACAAATGTTATGTCTATCAAATGATGCAACACTGTGCAATATCTTTTTAAGTGGAATAAGCAAAGTGTTTTCTAAAATAATAAATGCATCTACTTAGGCCAACATGGTACTTCATGAATATTTATATGCTTATTCTATATTACAGAGAGTGTTCATTTCTTACATCTACCAAGAAGATTCATGAAAGTTTATGGCACATCATCAATCTCTTTGAAAATGAGTTAAAGTTGCTTTGCATTAACAACTCCTTAGCACTTGCTTTTGTTAACTATGAAAACAAGGAAAAACACAAGAAGAGAGGGTTGAATTGTGTTTTAATCAAGTTTAAAAAAATTTCACAAAAATCATCTGATTAACGGTACTCGAAAGATGGTTTAGTTTATCAAAACAAAGAGATTGTAACTCTTTCATCTTATGCATCATATTAGATGCCATTAGCACTCCACTTAGTCACTTATCTAAGATCATTTTCTCATTGACTATTAACAAATGATTAGATCCTATATTTTGCATCTCATGGATCATGGTAGATGCAAGTTAAACTTTGATTGTAATGATTAAATAAAGAATAATTATCAAATACGTGTTTTCATAATAACTCTCTTTCCTAAGTTCGTACAAACAATAATAACATGTAATGTAGATAGATTAGGTAAAAGAGAAATACACACAATAATCTACATCCAATTCTCAATCAATGGATTAAGTTTTGATGAGTATATTTTTATTCACACTTAGAGTATTTAACCTTGACTTTCTTATACTGTAATAGGAAATAAATTCATTATTTTAAATAAGATTTACCTAATCAGGATTAATTGGATCTTAATTGAGATTATTGGTTAAACTTGGATTTTAAGCATATTCTCTTACTTTTCATATTTATAATTATTTGCAGATATTCTATGGGCTTCAAAATCTAATCAAATCTTTTGCCATCATATTATTTATATTTTCTATAAAAATTATCCTCTGAAATTCTTACTTAATTTAGAAAAAATCTCCTTCAAATATTCTGCAATATCTTTTGCAGCAGATCCAATTATCATGAGCTGGTATATGGAATAAAATTTGGAAACAAAATATTTGAAAGAAATTGGGAGATGGAAAATCTACAAATTTACTAAAAAGAATATATTGACAAAATTAATCTTTGACACATGAGGAAACATTTGATAATTGCAAGAACAATATCTGAAAATTAATTCTGAGTTAATTTCTTAAAGAAAATAAGATTATAGATATAGATTGGAGAAGGCATGAAGGACATACACTGTTCCATAACATAAACTATAGTTTTATTTTCTTTTGTAATTCTTGTACTTTCGTCATGGAAGGCTAGACTCCTTTGGGTTGATTCTCTTGTGATTTTACGATGAATTATGAGGTTTCTGTTTAAATAAAGTTTTGTTCTTTACATTCTCTTGTTCTGTATTATTGATCTTTTTAAATTCTATGTTTTTGGAAAAGTAATTATTTTTTAACGCTTGTTGAGAATTCAATTATTTTTCTTGATTAGATTTCTTAGTTAATTCGCTTAGTCTTAATCAATTTCTGTACGTTTAGTCAAGAGATAAAAGATATACATCTCATTAAGTAGACACTTGGAGATAAGGTGAGATACTAAATATACCAGTAGATGCATGTTTTGCTGATAAGATTTTATTGAATTTGATTTACACTTGTTTGGTTGAATTCAACTATTTAAAGAGAATTGTAGGATAATAATCTTAAGAAAACCAAGAATTTGTTTTTTTTTTGTGAAAAAACTTGAGAGTCAATCTATTCTCTTTGTTATTTTTAAATCATCTTTTTTTATTTATGCATAACAATCCTCAGAATCCCTATATTTCCTTTATTGTTATTACTAACTTTCCTTGCTACAGATAAGTAGTGAATATTGATTTACTGAATTTACTATTGGATTCGTTGAGAGACGACTTGGGATTAACTTTCCTCTATCTATACTATCATCTCTTTGGTGTTAGATGGTCTAGTACTACGTTAGGCGATCAACACTAGAATTCTTTTAATTTGCTCGTGAAACAACAATGATGAAGTTTCATCACGCAGACTAATGTTACGAAGTATATTGCAACTATTCTTTAGGTTTGTGGTCACTTCTAGTTTTTCCCTTAAGTATTCTTGATTTAAGCCACCCCTAGCTTAATTAAGTACTCTTTAGGTTTGTAGTCACTCTTAGTTAACCTCTTGAGTATTCTTGACTCCAGCTAGTCCTGACTTAATTGAGTATTCTTTGGGCTCATAGTCACTCTTGGCTAATCCCTTGAGTATCCTTGACTCTAGTCACTCTTGTCTTAATTGAGTATTCTTTAGGCACTTACCTACTATTGGCTATTCCTTTGCATATTCTTTACCAAGCCACTCCTGGCTCTACGAGTGTTGTTTGTTAAACAGTCACTCTTGATTAATGTAGAAAGGTTGAGTGCTTGAATGATTGTTTGCTCATATAGTCTATCTACTAGAGAGTGTTTGCGTCTCTAAATGAATACAAAGTTTTAAGCCTTTTCTCCTAGTACAAATCATCTTGCTCTCTAGGAATGAGTTATGTCTTTCAACGTATACAAAAGATAAGTTCTCTCTCCTAGGTAGTTGCGTGAACACTCTTCGTGTCTTCCATGAAGCTTATTTAGATTCGGAAGTGTGGCAAAATCTCTAAGTGTGGGATCTCTCTCTTCTGCTTCCTGACAAGTGTTATGCATCTGAGCAATAATTTGACATATTGCACCCTCAGCTCTCCTAATCTTCTTCCTGATGACAAGCTTTAAATAGGTGCTAGAAGAAGATAGTTGTAAGAAATTGTTTCTATCAATTAAGTGGCCTTAACTCTTCTTAAGTCCTTGTTGTGTTTGATGAGGTTGAATACGATCATTGTATTAAATTTGCTCATGTTTACAATGTCCTTGATCACTGACAATGCTTTATCTTCTTAGGTAGCATTACCTTCTGCACCATCTCATGGTAAAAGTACAAACCGTACAGGACAGATAACTGGGTCAAAGTTGAAAAGTTATTTATGTTAAAATATTGCTTAAGAAAACAACTTTAACTCGTGCTCCAAGAGATCTTAATGTTGACTTGTGCTTTATATTGAATAGATTTATTTGATCAGGTGGAAGCAATGGATATTTCCTGCAACATAGAATAAGTATGCATATATGCATGTATTCAAGTAGAATGATGTTAACTGCATGTATCGTCTGATTTTATAAGCATCATGAGAGTACTTTATTAGACATAAGAAAATATTGCATAGTATTTTATCGTCTGATAGACGAAACACCTGTGTCTTACATTATATGTTGTTGAAACTATTCATCTTACAAACAATGCATGATTCATGTTTTATGCTTTGTAGTTTTCAGCACTTAATCAAAATTACCGGATGTTAGATTTTTCCTTAACATCAACCCTAGAATAGATTTTATGCCCTGTATAAACTAGTGCTTTACACAATTTTGAATAAAGGCACTCTGACTAAGTCTCGATAAATTCAACCAACTTCGAGATGTTGATTTAAGAGGAGTATAACATTTAATGCATGCATGAAGCGTATTTAATTATGTTCAAGCTGCTCATACGCAAGGAAAACTTTCAAATGAGTTGAAGTTGCTCAACATAGAAAAGTATTTGTAATGACTTTTTTCTTTGGCACCTATATAAAGTTATCTTTCATAAAGAAATAAAGAAGAAGAGTTCAATTTGCTAAAGTGCTTAAATGTTGCAAAAATATTTCTATACCCTAAAAGTTTTGTCAAAACATTTTTATGTTCATTAAGAAACTGGAAGTGAGAGCTTAAACATTGTAAAGATTGAAATACACTATCCCCCTCTAGTAAAGTTACACATTGTGAAGTTAGATGAGGTTTTGACCATGAGACAAACATTGATAATTTCCCTTCAATTTCTCATTTACTATCTAAGTCGTCTAGGTCTTCCCAAGTCAACATGAAAACTTTCTCCACATCTTTCTTGAAGGAAGGACTTTGTTTCTCTTGGCTTTTCCTAGCCTCTAGACATTCTAACCTCAGGTGTTAAAGCTTCTTATACTCATAACATACAACTTGAACTTTCTTGCCTTTTGGGCTCCCATCTCTATTGTGATTAAGCCATTCTTCCTCTCAAACCTTTATTAGTTTTAAGGGTTGAGTTCAATGGATGTGAGTTTAACTAAGAATAGTTTTTTCAAACATTTGAATAACAAACTTTGGTTTAGAATATGCAATGAAAATAATGAGAAACATTGAAATATCAATAAAAATGCAAGATAAATATATATATATATATATATATATATATATATATAAACATCAATAGTGAAAGTAAACTACAAAAGAAATTAAATTTTAACCTTGTAAAACTTGATTTCACATCTAGTAACACTATTACAAAACAAACATGCAAACCTTATATAAATATAATACAACAACTAAAATGAATTTAGAAACAAGAACAATATCAATTGAAACATATTAAGCACAATAGAAAAGATAAATCAGATGAAACTTTTTTTATGACATCTTTTTTGAAAGAAATCTCTAAGAAGTTTTTCAACTTAATTTAGACTCTCTCTCTCCGAAGATAAATTGATTTCGAAAAGAATGGTTTTAATTTCATGTAATTTTATTTTAAAATGGGAGAGTTATATAGAATCATATCTTAGTTTTAATTAATTAAAATACCTTCAATCGATTAAAAAAACCTTCAAAAAAAACAATCAAAGTTTTAATGTTTTATTTTCACTAATTATAAAGATTATGATACTTTGTGAATCATATTTTTTGTGATTTGAAGAACGCAATCATGTTTTATTTTCACTAATTATCAATTAAAAAGGTAAAAGTTATCTCTAGAAAAGGGAGAATTTGAATAAAGCTAAAATGTTGTATTAAGGATATTGATAATTCATCAATTAGATGTTTAAGTGGTGTTGTATAATATTTTTATGAGAGCTTCCCAAATGCTTTTCTAAAACATTTTACAAATGACTAAGATATACAGTGCACAAATAATAAAGAGACATTAATCACTTTAGCTTTTATACTGGTTTACCCTAATTATTAGATGTACAAAAATTGTTGAGACATTTAGATGATCTATTAAGCCTTTAGACGATTTGTTAATCCCTTAAACGATTTGTTAAGCCCTTAGACGATTTGTTGAGACATTAGACGATCTATTACCCATTAGACAATGTAATGATCAAATAATCATGTATGAGGAATATTGTTGAGACCCTAGAGGATCTATCTAGAAGGATTGTCAAGCCCTTAGTCGGTCTAACGACTCATTAGACGGTCTCATGATCAATTGTGCTCCTAGATAGTTTATGACCTATTAGACGATTTCATGACAATAACATTATATGTGAAGATTATGTTGTTGTTGTTGTCTTTTTGTTTTTTATGTTTTCATATGTGAAGATTGTGATTATGTTCTAATAGTGATTACTTGAAACATTAAATGGTCTGTTAAGCCCCTAGACGGTTAAGTCCCTAGACGATCTGTTAATCCCCAAGACAATTTCTTGAGACATTAGATGATCTATTACCCATTAGACGGTCTAATGACAAGAGAATCATATGTGTGAAGAGTATTGTTGATACTTCAAAGGATCTATTTAGAAGGGTTGCTAAGGCCCTATATGGTTCAACGACCTATTAGACATTCTCATGATCAGTTGTGCTTTTAGATGGTATACAACCCATTAAATATTCTCATGACCAAAACATCATATGTAGAGATTTTTTTTTAATTTTTTTTTTACATTTTCATACGTGAAGATTGTGATTATGTTTTAACAACTATTATTAACACCCTTTTAAGCATCTATAACTTGTTCAGAAGATTTGATAGAAGTGCTTAACACATAACAAGTTTGGTTAAAATTTAAATGATGTGTACTTTTAATATAATTATACTTTTAATTTAAAAAAAATTAAAATTTTAATTATTAAATGATGTATACTTTTAATATAATGATATAAATGATTATTATTACTATCAATAAATATATTAAGTATAATTAATTATACTTAAACTGCATTTCGTCCCCTGATGTCATTGTATCTACCTGGGACTTAACCAAGATTTGATTCCCCACTTCAGACAAATATTAGGAAAAAAAATATTATTAAACCTAAATAAATAACCAAACTTTTGTTAAAAAGAAAAAAGTAATCCACAAAATTTGGCTTACTTTCTACTTGCCACTGGAAAGCCAACTAAAACTTGTCTATCTCGGACTTAGCGGGAATGGTCGTAGTGATCCAATTAACACCGCATCTGTGGCATTCATTTCTCACGTTTTTATACGAACTTATGCCAATCTTGCATCCCCATTTGTGACACTTTTGTTATTCATTCTCATCAAGCAAATAGACAAAACCACTCATGGCAGCACGGAACCTTTGCTTCATGGCAATGCGATCGTCAAAGCTTCTCTCTGTTCGGATGCAGATGCAGATGCTATCCTCTTCTCCTCCCCTCACCCGAAAGGCAAGCCCTTTTCTGTCTTTTCACTTTTGCACCATTTTCATTTTCTGACCTACCCACTTCTCAGTGTGTCTTGATGTATGAATTTGATTACAAAGTTTCAATCTTTTTACCTGTATTGTACATATTTTCACCCATTTGTTCAAGAGGGTAATTTTGATATAACGGGAATTTTATGCTTACCTTAACCTTTTTAATGGGTTTAAAGTAAAGTTCAATAATTTTCAACTGTGTAGTCCTTAGAAATCAATCACTCTTCGATTGACTTATAAAGTAATTACTATGGAAGTCAACAATTTTCAATTACAGGACAATGCATGTTTGAATGATGATACTGCTTGCAACCTTTAATTCTTTGTTTAAAGTATGAACGACTTGAATCTGATTTTTTTACTAGCATTGGTAATGGTTCGATGCCTAAAATTGATATTTGAATGACTATTTTGATGTAGTTGCCATTAGAGGACCAGATTAATGATACTTAAGCCTGTCAGGGACTATCAAATGGGTCTTTATTATGTTATTACTATTATTTGGGATATTCTTGTTACTTGTGCATGAGTCAGGTTTGTTTGAATGACAGATGAGCGTGGATGCACAGAGTGTTGCTTCCAAGCTTAATAGTTCTGGACTGCTGAGGACTCAGGGCCTTATTGGAGGGAAATGGAGTGACGCTTATGATGGAAAAACCATAAAGGTATACTTGCTGTTCTTTTTTCTCTCTTCTTCCAATGATTTTTTTGTCAAAGTGCAGTGGAAGAGGGGTAGCATGTACTAGGTGCTTCATCGTCTATTGATGTTGCTGAAGATAGTAGTGTAACTTTGCTGCCTGTTTTTGCACTTGAAATTTCTTTGTTTTAATAGTGTTATTGTTTGAGCATCTTATACATTCGATGCCATGGCAGGTTTATAATCCAGCAACTGGTGAATCTATTGTAGATGTTGCATGCATGGGTGGAAGAGAGACAAATGATGCAATTTCTGCAGCCTATGCAGCATATCGATGTATGAAACTTCCCAGTTTGATGCTGTATGCTATATTTCAAGCTACAAACAGAAATATAGGATAGGATTGGTTGTAGCATTGTTTGTTTGTTTTTAAGCTTGGTTTGGTTTGGTCCCCCCATGTTTTTGTATATGTTTTTTCCCCTTTATATACAACTTTTCATGTGATGACATGATTGTTAAATGTTGGGGTGCCAGCCTTGCTAGGATGCCAAGGTTAAGAGTGATGCCTAGAAAGTGATCTGTAATTGAAAAAAATGTCTCTCTATTCTTATAGTTTAACAATCGTAATCATACCCTTTTCTAATATATCATGGATGTATTAGTTCTTGGTTTATTTGTGTTCAATAGTCATTCTTTGTGCAAAAGATGAATTAATCCTACCTTTTTGGACCACTCTTAATATTATGATGACTAAAATTTCCTGTGTAGCATGGAGCAAAACCACTGCTGCTGAAAGAAGCAAATTTTTGAGGAAATGGTATGGTTTTCTTTTGTGATTTCATGAGTTGATGAAGTCTGCATATGTTTCTATGCATGAAAGCTGGACCTATCATGATGGAAGTTCATGATTTGTATTTCTTTTGTGATAATAGTTACATCCTCTTAATTTTCTCTTCAATTTTCAAGGTATGATTTGCTAATGGTACATAAAGAAGAACTTGCACAACTTATAACCTTGGAGCAGGGGAAACCTCTTAAAGAGTCTATTGGTGAGGTACATGATGGGTGAACTTCTATTGTTTTGCACTTTTACAATTGTTTTTCCTTTTCTTATGTATTTTCCCTAATTGAATTTCATTATGGGTAAAATATATATGTAAATGACTATTTTACAGATAAACTATGGGGCTGCATTTATTGAGTTTTCAGCTGAGGAGGCAAAACGTTTATACGGGGATATAATTCCTGCACCTTTATCTGATCGGCGATTATTTGTTCTTAAGCAGGTAACTTGGTGTCTTAAATTTTTATTTCACCAATTTTATTATACATTAACCAATACGGTAAGGCTTATGGGATAATGGGATTTTGCTTTCTATGCCACTCTATGGTGTAATTGGTTGAGATGAAATGTCTATATCATAATTAAGGATTCTTCTCAGCATAAACATGACATGAAACAAAATCCTTTTTATGACCCCTATTTGTATATGGCTCATGTCTCTGTTAGGGCCTTAGTCGTGGACTCAGGCAAGTCACTAGGCCCACATTTTGGAGAGTTTATTCCTGAAGTAATAGGATGGGAAGCACGAAATAATTGTTGAGATGGTAGTGAGACAGTGAGTAGTGGATTGGTTGTGAAGGTCACTAGGATGAGGGGGCATTAACGATTATGGATAGTTAGCTGCTAGTAGAGAGCATTTGTGCCTTTGAAGGAGCTTAGCATTGGGCAGTAGGATTTCAATTCTATTGTATTTCCTCTCTATGCATTCATAATACACACATTTTCTTGATGAGAGGTGGTGATTGTCTTCCACCACCTCTGATTTTTTTTTTTTTTTTTTTTTTTTTTTTTTTTTTTTTTTTTTTTTTTTTTTTTTTTTTTTTTTTTTTTTTTATTTATTTTTTGATTGTGGTTTCTAACAAATTGTCATTGTCAAGGAAGTAATGAATGTCATTGAAGAAGATGGAAGCAAAGGTAGCAACTCTCTAGAGTGAGTTTGCTAATTTCTAGTGTTCTCTTGTAACAATGCAAATGTAGGCCAAGGAAAGCCAAGATAACATGTGCATCTAATGAGTTCTATAATGAGTATTAAAGACTTTGCTGTAAGAGCATAACTATAGTATCAAAACTACACAATCATCAAATCTTACATTTATGGTTTGTTATGTCTGCTAGTTTGATATGTAAATATGCAAAATCATCTTCTAGTTCTATTAGTCTCCTATCAGTTTGACCAAAATCATCAAATCTTACATTTACGGTTTTGTCAACACTCAAAGTTTGAGAGCTAAAGACTCTACAAGCCTTTGATCGGTCCATGTTACGTTCCTATCTTAGATCATGAAATCCACTAACACTAAGATTATCACAATTATAGAAAATAGAGAACCATACACATCCAAAAGTCCCCTCCTCCTAACCCAGTTGATCTTTAAATAGACCAATCCATCCTAACAACCAAAACTGCCTTGCTCCCTTTTTATTTAATTTTCTACTATAATAAACTCTCCCTGTTTTGTCCCTCTCATTTACCTTGTACCTAACATTACTCCCTTAGTTGAAACAACCTTGTCCTCAAGGTTGAAATTCGGAGAATCTTTCATGCTTGACACGTCTTCCCTGGCCATAAGTGATGTGATGAGCTTTACACCTGCTATCCTTTCCTTGTCCATCTCATTTCTGGGCTTTCAGGGCGATTCTGAGAAGGTCAAATGCATAGGGAAGGATTGCAGATCTTAGATGATAGACTGCTGAAAATAGGACGTGGTGCATGCTGTTCTAGTCTCTGACTTCGTTTCAAATTCACGATAAGGAAGAGGAAAAGGAATAACTTGTGCTGCAAAGGGCTTCTTGCAAGCTTCTAACATCTTTTGGTAAGTCCTAATGAGAACATTACCCATACACAGACGAAAAGAGAGAGAAATAGCAGCAACAACAATTTCTGAGTTTTCCTCTCCAAACTCTGGAGTTGAAGTTTGTTTATTCTTGTTGGTGCATAACTGATTGATCACATAACTGACAACAGACTTGCCTCCCTTTCCAATGGTCATGATTTTGTCTGGCATGAAAGTGGTGATTGATTCCTTACCTTGTAGCTCAGCACATATCATCAGTTCTAGACAATCAATGCACCCATGTTGTCTTTAGAAACTGAATCAGTGTTTAGACAAGGTCATAACAATACTATTTCAATCAACTTTCTACTTGCATACATTGAATGGCGATAAAGTGACTCCCATCCTCTAACATCAAGTGATGGGCAGATTAACAATACACAGGCCTTTTTCCTCCCTCTATTCTTAGAGGAAACAACCCTCTGTAACAAGAAGCAAAGAACTGGGAGTAGAACTTGTGGATGAATGCGTCCACACAGCTCACAAAAGAGCTTCCGGACGTCTTCAAATTCAACCTCACAAAAAACCCTATTTAGAAGGAAAGTAGAGATACCCTCACAATCAATATTTAGAATAGTGTTTTTACTAAGTGCCCATACATAATGGATGAATCGTTGAAAGTTTTTAGGGAAACATTCTTAATTATGAGCAAAGGGCAAAGATGCTCAAACATAGATCACTGCAATTTTTCAAACTCATCTCTTGTGTAGGTTTTTGCTCCCATCTTGATAAGAAACTTTTATCAATCCCTAACACCGGACTATAATAACAGAAGAGAAAGAGGAAAAACCCTAACACATCAAATAGGCTCCTATTAGGATAACGAAGGCAGATTCCGAATGAGGGAACCATGGTAACTTCGACGATGGTAATCATTGTCAGAAACAATGTGAGATGTACTGCCGACCGCGTACAGAGAGATGCGCGTGCAGGCCCATCGGAGCTCTGATCGCTGTGACATGGTAATCGCCTGGCAGAGGCGATTCGCTCGGTGATGTCGTCGACGGTGGCAGAGTAGTAACGATGACGTCTGGAGAACAAATTTTTGTATGTAGAGGCCGTGTTGGAGCTTGGATCGTCGTGACCTCCGTGGCACGGTGGTGGTGAGGTCAGGGCAAGTTGATTGGTTATACTGCCGGTCCAATCGTCGACGATGACAGTGGCGGTAGCAGTGACAACAACCACGACGTAAGCGGCTGGACAACCAGTTCTTGAATGTAATCTTCCCCACTTCGAATTTCTTTCTATCTGTCCAGCCTCTCAAACACTGAATCCCTCTCCTTTTCTATAAACTTCAAATTCTTCTTGGCAAATACATTATGATCACAATGAACTTCTGAGCTCTTGAAACCCACCCCAGCGAGTCGATACTTTCAGAAGTAGGTAATTCCGCTCTCCTTAACCAAGATTTCGTCTCCTCTTCTTCATCTCCTTCAATTTGTTATTGTGCACTAATCGCACTTCCTTTTCTTCTTCTTTCACCTCCTCTTCTTCATCCTCCTTCACTTTGTTATTGTACACTAATCGCACTTCCTTCTTTTCTTTTTCTTTCATAGAATTTTTCCAGCCTTTAAACTTCTCGCCACTTTTTTTGAGGTCCAACAACATTTCTTTGATTTCTTTCATGGCTTCTTTTATTGCAGCAAAATCAGTCCTCGTCTTTTCATCCATGCTCACTGGTTCACTCCTACACATCAACTCTTTGCTCCACCCCACTTGGATCCAACAGGTCGGACCAATTTGTTATGTTCCTATCTTAGACAATAGAAATCCGCTAACACTAAGATTATCACAATTATAGAAAATAGAGAATCATAGACCACAATGGGTTACAAAGGAAAATGCTTCCTTTCACACATAGTAAAGTTTGTCAACACTCAACATCCAAAAGTCCCCTCCTCCTAACCCAATTGGTCTTTAACTAGACCAATCCATCCTAACAACCAAAACTGCCCTGCTGTCTTTTTATTTAGTTTTCTACTATAATAAACTCTCCCTGTTTTGTCCCTCATTTACCTTTTTACGTAACAGTCGAAGTATCCCAAAAATATGTTGTTGGATCGATCTGGTATTTCATGTTTCTTTGTTTGTTAAAAAAGGTTGTTAGATTGATCCAGTATTTCATGTTTCTTCGTTAAAGAAGGTTGTTAGGAGGGTGACACAACAAGTTCCTTTGATACAGTGGCAGTATTGGTAGCTTGAAATTTAATTATGTTCTTAGTTTTTGAAATTTGGGTAAATCCCTTTTTACTTCCTCAAATTAAAAAGGTTCTTTTTTATTCCCTCAAATTTATTAAAATTGGGTCTGTTCCTAAGTACTAAAATTGAGGGACTAAAAATAGTTTTAATTCCTCAAATTTAGTGTTTAGGGATTAAAATCATATTGTTTTCAATTTTGAGGACTAAAAAAGTTTTTAAAATTTGAGAGCAAAACAAGAATTACCTTAAATTTCAAAGACTAAAAACATAGCCTTATTTTATTTGTTGCCCAGTTCTCTTCCACCCCTCCATTTTCTCTGTTGTAGGAGAAGAAAAAAAGAACAGCTTGGTTAAATAGGAAGTGGTGCTTTTAAATTATATTGATGTAAAACATGGCTACTAAATAAAGCCAAAATATGGCGTTGTTCAAGTACTGCTGAATTTGTTATTTTAGGTCATGTGTTAAAGGAGGCACTTTCCCCAGCAAATGGAAAGTATATTCCCATCTTATTAAAAAAAAATGTCATTAACTTGTAGCTACATTTTTATACCTTGAGTAATTGAAAGGTATATTCCTGTGAATGCCGAGGAGGCATTTCCCTCAGCAAATGAAAAATATATTCTTGTCTTGATATCCAATAATTTAGTGTATGTGAATGCTGCAGGAAATGTTGTTTCAATTGCCTTTTATACTGGAAGTTCTAGAATTTGATTTTACTGATTCTAATATTCAATTTCTGCTTGATAGTACTGAATCCTAATATTTATTATATGGCTTGTGTTAATGTCTTTGGGATTTCCAGCCTGTAGGGGTTGTAGGTGCAATTACACCTTGGAACTTTCCCCTGGCTATGATTACTCGAAAGGTATCTCTAGTTTTGAATCTTTATCATCCAAATTTGACCAATTTTCACTTTTAAGTGATTTTAGGAGTTTGTGAACATTAGTCACTTTAAGAATTATTTGTTTTCTTATGTATCAGGTTGGTCCCGCCCTTGCATGTGGCTGTACAGTGGTCATAAAACCCTCTGAACTTACCCCTCTCACAGCTTTAGCTGCTGCAGAACTCTCCATTCAAGCTGGAATACCAGCGGTAGTTTCTTAAAACATACTCTTATGACTGTAACGAGAGGTCATTGCATATTTTGCTTACAGGCTCTACCATTTTCCGTGTGATGTTTTGTAATTTGTAATTAAATTTATTGAAAATTGTCATTTTATTATACATCAACAGCTTGATTGTGATGTTTATAAGTAGTTTGTTTTGATACTTTGGTATGTAATCTACTATGTGTTTATGTCAAAACTATATTTAACTCTGCTGTTATTTTGTTTCTTTTGCATGTCTTTTACTAACTTTAATGCTTTACCATTAATGTTTTGGTACTGTACAATGCACTTGTTGCACATGTGAAGCAGGTCTTCAGAAGAGAAATACTAAGTTGGCTCCTTTAGACACACCTAATCATCATTAGTTTCTTCCACTAGATTGTGTAAATTTTTTAGAAAGTCTTTTTGGTTACCCATTTCTTATGTTGCTATATGTTTCAGATCTTTCTCCACCTTTTCTTCTTACAGTCTTTTCCCATAATAAACCTTCCCTGTTTTTTTCCTCCTTCCTGCCCTTGTTTATGATTCTAATGGGTGTATATTTTATGACATAGGGTGTCGTGAATGTTGTAATGGGAAATGCTCCTGATATTGGGGACGCTTTACTTGCAAGTCCACAGGTTTAGTGACCATTTGATTCTATGAAGCAATTACCTTGTGAATGTAATTGAATATCTGAGTAAGAATTTGTCAGCCTTATTTAGGTAAGGAAGATCACATTCACAGGTTCGACAGCTGTTGGAAAGAAATTAATGGCTGGTTCAGCTGAGACAGTTAAAAAAGTACGCTTAGAATGTCATTAATTTCTTCAAATACTGGGTCTATGCATCTAATATTGAAAAGGATATTTACCCTTATATACATGTCTTTTGGATTTCTAGGTATCTCTGGAACTTGGTGGCAATGCACCTTGCATAATTTTTGATGATGCTGACCTTGATGTTGCAGTAAAAGGAACTGTAAGCTATAAATAATGAGAATGCATGGTGGTTGAAAATGTTTTGTTTTACTAAGATATTGCTTGATTTTCTGTGTCTAATTTGGTTACAACTTAATGTATGCAGTGCCTGAAACCTTTTGACAATCATGAATAATGGGTAGTTCTTGTTTAACTATAGAAAATAGAGAGACATTGAGCTTAAATTGGTTTTCTTTGACAGCCCGTGAGATTTATTTATATTGCGAAAACAAAATTAATACTCTTAAGAAAATAAAATTTAAGCCTAATTCAATCTTATATAGTATAGTTTGACCTTATCTCTTGTTGATGTGGATTCATTAACACAACTCCTCACGTTGGGACATTTTGAGCGTGGGACTATAGGGGCACGAGGCCCAACACCTTGCTAGGATAAGCTTTAAATTTCTTTAATAGGACTTTAAGAAAGTGGAATTTAAGTTTAAATAAATCCTATAAATTGATTTGTAAGGTGAGGTTTGCACTCAATTTTTTGTAATTTAGTCTTATCTCTTGTCAATGTGGGCTCTTAACCATTTGTTGGGTCTTTTTATAGTTGAGAGACACTAGGGAGATTTGACACCAATGAGTCATGAGTAAATCCATATAAGAGACCTCACACTACCTCCTATCCAAAACCTTTGCAATGGGTTTGTAGGCCCTCTTTCCTTATATGTTGTTTAACTTTCGCATTTCTTCGTAATAAGGGACTAAAACTCACATTTGGATTCCTAACAATCTCCTTCTTAAGTGTGAGTTCATTCCACATTGATATACTTCCCTCAGGACCTTTACTAGTATTGTCGTTTATCTTAATAGGACATGCATACCTGAAACCTCCGTCAGGAAGACTTTTGATATAAGGAATCCATAAACATAGGATTCTTCACTCACTTTCTGAGCCGATCACCAAGATAAACCACTAATACCATATTAAGGTAGCAAAATTTTAGTCTAACTCACTCACAAAACCAGTTCAGTAAGGTATCAAGTGAAGTATGATATCCTCTAATAATAAAGTTAAAATAAATAATCTTGAAGTGTTTGCTTTGTGCTACATCTAGTTCCTAAATATATCTTTTCACATTCTCTTCTATTCCTTAATACATTGTATCTGATGTATCCAAAGTTATTATAAATATGAGATCCTAAGAGAGGGAAATTCACTCTCAAATTCATTATTTTTCTTAAGTTGGTATTAGAGTGGGTTGATCTCGCTATATTTGTCTTTGTTCAACAAAGAAGTTGTCATTCGATCATTGTCTGCACTTTTCGTTGCGGTCCGTCAACATTAACTGTCGTTTGTCGTCGGATTTTCGTCATCTGTCGCTTTAGTCTGGTGTGCCTTGAGGACCGTGACCAACCCCGATGGTTGTGCATCCAAAGTCCGGTCGAGGCGCTGTCACTTGTCGTCATTGTCTTAGCCAACCTATGCGTGTGTGTCGCTATCTTCTAAATCTCTCTTGCCCATTTTCGCCCAATGTTTTTAGTTTCGTTACCATTTGGTGAGTCTTGTAGTGGTGATCACGGGTTCTCTCATTGAAACCCTCAGTTGCCTTCTGTTCTTTCTCTGTTGCATTATTGGATTGTGTCCCTACCTCTATCCTGTTCATCATGTTTAATAATTTACAAAAAAATATCAAAAGAATTAGGTTTGATAGTGGTACTGAATTTGTGAATCGAGAATTGTCAAACTTTTGTCTCATAATGGTATTGTTCATGAACTAACATGTGTTAATACTCCACAACAAAATGGGTTGCACAAAGGAAAAATTGTCATCTTTTAGAGGTAGCTAGAGCGTTCCTTTTCCAGATATCTGTTCCTAAAACCTATTGGGGAGAAGTTGTGGTAAGTGCTAGTCACTCATATCTTATATAACTTTAATCCTATCGAGTTTAATTTTTTGTCTCTTGTTCCTGCTATTCCTTTAGTGTCAAGTGTATCTTGTAGAGTATTTGGATGTTTTGTTTTTGTTCACTCTCATAATCCTAATTGTAGTAAATTAGGTCCTAGAACTCTTAAATATGCATGTATTGGTTATCCTCTTAATAAAAAAGGGTACAAATGTTATCATCTCGAGAGTCATTGTGTTTATATCACCATGGATGTCTTTTTTCATGGACCAAAATCCTTTTGTGTTAGTTTTACACTTCAAGGGTAGAAAACACTTGAAGTAGAGGAGCTCTAATTTTTAAACTGTTTTTTCATTAGCCTTTTGTGACTTTTACCTATTTTGTAGATTTTTTTCCTTGAAAAATCATTTTAATAGAGCATGATTTGTTAACCATGTTTGAGATTTTAATATATGGTCTAAAATAATGTGCTCTTTATTATCAAATGAAGAGAACTCCCTTAAATTGGGGGAAACCTCCTCAGTTTAATTTGAGCAATTCTGGAGCTCTTGTTTATGTGGATTTTCTGGTTTTGAAGATTATTTTGTTTATTAGAATCATCAGCGATAGATTTGTGGTTGGCAAGTTGACCATGGGGTGGCATGGTAACAACCAACAAAGCTGCATAAGAACGTTAAAAAACTGAATATAAGCTTCCAATTTTTTTATTAGTTTCTAAATTTGAATGTTACGTGGCATGTCGTAATTGTCCCTGCCCTTCAGTTATGATGATATCGCTAATTATAAAATGTCATTAATTTGATTGCAGCTTGCAGCAAAGTTCCGTAATAGTGGACAAACATGCGTTTGCGCAAATAGAATTATTGTACAAGAAGGTTAGATTTAAAAGATAGTAAACTGTCAATTTTACAATTATATCTTTCATCATTTGAAACTTTTCATTCGAATGTATTAATATTACATGTTTATGACTCCCAATTTATGAACACTTTTAAGAGAATTTGATACTTTTTCGTTTACTAATCTGTTTGATTAAGCTCTTCTAAATGGTATGAGTTTCCGAACTGTGTTACACATTCTATATTTTTGATGTAAAGTGCTCTTCATATCAGTGTTGCTGATATGATCATTAGGACACCGTGAACCTTTCCTGGATTGTTACTAACCTTTTCTAACCTTTCAATACCATAATCATTATTAGGCTTATTGGTTGTGGCTGTGAGTGGTGTCTTATTTAGTTATGATCTCATGATATGACATTGAATTTGTTGTGTTTTGAAAAATAAAAATTTCAGAAACAAAAACAGGAGAATACAATATAAACAATAAAGATAATTGCAGTGACATTCTTATGAGAGTTTTCTCCAAAAAATAGTGCTTTTATATTCCCATTGATGGTTTTGTTTGCTGTTTGAAGTTCACACAAATTAGAATATTATTTGATTTGATACTGGTTGATTTGTTTTTTACTTAACCTTTTCTTTGTGAAGGTATATATGAGAAATTTGCAAATGCACTCCGTGATGCTGTTCAGAGTATGAAAGTTGGGGATGGTTTTAGTGAAGGGGTGACACAGGTAGTTATTGGTCTCTTCTTGCTTTAATTTTCTATGTTAGTTTCTGCTTTTTCTTTTGAACCAACTGTCTATGCTTTTCCAACTTAGTGGGGTAATCTTTGTTCATATAGAATTCAGGTACCTTTTGATAAATTATTACTTTCCTTTCCAATATCCCTCTTATATATAATATGTTGAGTGTCATTGCTCTGTAGAGTCCTTTCCTAAATTTAGAGAAAATGAGTCATGATGTAACTCCATTTTCATATCCATCTCTAAACAGGGCCCTCTAATCAATGAAGCTGCTGTGGAAAAGGTTTGTGTTTCTTTTAATATTTCATTTTCTTTTTGCATTGTTAGAGGGTCTCCTCCAACTGATAGGAACATTTTTATTTGCTTTGTGGTTTTTGCTTACAGGTTGAGTCCTTAGTTCATGATGCTACATCAAAGGTTTGTTGTCTTTGCTATTCTTCCATGTGATTATCTGCTTCAACCGCCCTGCCTCCCCTCTATGAAAGGCAGGGTATGGTCGGTTCTGATTTAAATTTAAACTGAACTGTTCTTGAACCAGATTTTATTGACTTTATGAGCAAAGAAGTTTTGTTCAAATTGTTCCGGCCGAAAATGACTTTGGGGTTTGGTTAACCAGTTCCTATTAAAATCTAAACTTTATGTTTTCACTTCTCAACGTGTCATCTATTTTCATGTTGTTATAGGACTGATCAAACCATAGTGGCACCTGTAGGATTTGTTTGTGGTCTTTAATTGCTAAACTGAGAAATAAGTCAGCATCTCTGTTGCATGGTGAAGCTTCTTGCTTGAATGAATATTGGAGAAATTTATTATTGATGTAATCTTTTTCTATAGGAGTGAATGGTTCCCTCTTCCTTTGGTATTAATGGCTTGTTTTTTCTTCGTAACAACTACAGCTTGTTGTAGTTAATGACTTTTTCTTCCCGTTGCTGTTCAGAGAATAAACATTTTGTTACTTCAGAATAAGATGAAAGCTTAGGGCTGAAAATGGAAGAACTGTTGATTTGGAATTTGGATTGTCAGAGTGTTTTTTCATCTTTGTGTGGATGAGTTTGGTTATAAACCTTAAAGGTGCAATACCTTTTGGTTGAAACTAACAACACCAAATTCTATGCAAACTGGTTCATCTCACTTCTTTGTGGTTCAATTTAGTTTTTTTTTTTTTTATTTTTTTTTTCACAATTATTTGCCCACCCCTATTTGTTTGACATGGTATTCAAATTATAATTGAAGTAGCTAAGAGAGTTAACTAACAAAATTTTGTTTATGCCAACTAGCAACCATATTTTGGCCTTTAAGATTTACTTAACTATGTAAGATAATAAAGAATTATTTTATTGATAAAACTGCACAAATTCCATTCTTATCATTTCTACTTATAATAATAATAATAATCAAAACCTTTAAAACAAAGAAATTAAATTACCATGGGGATATTGAGATTATTATTATTTTGAGATTATTTTTATCCCAACAATCTGCTATTTAAAAATCTCCTCCTGAAGTTGGTAAATGATTATCAGAATTTTGATATGTAAAGAAACAAAGAAAAGATTAACAAAAAGAGAACTGATTAAGATTCCACCTTAAAGAAAGAAGACATAAGTTGGGCATAGAAGTTCAAAACGAGTAGAAGAAAGAGGCTTAGTAAAAGACTATGCTATTAGAGCATAACTTCTGTGTTTAGATAATTTCAACTTCTGTGTTTAGATAATTTCCTCCCCTTGTAGTTATTCTTTGGATTATGTCTGGAGCGGAGGTTATGGCATTTTCTTGGTTTCATTGGCATTTTTCTGATGCTTTAAGTTACTGTGTTGTATGTTTGAGCGGCAACAGAGTCTTATTCCACAGGATGGGTTTGGTTACATTGAACAAACAATGTCATGATGAGAAACCAAATTTTCAGAAAATTCCTTTATACCAAGGTCTTTTAGTTGTTTATTGGCCTTCATTCTTTATAGCTCTGGTGTATGAAAAGAAAAACTTATTTTTGAAATGTTTTCTCATTTTGTTTCAGATGTACATTTTCCAATTTTTTTGCTCTTTGAAAAATATACCAAGGTGGATAAATATGTCTGTAACAAATGGTCATAATTCTCACAATTTATTTCCTATTTATCTGAAGGGGGCAAAACTAATTCTTGGGGGTAAAAGACATAGCCTTGGATTTACTTTTTATGAACCAACGGTGATCAGTGATGTCAACAGTGAGATGCGCATATCCAGGTAAATCTTTTACCATGTTGTGTAAGTTTCTGATTTGTGTTTCTCATTAGATTTCTAAGTTATAACCAGCAGCTTTGACATGATATTTTGATTAATTTCTTGACTAACTGATATTCGCACAACATACCTCAGCTATGCTATATTATAATTTCTGGCCTTGTTAGTTTAGTTGATGCTGCACCTTAGATATCGGGTGCCCATGCATTATATTAGTGAATTCAAACTTCAAATTTCTTAAATAGTCAGGAATAAGATCAACACGATTGTTATTGAAAATTCAAAGTTTTTTTTTTAAATATGCTCAAATACCCATACTCATGTATTGATAGAAATATAGCCGCACCTTAGATATCTGGCGACTGTGCTCCAATAGTCTGCAATGAGAGAATAACTTTTCGTTGCGAGTAGGATGCTTGCAGTGCCAGTGAATGCCCAGTTGCATGTCAACGAGCTTAGCGAAGTTCAAACTAATCAGCACTTTAACTACTCTAAAATGGATATTATGTCTTTTCTCTGTCAGAATTGTGTAACTTATTTGGATGGGTTAACTTGTTGGAATAGGTTAACTTATGCATAGTATTACCTATCTGACGTATATGTGTAGAATTAATCATTACTTGTCTATATCTTTGATGTAAGGAACTCCTATACATGAATGAATGAACTAAGATGAAACACTCTCTTAAGCATATTCCCCACACTTCTATCTCATGTTTCTCAGTTTCAAATTGTATTAAATAGAAAGTTGGTAATGAGAGGTGACGTCCATGCAAATTAATTATCAGAATAGATGTACTATGGTGGTATCCATATGATATATATTAGATTTTTCTAAGAATGATAGTGTTAGAAAAGGTTTTGTAAGAGAATTAGAGAGATATAGAGTGAGACACAATGTAAAATAGAATTAGGATGTATGGTTTGAGCATAAGAAGAGAGCCCCCAGCTAGATGCTTCTGAAATATTATCAGCATATTCTGTAACTGTCATTCTTACATTCCTTAATCAAATTCCAAATCACCTAGAATCTCTTCCCTATTAATCACCCTTGATTTTTGGGAAAGACTTCCTTAATTGTTTTCTAATTCTTGACACGTCAATTATAGTTCCTTGTCACTACAGATAATTTATGAACTGCTTTTTCTGCTGTCATTTTAAGGTAATAAACGGGATGTTCTAGGGTTATAGATGTGCTTTTATATACATAAGGTTAGTCTCTACGAAGTACAAACTGCAAATGAGTTTTGTAGAAACATAACTGCAAAATTGTTGAATCTTTTCACTGCATTATTAGTATATCTTCTGAGAAGCTAGCCTTCACCTGTCTTTGCTGATACGAGGGTTCAAACCAATGTAACTTATGCCTTTTATTGTTCTATATTAGCAGAAATTTTAGTATAGTTTCATTTCACTTTCCCTTGTAATAGTCAAATGGAATTTTGTTTTAAATTTTCAGTGGACTTTTTTCTTTGGTTAATTCGCTATATGATTTGTCTTATACCAGAGAGGAAACCTTTGGACCTGTTGCACCCCTTTTGAGATTCAAAACTGAAGAGGAAGCCATCAGAATTGCTAACGACACCAACGCAGGTAGTTCTTGTTACTATATTTTCTAACTTGATTCTTCTTTATGCAGGCTAGAAGAATGGTTTTTGCCCACCTCCCATACTTCCATTTTATGTTTCTAGTTTTGACCTATCTGGTCAAACTCTTGGTTTAACGTTGTCAAATGTTTTTGACCATGAAACCGCCTGTTCATATGAAGGTTTGGGTTCGTACGTGTTTACAAACAGTATCCAACGATCATGGCGTGTTGCTGAAGCTCTAGAATATGGACTTGTAGGTGTTAACGAAGGAGTAATTTCAACTGAGGTGAGTCTTATACCTTATTCAACGAGATTAAGTGGCAATGATACTTTGTTGATGAGTTTATCTATGCGTATGCATTGTTGTAGGTGGCTCCTTTCGGTGGTTTTAAACAGTCGGGACTCGGAAGAGAAGGATCCAAATATGGAATGGATGAATATTTAGAGGTATGGAAAAATTTTCAGCTCTGTAATTTTACTATACAAACAAGATTGCTTCAAAGTCCATGGTTGTCGATTGTATATGTGCAACTTTTTTCCTTCATAGTTTGTAAAACTCAGTTTGGTTGTGGTTTAAAGTTGGGCTTTTTCTTTCTGCACCTCCATGATTACTAACTACAACCCCATACTACAAGCAAAAGCACTAGAATACCCTCCTTCCTTGCACCATCCCACCGCTTTTGCTGCTGCTACCTCTGTACACTTTGGGAGGAAGAAGAGAGAGAGTAAAACAGTGGGTTTGGTTGGAAGCTTGCTCTGGAAAGTTCATTCCAGAAAGCTTGTTATAGAATATATATTCTAGAAAGTTCGTTCATTCTCAAAAGCATCTCATATGTTCTAGAAAGCTTATTTTGAAATTGTTCCAGAAATTCTGTCCTAGAAATTCTTTTATGGAAATTCCTAAAAACTTATTTAGGAAGATTTTAGAACATGTAATCGAGAAGTTACATTTACGTAGGGTAAAATGAACATTATAGAAGTTTATGGGATGCAAGAAGAAAAAGCCTTAAACTAGAGTTGTCAAAATGAGGTATCCTTTCTAGCCCATATTCAAAATAGCCTACATTCTTTTATGTCTGATCCGGCTCTGTGTCGAATCAACGGGCTAACTGGCTATTTTGTTCCACTTTAAAAGGACAAAAAAATAATATTAAGTTAAAAATATATAAACGAGATATATGGATTAGTAAAATTTAGATCACAATGTTTTTGCGTAACATTTTGTGGAGACCCATTTTAACAGTTATTGTTCAAAGAATCTAAAAGATACAGGACATATTTATGAATTATGATTGTGGTGGAGACTGAGGAGATTATGTTGAATTGTTGATAGGGTTTAGTTGTTTTGGGTAAGTGGAGATGGACTGGTTTCCGCTGGGTTTGGATATGTTTACCCAATGAGTTTGGACACTAAGATTCCTTACCTTGCTTCGTTCAATGTGAGGAAAAGAGAACAACTTCGGAACGTTTATTGCACATTATCATCAACTTATTGCTAGTACTTATTTCTAAAATTGTTTAGAATAGAATAAAGTTTTAATACTAAAATTTATTTTAATTTTTAAGATAATACTATTAAGAGTATTGACCATCTCACGTATGCTAGAGATAAAATTAATCTATAATAAATAAGTTGGAGGTAATTCTTAATTTATAAGTCAGTTGTGTGAAGATGAATTAGACTTAAGTCACTTTCTAATATAATATTAAAGTTTATCTTAATGATATTTGTTGAGTTTATGGTATCATCTGCTATCAAATCATCTATAAACATTTAATCAGCACATGGTGAAGTGAGTAGGTTGAAGATTATACATCTACTAAAAATAAAGTCAATCTATATAATATATAATAAGTGAAAACAATTCTCATTTTATAAACAAATAAGTTAGATTTAGCTCACTTCATAATAGGAAGTGTCTTTCGTGTTATAATTGGTGTGTATTATTAGATGCCTTCTATCTATTTCTTTATGTCAAGCTCTACTTTGAATAATGCATGCACGGTCAATTTGTCATCTCATTCTGAAAACTTTACATTGTAATAATGTGTGATGTTGTTGAAGTTTATCCCTATTACTTTTCCAGATAAAATATGTATGCTTGGGAAACATGAACAAAGAATGAAGTATGACATTGCCAAGATAAAGAGAGGAGTTAGCTTGCATGCGGTTGTTGAAGAATATGCATATAGCTGCGCGCTTGTTGTACACAAATAAAAGCAGGCTTTGTTCTGTTTTTACTTTTCATTTCTTTCTTTCTGATGTGTCTTATTGAATAATAAAAGTTGCTCTTTAGGTACGAGGTTAAAAAAACAATGCATGTGTCTTTGACCCTTCTGCGGTAACGGTTTTTCTTTTTTCTTCTTTGGGTTTTGCGTATCGATTAAGTGATTGCATGTTTATGTTAGATTAATGTTAGATAATCTAAAATCATGTTATACATAATAGCTAATGTGATTTTAGATAAACATGTTTGGCCTTGCATTAGCAATTAATTTTGAGCTGAAGTAATTAGACAATTTTGTGCAGAAGGATAATAGCTTTGTATTATATTTTACTATTAATTAGCTTTAAGAAACTAATCTGAACAAAAAAATTATTTTATTTCAAAATCAGTTTTAGCCAGAATTCATTTTCTAATAATAATTTTATTGAAAATAAAATTTGAAATCATTTGCTCCAAACAGGCTTAAAAGTGGAGATGTGATTGTTTTAAATGGACTGATTCTTCCTATACCTCCATATTGACTTCCTGCACCTCCATAACTTTACATATTTTCATTTTAGTCTTGAAAAAAAGATGAAAATATTCTTTACTAGTAATTTTTTTCTTTATAGATTGTACAAATCGTAATGTAATTAAAAAATATTATCATTATAGATTGTACAATCCGTAATTATTTGTTTTTTTGTATTTTTTAAGGGCTGTACAAAGTGCAAGTATAAATTTTTCTAAATGTATTATGTATAACTCCTAATGTATTTAAACAAAATTTTGTATTGCAGTTAATGCATTAAAAAACAATTATATGTAATATCACAGAATCATGTAATTAAATGAAGAGTCTATAAATGAAGAGTCTATTTTGCCTGTACCCTTATTCTTATTTCAAGTTCTAACCCCATTTTAAATGAAGAGTCTATTATACTCTTCTATACTCATTAAATGAAGAGTCTCTTATGCTGCCTTAAACAAAATTGTTATGCTAAAACATTTTGTTTCATTTTAAATTCAATTAAAATAAAACTGAACTAATTAAATTAAAATAAAATAAAACTAATTTAATTTAATTTATTTTATTTTAATTGAATTTGAAAAAAGATGACTTACAGAGACTAAATTAAAATTAAATTAAAACTAAACTAAAATTAAATTAAAATAAAACTAAATTAATTTAACTTATTTTATTTTAATTGAATTTGAAAAAAGGTGTGACCTACATAGATTAAACTAAAATTAAATTAAAATAAAACTAAACTAATTTAATTTAATTTATTTTATTTTAATTGAATTTGAAAAAAGGTGTAACTTACACAGACTAAACTAAAATTAAATTAAAATAAAATTAAACTAATTTAATTTATTTTATTCTATTTTAATTGAATTTGAAAAAATATGTGAATTACAGAGATTAAAATAAAATTAAATTAAAATTAAATTAAAATAAAACTAAATTAATTTAATTTAATTTAATTTATTTTTAATTAAATTTGAAATGAAATTCATTTGTCTTAATTTAATTAGTTTAGTTTTTTTTAAATGAACCTTTTTTTTATAGTTACAATCTAAGAATTGAACTTACAGATATTCTTCATTTGCCTTAATTTAATAGTTTAGTTTTATTTTAATTGAATTTGAAATTAAACTAATGGAAAAAGAGAAAGTGAATGTTTAGTGGGTATAGAAGAGCATAATAGACTCTTCATTTAAGATGGGGTTAGAATTTGAAATAAGAATAAGCACAAAATAGATTCTTTATTTAATTACATGATTGGGGTGGTGTTACCTAACACATTTTTTTTTTTTAAATATACATTGCAGGTTATACAACCCCAATACATTTTTTTAATGAATCAGTCTTTTTAATGAATGTGTTAGGTTGTCATATTTAACTAGTCCTCTAGTCTCCAATCCGGTACTTGTCAACATATATGAATATAAACTCTTTCTGTGAGACGTGAAGAATATTCTCTTTACAAACTGATAGTAATATAATATATATATATATATATATATATATAATATTAGAGTTTGAATTTTTTTAAATATGTATTAGACATATAATTTTTGCATATGACATGTAAGAAATTTAAATTGATTTATCTAAATAAAATATTTTTAAAAAGTAATTATTTAATTTAAACTTCAAGTATTATTTAATTATATGAAAAGAGTAATCAAATTTAAATTCTCCATCAAAACTGAACCCAGGTTAGAAAAAAAATATTAAAAATTAAAAAGCTCTCACCATTAATTGGTCACTATTATTTTAAGAACATACCATCTCATATGAGGATTTTGACAAAGGTAAAGTTAAAGGATTAGGAGTTTGTCTAAGACTCTTATTCAACTATGATTAAAGGAAACAAATTATTAAAAGACATCATTATTTTGGCGACAAAATTCGCGGGAATTGTGAAACTTTGGAGACAAAAGCCTACTTTTAATTATTTAAGGTTGATGACGTTTTAAATCCTTGAAAAATGAACATTGATATTAGTCCAAAATTTTAAAATCATAATTCATCCCTATATTTTTTTACATATCCAAATCATCGATAACGAAACACTTGGCAGGTGAACGCTTATTTTAATGTGATTAACTAAAAATATAGTAAATTTTTATATTAAATTCTAACGGTAATTAGTCAATTTTAAGAGTTCCAAGACAATCGATTTGTTCGTTTGTAAATTTATCCAATTCATCGTTAATAAGAAAGTAAAAACCTAATCGTTAATTTCTCAGGGATTAAACGAGAAATTGGCGTTATGGGGAATGGATTAAAATTTGTTTTTTAGTTGACACACTCCAAATTAAAATCATACTAGAACCTTGTAAATAATACTTAAAAAACAAAGAGAAGAGGAAAAAAATTTATGGCAAAGAATTATTTGAATATATATATTAGTCCCGTACATACATAGTATTATAATTAAGTTTATTACTAAAAGAAGTTCATTACTAACTTTTAATTCCAAAATCATTTATAAATCTCAAATCAATACAGAGCTAAAAATATTGAAATATTAAAAATATTATTATTTATAGGCTTTAAAATTAAGAATGAATAAACAATAAAATAATAGTACTATTATCTTTAGGAACACAACTACAAAAAGAAATAGGAAAATTATATAAAAAGATAAAATAATAATACATTCTTTGTATAAAGATTATCAAGAAGAATAAAATATTTACTTAATTATACGTTTTATAAATCAAATATTATTTTTTAATTTTTATTAACGATTTTGATTCATGCATTTGACTATAAAAGCTTCAACTTTTATAATTTTTACATATTTATTATGTTCTTGTAGAGTGACACCATGATAGGGATTTCATTTTTTTTAAGTAAAACAATGTCATTTTGTATCTGTTTTTTGTAAAACGACACTTTTAATCTCACTTTTTTTTTAAATTATGACATTACATCAATTTACTAGAAATTGAAATTTAATAGATGAATAAAATTTTTAATAATTAAAGCAAAATATGTGAAAAGCCTTGCTAGAATTTATAAAACAATAATAGTTAAATACCATTAAACTAAAAATATTTTATAAAAATGTGAAAATAAATATGACTATATAACTTAAAATCCACACAATATGTTAAATAAGAGCAAATAGTGAGTTCAATCAACCAATTAATATTGATATATTTTGTTTTTATTACAATAATAAAAAATTACAGTTTTAGTAATAAAACTTTAATTTCATTAATGTTAATGTTTAAGATGATTGAATACATATTTAATTTTTAACAATAATTGTCATGTCTGTTTATTAATTATTAAGGTAAATATGCATTTGAAATCCCCTTTACCTTTTATTTTATAAATTTAAAATTCTTATTAAATTTTTAAGGCTAATTTTATATTAATGTTAATCTCCCCATTAAACACACGTGATAATTTTATAAATTATTACAAAAACTAAAATTACAAATAAGCCTAAATAATTTTTTTAGCATATCAAAATGAATTCATAAATTGTAATCTGAATTTGAATTTAGTCGATCTATTCATTTTACCACCACTACTGTACTATAATCACAACAACGAAATATTAGTTTTTTCTGAAGTAAAACAATTTGGTAAGCATTCAATTATTTTGGGGACATAAGATCTCTCATAATCTTATTTAGGCTAAATTAGGTCTGATCGATATTTACATTTTAAATAAAATCTATCATTTAACATTAATAACTTCATTAAATAAACAACTTATATTAAAAGAAACGAAAGGCGTGTGTGGCGTGTTATTCTCTTCTAAAATTATCAGAAAATCTCAATAAATAATGTAAATCAAAGCATTATATGGTATCCCCAAAAGATTCTTTTCTCATTAAAATCCATCACATCTGAAGTATTTATTGTCAAATATAATCATGCATTATAAAAAGATTAATCATACATCATAAAACGAGTGCATGTCAGATTAATCATACATCATAAAATGAGTGCATCTCTTGCAGACAAAACTAGCTTCAGTTTTATTTGGATTTGTTTAGTTTATTCTATTTATTTTTATTCATTTTGTTTCATTATGAGTAAAAATATTAATTATATCCAACACCTCCTTGTTGAGTTGATGAATCCATCTATTTGAGAAACTAAAATCTATGAAAGAATAAAAGAAGCTAACAGCACAACCATGGTTTTGAGTAGAAAAAAAAACATGTTACAAATGAAAAGAGAAAATAAATTAAGATTAGAGAAGATTAAAAGTACATATATTTGAAGAGAGTTTCAAAATATAAGAACAAGGTAAATTCATCACTTGAATAACCTTTTCAATATAAGAATCATTACAAGAGTTTAATACTCTTAATATTCTCAGAAAGCAAATTTACATTCAATGTCTAAGTGTAATTATTACATGACACAAGCTTTTATATAGACTTTAGATTACAAAGAATGAGTAGAAATAACATGAATGCTAGATTAGAAAATCCTAAATATGAATACAAAACTAATGATTATATATAGTGTAACACAATTCTAATTATTACACCAATTGATTATATTTGATGGATAATTAATTTCATGACTAACACCAAGTTAACTTCTTAATCTTTGTTTATGTGTATAAAATATCCAAAATACTTGAAAAGTGTAAAGTAGTTAGAACATTCACATATACTTAAATATAATAATATATGAAGATAGTTACAACCATTATATGTATCTAAATAAGTGACACCTGGAACCACTTATAATTATTATGTGTTTGAAAGTAGCATGTTGAAAACAACAAATTATTATTGCTAATGTGTCTTCCAACCTTTGGTATTCTAATATTCTAAAAAATTATAAATGACTTTTTGTTCTTGAATCATCTTGAAGCTTTCTTTTATAAATTTTTGTTTGAACTTATTTATAATTTCTTCCTCTTTATTCTTTTTGTTAGGATTCGTTGATCATCTTCTAAATTATCTTATTCTCCTTCTTGTTTTGTTTCTTCTTCATTTGTAATCACCTCATATTTCAATTCTTGAAAGAATTCCCTTCAAATTTTAGAGCTTAGGTACATACAAAGAAAGAATTACAAGTATTATTTTTAGAAAAGAAAACTCTAATAGATTTATATATTTCTTTACCTTTTCGTATTTCTGGTTTAAATACAAACTGATGCATTCTCAATGTTATGAAATATTTGTCAAATTTTTTGAATTTAATTTTTTTTATTATTTATAGTTCAAAGTTTTTCATTGGAATTATAATAGACAAAGTTTCTTTACAAACAATCTCTACAAAAATCAAAACAAATAATTTTTATATAAAGTTTAACACACATGGTAGGATGTTGATATAAGCTCCTATAGTGGGGAAGACTCCAAGGAGAGACTAAAAGTTCTTAAACTCACTAAGTTTCTAAAGAAACTTAATTTTATCCTCATGATGAATCTCTTCTCCCATCCTTACAGTGGAAGATTTCAAGAAGAGAGCGAAAATGCTTAAACTTACTAAATTTTTGAAGAAACTAAGTTTTATCTTCTTTCAAGGAAGTTTCCTTGAAGAAAATAAAAGAGGTACTCCTTAATGACTTTAAAGAACAAGAAGAATGCTTCCATGAGAACAAATCAATTTTCATTCAACAAAATGAGTGCTACATGAAGTAAAGGTCTCTTTTATATATATATGTAGATGGACTAGCTCCCCTTGTAAGCTTGGTCATTTCAATGTGGTACTAAAATGTTACAAAGGTGTACGTCAGGAGCATCCAATTTGAACTAAAAATGACCTATTGTAAGTGATGTGAGACTTCATACTCCATGCTTCTCTTCTTTCAAAGCTTGGTTGAGCTTTTTTGGTTGCCTCCATAGATTGGTTGTCCATTCAAGGCCTAATCGGAGGCCCAAATTCAACGCACTCGTGCCTCTACAAAATCCTACAATTTTACAAGGAAGAATGTACACCTATATAATATATAAAAGACTAAGAAAAAAGAAGAAAAAAAATCCTAGTATTCTATTATCCAATATAGTAAAGTACTTTTCTTTAAGACCTTTTCTTCTATTCTCTTAGACATAAACCTTGTTAAGGGCCGAATGTGTTATTTTATAGATGGTCCTTTACTATTTGAAAAGGATTTCTCATAAGATCTAGATAATCCTCACAATTAACAGTCCTTGTAAAATGAGATAAATCACAAATATTAAAAGTAGGGTTGACTCCATAATTATGTGGAAGATCTAATCTATATGCATTATCATTAATTTTGTGGAGGACTTGGAGTAAAGCATCTCCTCTTGGGATAAGTTTTGACTCTTTGAGAGGAAAATCTTTTCTTTCTCATATGAAGCCAACAACTTTCTATCTCCTTCTTTTCTTTGTATTCACCATATTTTTATTTTTGTTTTTTAATATGATTTTTTACCTTCTCATGATACTTCTTGATAAACTTAAATCTAGACACTCATTCTCTATATAACAAAGAAGTTGTATCTAGAAGTGGAAGTAAATCAAGAAGAGAGATAGGATTAAAACCATAGACAACCTCAAAAGGAGAAAGATTAGTAGTGTTACGAACTACTCGGTTATAAGCAAATTCTATTTGAGGCATACATTATGTTAGAACAAAAGTCCAACACCCTATTGTTTTAAGTGTTCAAAACAACTAAGTGTAGACATGGTCATGCTTCATTTGTAAGACGATAGCTTGGTTCAACAACAAATCATGTAAGATGCAAGTGTTTCATCTGAGAGACGATACACACAGTGCAATTTCAATTAACTTCTGATAAGCTTTTACTAGATCATATGATATACACATGCACATGATTTAATCTAACTTCCTACTACATGAAAACATATATGCTTATTTTGTGTTGCAGGAAATGTATGTTGTTTTCATTTGCCAAAGAGTCCTAGCAATTATTAAAAATATGCTTAGTTAGGAGTGACTTTGACCCTAAAGAATACTCGTTGTGCTAGGAGTGGCTTGCGAAAAGAATACTTGGTTGAACCAGGAACGACTTTTTGAATGAGTAATTGGTTTAGCCAAGAGTGACTTTTGGAAAGAATACTCAAAGGATTAGCCAGGAGTGGTTACAAGGCCAAAAATACTCTAGGGTTAGCTAGGAGTGACTACAAGCCTAAATATTACTGAAGGGTTTATCTAGGAGTGGCTACGAGCCTAAACTATACTCAATTGTAATTTGTAATGTTAGTTTGCCTAGTGGAATTTGATTTTTTAACTGAGAGAGCTAGGTATAGTCTGTTACAACAAAATAACCAGTATAAAATGTTGTGTGTATTTTTTCTATTCATTATCTCCTTTTATATGACATTTTATTATGATTGATACTAACTTAAGAAGGAAAGTCATTGCCAAAATTATTTTAAAAAAGGTTTTAATGACTAGTAAATTTGTGAAATTATAAGGTTACATTTATTATGATACATCAGACACAATATATGCTAACAAGTCAGTAATAAGTTGTTTGTTAAGTAAAACTATCGCCTTAGTAGTTATCAACATCAGAAAATACTTATGAAAAGTTTGTAAAAATTAATATGAACATAATTTAACCCTCCCATCTTGTGTTTATCCTATTTTCACACATTCACCCCATGACGTCTTGTTGCCCTTTAAGATTATCCTTAACAAAGTGGATAGAAACCTATTCACTACTTTAGTTTGCCCATCAGTTTAAGAGTGACACGTAGTAGAGAACATAAGCTTAGTTTCGAGTCTTTTCCCAAAGAGTTTTCCAAAACTGACTTAGGAACTTAACATCCTTATTAAACATTATAATCTTTGGTAGACCATGACAACCTCTTTAAAGAAGAGTCTTGAGATATAGCTAGCATCATCTACTTTGTGGTATGGTATGAAATGAGCCATTTTACTGAAATGATACACTACCATAATGATAGAATCAAAGCCCCTTTGAGTTCTTGGGAGACTAAGCACAAAATCTATACTAATGTCAACCCAAGGGGTGATAACTATGGAAGGGGTGTGTAGAGTTCACAAGGTATAACTATAGACTTATCTTGAAGACAAACTATGCATCTAGAGCAAATTCTTTGAACATCTACTCTCATGAGTGGCCAATAAAATTTATTTTCAAGAAAGAGTTTTATCGACTTCAAAATGGCCCATGAGACCTACTTATTACTTTCTCTCACAAAAAGTTTCCAGAAGGATCCTTGGGGAAATACAAAGTTTTCCCATTTTATAAAGATACCCTTTAGAAATGTAAAACCTATTAGAAAAAAGTCCAACACCCATGATTTTGATTATGTCTTAAAAACAATAAAACATAAAACATGGTAATACTTCATCTGTAAGATGCAAGTGTTTTACCTGTCAAACTATACAACGCTATGTAATCTTGATTTTAAGTCTTATAAGCATTGAGATGCTTAGATGATATGTGCATAGTCTTAAGCTAACACCGTACTTCACTAATATCTCTATACTTATTCTGTTATAAGGAATATTCAATCCCTACATATGACCAAGAAGATTCATATAAAACTTTTATCACATTAACAATCTCTTGGAAAAAGATAAGAGTTGTTTTTCTTCACCAACACCCTAACACATGCTTTGTTAAAATTGGAAAAAACTTTCTACTTCGTATGACTCTGTACTTTTCACAACTTGAAGTAAAAGCACTCTGATCAAGGCCTGATAAGTCCATCCAACTATTGGGATGTTCTTGAAGAAGAGAAGTGAATTTAATGCATGCATGGAACACATTTAATGCCTTTTCTATATCTAAGTTGTTTAAACTCAAGGAAGACGTTCAAGTGAGTTTCAAGCTGCTCAATGACTATAAATGTTTTGTTTACGATAACTCTTTTCTTCTGCACCTAAAGTCCTTGATCAAGAAGAAGAGTAGAAGAGTTTGAATTGCATAAGTGCTAAAACACATCAAAATCTTTTCAACACCTAAAATAACTTTGTAAGAACACTGTTGTGGTACTTAACCTAGTAAATACTGAATGATGCAAAACCTCTCTAGTGAGAAAACATTGTGATCTTTTGATCACATCACATACAATTTCTTTGTCTTAGCTAGGCGTGACACGTTGATAAAGAATACTAGTCTCAACTAGGAATGGCTTCTTGTTAAAGGATACTCGTGTCAGTCAAAGGTGGCTTATCGTTAAACAATGCTCGTGTTAGTTAGAAGTGGCTTGTTGTTAAACAATAATTTAGGCTAGCTAGGAGTGACTACAAGCTAAAAGAATACTGTTGTATCTTGCAGCATTACTCTTCTAGTGGAACTCAAACATTTGTTTAAGAACTGCACATAGTTTGTGTTATTAAATAAACAATATAAGAATATCATGAGTAATTTCTTCCCTTTCTTACCTCATTATATTGGATGTTAAGATTGTTAACTTAAGAAGGATAAATTTTGAAACTCAGTTTGTGAAAAAAATTGTTAGTTTGTTTGAAAAATACAAACATATCATCTGACTACACACTTCCAAATGATACGTGTAAAAATGTGTCAAAAAGTTTTTAAAACACAATTACACCTCCCTTGTATTTTTTTTTTAATTTTCATAGTTAGTGTCAGAGGTCAGCGTCTAAAGTGTTGAACACCTTATCACAGTTAGAGGAAAAGATCCAATGTTGCCTCAGTTGTCAGTTGAAGTGTCACAACTAACTTCTTCAACTTTTCACCAAATATATACAATCAAATGACAGATAATAGTTAGTGCCACATGAAGTTGAAACAAAGTATATAAGGGCTTTCAAACAAAATGGAAAATGAAAACCAGTAAACATCAAAACACGAAGCTCTTACCTATCGTCGTCGGTGAGGGTGACAAATGCTCCAATCGAAGGTCATTGATTTTTGAATACGCTCCAATCAGTTACGATTTCAATGAAATGCTCCAATTGAGAGTGAATCAAAATCAAAGACTGGAATTTTTATGGTAATGAGATAAGGTTTGCCAGATAGACTTCAAAAGACACACTACAAGAAATTCTTAATTTACTTACGGATTTTTATCCGTAGGTAAATTTAGCATTACCTACGAATTTTACATACAAATATATTAGATTTTATTTACAAATTTTACCTACGAATTTCATTAACAAAAAAATTCGTAGGTAATTACATATAGATTCTAATATGTAGGTAAATTTAGCATTACCTACAGATTTTACTTACATATCTGTTACCTATAAAAAAATTCATAGGTAATTACATATGGATCCAAATCCATATCTAATTACGTATAGATCTAAATCCGTATGTAATTACCAACATATTTTTCCGTAGATAATATTAATAATTAATTTTATTAAAATTATTACTATTATTATTATTAATAATATTTTTAATATTATTACTAATAATAATAATAATTATTATTAACATTTTGTAATTAATAATATTATTTTATTATATTTAATATTATTTTTTATTAATTTTTTTATTCTTATTCTTCTTCTTCTTATTATTAATATCATCATCATTATTATTATTATTAAAATCATTAATAATAGAAATAATAATAATGTTAGTATTATTATTATTATTTACATTATTAATATTACTATTTTTAATATTAATATTAATTTTATTAATAATAATGTTAATAATTATTAATATTATTTTTATTTATTTTATTAATATTATTCTTAAT
>Ga0209700_100493_pt1 | contig 74218 bp, 36 predicted proteins | sample SiratroredBW_FD_187528 | JGI IMG/M metagenome (GOLD analysis project Ga0209700, IMG submission 187528) | Root nodule microbial communities of legume samples collected from California, USA - Siratro red BW (SPAdes) (version 2) | ecosystem: Host-associated > Plants > Roots > Nodule | place: USA... | reverse complement strand
ATATATATATATATATATATATATATATATATATATATATATATATATATTAAGAAAAAAATCTGAAATAAAAAGTAAGATAGGAGGGATAGAGGTTGTTAGAATGAATTGGATAGTTATGTTGGAAATTTAAATTGTAATTATATGTCTTGTCTTTTAAGTAGTTAGAGATGTAAATTGGAGGAAATCTTAGAAAAAAAACAGTTTTGGAAAGAAGTTTTTGGAGAAAATTAGAAAAAAGCTATCAAATATGAGAGGGAGTTTGTTATTTTTGGTAAACAGGGTTTGTTTGATTAAATTTATTTTATCATTTCTATTATCTTTTTGTTTTCAAAGTACCTATAAGTATTTGTAAAGAGATGGTTAAATTGTAAAGGAACTTTTTGTGGGGGAAGGGTCCTGAAGAGAATAAGATTGCTTGGATTAGTTGGAAAGAGATATGTAAGACTAAACAAGAAGGTGGGTTGGGAATTAGGATATACAGAAGTTCAATACAACATTCTTAGTAAAATAGGTATGGCGTATGGGTGATTGTATCTAAGTATAATATAAGAGGGAAAATTCGTGTAGAATGTAGAAATAGGTTTGACTCTTGGTGGTGGAGAGATATATGTAAAAATTATGGGAAAAGAAAACCAGGAGACTGGTTTGATAAAGCTATATAATGAAAAATTGGAACAGGAGATAAAATTCGATTTTGAAAGGATATACGAGTAGGAAATCAACCATTGAATGAACTGTTTTCAAGAGTTGTTACTCTTTTTAATCATATCATAGTTTTCTAAGTGAAATGGGAGAATAGAGGGATGATACATGGAACTAGAAAATTCCATGGAGAAGAGGCGAATTTTCTTGGGAGGCAAAGTTGGTGGACAAATTAATGCAATTAGTGGATGAGAAAAATCCTAGTAGAGATTGTTAGGATAGGAGAGTGTAGAGAGATGATGTTAAGGGTTTATTTGTTAAGTCATTATATTTTATACTGCACAATACTGAACAGGGAGAAAATAACAATATTTTTAAAGCACTTTGGAAACTTAACTCTATTCCTAGAGCTATACACTTAGGATGAAGAGTACTCTTAGATAGAATCCTTACTAAGATGAACTTGACTAAAAGGGGAGGCGGGTAGAGCTGTCAAACAAATTGTGTGAGCTATACAAGGAAAAAGATGAGACTTCTTGCCATTTATTTTTTGAATATAGATTATCTAAACAATTATGGAATAGGTGTGATAGTTAGATAGAGGTGGGCTCTATGAATTATAATCAACTCTCGACTAACTTTCAACATTTCCACGTCCTAAGTCTCACTAATAAACAAAATATTTTTTGGAAAGGTATGTGGATTACAACTGTTTGGGAAATTTAGAATCATAGAAATAGGACTATTTTCAATCCTGTGAAGGTGGATATGGAGGAAGTTTGGTGCTTAGCACGACTAAACACTTAGCTATGGCTGAAATATAAAAAAACTGGGATTATGTTTTCATACTCAGACTGGTATCAAACACCTGTGAGATGTTTGGAGACACTACATTAAAATAGTATGTGTGCATTAGTAGGATACCACAACTATGTAAGATGCTGATAGCATCTAACTTTAGGTAATGTGTCTTGATTGTCTGTTTAGTAATACATTAACATTAGAGACGTATTTCTTTAAAGAGTCACCAGTAAAAATATTTATAAACATTTACAATTCTTCTTATTGAGTGCAGGTAAGAAGAGCTATGGTATAAAAGGGAGCCAATAAGTTATCCAAAGATAAATTTACAAGGCTACATGAAGGACTGAGTAATGCTTGAAACCAGAAATGTCATGTTGCAAGGCCATAAGCATGAAGAGCATCACCCAGGGACAAAGCACTAAATTTTAATACATTGGCTAGTGGAAGATGGATCTTTTAATTCTAATCCTACAATTTATATGTTTGGTTGTTTAATAATAAATAATTTGTTGGTTATGATGATGTAATCTGATAGATAGAATACCCTTTTCTTATTTTTGCTATTTAATCTTATATTTTGAAGTGGAATATTTATAAAGGGTTAGAACACTCTTTATAAGTTCTCATTTAATTTAATTTATATTCTTTAAAAAAATCCAAAAGAAGAAAGGACGGTGAAGGTATAATAATGCTTTTTAATAATATTTTAAGAAATGATAGGAAAAGGAGACAATTCCAAAAGAAAATACCTTTAAAAAAAATGTCGTCCTAATGAAATATTATTTATTCTTTTAACTGATAAAATATACAATATTATGTATTCTTTTGGCTTCTAAAAAATACAATATTATTTATTTTACCTTTTAAGCTTTTCGTAAAATATACTTTTACTACCACATGTAATTAACAAGAAGAAATTATACTTAACTTCTTAATATATATAGTATCATTGTATGTATGAAATAAATAATAAATTAATTTCATTAAATAACTCTACCTCAATCTAATAACTTATCTACTTTTAGTTTTACATGTAAACTTTTAAGCTTAATTATAGTAATAATCGATTCCACCCAAAGATGCTGCTGCTGCAGTGTTTGGATGTCAATTTTATTTTATATATCCCAATTTAGGTTTAATGTTAATCTAATAGTAGTTTTGGTTTTATGCTTTTAAAATGAAAAATTTAAAACTTCCTTTTTAGCACTGATAGAATGGATTTTCAAACCAAGTCTAAGAGGATGTTTGCTTTTTACTTTTGAAAATATGAGGATCAGAATAGATGTTCTTATATTTATATATCAATATATTATTAAAATATGTCTTTTACATATTTATTTTTAAAAAAATATTTTACGTGTTAAGCAATATTAATTGCTCTTAGAAAACAGAAATGAGTATCTCATATTCTCGTATAAATAAAAGTTATTGTTTATACCGATTATCTACATTACTATATATATTATTTACTTGTTTTCAAATTTTAAATATATAATTTTTTGAATTATTAAATATTAATAAAACATATTTATAGTTTAAAATTCGAATCTTATCACTTTAAATATAAAATAAACCATATTAAGAAGGTAGTATCTTATATTATAAAGTTTCCACATAATTAATCATATAAAATTAGTATTAATGCCATGATTAAAAAAATCAAACATTTTATGATGTTTTTTTAAAAAATTTATGTTAAGTATTACTATTAAGTTTCACGTCCATGACATAAAAAGATCATTAATTATATATCATCAAACATATTATTAAAAAAAATGAATAATGGGAGAACTAGATAAAATTTAAAAAAACATAAAACAAACTTTTGAATATCCTCTACATGAAAAATAGAATAAACTAATAAAAACTTATAGAACCCCATATCAATGAAAATCTAATTAATCATAAGAAAAACTAGTTTGTGAGCATAATAATTTTTTTTTAAAAGATATGAGAAACTTTTAACTCATTATCTTTATAAGTTCTCGTACACTTTTCTTATCTTTTCGTCAAAATCAAGAAATAATATCAGCGAAACAAAAATTTAACAAAGTAAAAAAAAGTCATATTCAATTAAAAAATATAAATCCTTTGTTAAAAAAAACTCAATAATTAAGATAACTCTCATAATCTTAATATATAAGACTTATGAGCTCAAAAAGAAAGAAAAAACTGGTTATACATTCTCCTTGCTCCCAACAAAAATACCACTACAAGTCAAAGATCAAGACACCTATATGACAATTTTTCAAAAAAAATGTTAATAATGTGATTATACATTAAATTTTTGGAAACATTGAATAGCCTGGATAGCAGAATTAACATAAATTTCATTGTCTAGTAATGTTTTTAAGTTTAATATTTCTCCAAATAAAAATTTTGAAATATAAATTAGTACCGTAAAACAACGTTATATATAAGAAAATCCTAATGTAGAATGCTTGCGAGATACAACAACAAAATCAGGGAAATATAATTTGGGATTCTAAAAAAGTAAAAATATTATGTTATTTTGAACCGATGACATTGTTCAAGAAAATGAAAGCCACAATTCATAAATGTTTGTGTGGGAATTACGGTACCCAAAATTTTCTACTCTACCACGGATTTCAGAAACCCCATGGATGGGACACTGTACAAATCATGCTTGTTGCACATTTTCATAAAACTCTATTTAAATTCTTAAAAGTTTGTGATGTGTAGATCGATGCAGTGAGTTATAATGTATCAAACTTAACTCAATTTTTTAATCAAAATATTTGAGCAACCTGTTTCAAAAGTGAATTGCATTTTTTATTGTAATAAAGAACAAATCGATCATCTCACTTAAAGAGGTAAAATAGAGGTATGATATAATGATAGTGATATTCAAACAAACATAACGGAAATAAATCCAATATTTCCTTTTTACACATAAGTAATTATCGATATTTTCTTAACTATTAATCATATTTAATATTTATTATTTCCTCTTTATTATTTATAAAGTTATTTCAATTTCTTGCCATAATGCTCGTATTGATACTATGATTTTGATAGTTTCCTTTGCCTTCACAACTTATGATAATAAGCTAACATGATGCTCTGAATATACTCTTAATTAACAAGTTATGAGCTACCATTATTTTACTAATTATCTAAAAAAATGAAGATCATTTTAAGAGTCAGGTTTTTCTTAGCACAAGTGTGATAATGAGTTTAACGTTATTTGTCTTAGTAGTTATGTGATGATGAATAACTTCTCTCTTATACACAGAGGGGTGAGACTTAAACACAAGTTGCATGGATTACTTAACGTAATTACAAAGAGATAGATGAGCACGAGCCATGAAATAATAACACTCTTTTTCCTGAGTCATTGGATTCTTCAATCATAAAATTAAGTGATCAACTTCCTTATTTTTCCCAAGACACAAAACATTTACAATTTGCTTAATAAATATGTATTCAAAGAAATATATACTTTCTGAAATCAGAAATCAATTCCACACGTATACTTCTGTCTGAGCCTTTTCAAAACTTGTGAACTTGAATACTCACATTTGTTGAAGTTATTAAACTGTACGAAACTTGATTCAATAATGCAACAGTTGTTACTGATGAGATAATTTAGTAGGACGAGAAATTTTTTAGCAATAGTAGTCTCAATGGTTGCGCTAGAGGAGAATTTTAAAGGTAAAGGTGTAGTAAAATTGTACCTTTTCTGTATTATTCTATGAGAAGATGCTGTCCTTAGAATTCACACAAGTTTCTTTCATCTCGTGTCTTCCACGAACTTTAGATTATTAATGCAGCCAAAACCCTAAACTGTACGAACTTTTCATAAGCTCTCATTGTTACCGTGTTACGAAACCAAGGGCAAAAATTTGTAGTGGTTTTCACCAAAACGAAGTCCTCGGAGAAGCCGAACACTATAGCCCAACAATCTTCTTTGAATTGATCGATGTGGGAGCGTTTCTTTAAATGCTTTAGCTCCACAACTTTCCAACACATATCATTCCCACACTTTTTCTTTTGCTTACCATCCTTAATTTATTCACTCCTTTCTCATTCTTTCACCCACTATGTGTCTTCAAATAAAATATAGTAGCAACCAAATGTTAACTACCAACTGGGCTTGCATCGTTTTCTGCAACCCTATCTATAATTTTCATTGGGCTGAGAATTACATATTGAGACTGTTTGGATGCAGAAATTCATGAGTTTTGAATCTTATTAGCCAAATTCTCGCAATGCAGACAAGTTGCGACCTTGTTATGCCAACACATTATGTGTACGAATTGAAATCACGTAGTTATTTTCTTCTCTCCAATGAAGAAATATTTTCTAGTTGAACCCAACGGGACAGACGATTTAGCTTGAATATACTAAATCCAATTGTTTGTGCGGTGATTGCTTTGTAACATAAAAAAAACGAGTTTAAATGCAGTGGTGGGATACTTGTGTTGGGTGTTTGGCTTGAGCTTTCTTATCATTGAGTGACGACGGCTTCTTACTGCACCTCCATAACTTGTACATTAGTATATATTTAGTCGAATATGAGAGTCAATAAATTATTTGAAAGTAATATTATGATATTATTTATATTGTTTATTTAATATTTTGATTGATTACCGATTTTAGAAATGTTAATTCAAATTTGTTGCGTTGTTCATGTGATATTATAAAATGTGTTGTTTTTGTTAGTCCGGAATAATTCATCCAAAAAATGACAACCATTTTAATCCTAGAGCAATAAATTCATTTAAGATTTAAATTTGCTTAGCAAATCTGAACAAATTAGTTTTATTTTAAAATATGTTATTTTTTAGATATACGATTTGTATATAAAATTAAATACGTTTATGTATATATAAAATTGATATGCGTGAAAATATGTTTTGATGAATAGATTAAAAGTGAAACTAATGTATATTTATGTTGAATTCTTGATGTGTATGTGTATAGTTATTTAATAATGTAATATTTGAAATTTTTTTAGCTTATATTTGAGTAATGTTAAGTATATTGAATAAAGGTTTAAATGGTTGGAGGTTAAACATATGAGATGTATGTCAAGAAATTTTTGTAGCCTGTAGCATTAAATATAAAAATCCATTATTGAAAGTATACACTCTAGCTTGCTTTATTGATAATCTATGGTAGTGAGAACTAAGAGAAATTTATTGAAACATATAAAGTTAATGATTGCATGTAGGCCAAAAGTATTTATAACACAGATCAAATTGTTTTAGTCCATGACTAATATATATATGTGTAGACACACATCATTCGTGTATTTTGTAAGTAGCTTTTGATGTGATTGTTCTTAATAAATTAACAAATTATGTTGAACAACAAAAAGGAAATTGTGAAGGACAATTAAAAATTTGTTGTGTGAATAAACATGTATACATGCTCATGTTGAAATTTCAAGATACGTGATATTAATTTGTTTGGTATTATAGTTATTTTGGGTTAACAAAATTTGCAAGGTACTACTAATTATGAATGAGTCACTTAGCAGTCGTCCTCGTTGTATATTAGTCGAGGAGTAAAAATATGGAGCTAAATCAAGATTGAGCTTTGATGATTGTTGCTCGACAAATGCATTTACAGTCACACGTAAGTGTACATACTGATGAGCAAGACCTTAAGATAAGATGCAGACACACCAAAACTAAGATGGAGCCATATTTATACTTTTACAAACATAATTGCAAAACTTGTGTGAACAAAATCACTCTAGCATTTTGATCTTCTCAACAATCAGCTTCCATGAAAGCGTAAGTTTGCACAAGTTTAGGAATGGTTTAGTATATCTAACGGATCTGAACGGAGTGTGAGCCTGTGCGTTAGAGCACAAACATGAAAGGGTTCATAGAAAGAGAGGCTCCTGCCAAACTAAGTGATAGTAATATATATCTACACAAGGATACATTTTTCCATAAAGGAATGTGCCTCGACAACTATTGTCATTGAAATGCAACTAAGATCTTCAGGCTGCTTTTCTACTATTTTAATAGCCTCTGCCAAGCAAAAAAGAAGCTTCTTTTACTTTTGCAAACAACCCAAGTGATATGATATAACTGAGGAAAGCCCAGTGAACATAGGACACGGTGTAAACCAAAATAATTTGTACGCCGAGAGATTAGCTCTCTACGTTTATCTTCAGCTGCTGGCTTAATCAATAGTAATCTCAACTCCAGTTTGGAAGCTTTATACAATACAGGCCATACACAGTTGATCACATGGTCCTCAGAAATCCACGAACTTCAACTAGGAAGCTATTAAGATTTTTTCTAAACCTCTGGTAATTTATTCGATCCAGGGAGGAAGAAAGCTGATTTGCCCTTGTTAGTGTATGAAATGCATTTGCCAGCCTAGTTTTGAGTGCTGGATTTGGTTGTCTCTCTATCAATTCATTCCCCAATCTCTGTAAGGAAATTTACCCACAATCCATTAAATAAAAGGGGGAAATCACAGAGGGAATACAAGAACATATTTATAGTAACTGATTATGTAAAATTTTCTTAAAAACTGAAGTTTAAATACCCTCCCCCCCAAAATAACAGAATATAAGCTGGTTCATAATGGAGGTTCCTTTTGGGAAAGTAAGTCACCAATAGCAACAGACAAGCTAAGTTTTTCACTGAACAGGTCGTTGAACGCATGTATGCTGATTTGAAACGGACTTTTCTTTATCAGTATGATTTGAAATGGACACTGAACAAAAAATATAAAACATATTCCTGATATGAAAAGTAGCGTAACTTGCATATTCACCATTGAAGAGAATAAGCAACACTATGTTCATTTATACATCAATTTTATACTGCTAGTTCAAACATGTTAGCTATGAAAGTTTACCAAATGCAAGTCAGAGACTCATACCTGATACAGGCCTTGCTCACACAGGATTAATGGAAGGAGAGCATCTGCCGCAACACTGATCAGATCCGAACTGAAATAACAAGGCTAATACTGTTAGCCAATTGCAATGTGATTTTGAACAGCATTAACTAAGATGTCGAATGTCCGTTTAGTAAAATTATACTAGGAACTAGGAAACAGAGGTCTTTGTGTAGATATGTGTCTGCAAATTTAAAATAAATCATCCAACAAATTTATCAAACTCATGACATACTTGAAAACAAAGTATGTGGGTGTGCTCTAAAAGATGGCACATTATATGACTTGCACATTCATTTGACACACGTACTATAGAATTAACCATGTTCTCATTTATAAGCAATATAGAAACAACTTCACACAGACCACGGAAAACAGCCAAGTGTATTAAATTTTAACAATATTTTAATATTCTTCCTAGAATGCCTCCTCGTAAAACAAAAATTTCATAAAATGATGGCGTAACCAAAGGTCAAACATTAATAAAGTGTGATTTTTTTCACTTAAATATGAGAATAGAGATAGATAAGCAATGAATGTTAGATTTTGAAAGGGACATGAGAATGAAAAATATTAGCAGCGTGCTCTTTATTACTGACTGAATTATTGAAAGCCACAAATTTTGGTGGATTCCACTTCACATTTAACGATTTTCTCTCCTGATTTTATACTTTTCAATAAATTTCAACCTGTAAGTGAGTTGGAAAAAGTGTTAATATCATTCTCACATGAGAAAAAGGTACGAGTAACGAGTAGTAGCATAACGAAAACGTTCTACGTTCTGATGGATGTATGGCCACACAAGAAAGGACAAGATATGGAATGATTATATACGCCTAAACCTTAGGGTAGGACAAATTTAGGAAAATATGACCAAAAATTAGTTAGGATAATTTGGAAACATACAAACAAGTCTACTAGAGGCACAGCTACACCAATTAGAAGAACAAATTGTATGGTCTGTAATCCTATGGAAAGGAGGAGGGAGACTAAGAAGAACTTTGGAGTAAGTTGTCAAAGAAATTCCGGAAGCTTTTAACTGAGTTGAATAGGATCAAGTGATTCATGTAGACAACCTCCTCACCTGGAGTGACAAAACTTTCTTGTTGTATTTATTTGAAAATCAAACTCCAAAAATTTGATGAACTACCGATCCAAAAGAACCACTTTATTAAGATAACTAGACTAGATCCCCTTAACAGATTCCCAATACCTTTAAAATATTTTGTGCAACAAAATACTATAATTTAGGATTAAAGAAAAAAAAAAAAACCTTCTTAGATATACAAACTGCCAGATAATCATATATTTAGAATAGCATGACATCAGATAAGAACTTCCTCAAACAGACTCCTAAATCTGTTGCTTTTTATTCATCCTAGAGTAGACTCTCCTTCACCCTACCATGCCTTTACAAGTTGGGCTTCTATCAATCTATGACCAAAAGAGGAGAGGGGAGGGGAGGAGATAATAAATTACCTGCTAACTCAGTGACAAATACAGTACATATATTCAAGTAATAGTGCTAAATTATCCATATTGATCCATGTATGCTATTTTAGATAAACAATCCCACTCTCAAGGTCCAAAACATGGTCGGGCTTGGTAAACCAGAAAAGAAAAGGGGAAAAAAGAATTTCCTTTGCATTCTCACCTATAATCCTCAAAAAGGAGGAGCTGCAGCAGTGAACGAAGAAAACGGCTCAAAAGACCTTCCAGAACATTCCCACTCGAATCCTTAACGCTGTGGGCACTCAAGCCTATATTACCATTACTGGTCTCTTTGTAGTGGTAACAAGCAAGAGCTTGCACAGCTCTCAGACTATTACTAACCACATCCGCGTCCTGCAAAATCCGTAAAGGATAGCCACAAATTGTAAGCACAATCACAAGTTACCAATTAGGAAAAAAAAATCATCTGTTAAATGTAATACACAGTGGAAAAATTTATCCCCTTTTTCAAAGAAGTTTATTTAGGACACTGGAAAAGAACGCTAAACAATTGAAAAACTGCTTAAGCTTATTGTAGCTTAATCAGTTTAGTTTCTAACTGCTTCATTCTATAATATTGATTATTAAAGAAAAAGCACATTACAAATATTACCTGATGGTGAAGACCAAAATCAAGGGTTCCAAGTATATGAGCAAAGGATTCGCTATTTAGTAGCGCAAATGTTTCAGGATAAACCTCCAAGATATGTGAAACGAGAGAAAAATACTGCAAATAGGTTGTACAGTATCAGTTTTGGATAACAATCAGTCCCGTATTACTTCACAGAGCACAAAAAAAAAAAATCTTACATCATGACAAAGTTTGGGATATTTTAAGAGTTCCAAAGAAATCAACGGTGTGACCATGTGAAGACCAAAGTAAACCACCTACAAGAAACATGCATTAGAAATTCGCTATCTTAACTTTACATGAAACTGGTAAATGTAATCTTGATATTACCTGAGATATGTTAGTGCCTTGGGCTTCAATCGAATCTGACGAGAAATCAATCTGCCACATTAAGAATTTTTTAGTTAAGTGGCACCTATGTTAAGTATGAGTATGAGAGGCAAGTAACCTCTTTCCAAGTGCTAGTCAAATGAACTATGCAAAGAAAATTTTTACCATGTCTTTAGAGCAAAGACTTGAGAGAAGTTGAAGAAGCGCGCGCAAATCTCTATACTTATCTGCTTCGGCCTCCGAAATTAAGCTCATTGACAGACTTAGTGATATCTGAAAAAGGAGCAAATGGAACTTGAGAGAGGATATTTTTAAAATAATGAAAAAGAAAAATTGACTCAGCAACAATATATTGACTTTCTATAGGCCAGTTGTTTATATTTGTTTTCAAATTAAACAATTTGTAAAAAATCATTTAAGCAGATCAGACTTTCTTATTAAAATAACTTGAAAAAAAGCTTATTTTCAAAATAAGCATATTAGATAAACACAAAAAAAAAAAACAGAAATCTGTTTATTTTAGTTAAGAAACACCTTCAAAAAAATAAGCACAAAGGAAACAGCCCATAATATAATTGAAACACTTGTATTGTTGGTATTGGGATGAAAGAGAAACGCATTATGAAAGGGAAAAAAATTAAATGAATACGGCTCTTTGAATCCCTTATGCTTCATACAAACTGATAAAGGGGTGTAATCATTGACTTCTAACGCTGCAGGTATAGGAGTATAAAGATTTTCCTTTCCAACTATCTGACCTCAAGATTTGTATATGGTATGAACTTGAACCAGATTAAAGCTTCAATATATAATTTAACTTTTTCAGGAAAAAAAAATAATATTGAAGAGGGAGGTTCAGAGCACCACTTACAAGCGCTCACTTACCCGAAATCCCCAGACAAAAGAAAGGAAAGAAAAACCATGTAAAAGAGACAGAAATTAAAAACCTATTCCTACGGTAATTTTTATTTAAATCAATTTTATGATAACTGAATACATCCAAACAAATTAGGAAATGGAAGCCACATAGGAGCCTCAACAATCTGAGGTACCAAAAGGAAAGTTCAACTAGTCAAGGTGTTCCTCCAGATCTAAAGTATTTGCCATATCAAAAACAATATAAGTGATAACAGAAAATCACCTTGCCAATATTGTGAGATGAATACAGCTGAAGCAAACGCAAGCAGAAATCAACAACAGCAGCAGTTTCTTGGGCCTCCAAGTATGTAATTTGTCCATCAACCCAGTCAACTACAAATTTAAGTAGCAGGTAGACAACTGCAGACTAAACAATAAATACATGTAAGTACATAACAACAAGATATCAGAAACTTGGAAATTTACATACATTTGTCAAACGAAAAATAACAATAAAATGAAATAATTCTAAGGAATAAAAATTACTTGAAAAAATTTAGATAATATGAGATGTTCACAAAAAATATAAGATAGCCATATGAATAACACTTCTGAGTTTGTCAACAGGATTAAGGATATTATATAAGCTGAAGATACTGATAAATGTGACTGCTACCTCATGTTTATAAACTTCAAGAAGAACTAGTATGGGATTCATTACGGAGAATCCTAGTTCATAGATAGCCTTCTGTGTCCGAGGTTCAGAAGCACTTGCAGCTCCACGTAGCCGTTCTAACATGCAGCTGACCTATAGAACGTTGAGGATATTGAGGAATTATTTTCATAAAAACATTGGAATGGAATAATTCCTCAAGCCCTCACCGAGTGAAGAATATCTGGTTGTTGGGCAATGCTTTTTAAATTACTCTTCTTGGATATCTCCACTATGTATGTTGCAATAGGACCCACGAGATTTCTTACATACCTTCAAATAAAAATAAATTGAAAGGTTTATAGTGTCATAAATTTCAAAAATATAGCAAAAGAAAGTTGAAGTAAATACTCACTGACTAGACGCCTCTGAATTTCTTATGCCTGAAGCTGAACGAACAAGTGTTTGTGCAAGAGATCGCTGGAGCAAGAAACTGACGGCACTTAGAAAACAACCCATAACAACATAGTAGATGGTGGGAAATAAAGATCTTACCTGATGAGCAGTGTCCAAAAAGGTCAAAGTCTTTTCGGTGGAAAATGAGGTTGCTAGATCATGCCACGAATTCTGCACATAATATCAAAAGAACAAGCGAATCAAACTCTGATAGTAACACTGGTGGTAACAACCAGAATAAAAGATGAGAGCTTACTGATTATGGCAAAATATGAAGGTCATATTGGGACTTGAGTGTATTAAAAATAACCATCATTTTTATGATAAATGGGAATTTGATCTCTTCTAGTAGGTACAACACTTGTAATATTGTTTAAAGCCAATTAAAAACATTAACATATCATTAAGAAAGCATATAAAATGACGATCACATAAAACACTACAGAAATATTATTTTGAGAATTACACCATCACCAAAAATTGTTTCAGATACTTCCCAGTTTCAGGGAGCATAAAACTAAGTAAACAATGAGAAAAACTTCTGACCATTAACTTGAAATGATTACTGAAGATCACACATCAAATCGGTAATGCATTATTGGATCTAGGTGCTGAAAACACTTAAAACTATCAAGGACATTGACGTACACATTGTGGAAGATGCTGATAGTAAACACAAAGGAAAGGATGGATATGATGCGTTTTAAAGTTTGATTGATCATTTTGTCATCATTATGCTGTTACGAAAACTTTAGTCTATTCTGGCAAGTAATGGGAACAAGGTTTACCTGTTTATTAGCTCCAGATCTACGAGTATTCTATTATTATAATTATAAGCAACTACTAACCAAACTTTTTTTTTTTTTAACAGCGAAAAACTACTAACCAAACTTGAATCACCCATTAACGAAAAAATACATTTTAAAACATGCAGACTCTTAAGTTTACATCAAGACAAAACTTTGATGTGCTTTATCAATTTAAAGGTACATAAAAAAGTATTGACTCACCAGAGTAACAAGGTGGATGCATATATGTTTTTGTTGAACCAGTGAATGAAGTAACTGGTAACAAGTGAGTCCCTAGGAAAAACATGCATTGCATAAGAACAAGCTCATTTGCCATTTATGCCGGTATCTTTTACAGATAAATTGCACTTGCAGATTATAAATTGAATATTAAATTTTAGAAGGAAAAAAATGTAAAGAAAAGATGCATATTAAATCAATCAAACATAAATGTCTAGGTTCCAATCAACACATCCTCTTAACGGATCTCAGAAGATGAATGCATCTACTGAAGTTTTAGACGTTACAATCTATGTTCCTTTTGGATAATAATTTTGACATAGAATAACATATACAGTTTCTAAGGAGAATACATTTCAAATTTTCTCATATGTTAAGGGCGGGAAATAGGTGTTGATGGTTTAGCAACTTATGATTTGAAAACTTCGGTTTTTTCTGATAGTGTACCTCTTGTATTGTTTCTGACTTCTTTGGGATAGGTGTGGTTCCGCTCTTTAATAAAATTTTTAAGAATACTGCATATGATTGATAGAAGTTATAGCTCTAACTTAGTTAAGTTTGCAACTTCTATAGTGATTCTATAACTCTTTTATTTGATTAAAAATAAAATCTACCACCTATAATACGTTTACATAATATGGTAAAATATACTGCTTATTGAGAATTATGATAAATATGCATGTAAAGATTGCAGTTCTGTCCGTCTGAATACAACATCAAATTAGTTACATAATTGTTAAAATTGTTAAAATGATAAACTCAAACCTGCAAATCCTTCTCTCCTGTATATGATGTAAGTGTGACGAAAGCTATACGAACAATAATATCAAGAACAAGTTTCCCTTGGTTATGTTCTCCAAAGAAGCAAAGCAAAGTCTTCTTTGAACTGTGCTCGTGATGATGACCTGAATCTAATATTTTCTCCCCAATCCCATCAGAAGACATCAAATATGTACGAGACCATCGTGCAAGGAACCATATAATTGACTGCATAGAGCGTTGAATTCAACTTAATCTTCAAATAAGACCATAATTTAAAACAACCAATAATTGGCTTCTATTGGTGTATACAGCCAAATATTATCAATGGTAATGTCACTCTTTATTTCGTTTTTAAACGTCTTGGAAGCTGTTAAACTAAAAGAATTTTGAAAAAATAGTCCAGTTGATCATTAGTATCGTAATGTTCTGTACTTACGAAAACCACTTCAAATATATCATATAGATACACATATAGTGTTCTATATAACAAATTTAAATCTAAAAAAGCTAAACTAACTTAAACAAAAGTCTTATAAAACAAAATTATGAATTATATTTAGAAGAATGGAAACAAAGCAAGAAACAACAAAAGAAACATATTATTTCTGGATTTGAATCGTGAAAAAGATTTTGGTAATTATTTCTACCACTGAAATAAAGCAAGAAAACAACAAAAGCAACATATTCAGATTGGATGTCTAACAGAAATTTATGAATATAGTAGGAGGTAGAAGAACCAAATTAACATTATATAAGATGGATTTACATACCTCCACAAGTCGGGGACTAAAAACTAATGCCCTCATTTCTGGATGGAGGCACTGCTCAGCAAATTTTATGATTGAGCTGCATTAATGCATAAGGAAAAGGGTCTTATGGTTGCATAATTGGATCAGAGATTATGTAATGCAAACTTTGACAGAAGGTATTGTATTCAAGTGTTAACTTATTGTTATCATAATTTCAAGCATCAACTCTTCATTATTATCCTAGGAAGAACCATAACAACGAACAGCTCTTTAACTCAGACAAAGTTATCAGGCTAAGAGAGTAACAGTCATGTATGTGCTCACTGACAAACAGCAAACACAGGCATGATTCAAAACCCTACAAGCATTTTTCACAAAAATCCAATTTAGTCTTGCTTATCAAATTCCATATTAATCAAAAACTGCTAGCACACCACTGACAGAAAAATCAACGTCAATACTGTGTTTTTAGCTCAACATACTTTTCATAAAGGGAAAAGATGAATTGTTTAATTACACATTATCAAACTCCAAATTTCCCCAAATTCAGTATTCAAGATAAGTAAGACAATTCTATGAATTTTCTATAAATTTCATATGAAAAAATTTTATGCATTAGCACTGCCAATTTATTGAAAAAAAAAAATTCAAGAATTTTAACAGCCTAGGAAAAAACAAGTTAAAATATCTGAACGAAGTTCACTAAACATAATTTACTAAGATTCCTTGCGAAAAAACTCAAACATCAAATTCCAAATCAGAAAAGCAGAAGAAAATAATTTACCTGGAAAGTAAAATAACAGGATGCCTATCTGCTTCAACGACATCAACAACAAATTGGGTTTGTATCGTATTAGGAACCTAAATATCACAAATGACATAGCCTTGAATCAACATTGCACATTGCCAGAATGAATAAAGTTAAAGATAGAAACATTAAAAAAATACACAGTTATTTTTTCAGAGTATCAAAATGGCAAATTGTTTATGGTACATCCTGTCCCTCTCCCCCCTAAAAAACCCATTTTTTCTTAACAGTCTTTTCTCTATATTATCCCACAAGATTTGCCATATTTGCCAATTTGATACACCCTCTTCCGCCTAAGCCCTCTTTCCAGCATTTTCTCTTTATTAACCGCAATTATGCGCAGCACCAACAACTAGTTCTAAATGAAATATATCAAACATGGAGAAAATACAAATCGCATACCAATGGTAGTTCCCCCTCCCCTTCATCTGCAATTACATGACCAATAATCAGCAACAATGAATAAAGTTCTTCCAATGTTTCAGTCATGTCAATGCCCCTGACCTATAAATGAAGTGAATAATTTGAGCTATGGAAATAATTCACATAACTCACACAAAATATTTATTATTTTGGGGACAAAACAAAAACACAACTAGAAACAAATATATAAAATACACATAGAGAAACCAGTGTCTGTATTATGAAATTTTCTTATAGGACTTTAGATTTTGCATATTCGTTTTATTAGAATACAACATTTCTACTATCACTAAGAATTATGAAGCATTTGTTCGAAAGAGAAACTATTTTATTATATACTATATATTTAGATATTCATTTGGTATAATTTTATTGATATAAAACGGAGTTTTTTAAAATAATAACCAAAATGAACCATCAAACTCATCAAAAACCTACTGTCATTTTAACCAGTTTCCAACTTAATTGCAACCAAAACTGTAGTTAGGTTTTGAAGACATACGCATCACAAGTTTCCATCATTTGATTACAACTAATCCCACCATCCTTTTTATATACCTAAACTCTGATTTTGCCACTTATGCTTGGTGTGAGATAATGTACACGCACAAGATGTTTACAAAACATAATTCTGGGTTTTTTATGTGATTTCATGGGTGGTGGAATAGACGACAAAATGCTAAATTAATGGCTGTTTTGATGTTTAAAGTTGCATTTAATCTCAGTGGGCGTAAACCAAGAGTGAAACTTTTCCTTGGGAGGTCATCCTAGAAAGATTGATTTATCATTTTTAGGCAGCAACATGTGAAGAGACCTAACATTCTAATAGCAACAATCTAGGGACAAGGAACACGGTTGTTGTAAGTTAATTGCTTGCTAACAGTAATAGTTACTAGAGCCCTAGACCATATCCCACCATAATGCTTAGAATGTAGCAGGTTATGACAGATGTTAAACAATATTTAGGTACTGCAATGGAGTAGGGGAGGAAGGAAAAGCATAGATCATCAAAGCAGTTCCAGATTTCTTGCTATGGACATTGGGCTTTTAACGAAAATGATATACACTAATAATTCTGAGGAGAAAGCTAATTAATTACTTTCCTGGACTGCTCATCTGATGATAGAGTAAACATGATCTGTTTGGATAAACTTTTCTATAAGCAGTTCTAGGATAGAAAATGTAAACAAAAAAATGTAACGATTTTCTGCATAACCTAAAATCAGTTTAAGAAAAAGTTAAAAATTAGAACTCGGAGAAACTATATGAGAGAACTTCTACAAAATTAATTAATGCATAAGCTTACCTTACCTTATAAAGAAACCCATTTCATTTTTTGTTCTTATTTTTCTATCCTATATGTTTATGGAGAAGTTAGTTCAAACAGGCCCACAGTGTGGCACCTCTGAACATAGACGTTTTCTGTTACATGTCAGAGTTCATTATATTTTAGAATATTTTAAGCTAATATTCTATTAGAACCTATTCTCAGTTAATTTGCTAATATACATAAGAATTACAGAACTCTGAATACATAACAAGAATACACAATTTTATTTTCATGGAGATTTTCTCCCAATTCCTCTCTCTCTCTTTAGAACGCTTCTATATAGAATGTCTTCCTAAGACTATCACACGTATCCACAATTTTTTTACATTGCTTTATCTGCCTCCTGTAAAAGGGTGTAAATGTACATTGTTGTAAACAAAGTGCGGAAAGTATACTCTAAGAGGAATACAAAATAATAGGTAGTGGTTGGGTAGTTTTGTGGGTTGGTTGGCGGTTGGTTGGTCTATTTAAAGACCAACCGGGTATAGGGAGAGGGGAGTTTTTTGATACTTTGTATAGTGACAGGATTACTCCTGTGTGAAAGGAAAATATTCCTTTGTGGATGTATGTGCTGGTGTTTTAGAGAATTAATAAGAATTTTATCTGTTTTCTGTATTGGAGGGCGGTGAGTTTAGCCTATTCTTCTATCACATTTTGGTGTCCTATCATACATCCTCCTCAATGAAACAAAAAATAAATCCCCTCTCGGCTCTCCAGGCCCCCTCACTGACATCTCAATTTTTTGGTTATGAACAATTGTTCATTTTATTTTTTATGGTGTTGTTAATAACTAATATCAATTTTTTCCAGTATCAACAATTACTGATATCAATCTTTGCAGTCAGAACAGTTACTAATATTCAGAAACAGGGGATGGGGTAGAAAAGTAAATTAATAGCCAACAGATCTAAAAAATTCATCCAAGAAAGTTAAACTCCATAAAAAAATAAAGAGAAATCTAAAGTCGTTTTCTAACACAATCTTTACTGTCAGATCATTTTATTGGGATGTTCAAAATTGAGTGATACCTGATAAATACTGAGGGTGACCCACACCATTTCGAAGAGTCCCAAAAAAATGTAATCTAAAACTATATATAAAGAGGATTATGTGTTATATCTACCTTTTTTGTGACACATTTTTTTACCATTTTTACCCTTATAAAATAACATTTTATTAATTTATAAAAAACTACCCACTATATGTAACAATTCTTATGTACATCTACTCTTATTATATCATTATAAAATAAAATTAATAAAATACAACTTTTTTATACACGTATTTTTATAATTTTAATATAAATTTAATAATGAATTTTTATTTTAATAATTATTGTAATAATTTTAATTATATATTTTTGTATTATCGTAAGAAAAAAGTGAGCATAGGGTATTACTACCATTCCTGAAATATAAAACCAACCTGATTAAGGCGTGCAACCCGCTCAGAAAATACTCTAATGAGCAAAGGAATTGTAACATCAATGGAAGCTCTTGCAATAAGCGCATAGCAGCTTAACCTTTCATCCATGGCTGCAAAGACATTATAATTTAAATACCAAAAGAAAATTCATCAAGCCCAAATATGATGTCTATTTGATTTCTGGTGATGAAAAATTATAGTACTTTTGTGATGGTAGAAGATATTTTCACACAAGAACTGGATGTGTTTTGAAGGAAACCATTGGCCTTAAATAAAATCAATGAAAACAAATGGTGGAAAACTATTGCAGCCCCATTCTGTTTAATAATTCAAATAAATCTAAAAAAAAAAAAATTTACAGTTAATTCCAACTAATACTACTATAGTATAAAAGATAATACAATGATTTCCGTTGAAAAGGATCAGTGTAAAACAGGTCACGGAGGATGGTACTCCTCTAGTACCATGTTGAGAAAGAGAGAAACTAAGAAGGAATATAATGAAATCGTGTGTTGGGTACACACATGAGTATTCTTATTTATAATGAACAATGAGATAAAATAATAAGGAACAAAATCAATATCTAATAATGGAAAATATTTGGTGAGATATTTCCCTATAAAATTATATCATATCTCCTTATTTAATATAATCAAACCATATATCTAACATAATTAAATCAGATCTCGAACACTCGCACTCAAGCTCGAGCATATGTATCATCTGCGACAAGCTTGTTGGTACAAAAGTCATCAACACAAGATCCCTAGAGAGACTTAGTTAACATGTCAACCAGTTGGTTGTTGAAGCTGACAAAGTGAATAATGGCAAAGCTACTAGAAATTTGCCAAACGTGACTTTTTGCACGTCAAAGTGACAATTAATCTTCAGTATGTTTCATTCCTTTAAATCATATCTCTAACATTCTACTACCGAAAATTAAAAGAATCGAACCCACTATGTATCCTAAATTGACTGAGAACTTTTAATCCTATTCTCAAGTCAGATTTATTCATATGATCAAATCTTACAAAGGAAAATCTCCTTTCACACAAGAAATGTTCCTATCAACAATGCACAAATCAACCAAAAAGGACCCCTCTCCCTATTAGGGGTTGGTCAATATATAGACCAACCTTTGACTATCATAAATGCGCCAAACTACCTCAAGCTACCTTACCAACTTCTGTCTTTATTTCTTAACATCCTCCTATAATACACCTTCCACACTCTATCATGTTCCCTATCATTGGACCTAACAGTACTGCCACATGTACTTCATCCAATAACTCCTCAACCACTGGTGTGGGAAATTTATCTGGAATAGTAGCTCGGTTTAGAGCCCTATAATCCATACAAAATCGCCAACTGCCATCTTTCTTCATTACTAAGATCACTGGATCGGATTATGGACTGTTACAGGGTCTTATAATTCCCGTTTTCACATTTCCTCCACTTTTTTCTCAATCTTTGCCTTTAACAAATAAGGGTACCTATAAGGTCTAACGTTCATTGCCTCCACCCCTGGTTTTATTGGTATTTTATGATCTATTTCCCTGCTAGGTGGCAACCCTTTCATCTCCTCAAACACCCCTCTGCATTGCCTCAACATTGTTTCCAGTTCTTGCCTCTATTGTGGTTTCAAATCAACATTCCCTTCCCTTTTTTCAGCACATTGGTTCCGTCAACCCCCCATAACACCGAAACTACTGCAATCTCCCACTCTTTCTTCAGAGTATGTGAACTCACTAATGTTCTCTTCAATGATTGGTCCCCTTGAATGGTTACGATTCGTCCTTGGTTGGAGAAACTCATGGTTAATTTCTCCCAATTCACTTTCACTTTTTTTCCACCAATCCTATTGCAATGAAGTTGTGACTAGCTCCACTGTCAATGAGTACCGGCACCTCAGTCCCCTGCAGATTTCCTTGAAGCTTCATGGTATGATACTGCGTCATTCCTCCCACCGAGAATAGAGATAATTCCGTCCTTTGACATTCTGGTTCCATCCACGTTCCTCCTCTTCATCGTTTCTTTTACTCAACTCCCTCTCGTCGGTCTCCACAGAATCCAACCCTTCCTCTGCTTCACCACAGATTATCACTCTCGGGTTTTTGTTTGGAATACGATGGCCATAGGAATAAGGTCCTCCACAATGGTAACACCTCCCTTCTTCTCGTCTCTTGATGTATTCCATATACAGAAGGGTTCTCACCCCTTTGTTTCTTGGAACTTCACCCGTACTCGTCCTTGCCCGTACTCTACCTCCTTGATTGTACTCCTTCCTAGCAGTGTTGTTACTACTTGATCCGACTTGTGCACTCCACCCCTTTCCACTTTCCATTTTTCCAATTCCTGTCACATGTCTAAAATTTGACGAGATGTTCTTTGTGGGGATCATCTTCCTTTCCTCCTTAATGGCTTCCTCCAAATCCACCGCAATCTCCATTGCCCTCATAAAGTCCTTTGGATCATGGGGTCGAATCTGGTTTCTAATCCGCACCTGTAAGCCCCCCAAAAAATATCACATTAATTGTTTTCCTCCATCTTTGGAACCTGCACCACCAAAATCTCAAACTCCTGCATATACTCCTCCACCCTACCTTTTTGTTTCAATCTTGCTAGCCTCTCATACAAAATTGCTCTCTCTCCCTCCAAACCTTCTTATCAGAGCTTTAGAAAAATCACTCCAAGATGGGTTCTTGAAATTTTGTCTCCAAAAATTATACCAATGATTGGAGTTCCACTTCGTCTTATGTATGCCAACTTAAGCCTCTCTTTTCCCACTTTTTTCTGCACCTCAGAATTTCTCATCTCGTGTCAACCATCCTTGCAGATCCACCACCTCAAAAATGGGTACCTCCACTCTTTTCGTCCATCCTCTCGATCCGTCTACCTCCTCATCATCAGATTTTTGACTTTAAACCGATCTTTCGTCCCTCTTTTCTTCATCATTAACCGAGTTCTCTCCTCCTTCCGAAGATCTTTCTCCCTTCTTGGAATTTCAAAACAGTTCTTTAATCTCCAAGAAGTGTTCTTTGATAGTCATTATCTTCGTCTTCATTATAGACATCTCTGCTTTCACTTCTGACAATATACACCCCTTTTCGCTGGCCATTTTCTCCAGTGTGCTCACACAATACTCCATTTCTTCTATCTTCCGATTTTGGATCCGACAGGTCAGACCAAATTGTTAGGTTTCCACTACTGAAAATTAAAAGAATCAAACCCACTATGCACACTGAATTGACTGAGAACTTTTAATTCTATTCTCAAGTCAGATTTTATTCATATGATCAAATCTTACAAAGAAAAATCTCCTTTCCCAAGGAAATGTTTCTATCAACCAAAAATGATCCCTCTCCCTATCAGGGGTTGCTCAATATATATACCAACCTCTAACTATCATAAACACGCCAAACTGCCTCAAGCTACCTTAACAACTTCTGTCTTTATTTCTAAACCTCCTCCTATAATAAACCTTCCACACTCTGTCTTGTCCCTATCATTGGACCTAACAGAAAAGCTTTCTCTATTCCAGAAAGGTGTAAAAGGCTGGTTGGAAAACTTATTTATCTAACTATTACTGGACCATATATGTCTTTTGCAATTGGTGTTGAGTCAATTCATGCAAAATCCTTGTATTGATCATTGCAATGTTGTCATCTGTATTCTAAGATATCTCAAAGAGGCTCCAAGACAGGGACTACTTTATGAAGATAAAGGGAATACCCAACTCTTTGAAATTGTGATGCTAATTGGGTTGGTTCTATGGACCGACGCTCTACTACAGGATATTGTGTTTTCTTTAGAGGAAACATTATCTCTTGGAAAAGCAAGAAAGAAACAAAATGTTGTTGCCGTATCATTTGATAAATCTATGTATAGGGTAATGGCATCCCTCACTTGAAAGCTTATTTGGGTAAAACAGTTCCTCCAAGAATTAGACTTTTGTGAGATTTAGCCAATGAAAATGTATTGTGATAACCAAACTACTCTCCACATTGTTTCCAATCAGTATTCCATGAGAGGACTAAACACATAGAAATTAACTATCATTTTATTTGAGAAAAGTTGTTACCCGAGGAAATCTACACCGAGTTTGTCAAAATAAATGATTAACTAACATATGTATTAACAACATCCTTGAGAGGACCTCATATTGAATTTATTTGTTCCATACTTGGCACGTACAATTTTTATGCTCCAGCTTGAGGGAGAGTGCTAGAAAAAATAGTCTATAGAATTTATTATAAAGTTGTTGTGTGCTTTGTGCTATACGTAGCTCCTAAATATATCTTTTCATACTCTCTTCTCTTCCCTCTCATACATTGTATGCTATGTATCCAAAGTTATTATAAATGAGACCATAAGTGAGGGAAATTCACTCTCTCAAATTCATTATATACTCTTATGTATTTTTCTCAAGTAGCTTAAAGAAAATCCAGCAAGCAAAGACAATATCAACAAGAACATAAATAACAACATAATACTAGCATGTCCAAGTTTTATATTGGTTTCATACCAGATACAGAAGCATGAAGATAGTCTGAACAGCCCTCATCATTAAATGCTGTTGCAGAGGCCACTAAATAAAAAGAAAAGTCATATTATCATAACAATGTAAATGCAGAAAGAGAAAGTAACACAATTTTATGACAGAAAAAGACAGCACTGTAGAAATTTGTATATAGGTTTTACATCGAAGCTCGCACTCTACAATGAAGCTGAAGAGATCGGCAGCAGCTTTTATCCCTTCAGACGGAAGCAAGGCATTCACGTTGATTGTATTCATTGGCTGGAAAGAGAAATAAATATAGTTCAGTGTAATGACCAGAACTAACAAGTTTCCTTATTTGATTTAACATTGAAAAAATGTTATTAAAGTTAGAGGAAACAAGATAATTGTTTCAAATAATTCATTCAAATGAATACCGTTAGAATGGCAGTCCAAGTATCCAATAAAACATCACGTGCTTCCCAGCTCCAAGTCTCCTCTTCCGTCATATTAGTCATAAGGACTTTAATAACTTCAGACATCAGCATTGACAAAAAGGTAAGAGTACCCATTGGCCTAAAGTATCAAAAACAAAAATGTTTACTCATGTCAGTTTATTTTAACTGTCATTATGATCAACACCGAGAAACACCATCACTAAAAAATCAAACCACGATAACTATGACCTTATAGATTTTAGCAAACCATCAAAATCATGGGGAGTTGTTACATTTGCAATGGCCAATAATGCTCGACAGCCATCAAGCATCTCACTGAATGAAACCAACATCAATTTGTGGGTTAAATACATACAAAAACTGAACGGGTGGATATGTGCAGGTAGGTAAATGAATTCGAACGTGCATTATGCAGATGAATATCCTCCAAACCTGTCACTTTTCCCATTTTCAATAGCTTTTGAAACGGCATCAGGAGGATCTACCCACTCTATTATCCCAGATAGGAGCTGCAGAAGATGTTGCTCATGCATTTTTCTATCATCTAAATCACAGAACGAACAATGTCAAAGAAATTCAAATAAAGGATTTCCAAAATTTATATATTTTAGGGGACAGGGGTTGTAATGGGGACAGAAACATGTCCCTAAGTCTTAACACTGATCAGGGATCCTTCAGCAATAACTAGTAATCCAGTAAAATCTAGCACTGCAACCGTGCAAGAAATAGTTTGAATTTTTTTATACTGAAGCAAGAACTGCAAAGGCTGTAATGAAGACTTTTAAAATTTTAAAGCAACATGCACTTCGAAAAACATTATCAATATAGTCTTATTCCACGCTTTTCAGAAGATATCTTTCGGAAATGATAGTTTGTGGAAGGACCAATTAGTTTAATCAAACAAATTATCAGGAATGAGCTTACTATCAATGAAATCAGCTTGACATCTCTATCAAATCCCTCCTAAGATAGGCAAAATACTTATCAACTTGAAGATTGTAACTCCAAGAAAATGAACATAAAATATGCATAAAGGAAGGCAAGTAATACTTATACCAGAAAGAAATACAGGTCCTGTTAAAGAACAAAATTGTACAATTAGCTTCCGAGCAGAAACTGCAACAGGGCAGTCCATCCAGTATCCTTCATATGAAAATTTCAGCCTCAATGCTGCATATAAATTCAAAAGCCATCCAACATGACCGCTTAAAATTAACACATCACGCCAGTCAGAACCAGGCTGCATATTATCACAAAAAACAGAATGAAGGCCAATTGAAGGGAGAGTTACAGTCTACATTTCTAGTTATGAACTAATCCAGATGTTTCTTGTTTAATGTGCAATGGTGACCAATGTGTAGTGTGTTATGTTTAGTTCAATCAAGTGCATGTACATTGTTAAATAAGCAAACCAACTTAGTACCTGCACTACGTGATATTCAGACTTTTTGAGAGAATCCCCAGCAGAGAAGACATTTACATCTATTCTTGTGTCATTGGTATTTCTAAGAAAATCCCAATTCAGGATTTGAAGCATGAGATCCAGTGCAGCTGTGCAAACTTTAACCTCAGGTACAGCAGAGTCAGATTCAATAATCCGGTTTGTGACACTTGAAGTGGCTTCTTGTGTCCAACAGTAGAATGTCTACAATATAGAAGAGGGGTATCAATTCAGGAAATTATTGCTAATTCTAATGAAAATCAATTAATTTGATAAAAGAAAAGTGAAAATAAATATTAAAAATCAGAAAGACCTTAAGGTACTCCCGTTCAAGTGACCTCCTACACTGCTCATGAAATTCCCTTGGAAGGCCCATAGCACTTGAAGTAGATGGAGAAAATTCTGATAGCTATACATATTGAATTAAATAAAAAACTAAAGCATGTTTAAAGCCAAATCAATAAAAAGAAATGGGTAAAACTTTTTAATCGTAAAAAATCCAATACCAAGGATTCAAGGAATTTCAATCCAGCAAACTGCATGTCTATGCCATGAGCACCCACAATAGCCTTGTTCACCTGCAACACATCAAACTGTCAGACTTGCCTGTCGTGCCTTAAAGTTAAGTAGAATTGAATATACAGAAAAGGTAAGGCAAAGAATAACGTTAGCACTGATATCAATATCAGATATCAGGAAATATCAGATGGTTATGACGGAAGCGTCAAAGACAAAAAAAAAATCAATATATACTATATACATGAATTAAAAAAATCCAAAAATATAATTCTAATGCAAAAATAATGAAAGACAATCATAATTAATAACAATATCATGTGTAGAAATTCAAATAATAATAAAATCAAATAAAAAACTAGAAATTGCAAATTCAAAACTTGAAATATCAACGAAACATAATGAAGGATGTTGTTGGTCCAATGTGGGTTGGGGTGGGTAGGCTTGCCATGTGGTAACTACCATAGTAGATTTTTTATAACACTGAACGTTAGGTTCTTAAAATTGGGAGAATTGTGATTTCAACTATCCTGGTAAATACATATATATTTCTGGATAAATTAACCATCACAACGGTTAGTCATTTAAACATACTAAAATGTAAATATGTTCACCAAATTAACCTAAACAGAAAATCTCCCTTTAAAAGACTGGGCAAGATCAGTAAGGGGTGACAACAGATAAGACAAGATATTCTTCTATTAGATAAGACTATGTCCTAATGCCTTCTCAAGTATTTAGTTACAATTTGTTTAAAATAATTTATTTTCACAAATTAGCAACGAATTTCAAATCTTCCAATCTGTTAAACTCTAGGAAAGAGCATTAACCTGAAACCATGTGTTTCTAAGAGAGCACAAATACTTTACTTATATTGAGAAAAAGGAATCAATACAATAAATAAAAAAAGGTTTGATATCCTCGAATAACAAAAATATGGTACAGGAATAAATAGTAAAGTTCTTAATAATACATAAATAATCTAGATATTCCTAATTATATAGGATTAGCTCCTTATTCCTATAATTATAACAATATTCTTGATTATATAGGATTAGCTCCTTATTTCTACAATTACAACTCTCCCCCTCAAGCTAGAACATATAGGTGTTTTACCCATATTGAGAAAAAGGAATCAATTCAACAAATAGAAGAGGTTTGATATCCTCCAATAACAAAGATATACGGGAATAATAATATAGTTCCTAATAATACATAAATAATCTAGATATTCCTAATTATATAGGATTAGCTCCTTATTCGTATAATTATAACAATACTCCTGATTATGTATGATCAGCTCCTTATTTCTATAATTATAACACTTCCCCTCAAACAGGAACAACAGGTCGTATTTGCCCAACTTACTGCAAACATAATCAATACCTAGTTATCTTAAAGAGTTGGTGAATATGTGAGTTAATTGTGAACAAATCCAACAACGATGTCTATAAACTCTAGTTTTTCTCTTATTAAATGACAAATTCACCTCAATATGTTTGGTACTTTCATGAAAGAAAGGCAATATGTATGATGCCTAGTTGTCACATACAAGGTGCATTTGCAAACTTTATAAGTTGTTTGAGGAGTTGTTTAAGATATACAAGCTCCCAAGTGAGTAATGTCATTGCCCTGTATTTTACTTTTGCACTTGACCTTGCCACAACATTGTGTTTCTCTCTTTTTCATAATATTAATTTACCACCAACAACAACATAGTATTTTGAAGTGGAGAGTCTAGCACTTGGTGACCCTACCCAGTCACCGTCAAAATACCCAACAATTCGAGTATTTATTTCCCTCATCATCATAAATGAAGCATTTTCCAGGACAACTATATCTCAATGGTCTAGACAAGGAGAATTTAAAAATTGACTTACTACACTCATTACAAAGGCGATATCAGGATGGATAATGGTGAGCTAATTTAGCTTACCAACTAACCATTGGTGTGTCTACATACTTAAAATTTATCATTCATTCCTATTTCTTCTAAAATGTCAAGAACATATTTTCTGAGATATGACCAAATTATCCTTGGATTGCACCACTTCTATACCAAGGAAATACCTTAGGTGTCCAACATCTTTTGTCCGAAACATTAGAGCAAGATATTGTATTAGTTGTCCAACACCCTCCTTACCACTACTTGTGATAACAATGTCGTCCACATATACAACGAGAAATAGATGCATCCTTGGGGAGAATGACGACAAAAGAAAGAATAATCAACATCACTTTATATCAGTCCAAATTGCAGCATGACATTCCGAAAACACCTAAACCATGCACAAGATGATTGTTTGACACCATATAGGGACCCACACAGGCAAAATACTATATTAGATAACTCCCACTAGTTGCTCCATGTAGACTTCTTCACCAAGGTCACCATTTAAGAATGTAATTTCGATTCAAGCTGAAACAAAGTCTCCAGTGGTGAATAGGGGTAATGGAAAAGAAAATTCAAATAGATGACATTTTGTTAACAAGAGAGAAAGTATTTGTATAATCTCGACTATAGATTTGTGTGTATCCTTTAGCAACCAATTGAGTTTTATAGCGTTTAATGTTACCTTTAGGTCCTATTTTAAAAGCATACAACTATCGACCCCCAACAATTGATTTGCCAACTGAAAGAGAAATCATTCCTAAGTACTATTGCTTTGAAAGCTACACATCTCATCAATAATCGTTTGTCACCACTTTAAGTGAGATAAAGCTTCACCTAGAGACCTAGGAATACGAGTAGAAAATAACGAGGACAAACAAGTATATTGTATTAGGGAAGGCGTATGATAACTAAGGTCTGGATAATGGGAAGAAGGGTTACGACTAGAATGTATACCTTTTCAAATACCAATAGACCAATCATTTTCAAATAGGATCAGATCTAATACGGGAGATGGCGTCGAGAAAGGATCAAACATAGCCTCTACTATATTATTATCTGTCAATGATAGACTCATAATGGAATATCACGAGATTGGGTCAATTAGGTGAGAGACAAAAATTAAAAGGGCAATTAGGGACATAAGAACAAAGACAATAGTAAGGAATAGGAGAGGTTGCATAGTACCAATTCCGGAAGCTTGTGTTTGTGAACCATTGCTGGTATTTATAAAAGTTAAGTTGGCAGCTTTAGTAAAGAATGAGAAAAGAGAACAATTACCAGATATATAATTAGTTGCCTCAGAGTCAATAACCCATAGAACAAGGAAAGCTGATTGAGAGAGACAAGCAAATGAATTACCTATGTATCCTACTGAAGCAATGTTACTAGTGAATTTGTGTGTCGCGCACCTTTCAATAAAGTCTTCAAATGTTACTAGAGATGGATCAATCGAGAATGTAGTAGCAACAAGTGACTCAACAATGGAAGTGGAACATTTAGAATTGTCTATCTTCCCAGTACTAGCAATATGGTTAGAAAAGATGGGAGAATTTCTTTTGGAGGTTAATATGGTGTTAGAAGAGTTTTCTTCTGAAAAAAGCTAGAGGAAAAAATATAAAAACCTAAGGAGAGGGCACCGAACTTGGAAGAAAGGTTTGCAAAAAAAAATTTCGAAGACAAAGAATCTACTGAGTCAACACAGTTTTGAAAAAGGTTCTAGACACCATGTTAAATTCTAGCAAAGAGAGAAACATTGAATTCAAACCGTGTGTTTCTAAGATTGCACGGATGTTTTATTTATATTGAGAAAAAGAAATTGATACAATATATTGAGGATATTTGATACCCTCTAATAACAAAGATATAATACGGCAGTAAATAAAAAAAGTTCCTAATAATATATATGTATTTTGTTCCTAATTATATATATATATATATATATATATATATATATATATATATATATATATATATATATATATATATATATATATATATATATATATATATATATATAATTTAGATATTCTTAATTACATAGAATCAACTCCTTATTCCTATAATTATAATAATATTTCTGATTATAAAGATCAGCTCCTTATTTCTATAATTATAACACAATTTCATTCCAAGCTTTCTATCCAACTAAAAAAAACTAACCACTCAAATTTACTTCAGTGGTTCAGTCATCACTGTAATCAATTCAGAGAAATTTGAACAGCCCAGTGATACATTTACGCATATAATTAGAATTGTGACAAAATTATTCACTTGAGACCAGAAATGTGAGCAGAATTAAGAAAATGAAGCAGACAGACAAAAAGTGTAACATTGAGACTAAAAAAAGCTGAAAGCAGTTATAAACAGAAACAAAATATGTCAGCACCTGATAAAAAAAAACCACCTTCTCTCCAACCATAAACTCAAGCCTACAGAAAACATTTACCAAACAAACTATAAGACAAATGAAACCATAACCAGAAAACCTTAAAAATACTGATCTGCAAAAATATAATAATCTTTTTCTTCAAAAGAAAATACACAAAACTTGCTATAATATAAGCTCAAAACAGAAAAAAAAAATAATACTACAAATCTTCAATTAGAACAAGTGCAATGCAGGATATGTCTCTAAATAAATTATTGTTTATGTATAACTAAGTCAAAGTGTGTTCATAGTTTTAGCAAAGTCAATATCTAAAGAAGGGATTACAAGGCTCGGTTCTTCCCAATGCTGTGAAAATCACACTCCAACATGGATCATTCAATCCAACTCTTTTTTGCTTAACCCATAAATCGTGTAACTAGCAGAAAATGCATTGAATGTGTTGTATCCTTACTTACAAACTATTAAAAGTATACTTACTCAACAGAAATACTTTTCTGTAGTAGAGGGCTGTCCAACAAAGTATTTTGGCTAAGTATACTCTAATAGAAGCATTCAATTGTGGGATCATGTCTACAAAAAACATATTTGCAGGAGCAAACAAACCAAGTCAGGTCCCACAAACCGTCTAAGAAAACTACTGTTTAATGATGGATTCCCTAAATGCTGCTGCACAACCCTCGATCTAGCTCTCCCTACCTTAATAGCCAACCCTCTTCTCTCATGCCTTCGACATGCTTATTTTTTAATGTTTTATGTAATGTCTAAAACTTATACGTAGTATGAATTTTATCTTAGTTTAAATATATACAGTTGCGAGTTAGAGATTATTATTCATACACACACATACATACTTTTCTATGCACACATGTATACAATCCAATGATCATACACCCCCTCCCAGTTTCAACACTGAAATATGACTTTCACAATCTTGCTTCTAGCACATACTGCATTTCATTTTAAGCAGCATCCATACTTGAATTTCGGGCACTAATTTGAAATAAAAAGTTCTAAATATGTCTCTGTAATGCTATGTCTGGTACCGCAAAAGAGAAGGGGAGGGGGATCGAAGATCAAAGAAGTGAGGGGGATATTGGAAAATATGTGTCTTTTCGTCAGGTTGAAGGTAGAGGGTGAAGAAATAAAAAGTTGTGGATCCTGCACTTTAATATTTCTTCACAAAATTGAACAAAATTGGGTGTTAATAAGATTTAATAAATTATGTTTATTAAACAATTATGTTTTTGTGACCCTACTTGCTCCTTTATGTGTATATGTAATCCCTTGAATATTATATATAAATATATACTTATTATTAAAAAAATAAATTGTCACTTTTTATTTATATTTTTCACTTTCGTATTTCGACTCTACTTAATAATGCACCTATTTTCACTTTTCGTTTCTAAGCTAGTCCCTCAATTAATCAGGCATGGTTGACATGATTTGACTATTTCGCTTCTAATATCAAGTAAGAGCTTTTAAAATTTTCAAAAGCCTCTGCCTACTCTATTCACATTTGGAGGGTTTTGGGTTTACTTATCTATAAACAAATCTTTTTTCCTTCATAAATAATTATGCAATCATGTAATTTTATATATAAAGTAATTTTTATAATTCTTTTTGGTCATTACAGTTTATTGAAAGTGAACAAGAATTTCAATAACAATCTCTGAAGGTAAATAATTTATATTGATGCACTAAAATTGTATCTGCCGTAAGATTTTTTAATGATGCGACAATTTGACAAACTCTCTATAGCATCTGCACTCACTCCCGTATAACACTTTGGTGAATTAAATTCTATGATATGTAGGATCTCCCTCCAACAAAGCTAATCATTCAGTTCAATGTGAATTTGGATCGTCATTAAAGTAAGATACAGACATGCTAAAAAGAAAGCAGTTTACAAATATAGTTATCGATCAGACTAGACTGTATATGCAGATTACATATTCAGTTAATCTCCTGATAAAACTAAAATCAAAAATAGAATGCACTACTTACCAACCCCTTTTAAGCAACTGACTAGCCACAGATGCTACCTTTGCTTGCACATAGCCATCAGGAGAACTAGCATGTTGCATGATATAGCATAGACAAAAACTGCAACAGAGATTGAAAGAGGAATCAGACATTAGAGTAAAAGAATAAAACTTCTATTTTTTGTAAATTTGAGTAGCATTTGTCACATTAGCAAAGTGGTTATTTCTGCTACATATTGTTGAGTTTAGTCCCACATCAGCTTCATGTTTGTATTATCTAAATTGCATCTCTCAATTTGAGAAATCAGAAAAGAAATAATTGAATCAGTATTTTTTGTGATTTACATTTTCTTTTCTTCCTTTAGATCTAAGTTTTCTTTTAGACAATAAGTAACTAAAGATCACATAGAAGCTTCAGCATAACTGAGTCTGAAAGAAAGTTGTGTTGTAACTATTGACCAAAAGACACATTATAGAATTTGGCTCCCAGCTCGAGGGAAGGATTTAGGAACAACCATACTACTTGAAGCTATAACACTATATTTGGTAACACATACATGGTTCCATGCACCACATTGAGGTGGATCGGTAAGCAAACTTTAAAAACAACTGGCACAATAATGTTTTCTTTTTTTATGATACAGGAAAAAAGATCAAGTATCACTATTATTAAACTCCAGACAGCGTTTACTTAAAGTGGTACAAATACATAGATTATGTTTTAAATTTACAGTCTTGATAAGCCCTTTGATTTTATTTTTAGATTTTGTACTTCTTTTAAGTGTGCTTTGTATTTCATTCAATTTTGTAGTCCATGGGCACAACCCATATTCATAAAAGTTCATGCCTCTTCTTATGTTATTTTTCTCATCATAGCTTCTCTTAACCACAAAATATTTTTGTTAAACATGGTGTAAGAATCTCTACATTATCCATGGCAAGGAGAATATGCACCAGCACAGCACACACAGAAGGAGAAGGGTGGCTGCAGATTCGCTATATGGAAAATCTTGTTCCAAACCAATAAATGGGTTGGGTCTCTACAGGAAAAACTAACGCTTAACCCAAATAAAATCTGGTTTGGCTTGGGCCAGTTGGAATGGGATGAATGTGTTTGGGAAATATTGACCCAAACCAACAAGGTTTATTTCTCACCGAATTTAACTCATGGATACACAACTCAACCCATTTTTTACCTTGGGGTTAGATTGAGAGGCTTCACAAGAGTAATGCTGTAAATGGTAACAACTTTTTGGTAATGAATGGAACAACTACTATTAGGTACATCAAAAAGATGTTTATTGTAAACTGTGTGAACAAGGCCACTTATGATGTAAATATCAACACAAAAGTTAATGGAATCGGAGGTTATAGAAGACCTTATCAAGTTTCTCTTGACATCAGCACCGAGAAAAACCCATTCTCTAATAGCAGCCTCTCGGATTGCTGCAGCCGCTTGAAACCTTGCAGTTGCCACCTGGGAATTTTCTGCACAGACAAAACCATTACAGTACTGTAGAAAACCTATAAGCTAAAAGAGAGAAAGAGAGAGAGAATTCATAAGAACATTGTTCATATTTCATATTCTAATCTCACAAGATATGAGATCAATTTATATTGTTATAGAAAATAGAACAAGATAAGCAACAAGATAGTCTAACTATATTGATGCAGCAAAAGCGAAACAACTTACAACGTATCAGCTAACTATAGTAACTAACCATGCTGATGTAGAAGAAGCCAAACAGCATTAACTAACCACTATGCTCATGTGAGCTACAAAGCAAAAGAGCAAAACTCTACTACTCCCCCACAAACTCGGGCCTGTGAACAACTCAAAACCCTGAGTTTGTCTATGAGAAAACTTTAGTAAGTCTTCACAAAACCTTGGTCAGGATATGAGCAACCTGAGCTTGGACCGGTACATTAGAGACAACAAGTGACTTGAGAACTCGATTGTGCTTAAGTTCAGTTCAATAGGCTTTGTTCTAGATTGCAGAACAGGAATGTGGCTCAAAACAATGTTGCTTTGATTGTCACAATAGATAACTAGAGTAGGAATCTTAACTTGAAGTTCATGGAGAAGATTTTGAGCCCCAAGAACTTTAGCAATGGACCTAGCAACATAAGTTTGCTTTTTGGACCATCAATGAGCATAATGCCACTCATCATCGTCCAACACCAGCCGCAATCATTTTTCTCATATGGCACCTTGCCTTGTTCATCTCATCAACAGAAAACCCACCACTTTCTTCCACAGTCAGCCACAATCATTTTCTTCAGCATGTACTGGATTTGGTGTGACTCAGCAAGGAAAGTCACACCTTCTCCACAGGTTTTACTGGCCACCCTTGTCACTGTTTCAACCTTCGATCATGGTTTCCGAACAGATTGAAGTGCAGCCCTTAAAACACATATCGGATCCTCTATTTTTTACCTTATCCCTTCTTTAAAATGTCTACAAGACCTACGACCTCTTCTACTCCCACAGTTACTTCAGTTTAATAGCATTACCTCTCTTGGCCTACATCTATTGACCTTTGATTCCTTGGCCAAGGATTTCATAATCACTTGGAAGAACATGGTAGTAAAATACCATCAAACAAAGTTGAACAATTGAAAAGGATGAATTTGTTAACTTTTTGCCTTGTAGTGGCAATCTGCGGGACCCAACATATTGGAAATTCTTAGAATATTCAAAATTTGTAACTCTTTGAAAGAAGGTTGAGAGTTATTTCGCAAACGATACACAATGTCTTTATGATTCTATAGATCACCACATGACTTCTTTCACTGTTGAAGACCAATCAAATGCTAAGGACTTGAATGTGTTTCCGAATTTGACTCACGGGAAGAGATTAAGAAGTTGGATAAGTTTTATGTAGTTACGATCCTCCATGCCATGAACATAGATTTTGATCATGTTCAAGATCAAATCCTAATCAATCAAGAAGTTTCATCAATGGTCTCGATAAGGAGAATTTAAAAATTGAATTATTATGTTCACTACAAAGGTGATGTCAGGACGAGTCACAATGAGCTAATTTAACGTACCAACTAATCTGTTGTATCTCCCACAATCATAATACAGTTTTCCTTGGTCAGGTACAAGTTTGAAACTTTGATCTATTAGTGTATCCTTAGGCTTAACATTTAACATTCATGTTTCTTTTTGAAAGTTCAAAGCATATATTCTTTAAGATAAGAACCAACCAATCTTGAACTATGCAACTTTTATAACAAGGAAATACCTCAAGTGTCCAAGATCTTTTGTCTAGATTTTTTTGAGCAAGATAGTGTTTTAGTTGCACAATACCCTACTTATTCCTATTTTTAATAACAACGTCATCCACATATACAATGAAATAGAACAGGAGAGTTACGATCAGACAGAGAATGATCACGTCAAGAGTGTATTTCTTCATGGTAATGTAGAGACGAGTTCTTCCTGCACCCTAATACGTTCTTCCTGCACCCTAATAAAAAAATTTAATACCACAATTGCCCTTATATGAGAACCGGATGGCACCCCCATCCGGTTGTCATTTGAAAAAAAAATAACAACCGGATGGGGTGTCATCCGGTTCTCATATAAGGGCAATTATGGTATTAAAACTTTTTATTAGGGTGCAGGAAGAACATATTAGGGTGCAGGAAGAACTCGTCTAATGTAGAGGACTAATTCTACATGAAGCAACGTCCTACGTTTGTTGCTCAAGGGAAATGTGGGTTAGTTGCCAATTCCTATATGGTCTGAAAAACAATCCTCACCTGCTTGGTTTGGAAAAAGCCACATTGCATAGATGTTTGCACTAAAACATAGTGAAGTAGATCATTCAATCTCTTTGTCATACCTCTCATGAGAAATGTGTATACTTAATTGTGTATGGAGACATAGTCATTACAAAGAATGTTGCCACTAAAATTTCTTAGTTAAAGAAGCATTTGTGCAATCACTTTTAGACCAAAGATCTCGAATGTCTTGAATACTTCCTCCTTAGTGAATTAAAGTAGCTCAATCAAAGGTAATGTAACTTCTCAAAGAAATTATGCCTTAGATATCCTACAAGAAACCAATATATTGTAGACTTATGGATAGTCCTACATATTCAAATTAGAAATTAATGGTAAAGCAAAGTGAACCTTTCTCAAACACAAAAATATATAAAGACTTACTACGAAACTTATTCATTTCACTATTATTAGGCTTGACTTTTCTTTCATAGTTGGAGTGTTCCTCATCTTGATCACTAGAATGTTGTCATTAGCATCCTCAAATACCTCAAAAAGGCTCAAAAACAAGGATTGATATACGAAGATAATGGTAATACACAGATATATGGTTATGGTGAATATAACGGTAATAGCGCAAGATCTCCTATAAACAAAGTGTTCCAGTACTAAAAGTGGTGTTTTCATTGAAGGAAATATTATTTATTGGAAAAGCAAGAAACAGGATGTGCTTTGGTCTAGTACTGAACTTCAGTATAGGGCAATGGTGTCACTTATGAACTTGTGTGGATAAAACAATTCCTCCAAGAACTAAAACTTTGTGAAATTCAACAAATGAGAACAAATTGTGATAATCATGCAGCTATTCACATTGCTTCTAATCCTATATTTCATGAGAGAACAAGACACATAGAAATTGATTGTCATTTATTCCAAGAAAAGTTGTTGTCCAAAGAAATTTGCAAGAGATTCGTTAGCTCCAATAATCAACTTGCAAATATTTTGACTAAATCCTTGAAAGGACCTTGAATTCAATTTGTATGTACAATCTATATTCATGGAGAGTGTTAGAATAGTTTAACTTGTTAGAATAGGTTAACATATCTTTTTGTTTATCTGTGGAAAGCTAAGAAGTTGCTTTTGTGATACCTATTTGTCACCAGCTTGTAGTCTTATCTTCTCTTGGTATCTTTGATGTAAGGACTCTTATATATAAATACATAAATCGGCTGATAGATGTATTAATCTCTTACACACTCTTTCTCATGTGTCCACTCTCAAGCATTTGAATGACCAATATCATTGGTATAATACAAAAGGCTTGTTTGTCATACGTGTAAACTCACCAAGAATGAATTGACAAGTCTTGTATGGCTGAGAAGACTGGCCTAATGACATAATAACTGCCTCAGAAGCTCCTGGATTGATATGCATCTGAAAATAAAAGCATAAGAAGTATAAGAACATGACTACATATGTATATGTATTTGCATGTCTGCGTGTTCATACTTCAAATAAAATGATTGCATAAACTTTATTCCTTCACCGCATCCACATGAATGAAGTGAGAGTGTTAAAGAAGTATCATTTTCATGAAACAGTAGTGGAACCAAGGCATTTTCAACTTCTTGTGAAATCATGTAATACATACATACATACATATATATATATATATATGTGTGTGTGTGTGTGTGTATTTAAGACTGAAGGGGAAAGGTTTTACAAACGAATAATGTATGGTAATTCACGAATGGTAATCCACAAGAACCAAAATGATTAGAACAGAGACCAGGAGTTAAAACAAAATTTTAATTCTGCAGTACAAAGTGTGGAAAATGCAGAAAATATGCTAGTGTGTGCTACACACTTATTGCTTGCCAAATATCTTCTACTAATAAATGAAGAAGATTCCAGAATTAGTAATACACTTGCAATGTTCATCAGTTTAACATCAACCTTTTTCCAAAAAAAAAAATGTTTAGAGAGAAATTTAAAAAAAAAATAAGGTAAATATACTGCCATATAAGTGTATATAACATAACCTTGGATTCTTCTTTTCTGCATGAATGTGATCATGCAATACCTTCTACTCTGAACAAAACAAATAAAACACACATCGGAATAATCACGACTAATGAAATTCCACTTCGCCGATCTTTCATTATATACCACAAGCATGGCAGGAATAACAAAAGACGTCAAAGTACATATCAGATACTCAAACTAATTTTATAATCAGAACCAAGGTGAACAACTAAACGTTAAACGAATATTTTCAGAATTTAGTATTCAGATTCTCAATCCAATTTCACAACTACGGAAAACGAGTTCCGTATTCTTAACTCTGCATTCTCTTCTCCACTTCAAGAAAAAAAAAATGAGCGGGGATTATAGCGGGCGAGAATGATTGGAACCTGGATGGAAGTGCAAGCCTGTTCGATGGCTCGCATGGTGGACTGAAGTTCCTTCAAATCTGTAGTTGGCGTAAACCCTTGCATCTTCGCGAGCGAACAAATCGAAGAAAAGGAATTGAAAATAGTTTATCAGGATTCAATTCGTTTCTCGGCTATATATCTTTACATGCATTAACGGAAAGATCACCGCCGAAACATGCCTCGTCTCGTCGCCGATGCTGACAAGAAGCTTGACAAGTGAATGAATCGGAAAATGAGAAGAGGAGGAGAGTGAGAGTGTGAGGTGGTTAGGGTAGTGAGATAAGAAAGAGGAATTTATTTGAAGCGCAGTGAGAGCAGAAGCAGAGGATCCATTGGACTGTGACGTGTCTGAGCGGCTGGGTTGGTGGGTTGAGTCCCTCCACTTCTACTGCACCCAACCCAGTCTCCTTCTGCCCAAGTTCTGAACTGTCAGCCTGAGAGTTTTTTTTTTTTTTTTCTTAACATTGCTTTACAAAACTAATTTCACAATAAATAAATGCTTTTAATATAGTTTAAGAAATGTAATCATTAATAAAAATTAAAATATGAATTTAATTTTAAATAATAAATAACAAATTAAAAAAGTTTAAAAAAAAAATTCTAGCCGCCTTAGTCCAGGAAAATATGCTACAAATATGAAAAATTGAAAAATATAGCATTCAACTCGGCTATTTCTACTTGTTCATATGAGAGTTTCTTTTTTTCAATTTTGTTTTGTTCTTTTGTTTATCACTTTTTGAATTCTAAAAATATTATTTATTCTTCATTGTATTATATTTTTCTATTCTAACTTTTCTTAGTCTTTCAATTTATTTTTATATTTAAATTTTTTATCTTTTAAATATTAAATAATCCTATTAAGACAAAAGTTTAATTTTAAATCTAACTTCTTCATCTTCACTGTTATCAATATTTTATAAATTAATATTTATATTTTAATAGATATCGAGTATAAGTATATCTTAAAATATTTGAGATGTTTGTTTTTAATATAAATAAGATGTTGAAAATATCACATCAAATATAATATTCATCTTAATTTTATTAAAAAAATAAATTAAATTAAATTATAATATATAAATAAGATGTAATCCTCACTTCTACTACTTATATTTTCATGAAATTAAGAGAGTTGTAGACTCATTTCTTAAGAAAATAATTATAAATTATTTTATAAAAAATATTTGTTTTTGTCTTCTTGTAACTTTTCATAAACAAAAATCTGAAATTATTACTTCTTCAAACCTTAATTTACTCCACTCTAACTTTTTTTCGTATACTGCACACATACATAGCAAACTCTTGCTACTGTCTTTCACCAAACCTTGTGCATCAACCTCACGTTTATAATAATCCGTATTTAAAAAAAAAGTTAATCATTATCGTAAAGCCGAAAAAATATAATAGTATAAAAGGTATAATGTGTGAATAGTAAAATTATTATAAAAGAGATATTTGTATAATATTAGGTATTCGAGTATGAGTTTAAGTTCAATGTTGAGTAAAAATGAGAAACGACGGTACAAGTGAGATAAGTGAGGGTCATTTGTGATTAAGTACTCGTGTTTGAAAATGCTTCCGCTTAAGGGGATTGTACCAGGAATTCTCACTTGAATGAGAGATTATTAGGTATCCAAGTGTGAATCTAAGTCTTAATTGAATAAAAATGAGAAAGTTGAACAATATATAAAAAATAAAACTAGGAAACCAATATATTAAGTTATTTATATGCTTTGTTTGTTGTGTTTTTTTATTAAGATGGAAAACTATTCTAAGTTATTTATATATATAGGGCAATATAAATAATTTTCATTTTAAATTTTATTTATTAAATAAATTTTTTTCTCTTATGTACTACTGAGTCGTAGACAAGTACAATTAAAAAAAATTATTAATTTTTCTTTTTTTCAAATATTTGATAAATAATAAAAATATAATTTTATAAATATTAAGAAATATTTGTATTTTTTCTCCATCAACATTAAATTAGTTATTATAAAAATAAATATTTAATGTATGCAACTGAATTTTTAAAATTAATCACATTAAATTATAAATATCTAACATTATTTTTATTATCGTTAAGAAAAATAAAAATATATTATATCTTTTAAAACATAGCATACATACTACAAAATGTTTATGTACTGAAAAGAAAAAAAAAATATTTAATATGTAAATTTTAAAATAAAAACATAAAAAGATATTATTAGCATATTGAGAGCAGGAAGCAAGTTGTAATTGAGAGCAAGAAGCAAGTTGTATCGTACATGAAACAACTTCCTACCTAAGTCCTAAAAAATGTAAAAGTTTATTTCAAATTCTTTGAGTAAATTTCAAAACACAGTGAAATCACGCTCCAGCAAAAGGAAAAAAAAAATTATAGTTTTGAATTTAATTTCATTGACTTTGACATTCCTCATTTTCAAAGTGAATTTTCATAGCAGTTTTAATGATTAAGCTCGTGTGATATGTCTATAAAATTATTATAATAACAACATTTATAGTGCAAAGTACTTAATTTATTTTTTGCGATCTCATTTATTCTACGTCGTTTTTAAAATTTTATATTTACTTCTTTTAATGTAACTATAATATGTTATTTCAATCTAAAAACATTTAATCCATTTTTTTATTTAATATATAAGATTTTTAATTTATTGTCATTTAAGTCCATTTATGGATTTTATAAGATTCATAAAAAGAATCCTAACAATCAAATTTTACATAATCTTATTATTGGTTCTTTTATAGATCAATAAATGTTTCTTTAAGAGATGAACTAAATCATGTTATTAGTCTCTAAGAGATTTTCCATTTCAAGAAAAATAAAATGCACATAAAAAAATTTATTTTTGTTACAACAATCTATATTTATTTTTCTTGTTCAAATGTTTATTATTTATCAAAATTGAATTAAGTAGGCTGAATTAACTGAAACCAGTTTTGTGTTCGAAAATTAAACTTTAGCTAAACTAAAAAAACGGATTTTAGTTCGAGAAAAATAAAAAATAAGTGGGTTAAAAAGTTTAATGAATTCACAAAAAAACACGTGTTTTATAATTTTTTTTTAAAGAAATTTGCACTTGTCAATCAATTTTATTTATTATTTATAAACTTAAATATAGTATATTATATTTGCTTGTTTTGATATATGACTTGTTTTTGTTGTATATTTCAACTTATGATATTTTAAAGTGAAATTTAAATTTAAAATTTATGTATATAATCTTATTTTTTATTAGTATTATTTCATATGTTGTATCAATGTATTGAAAAGATAAAAATGATATTATTTTATTGAAATGAATTTGAGAAATTTTTAAACCTTTTTGTTTATTTAACATGTAGTCTCATAATGATAACTTGAACTTCATGTTGTATTGCAAGTCTTTGATTATATTTTATATTATCTCATATTTTCTAAAATTCATCTGTGATTTTTTACTTTTACCTAATATATTTGTCATTTGTTTGAAGAGACTTACTTTAATAGTTAGAATTACACTTTAATAAAATAGATAGACAAATGACATTCTTTACATTTATAAATGTAAAATTTGTTATGTATAAAAATATTAAATTTAATTATGAGTTTTTGAAAGATGTTATTATTAAAAAATAAAAATATGGAGAGCTTTGTTAGTTGACAAGAGATCTTGTATGAAAAATTCTTAATGGTTATTTATACAAATATTTTATTTGTTGTGTGATTAAAAGTTGTTGGTTGTGCTAATGTTTTTGACTAAGTAAACATAATGTTTGTTAGGTAAATTGTAATATGCATTTAATTCATTAGGTGAGTGAGGGGTTGGTGGTTGGACCAGAGAGTCATAACATATACAATGCTCCACTTTGGTTGTATTAAATTTATCTTGATGATTTTTGCACATGGTGACATGTCAATACACAAATTAAACTTATTTTGATATCATGATTATTGGATTCCCTTGTAAATTCAAGTATTGGATTAAATGTTACTATTTGGTAGAACATACTTAATATTGGTCTTTCCAAAAGACATTATTTGATATTCCACTTGTTGAATATCCTAAATTGTATACATTCATGTGTGATATATATTGCTGTTGAACATTGATATTTGAAAGAGATTGAATTATTTTAATCTGTTGATTAAAATGTCTTTGTTTATATACTTTTATTTTGTTAATAATGTATTTTAATAGTTTACCTTACAAGTCTTGTTTGTATTGTAAATTGTGATGACTATACTATATATACAAATATATATATATATATATATATATATATATATATATATATATATATATATATATATATATATATATATATAGGTGCAAAACCAACATACATATGGAGAAGAATATTTTTTTGACCTTATTTTGTAAATATTTATATTTATATATATATATTGTTTAGGTTTAAGTTTAAATTTTTTAATTTTTTAATTACTATAAACTTGTGCATCCTGAAGTTGGAGGTGCAAAACAGAAGCCAAAAATGTCTATGGCAATGGAGAAGCTTGGATTTTAGGATTGTTTCACTCAAGTTTAAAGGAATGGCTCTTGAATAAATTATTGGATGTTTTTTTTTAAAAGATTTTTGGGTGAAAATCAACTTCAAAGTTTGTGAAAAGTCGAAAATAAAAACAAATAAAGAAAATGCAAGAAACAAAGATGATTGTAGGAATTATAACTACACATTACACTACCAAAATTCATGAGATGAGCAAAATGGTATTTGTCACTTGTGACCTTACCCACAATATAAGAATCGGTGTTAAGAATTAGGAAAAACCTTACGCCACGAGATAAACAAGATGGTGAATCGTCATTTGTGACCTAGTTCACAAGATAAAAAACCTCATGAGAGAAACTTTTCACTTCCCTTTGATGAACCTCTGCACCACTGAGAGATAAGTTATAAAGTGTCACTCTAGGATAAGTAAGCAAAGGAGAAACACTGCTCGAGATATGACACAACCCGATATATGACACAACTGAAGATTTTTATAAAAAAAATTATTCATCATTCTAAATCTACCAAAATGAGTACAACAAGTGTTATAGAATTTATGATGGAAGAGGAATAGACAAACTCGTTTCTTTCCTGTTTTGACGTCCAAATTAAACATAAAAAGATAAAAGGATTTTTATTTTTTAGATCACATCATTCTCCCTTTCTTCAAGAAAATTCATTACAAATTTTAGTTAAGTTAATCTAAAAAAATTCAAGTTGTCCTCTATGTGTTTGATAAAATGCCTAATCTGCTCCCTGAATAACATCCAAAAGCTTTGAGTGTACCAAAACTCTGATACGACTTGATATGGAATCTCCAAGTCGGAAGTACAAAATGGAAGTCGGAAAAGTCTATGGTAATGGAGAATGACTTGGGTTTTAGGATAATTTCACTCAAGCTTCAAGGAATGATTATTTGATGAATTATTGAATGGTTTCTTAAAGGATTATTGGATGAAAGTGAACGTCAAAGTTTGCAAAAAAACTCGAAAATGAAAACAAAATAAAGAAAATGCAAGAAACAAAAACAATGTTAGAAATTAGAACAACACCTTACGCCACACCCACATTTATAAGGTAAACAAAATAACAATTCGTTACTTGTGACCTAACCCAAAAAAAAAAATAATGTATGAATTAGGAAGTATCTCACGTAAAGGAATTTGTTTTGAAAAAAAATTAAAAAAAAATGTTCTTACTATTGCACACGTAAAGGAATTTGTTTTGAAATTTTTAATACTACAAGATTATGTTTAGATCTTTTATATGTAAGCGTACTCCATATCATACCAAATTTGTAACAATTATAATTTATAATCAATAAAAATAAGCAGTCTCGCTGTTGAAAGGTGATTAATACTTTTATAAGTGATTTTACATTTTGCTACAAATATTCAATCAACTATAACTGAATTCAGTAAAGAAATTGCTCTTAACTTTATCTACATCAATGAATGATCACTAAAATTGTTTTTATTTTTCTCTTGTATTATACAAGATCTTATGTTATATAAGATCTTTACATATGATTGATTAAAAAATATTATGACATGGTAAAAGAAAAGCAAGTAAATATACACTAACTAATCAACTTAACATCATCAAACCTATCCTAACTATACAATATAACACTTTAAACTCACGGTGGATTTGATAATTTCAAATATCCCGATGCGTGACATGATATTCTATCACCACATTACAGCCTAGCTTGTTTTGAAAAACACCATTCATCATTGGTGCAAGAAATGATGATATTGTATGACATAAATATGATGCATCAAAGAGAAAATAAAAGGTAAATTGACAGAGAGAGAGAAAAGGTATTTCGAAAAAACTCATAAATTTCCAATGTATATTTACTTTTTCCTTCCACCACATAAATAATCACATTTCTTATCCATACATATATATATATATATATATATATATATATATTATTTAATTTAATTTATAAATTTTTATGGTACAAATAGCATCTTTCATTATTTAATATACTACTCAATAGCAATAATGGAAGCATGGATACGTAGAATTAAATAAAGCACTTCTAGGGTCGTACCCCCATAAAATAATGGCACCGTGGATGGGAACTTGGAAGTGGTGTTGACTGTAGACGTAGGATCATCCACCATGTGAAGACTGATTATTGTACTAAAAAAACCGTATTTTCCGTAAGCACACCACGTGTCAACCTGCCAAATTTTCTTTTTCTGCTCTTTCTCTTCATTTCCAAAGAAATTAAATATATAAAATAAAAAAATACAAAAACAACACGCCTCTCTTCATTTTTTTTCCCAGTATCTGCACACACATTTGTTCTCTCTCCCTCCAAATTCGCGTGGATCTCTACAGAAATTCACATCCAATTTCATTTCCCTCGCGCATTCTTTCTCCCTCGAAACCTCTCACCAGATCGCCTCACCGTTCCGTCTCCTCAATCGACATCGGCAACCGATCGGAATTCCTAAGAGTACAAAGATCTAGGGTTCCTGCTGAATCCGCAGCTGGCTCCAGCACATTTCTTCCATTCCGATTCAAAGGCATTGAAATTCAGCTCGCTCAAGCAGGTTTCGCTTTGCTCTTTGCGCGGTTCGGTTCGTGAATGAGAGATACGGTCACGGTTTCAATTAGATGAGCATGGAGGTCGTTAGCGATACGGCGGCGTTGGATGTCGAGCTCTTGCAACTCCCTGAGGTGTCCGCTTTGGCACTCAAATCTAACCTAACTTTCGTTGAGACGCTCTTCGACCAGTGGCTGTCTCTTCCTGAGAGTAATCGATTGGTACGCTTCGTAACGTGTTCCTCGATTAGGAAATCAACATATTGCAACATTGTTCGTTTTACGATTCTTGTTATATATCCATTGGTAGAACTTTCGCTGTCAGATAATAAATTAATAATTATTCTAATAGTACTCAAATCCTCAATGTTTTTGTTAGAATGATGGATAGTTAATTATTAGTTATTATTTATGTTAATAAAAGATAGTCGTTGGTGTGGGATTCCACACACCTACTTCATGAGCATTATTATGAATTTTTCCTAGATATACTTAACATATTTTTTATGTTAATAAGTGATTAATGTCTACTGTTATGTCTCAATCTCTCTCCTTAAGAGGAATCACCACAGCTTATTATAAGAAGGACTATTGCCTACTGTCAGAAGCTATACAAACAAGTCTTGATGATACTCATGAATGAAATACTGATTATTAACCTTTTCTTTTTAATTGTTGAATTTCCTTATTGGTCAAGTTTTTTCCCCTTTAAACAGTCTTTAGAGGATAAATTCGTGCATTTGTGATTTTATTCGTAATCTTATCTTATGTCTCACTTGTTAATGTGTGTAGGTAACATCGTTGTTAAATGAAGCAAAGTCAGGTGCCCCCTTGAATGTCCCTGGGAATTGCTCTAGTCCAAATGCTTCAAGCAATTCTTTGCCTTCCATGTTTCCTGCTGGCACTGCACCGCCTCTTTCACCAAGGAGTTCATCTGGTTCCCCTCGCATAGTGAAACATAGAGTTGGCCCTTCTAACTTGGGTTCTCCTTTGAAGGTTGTCAGTGAGCCAGTTAAAGAATTGATACCTCAGGTTAGGCCCATCTGGTATCTGTTTCCGAGTATGTTCTTTGTTTATTTGTGATGCTTTCTTTAATATTTTTATTTGTCATGCTTTTCTTTTTTTCCTGGTCTGCTGACTGTTTGTTAGTATGTTGTGTTACTTTTTTGTTTCTCACCCTCTTCCTTCCCCTTTTCATGCTATGTTTTGGCTCATAACGTAGATACTTGTGTGCTTGCAGTTCTACTTTCAATTTGGGCGTCCCGCTCCAAATGAACTAAAAGAACAATGCCTTATTAGAGTTGACCATTTATTTCATGATCACATGGATGGGCTGCAGATACACGGTGAGATATTGGGAATATAGAGCTGTTAAGTTGGAAGGGGCAATTGGCAATTGGGGAAACTGCTGTTTCCAATAGCGAGCACATCCTAGCTTTATAAGCAATCACAACCCCTTCTCATTTTAAATACAGAAAATAGTTTAATGCTTTCATAAGTCAATAAGTGACTATGGATCTGAAAACTACTCTGTAATAAAATGAATAGTTGTAATACTGGCTTAATTCTGTTCTAATTGTTTCTTTGGTTGGCAGAATTCAAGGCAGTTACTAAGGAAGTATGCAAGCTGCCATCTTTTTTTTCCACATCTCTTTTCAGAAAGATTGACAATGGAACTGGAGTTGTGACAAGGTGTGTACTTTATTATTATCATTATTATTTTAAAAAACTATGCATTTGTGCTGTGGATAGTGGTTCTTGGATTTAGCTGTTTGGATATCTAAAGTTTTTATTATGTCATGACATTGAATAGAGCTGGAACCTGATAAATACTATGTAATTATTCAGAAAAAGGAAAGAGCTTGGAACCCAAAACACCTGTATTCCTGACTATCCCATTATTTATTTTTGATAATTAATTTCTTTATTCCACTGGCTAATCAAACTAGGGGCAACTTAAACTGTCCACTCCCTCCCTGTGTGTTCGTTTTTCCCTCCCAATATTTTTTGTATGATTAGATTTTTATTTTAAGGATTTAGCCAGTATATTGTTTGTTATGTTAGGTTACAAATTGAATTCTTCATTATACAAAGCCTTAAGCTTACAAGATTCTCAAGTTATACCTTATTCACAGATTAACCTACTGCTTTAATGTATCAATGTTTAAATCCCTTTCCCAAATAATCCGTCTCTTAAAAGATAGAAACATTCTATAGTTCCCGTTAGATTGAATGATTCTTTGACATATTGGAGTCATCTTCAGTGAGTTGTTCTGAGTTTTACATGTTTATAATGAAAGTATAAATGGATATGGTACTGGTAGTGGTGGATCTATCCTGGATTCATATATCAAGCTCAAGGGAGGTGGGTTGCATTTGTTTACATGCTACTATATCAATGGCCTCACTTGATTTGTTTGATTCTATTTATCTATATTCCACAAATGCCATAAACAATTTATCTATGCCCTGTCCCCTATCCATAATTTAGTTGCGGTTTCAAATATCTCTTCCCACTACTTTCTAGGATTTGAAATTTAAATTAGTTGCATTATATCATTGCGAAGTCAACAGTGGTGATGATAGTAACTAATCTGAGGAATGATTGGTAAAGTTGTTAGAAATCAACCTTAAACAAACAAATGAGTTTTCTTGGTCAAATTATGAGTCATCTTATAAATATACAGACTTCAAAAGTGATAGAAATCACTTGAGATAGTGTGTTTATATTATATTTTCTAGGGAAAGTTTTCTTTTCTAGGGAATTTCCTTTGAGAGCTGTTGAAAAAGAGGTGATTAATTCCCCACCCTTCCCCTGACAAAAAAAAAATAAAAATGTAACAGACATTTTGAAATATAATACTGACTTTATCTGTTGTAAAATTTAAGAACCGAATTTGTAGTAAGTATTGAATTTGGACCTTTAGAAATGTACCTCGTTTGACATGTCAAAAGTGTATGAAAGGAAACCAGGAAAGTACTGTCATTTGAAAGATAAATGATGGCTTGTTGAAGAGGCTGTAAAAGTTATGATTTATTCCACGAATTAAATGTTTATATCTTTTTCCCTCTCGAGTGCTTTCTCCTTTGCTATCAACACACATGATCTTAACTGAAAAGTATGTCAGAATAGTTTTGACTAGAAAGGAAAGAACATTAAGTTTCTTCTCTAGATCATCTATTGAATAATGAAGGTTTTTGGTTCTGCCTACCATGAGATGTAAAACAGTATTTGATGCTGTACTGTTCAAGTGAAAATTGAAGTAATCTAACACTAATAGGAAGAGGCAAGTCGGCAGAAATAAGCATATGCCCACAACATGGTTGTACACATTGCTTGGCCAAGAATTCTCTATGGTTCTCTCGTGTTTAGTGTTAAACCAGAAGCTACTCTTGCTTCTTGCTATTTAAGTTCATTTTTTCAGTATGGTGATTGATTTCCTGCTTGAACGACCTTATGTTTATTTATAAAATGAGCATATTTTTATTTAAGTCCTTCCATGACTGAGGAACTATACTTGAATGGTTCTGTTCTCTGTAATTAGTAATTCCTAATTCTTATGTTTAATTCCTTGATTTAATATTCCTATAGGAAAGCATTTATTGATTATTGGATCAATGGAAACATGTTGACAAAAGATATAGCAACCCAAATATACACAATTTTAAAGCAACCACAGCTCAAGTACCTTACTCAGGTATTTTGCTTCTATTGCTTTTATATTTCCCGCTTTTCATTTCATTTAGTTTTCTCCTCCTCTATGTGTTACACATATCAAAATATGTCATTTCTTTGATTCCCATCTGATTCTAGTGTCATTTATTATTTTATTGGCACTTTTTGTTGGTTTTCCTGTCTTTGGTATTATATTCTTGTCTATCTTGTTTCTAACTATGTTATACTTCATGCCAGGATGATTTCAAACCCGTGCTACGTGAACTTTTGGCAACTCATCCAGGATTGGAGTTTCTGCAGAGCACACCTGAGTTTCAAGAAAGATATGGTTTGTCTTCCATCTTGGTTATGACCTTGTATTTAGGGGTTCATGTAAGTTTAAATGTAGACATCGGTTCATAAATTTGAAATTCTTGCCATGCTTCATTTCTAAACAAAACCATTGTAGGGGTCATTGGAAGGCGTGACTGTCTTCTACCCTGGAGCTTTTTGTGTTAATGCTACATTATAAATGATTAATATGAACTGCAGTAAAGTTTATGGCAGTGTATTTCTACCTGACTTCTTGACTGGAGTCACTATTTCGGATATTCAGAGAGATTGGGCAGCTTTGCTGCATTGTTCTCACACTTCCCACATTAGCCTTTTGTAGACCTTTTCTGCCAAATTTCTGACACTCCCCCTAGTTGAAATTCCCGTCTCTGTTGAAAATTTTTTCGTAAAGAAAGCTGTAGTGTTCTGCCGTCACCCATGTTGGCTAAATCAAGTTGTACATACTGGGTATGTCCGAAAACTTGTTTTCTGATATTTTACTGGAAAATATGTGAAGAGACATTACGCTTGAGATTCTAATTATCAAATTACACACTCCATGCCCCAGAGAATGCTTTATTGTTTGTGCTAGGTCTTATGACATATCCTTTGTCTATATCTGACCACTTTATTGGATTTATTGAAATGAATTGGGAGCAACTTTTTATGGTCTGGTTTGTTATACTATCCCATAATATCAGTATCATGTAATATTTTAGTATCTTAGAAGGATGTGATTGCTTATCTTAGTTTGCATGCTTTCTAATTCATGTGATTTGTTAGCCTATTTAGTTAGGGTTATTAGTACAAAAATAAGGATTAGTGATTTAGGTTTTACCATCAAATTGTAATGCATCATATAATATGAAGTCAATATGAATTCTATTGTATTTATTCTTTCTCCATTTTATTCTTTAAATTAATTCTAACATTATACTAGAGCCACAACATCCACTCTGATGGGCATTTCTCTTTTTTGCTATGTAGAATTAGGGGAACTACTACATAGAATAGTTATTGACCATCTTCAACCCTCAGCTTTATTTTTTGCTCATCTCTTTTGGGTTTTGCCTTTGACATACATCTCTATTTGATACCATCCAAACACTTTTGGCTTCAATAAGTTCATTCATGACCTATCATATAACTATTTCGTTGCTGAGTGCCCTAAAATGCAAATCTTCTCTAGTTTGGCCTTTATTTTTCTGTTTTTAATACCATGGTTGAGGCTGATTAACCGTGTTTAATCTTTGGTTGTTCAATCAGACACCTTTGTCTTGTTCAGAAGTCACCAATTGACCATCCCTCAGGGTGCCATTATCGGAGAACCTCTTATGTGCCTTTGTGAGCGTTTTTTCACCTGATGTTCTTAATGGCACATGGGCTCCACATGTGTTGTCTAGTTTAAACTATCCCTAGCCTCTTTTTTTGGGGCGTAGTTCTCTGCTCCTACTTATACAGCTTTAGCATGAGGGGGAGTTTTAGAATTTTCCAGTCATGGTTACTGAATCCCAGCAGCTAGTTTACAAATCGTAATTGGACGAGCTATTTTACGAATTGTGAATCAGTAAATCTGCTTTATGACTATCATATATTGTGATTTGGAAGAGATATTTTACGAATTGTGAATCGTATCGAATTGACATATTAATCATACAATAGATGAACAGTAAAAAATTATAACATTTTAAGTAAGGAGACGTGAGCAAAACTAGGCTGCATGTTTCTGACACAGTGCATGTCTTTTTTTTCAATTCTACATGTAGGGTGCTTTCGTGAAATTTGATTCAATCTTTACCTTAAAAATGTTACTAGCTATGTGTTCCTTTGAAAATCGTTGGGTATTGGCTGCAGCTGCTGTTTGTAAGCAATTGTTTTGGACAAATAGTTTTTTTTTTTTTTTCTTTACTCAAGCCAAACGGTGTCCTGTCAAGAATCTCACTTAATCAATCCAAATGTATTGGATACTCTTTAAACATTTACTTTTCTCCCGCTTAAGCAACCCACTTACTTGCCAGCTCTGTTGTTGATCATCTTTACCCTTACTGAAATAATTCCAGCTGGCATTTTCCCATCTAACCAGTTTTTCAACTTTGTTGACATAATCATCTATCAGGCTGATGTCTGACATAGTGTTCTTTTTTTGTCTTTTTTGTGTTGCAATGTTCGTAACTACTTGTTTTTCTGATGGTCCAGCTGAAACTGTCATATACAGAATATATTACTACATTAATAGATCAGGAAACGGTCGTCTCACCCTGAGGGAGCTGAAGCGTGGAAACATAATTGATGCAATGCAGCATGCTGATGAAGAAGAGGACATAAACAAGGTTTTGAGGTACTTTTTGAAGATGTCATTTCCATTTACTACGTAAAATGACTATGGTTTCTTTGTTCAAATGATGAACTAAATATATGTATATTAAGACGCCTTACTGTTTTTTTACCTCAATATTGTGTACAGGTACTTTTCTTACGAACATTTTTATGTTATATACTGCAAGTTTTGGGAGCTGGATACAGATCATGATTTCCTGATAGACAAAGAGAATCTTATCAGATATGGTAACCACGCGCTTACCTATCGAATTGTTGATAGAATATTTTCCCAGGTTGGTGTGGATTACTATATCATGTGTTGCTTCTGTCGTGTAATTTAACTATTGTTGTCCAGGGCCACAGACAACCCAAAGACCTACCGTTCTCTCGTAATACACATGCATTATCCTTTCACATCTGTTTATATGAATTATCAGATAATTTGTTGAAGATGCAAATTTTGATTCACTTTAATATTATCTCAGGTTCCTAGAAGGTTTACCAGTAAGGTTGAGGGAAAGATGGGTTATGAAGATTTTGTTTACTTCATACTGTCAGAAGAGGATAAATCATCTGAACCGAGTCTTGAGTATTGGTATTTTGTTTCCCATCCTTTAACCACTATATTTGCTTAACACTGCCCGCACCCCTTCCCCCAAACGACTTTCACCAGGTGTTTCCTTTATTTTGAATGATTTCAAGTTACAAACTCTAGAAGGCATAAGCAATCTAAAACTGTTTTAAATATTTGCACGGTGAAAACAATCTCTCAAACAGGTTTTATTCATTTAATTTTTTAAACCGTTTGGGAAACAGTTTCAAACATATCCAAACACCTGCCTTGGGAAAAGAAAGTCCTTCAGGTCATATGATATTGTAAACTTTGTGTACTAGGGTAGTATGCTTAAGTTTAGCCTCAACAAAAGGTGAGGCTGAAAACAGGACAGGGGAAATGGATTGATGGACATTTGGGCTGCTTGATATATGGAAAAAATGGGAGAACTTTGGATGTTTGATTATTTTTTTCTTCCGTTTTTCTTTTTCTTGAAGATTTTCACTTTTTGGCCTTTTCACTTCCCTCTATTTTGTTTTTCATTTCCTACCGAGTGCACTCTTAAGTGAACATTAGATGTTTGACCTTTGTGGTTGACTTTAATTAGTTATTATTTGTGATTTGATTTGTCATGATTAGGTTTAAGTGCATTGATTTGGATGGAAATGGAGTTCTGACGCGGAATGAACTGCAATTTTTTTATGAGGAGCAATTGCATCGAATGGAGTGCATGGCCCAAGAACCTGTGCTATTTGAGGATATACTGTGCCAGATTATTGACATGGTTGGACCTGAGGTTTGTCTTTCAATCTTTCGTCAATTGATTCTTCATTATGTTCTTGGGAAGTCATTTTAGATGGAATATGATATGTTAATGTAGTTTGTAGTTTAAACTCTGTTGTCTTGGACAAACGACATACCCAATTTCAATTTTTTGGTTGCTCGTTTTATTTTCTGTTCTCCATCTTTTGGTTGATTTTATGTTTTATTTGAGATATTTTTTTTCCTTAATTTTAAGTTCAAATGCTTGATTCTGTAGGATGAGACCTATATAACTCTGCGAGACCTGAAAGGCGGTAAACTCTCAGGAAGTGTTTTCAATATCCTGTTCAATCTGAATAAGTTCATGGCCTTTGAAACGCGTGACCCATTTTTGATTCGTCAGGTGAATGAATATTTGATATAAGTTATTTCACTGTTGAGTGAGTATGGTTGACTATATTTTGTGAGTTTTGATTGTATTGGTCTGTGTCCTTGTGTGAACAGGAACGTGAGAATCCCACATTGACAGAGTGGGATCGCTTTGCTCACAGAGAATATATTAGGCTTTCAATGGAAGAAGACGTAGAGGATGCATCCAATGGAAGTGCAGAAGTTTGGGATGAATCACTAGAGGCTCCTTTCTGACATCAATTAATGTAAGTTGAATATGGTAATATTTACCCAATTTACTTTGCATTTATAATATAATACGGAAAAAGAGGCCTATTCAAATCAGATTGGGCCAATTACGGATCAGGGCAGCACAAAGCTGGACTGGCCTTGGGCAGGTTGCAGGCATTCCAGGCCAGCAAATCAAAATTATCGTTCTCTTTTACTTTAATCACTTTTGCACATGCAGAGCATGTTCAATGGCATTCTCGCAGTAGTGATTTAGAAATTTCAATCCCGGAGGCATAATTGTTTTACAATGCTCTGTATTAGGATTTGGGCATGGAAGCTTGCATTCGCTGTGCAGCTTGCCTCGTAATCAATCGATTGCGTTATTAACAATTGGGATCTTACCGCATTGACTAGTGAGAAAGATGTTTTATTGTGAGAATAAGAGGACTCAATAATAACCGTCGGATCAAAATAAACGGTCAACTTAAGATCTCACATGACTATGTATCCAACTCTTCCGCGCACACTTTCTCGTGTATCACTTCCTCTCCTATTTTTTTATTTTTTTTCTTTCCAAAATCGTCATTTTCTCTATCCATTTCTAAGTCCAACTGGCTTCATCAATCACTCTCGTCTCCAATGTTTAATGAATTGAAACATGAATATCACGTGAAATAAAAACGAGATGAAGGAACGGAAATTCATCTTTGTGTCCAATACTAGTGACGTGCTGTATGGCTTCAACTGTAATGGAATGTCGGGCTCCACCATGGATTCATGTAGGTGGGAGTGTCTGGCAATAGAAAAATTATGAATAAATAAATGTGGCCTTCGTAATTCCTTTATGAGGTTCTGCAGTTGGGCTTGTCACCAGGTCGCCCTTTTCTTTTTTAAATAAAAAGGCATTTCATTAAAAATTAAGAGTTTGATGGAAGTCAGGGGGCAGAGGAAATGTTGGTTTTGTAAAGAGAGTCACGGGATACACGAGCAAGAGTTCATGGGAGAATAGAATAAACAATCATGTGAGATTTTAAATTATATAGTTATATTGACCATTTTTATGTCTGATGGGTATTATTGAACCCTCTCATTAGCAAAATAAAACATATTTTCTTACAACTTAATAGTGCTTATAATAAATAAAGACAAACAAATATATTGTGCAGAATACATCTCAAGTCATCTCTGTTATTATCTCCTGTTGCCTAGAACCCGTGCTTTCATCTATATTGATCTAAACAAGCTGGTGGCCTAGCCCAAATTGAGCCATTATGATTTTGTGCTGGAAAATTTTGCTTCTCCAGCCAATCAAATCTAGGGAGATTTTACTGGCACCCACCTTTCTATTCTCTTCATGCTTCCCTAACTCTGTAAACGTACATTAGGGATGGGGGGAAGAGAAAAGAGAGAGGTGCCAATAAGCCCTGCTCCATTTTATCGTGCTATTTGGTCTTATTTTTTGCTGCCCTTTTGGTCAACTGACTACTATGCAGTGTGTATAATTTTCTGTATCCTCTTAATTATGAAATCATTTTTAACTTTTAAGTTCATCTCGTTTTCAACATTATACACTTGTATGAAAACTATTAACCCCGCATATTGGATTGACTGGCCATTGTTCAGAGACACATGACTCAAGTTCAGCTTTGAACGCCAACGTTGCCCCCGAAGGGGAGGAATTCCAAGCTTCGCTATGGAATATGTTTCGGATGGGGGCCAAGCAGCAACAACGATATTCAGAATCGCATCTGATAAATATTGGGACCGTTATCTTGGAAGTTTTGTCGCTGGACCAAAGTCCATGTAAAGTTAGGGCCTTTGCTGAGAGGTGATTAGCCAAGTTGAATTAAATTGACATCACTTTGAGACGCTTACCATAAGTAGCGAGATTTCTGATGGATTTTTAGTAATTTGATTTGATCGAGTCACTTTTGCCTCGGATCTGTACAAGAGTACATTCCTGATTTGTTTCGTCAATTATGGCTCAGGCTGTTATTTGTTTTACCGAATTTCTTTTTCTTTTTAGGCTACTGAAGAGTTTAAAGAAAGTGTAGTAGTGCTACACATAAAAGGCCATGTCTTTTCTGCGTTATTCGATTTGTCTGATGCATGCACAGAGGCTGTACATTGAATTTGCTCTATCTACCTTCTCCAGGAAACTTTAGTTCACTTCTGTCCAATTTACACTGATATTACATTTATGTGGGCTTATAAAAATGCTACTAAAAGGTCGTTTAAGTTATGCAATATTATTTTTGTATTTAATGAAATATTTAAACTTAGCACTTATTTTCAGATGAGTAAGGAAATGAGAATACCAATGTTTAACGTTTCTGAACATTGGAATACATGATTTAGTTGTTACATTTTATAGTAAATTGATAAATAATGATTGTAACTGTGCTGCAATTTTATTTTGATACACAGCGTCATTGTATTTCAGTTTTTTGTCCACTTCATTCCATTCTATAACATTTTTTAACTGTATCATTTTATGGTTTTGTAGTTTATCTGTGGTCAAGTTAATTTATTTTAAGATTAAATATGTATTAATATTTATAAAGATTTAAATGTTTTGGTTTAAGTTTTTCAAAGAAAATCTTTTGGTTACTCATAAATTATATGAAGTGCATGGAAGTAGTTTTTGCTTAATCTCATTTGTGGGAGTAAGGAATATAAATGACATTTCTATGAGAAAACAAACAGGGAGATGGTTTTTTTTCCTCAGTGGGTAAAAGTTAACACTTTCATTGGTTAGGGTTAAAACTATTTTACGTTTTGTTTATATTTTTAAAATACTACTTAAATTTTTTTAGAAAACAGATTTTAACTAAAACGAGTTAGTAATATAAATGCATTTTTTTTATATAGATTGCAAATGTTTTAAGAATAATCTTGTTCAGTTTGAGTAGATAATAGTACACGAAACATTTAGGGGTTAAATGATCTGTATATATACAATTTAATTCAATTTATCGTTAAATGATAGTATAACAAGATAGGGTTTATTTTTTTACTAAAGCATATAATCTGTAATGATATGATATTTTAAAATTTATTTAATTATATAAAAATGATTTCATTTAATTACATATTTTATATTGAAATTTGAAAGTCACTAAAATTTTAAACATGAAATTTAAATTGCTTTCTAATCAGCTAATGATGTAAAAAAGATCATACTAAGTGTATTATAGTTAAATTCTAAATATAAATATTACACGTTACTGATACCTACTATTTTTCGTTCAAGGAAATACTTTCACTATATTGTCAGTCAGTATGAAACTAAATATTTTTTGGTAGGAAGTATGAAACTAATCTGAATACACAATATTCTTTTTAAGACAAGATACACAATAAATTTTGAAAGTATGCTGAATATGATAAAACAGAAATAAACTATCAACAAGAATAAAATATACTCGAACTGATACAAATTTGTTTTACCCGTTAAAAAAGGTAACCCATTAAACTTGTTTTTATAGTTTATAAAAAAAAATTATAGTATCATGTCATTATCTAATAATAGTTGTTACACCAAATAAGATTACTAATTTAAGTATTAGTTATTTAAATTGTTTCAAACTCATATCTAAAATATATTGCTATTATATGCAGTTAGAATATTGAAATATTTTTTAAGATAAACTTTTTACCTTGTATCCCAGAAGGGAATATTTTGTTAAATATTTTTTAAGCAAAATTATCTCTACATTTACAAAATTTGATTATATTATCTTTTTTACTTATAAATATTGTGATCAAATTATGGTGAGTTAAATTTAAATGATAAAAGTTGCATCAAAGGTGGGTGAATATTGAATGAGAGGTGGTTCCACAATATAATGAACTGAATAACAGTACCAGTGAGCAATACACCGAATATCCCCTCGTATATTCTTCTCCAACACAACCCATTCTATATATACCCATTCACACAGCCCTTTCATTCCACATTAAGAATTTCCACAGACCAGAAAATGCACCAAGAAGAAGCAAACCTCAAGAAACAACAATACCAACCATTGGAAGAAATCGGTCGAGGCAAATTCGCCACCGTCTTCCGCTGCTTCCACCCCTCATCCAACCAATTCTACGCTCTCAAACTCATCAACAAACGCCTCCTCGCCGACGTCACCGACCGCCACTGCCTCGAAGTGGAGGCCAAAGCGATGACCTTCCTCGCTCCCCACCCCAACATTCTCAAAATCATCGACGCCTTCCAAGACGCCCAAACCTCCACCATCGTTCTCCAGCTCTGCCAGCCCCGCACCCTCTTCGACCGCATCGCCGACGGCCCCCTGCCGGAGCCCCGCGCCGCCTCCCTCACCAGGCACCTTCTCGAAGCCCTCACGCACTGCCACGCGCTCGGCCTCGCCCACCGAGACATCAAACCCGAAAACCTATTATTCGACGAAGCCAACAACCTTAAAGTCTCCGACTTCGGCTCCGCAGAGTGGTTCGGTGAGGGCAGGACCATGAGCGGCGTGGTGGGCACCCCTTATTACGTTGCGCCTGAAGTTATCATGGGGAGGGACTACGACGAAAAAGTTGATGTTTGGAGCAGTGGGGTCATTCTCTACGCCATGTTGAGTGGTTTTCCACCCTTCTATGGAGATTCTGCTGCACAAATTTTCGAAGCTGTTTTAAGAGCTAATCTTAGGTTTCCTACCTCAGCTTTTAGGTGTGTGTCTGCTCCCGCTAAGGATCTTCTTAGGAAGATGATTTGTAGAGATCCTTCTAAACGTATATCTGCACACCAAGCATTGAGTAAGTTTATGAAGTTATCATTTTCTTAATTTTTGATAGTTTTTTTGTGTTGTCTTATTAATTAACGTGTTGTTGCAGGACATTCTTGGATTTTGAGTGGTGGTGTGTGAAGAATGGTGATCTTTCTTGAAGAGTGCCATTTCCCACTGTTTCATTCAATTTTGTAGGAATTATAGAGAAAAGATCACTTAGGTGGCTCTGTAAAACCAAAAACAAAAACAAAAACAGAAACTTCTTGTGATGTAGTTAAGGAGTGTTTGTTTTGTGTTTTTTGGATGGAGCCCTTTTACTATCTGATGTATAGCTTTAAAGAGTTTCACAAAGTGTATATGGTTTATTTCTTTTCCCTTCCCAGTTCAAGGAAAACTTCTAAATATTTATTGAAAAAATTACTAGTTCTATTGAAAATTTCCAACTTTGGAGAGAATAAAACTTAAGAATCTTTCTCATTTATGTATTGTTTAATTTATCTATTTATTATGATGTAAAATTTCACATTTACAATTCTGACTAAATTGATTTAGTGGGTTGACTTAATGGCTAAATATTCTGTGTACAATGATTAAATACATTGCAATTAGATACATTACGAGGAATATATAGTAGATTCTAACTAGTGGATTTAGGACAATCCGTGACAAAGAATCTAAATATATGTTAAGTATTATTTTTATTTATTTTATAAATTTAATTTCTCTAATACTAATAAAAATTAATATTCAACTTAAGTTTAAACCAAAGATTATTAAAAATATTATTCTTTTAAATTTTTGGTTGGTTAGTTAATATTTTAATTAATAATATTAAACATATTTTTAAAAATATATTCTAATCGTTTTCCTATTTCTTTTATGATTCTAAACAATATTAGAGGATTTTATTGCTTGAAAAATAGTAATTCATTCATAATAAATGGTTTGAAAGGATGAAGTATGAGATGACTTTTTCTACATAGAAAAAATATTTCCACCACAATTAGGTCCCAATGACTTTTTTGTTTTATTCCGGATTCATCATTTGACCATGGAAATTTAATACCGTTTTCATCAGTTTTGGGTTAAGATTTTATTTTTTATTATTTTAATCTTCTCTGCGTGGTTGTCGGGCAGAGCTTTGAATGAAGTGGGGTGTGAATACGAAAGAATACGATGAAGAAACGAAGCAGATAATATGACTTTTTCAAAGGTTAAAAAAAATTCATATATATATTCATATTATTGATACGAAATATTAACTTATTTATTAAATGATTAAATATCAGTAAAAGTTATTAAAACAACGATATTTTTTTTTCAAATAAACTAATTCAAACACTTTTTTGTTCCACGAATTGTTTATATATATAAAGAGTTGAACTATACGTTGACGTGAGAGGCAGAAGCACGTCTACTTATGAAGGTTGGTATTTTAAGTGATGTGATATGTTCATGTCCTTTTTTTATCAAAATCTTTTTCCACGACAACAATGTTTGGTTCGGTTTTTTTGTTTCACCATTTATTCTTCGTTTGATCATGGAAAACTAATAGCAGTTGTTCGGTGCTTTGGGCCCTCAGTTCCGAAGGTATGTGTGACTTTTTTCATGGCTGCTAATTTTTTTTAAAGTAAAAATGAGTCATTATTTGAGAATGAAGTACGAAATTTTCTGTTAGAAAATTAGGCTGAGACTCACAAATCACATGCACATGGGGTCAACCTTTGTATTTCATTTCATATCTCATGATGATTATTGAAATGAGTAATAATGATTTATAAAAAACTTCAATTGTACTTTTAATTTTATTTATTAGTTCTCTACCACTATCTATTTAAATTTAAAAATATATTGTTGAATGTTAAATGACTCCATATCTAAACTATATTTATACTATTTATGTCATTTATTTTTTCATAAGTTGAACTGAATATGTATTTATTAATGAGATTTTTCTGATTATGTATTATTAGAACGAGATATGGCTAATCACTTAGAACATGTAAAGAGGTTCAGATGAGATCTTTAGTGAATTGAGTTCATGTCTCAAACATTCAAAAGTCCGTTAGAATATTTATAAATAAGAACATGAGATTATTTTGATCCTACTCATATATTATTACTTAGATCATTACTGACTTGATCGAAGTGTTTATAAAAATCTCTTCCGAAACCATAACCACTTCTCAGGAGAATAAACACTTTAAGAAAGGACTTAAAGAATGTTAGAGCTAACTGATCTTGCATAACATATTATATGCTATTTTTACCCGTATGAACTTGCAGGTGGTATTCTCCTTATTTCTTTCTAAAATACAGATGCTTTATTCTACTCTTACTTTACGTCATACTCCAATCAAATGATGCAGTGTTTCATACTTGAAGGAATCATTATGTTAATAAATAGATAAAAGAACATAGGAAAACCTAAATAAGTGCTGACGAATATTGAGCCTTGAGTATTAACAAGTTTTAGAAGATTTAATTTAGTATCAACAAGTGGAATTACTTGATTAAAATAAGTGTATATCAAATGCAAACCCACCATGTCCAACTGCTAAGCACGGTCCTTTCCATGTGACACGTTACTTATTAAAGTGCTTCTACAGTGATATCTTCAGTAAACAACAACACAGAATAAGTTTGTGATCAATTATTAAAAAATAGATGTTACATGATCCTGAATATTCAAGGGGAAAGAGGGTCTCTCAGAATTCAATCATGGAGAATTATGAATATGGAACTTGGACTATTAGGTTAAGATGAATGAAGGTCACTTTCAAGTCCTCTTTCTTTGGATTTTGTCGCATAGTTGATGAGTGTGACATTGAAGATAGTGACATTAGGAGGATAATATGAGGACAAAATGATACTGTAGAAGCGTGGACAAGGCATGGGAGGGAACATCAACATAGTATTTCAATTATAGCTAATTGGTGATTGATGATGTTAGTTACTATGACTACTCAACCAAACCAATCAAACTGTGTGCTATTACAATAGTTTTTGGTTAGATGGTCGGCAGATTTATACGTTTTCAAGTAAAGTTACAAAGCCAGATGTCACTTACATCACCACAAGTTTGTCTTCAAAGCAAAATAATTGTAACCTTTTGAGAGAAATGAAAGTATGGTGATGTAATGGGAGGTCACGAGGCTGTAGTTTTGATGAAGTGGATATATATTAATGCACAAGACGTATATTTTTATATTTTTTTTTTGCTCCAGCAGAATGTAGATTTTAACTGCAACATACTAACTACCACTGATTTACTTGAAGAGAGTGGAGCCACTACTTTTATTATTTTTTCATTGAATAATCTAAGTTTCATTAAATGAATCATATCATTATCAAATTTTTAGTTAGAATCTGTAATGTTTAATGGACTAATGCAGATGGTTATAATTTTTAACAAGAGCTTGATTGTAATCGCTTAAACATTGATTTTAAAACAATAGTTAGCACCTTTTTTGAAAGAATACAGATTACTAGTTATTTTATTCCTCTCTTTATGTCTATTATCTTAAAAAAAATGTTCATTTACAAGTTTAAAATAACATTAAATTAGTATAGTTTTACTGTAATTTTTCTTATCTAAATCTCAAGTCTTTTACATACTTGTAATAAACAAGAGGGAAAAAAAATCGTAGAAATCATATTAGAAATAGGTATTATTTTACTCAAATATTCCAAATGGAGTAATAAATATATAGTTACTACATGAACATAATTAAATTTATAAGATTTGAACTGAGTCCAGAACCAAGTATATGTATGAAGAGTTTGATTTCAGAATTCCTTTTTGTGAAATTCTACATCTTCTACCTCTCAAATCAATTTTTAGTATTTAAACTTATCTAATAAATATTAAGAAGAATTTTTTTTAATAATATGACATATTGAGAATGACACTTGAATTTACAATATCGAACTCAATTTTAGACATATAAGAATCTTTTAACTAAACAGACTGAAAAAGAAAAAACGAACGTAATATCGTACCAAATGTTTGCGACTAAGAATGCACTCGACATGTAGAAGAATCGGCAGTAGGCAGAACTAGCTTTCAAAGAGCAAAGATGCACGAACCCACCTCTGCTTCCAACAGGTATTAAGGAAACAAAAGTAGATTCAGTTTTCCCCACAAATGCCCATTTTCCCCCAAAAATCCGTAATTTTCCTCCACGAAAACTGTACGAAACCATAAACTTTAATTACTCCATCGAACTCCGTTCTACAGGTTGAACATCTCGAGAAGGGGAACCAATGCCTCGAATTAAATCTCAGAAAAAAATAAAGTAAAACGACGGTGATCCCAGATCAAACTAGAATTATCACACACACAAAAGACAATCAAAACGAGAAACAAAGAGATTGGACTACATTCTGTTTTACCAGCCTCAACTGGCATCCATATATGCCAATCGTATTAAGCATTTATAAATGGTTCTCAGCAAGAGATGCTAATGTATCCATCTACGCTTGAGAAGCTTACAGTTAAGAAAATAAGCTATTAGTGTACATCGAAGACAAGCAGATTATGACTTTCCATCTCGAAATGCAAATTTGTACCAATAAAAAACAATTGTTTACATGGTTCATAATGGTGCTTCCCTTTGATTTTACAATTCCAAAATATCATAGATGAAAGGACCTCGACTTTCCCTTGTTGCAACCAATAGGAGTTTAAGTCCAAGCTAACCCGAAGTAGCAGGCAGCAATCTTTTTGCGAAATTTCATTTCATGCTTTCGCTCCCAGGAAGGACTGCATCGGATAATGAGAAAGATTTAGAATATATTGATGAATGAGTAAGTGTGAAAACATAAAATAGAAAGCATGGACACTATTCACTGCAGTGCTAAAAGATGTGATATCATCGCTTGAATTGAGTGACTGATTAGGACATTACAATTTAGCTAATTTTGGTCAAAAACTAGGTGTCCCCACACAGGCACACCCTTTGTGTGCGGCACTAATCAGGGTTTTGCAATCTGATGTCATGAGCCTGTCTAAGGGTGCTTCCAAGTCCAAGCAATAAGATTCAAAACCCACACAGCTGGTAAATTCTGCCTACATGGTATGGTTCAGCTATTCAGTGCAAAGTTGCACTTTCTCAAGCCCAAAGAAACAAGCAACAGCAGCACCCATCAACTGATTGGGGTCGGAACAATACGAAACAGCTGATACATCCAATACCTTTGGTTGCATTGATGCATGTTTAGTAGAAAAGCTTAGTTACTGTGTATTTTTTTCACTGCTAAATTCAATTTCTACAATGTTTCCTAGCAGGAGGGGGTTAGCACATGAAACAAGATCATTCTAATCATGTTGAAAATGGCTGAATCCATGGAAATTCTACATAACTAATCAAATTGAAAACCAGGAAGAAAATACCACAAAATAACCTAGCAAGTGGCAAATGTCTCCTCCAACGAGCCAGCCACCTCTCCCAAGCACAACCACCTCATCTCAGTTTTATATAATCATGACAAGTGCCTATTTCATTTATTACTTTTTGAAGCCTCAAAAATAAATTCTCAGCAAGATAAAAAGCTCACGTGTGTACAAAAAAGCCAAATCACTAGACACTGATAGCCCGAAATATCTACATTTGCACGAAAGGGTTATTCACCACTAGCATTAGAAGATATGTACCTACTGATGCCATGCAAACGTTGTCAGCCAATACTTAATCTTCCTACCTTTACACCTGCTGGGGAGTTTCCAGGCTTAGCAGTGGTTGTACTTCCAAAACTGTGCTTTGCTTTTTTATCAGCTGGCTTTAATATTTGGAAAGAGCACATTAGTGTCTCATCAACACTCATCATAGCACCAGCATTGTCAAACTCCCCACAATAATTAGGTGCCGAAAATATTGTTACAAGCTGTCGATTAGCAAAGAACTCGTATCCATCTTCCACAACCTGGTAAGAAATTGCCAAAAACAAAAACAATTTATTTTCAAATAGCACTGTTGATTGAGACCTACAATCCCGTAATCTAAACATGAAGGAATGTACAGTAAAAAGCATCGGATGCTAAAGCTAAGGCATGGCACTCGAAGCAGTTTAGGTTCATGCATAAAGTTGTCACATATAGAAGGTAAAAAGTAATTGCCAGTTTACTAAAATTAAGTATTGGCAGTAATGCTAAGAGACAGATTAAAATTGCTGGGAAAAAAATTAATTTCAGTCATTTTAGTCATTGAAATACAAATGGATATGCAAACACAATCCTGAAGATGTGGTAACACATTAAGTACCAAAGGCAGAAGTTTAACCTGATGTGCACGACAAACAAGATCAAGATCATGTTTCTGAAGAAACTCTGACACCTTATCAGCACCAAATGTATATGAAACTCCTCTATCATTCATTCCCCATTCTTGAACTTCTTTGCTTGGGTCGGACCAAAGGAGATCACAAAGCAAACCTGTATCAGGAACATCTGTGGGCCGCTGTAGATTTCTAATCTGATCCAAATTAAGTAAGTCAGGAGAAAGTCCTCCGTGCATACACAAAATCTTTTCATCAACAAGGGCTGCCACGGGCAGGCAATTGAAGCACTCTGTAAATGTCTTCCATAACCTTACATTAAACCTTCTCTTGCACTCATCATAAAATCCATATATCCGGTTTATAGAAGCACATTCATGGTTTCCCCTTAACAGGAAAAAGTTTTCAGGATATTTTATTTTATAAGCAAGGAGAAGACAAATTGTTTCTAAACTCTGCTTCCCTCGATCCACATAATCCCCCAAAAACAAGTAGTTGGCTTCAGGAGGTAATCCACCGTACTCAAAAAGCCTTAAGAGATCAGAATATTGGCCATGTACATCACCTGAAACATCAATATAAGGATATGAATAAAAAAAATTCAAGAACATTATTTTTCTCGTGTACAGCAATAGAGTATTAATTGGTACTAACATCATCAGTGAGTATAAATGTGTAATATGTGAATAATACATAAAAAAAAACCACATAACCATTATATGGACTGATTGACTTTAGATATAAAGCAATTCATGTGCTTTCACTAGATAATTGTTCATAAAATTACATCAGAGCCTCTATGACCATGTAATCCTTACTGCTCTCATTCTTTAAAAGTACAATTTCAAATTCAGAAGCAAACACTGATATCATGTGGGAATAAATACATTAACATGAATTTAATTTGCAACCACTGCAAGAGACATAAAAAATTATCGCATGATTTGATATTGCAGCTTAAGTCAACTAAACCAGCATGAGATAAATTGCTAGTACAAGTTCAGTGATGTTAATAGAGACATTTTACATGCTTTTTCCTTCTAAATCAATAAAATTTTTGTTTTAACCAAGAAAGTCATATAAGCATACAATACGAATGATCACATTCTCAAAGCTCATGATTATTTCACTCGTATGCTTAGATTCATCAAGTACATGCAAACAAAAGAGACAAACCTCAATTTAAGTTATATTCCACAATTGTTCATTACAAATGCAGTATTGCAGTCCAGAAAAAGCATGTCAGTAAGGTAAAAAAGATAACCCCTAACCAGATAACCATGAAAAGTAACCATGAATGAAAACTAATTAACATCGTGTTCAGTTCAAAAGAGAGGTCCCCTTGTTTGGTTTGGTTCAAGAGAAGGAAAGGAGAGGATAAGAAAATCTTACCATGTTCGATTCCTTACTAAGGGAACGGGAGGGAAAGTATAGACAATATACAGTTATACCCAAACAGATAAAAAGGGCAGAGAAGACAAAATATAATAGCAGGAAAATACAATCCGTCACAAAATCTCCCCGTCCTGCAATTTTTTTAACCAAACAACGTATGATGCCAAATCCCTCTCATCCACTTCTCTTAGAACGAAAACACCTAAATCTCAACACTCACTCAAAACCCATACTTCACTTCTCAAAGCTCACATTATACGGTCAAATGTTCAGCCAAAAGTTCTCAAAACACTCAGTCTCTCCCCTTACATAAATTCATCAAGGAAATGGAAAGATAAAAAAAAGACAAAGTTCAGTCAAATATACACCGCGTGCAGATTTTATTTGACTGCATAGATTCATGAATGTTCAAGGACTTTTTTCACGTATTCACACCAATACACACCAATACACAGATTCACCAAGAATTCACGCACACTGCATATTCCTTTCTCATTCTACTGCAGAGGGAATCTCATTCCCCGCATATTCCACAAAAACAAAAACACTTCAGTTTCAGTCCAATCAAATCAGGATTCTCCACAGACTACAGTTTGACTGCAGGCGCAGTCAGAGAAAGATAAATAACAAAAAAAAAACGCGTGGCTCCCACAATTTCAAATACCCTCTGTACATGCAGTTCAGAGCACACTAAGCCAGTTAAGTAAGCAAACCCTACCAATCCAGTTCAAAACACACTCGTCAGTAAACATGCAAATCATAAACACACGACGAAACATGCAATTGAAAGCACTCAGATCATGTACAAACCTTCAGAATTAAGAACAATTGTTAGTGAATTTGACGAAATTAGACAGAGATAGAGAGGGGGTAATAAGAACGGTGGAATAGGGCGAAGAAGAAAAAAGGAATTCACCACAAATCTTAATAGGCGCTTCGAGCTCCAATAAATTAGGTTGTTGCAAGAAAATGTCTCTGGAAACGACGCAGAGTTGCCGGATCTCGGACTCCGATAGCTGGACCTGCTTTCCCGGGCGGGTACGAACTTCGAGGAGGCGATTGATTATGTCATCGAGAACCGATTGCTCCATTCTCTTCTTCTTCCTCCGAAGTCAACGTCTCTCTATTCGATGCGGTGGTGCGAAGAAGAACAAGCGTAGTAGGAATTTGAGTTGAAGGAGTGAGCGAATAACATGCCTCAACTCAACACCGCAATCCTCGAGTTCTGGGAATTGCCGTCGTTTTGAGCACAGGGAGTGTCGTTTTGCGGCCCTTCAGGATTTTCCACATTCCCTTCGGACAAAAGAGGAGAGGGTTTCACTTTCTTCCTTTCTTTTATTCAATACCAAATAAAAAATTATTATTTTTTTATTTTTTTATTTTTTTTTCCAAACCAAAAATCTCTGGCTTTTGAATTCTTCGGTTTCACTCAATTGGATAGTTCCAGTTTGGGCCTTCCAAAAGGGTCCGGAACACTCCTTTTCTTATGGTTAAATCAAACCAAGGTGTTAATATAATATAAAGAAACTAAAATAATATTTTTTTTTCAAATGAAAATATAACAGATATTCTAATTTTTTTTCTTGGTTGAATATATTATTAATTATAGATAGACTTGAAGATTGCACTGAAAATGGTTACAAATTCCACAAAAATGAGACATTCTTGGTCAGTTCTTGAGCATTTAATTTATTTATTGAATATTCCCAATTAATTTAGAAATAAAATGTTTAATATAATAAATATTTTTACGAATCCTTTTCATTTTATTAATATTCTTTTCTCAACTACAGAAAGAAGAGTCTTAAGGACCCTACCACATTCCTTATCTTTTTCTTTTACAATTAAATGTACTCTATTATGAAATGAAAAAAAAAATATAATAATAAGATCTGGAATTATCTGCATGCGTTTTATTAAGTTTGGGTGCATCCATTTTAAAAATAATACAATAATATGGGTATTATCATATTAGTTATAGCTTATAACTAAAATCCCATTCCATTTTTTTTATTTTAGTTTCATCTTTCAATTAATTTGATAATTTAAGCTGCACAAAAATGCATTTTAAATATTTATGGAAATGATGTACAAGGTAACACCATTAACAGACAAGTGAGAAAAGGAGTTGAGGATTTTTATTTGTGTGAGACCAACCCATGACAGTGGAAAGGGAAGGTTTGACTAAGAAGCGTTGTTATCCTGGGAGAGACTAAGAAGATGTTCCAAATACTCTGCCCCTAAGTCCTCCAACACCATCACATGTTGCGAAACGCCAACTTCTTCTTCTTCTTCCTCCTGCACCTTCTTCTTCAGCTTCTTGCTCTCCCATTTTCTATTTATGGAGTGTCTCTTCTTCAACTCCAGAACGGGCGAACACCCTTGGTCAAAACCATACTCCATCTTCCGAAGCGATTGCCGAACAAACTCAGCTGGGAAGTTCAGCACTGCCATGGAGCCTCGCATGGCCAACGCCGCCTGGTCGTAAGCCAGAGCAGCAGCCTCGGCAGTGTCGAAGGTTCCCAACCAAACCCTCACTCCGTTCCTCGTCGAGTCCCTTATCTCTGCCGCGTACTTCCCCCACGGCCTCCTCCGAACCCCTCTGTACGAAACCGAACCCTCTGCTTCGGCAACAGTAGAACCATGAGACACCGAAGATAACGATGATGTTATTGTTTCCGAGGAATACGCACCAGCCTGAGCAAGAACTTCGTAAAGAGGCATTTCTTGAGAGTCATTTTCGTTGAAAGGAAGGGAGTATTGGGTCTGACACGTGAATGAGGAACTCATATTTGTCTGTGTGGTTGTTCTGTTGTGAGGAGTGTGGTTGGTTATATAGGGGAAGGGAAAATGGTGATTTGAAGGGTTTGTTTTGGTGAATGGTTTTTGCCACTTGCAAGTGCACTAAATTAGGGGAAGAAATTGTGTGGTGGTTAATGGGACCCAAGTGAAGGAGATGAGGGTGATGGGTAGAACTTGAGTCAAAGAAGCCACACTGGTGGGGTTGGGTTCCTTCAACACTTAAGTTGCATGACATCAAATTTGTGTGCTGCTACCTCTTTAATGTCTTCTAGTACCTTCATCTTGGTCTATTCTCTTTTCAGATGACTACTATTCTTGGCCATAGTTTAAACTGGACAAAACTTATAATTACTACTTGCACAATGTCTCATCCTAGAACAAACAAACTTTAGTCATTAAAAGATTTTGAATTTCAAATTTCTTGCTAAACATCTTAACCAGCATCCATCAACTGCCCTGTCAACTCAAATCTTATATGTAAACTTGTTATTTGCAAATTAAAATTAGTATTTATACCCATACTGTTGTTTTGAATACGTAAGAATCATTAAAGTGAAGTGTCCATTTTAATAAAATAATAACATAAAAATGATACTCTATATTTATCATGCAAATAACAAAAGAGTTTTGTTTAAAATATTCTAATAAATTTAATTTAAAGAGAAAAAAAACTTATTACAATCAATGAAAATGCAAGGCTAATGAATAATAAGATAACCGGTAATTAATTATGTGGTTGTTACCTAAAAAATATTGTGAAATAAAGAATACATTTAACATCTTAAGAACTGCAAATCAATGGATATATAGATTATAAAAAAATTAAAATTATTCTTTTAAACAAAACTATCCAAATTAATCAAAGTTTGTAGCAAGCAAGACCAATTCAAATAGCATCTGAGTGAGAATTGGCAGAAATATTTTATTAGAAAAGAAGCTTCCAAAGCAGAAAAAAAAGGTTGCAGTAATGTGTTTGATAGATTCGAGAATGATAAAAAGAAAGAATTGATTTTTTTTTTTTATGAAAAGAGAATAAATAATTTGTTAATCTAGATTATTTTCACTTTTTTATATAACTGTTTAAATATAATTAATAGAACAAGTTGGACTGAAAAATTTACATAATAGGTTAGACTTAAATTGAATTAGATATTTTTTTTTCAAATCCATTATTTCAGACAAACTTATATAGCTTTACAGGTTTTTAAATAGGTCCTTAGGTCAATTGAACAGACTATTTAGCAACTTTAATTTTATACATCAATTCAATCAAATTACACTGTTTTTAAAACATTTTTTTATTTATTATTTCCTACTTTTACTCTACCAAAAAGTAAACATCCAAGTTTGTGAAACCAACTATATATTTTTTTCACATCTTTTTATTTCTGTATAATATTTATTTATTTTCTCTTTTCTTCTCAAGATCAGACGCATCATAAAAGGAGGAGTCAAAGGCAAAGGAAAAGAGAACACATCAATGAAGAGGAACCTAGTCTCATCATGGCATATGCCTATATATAGCTTCCAACAAAGACTTGAAAAACCTCTTTTTACTTTCTTTATCCTATAGAATGTGATTTTGACTATTATCTGGTATTATATGGGGAGGAATCGTTGTCTCCTAATAGTGATCATAAATTTGGTTCTTGCTTTCCACAATTCTACCATTTTATTGGGCGACTACCCGATTTTGACCATCTCCATGTTTAACTCATTCCCAATTACACACATTTTTTACAACAATTCCATGTTTCAGTCCCTTATCCCACGTTTGTCTTTTCATTTAGTGGAAATGCTTTTACAAACACCTTAAATTACCTTTTTCATCTATAAAATTTAGTCTAATACATTTTACTTTTAAGATGATTAACTTTTATTATTTTATTTTTAGAAACATTAATTGCTTTATATATATATATATATATATATATATATATATATATATATAACTTTCAACATTCAACCATCATATAAATATATTATAAAATTTATGGTCGCTTAATAATTCTATCATCATTTATAAGTCGAGAGGTCTTTTCAAATAAAAGCATAATGGAACATACTATATGATAAAATAGAAAATATATTTGGTGTAGCAAAGGTTATACTTAGTGCAGCAGAGGCTATACTCGGTGTAACTTAACATTACGCATTGGGTGTCATAGAAATTGTAGGCCTTTGTGAAGAAAGCGTAAAGGAAAAAAACATAAAAATATTATTTCTTATTTGAAAGCAAAAACAAAACTATACATATAGAGTTGCATGAAAAAAAAAAATCTATTATCCAAACTGTGAAACATAAACAGGAAAACACGATAACTTTAAAGTTTTAGAGTGGACAATGATTAATCTTAAAGATTATTTCAATAAATTTAAAATTAGAATATTATCATATGTGAAAATGAAAAAGTGGTTTTAAAAATAAATTATCATTCTTTTAAACTTATACTCACATATTTAATAGTCAAATATTATTCTAGAAATCAAGGCTAAGAATAATTTAAATATATGTATCTCAACAATTTAAATACATGTATTTTTTTCAACTTTCTTAAATATCTTTTAGAAATAAAATTGTAACAGAGTTTCAAATAAAAATAATAATATCTCATTATTCTTAACAATTTATTTTATTTCATACTATTTTAAATTTATATTGTTTCAACTGTGAAATAATATTATTGAGATATATAATCGATGAGGAGAAATCTAAGGGATTTTTTTCTATCTCTCTTTTTCATTTTTAGGTTAAATCTACAAATGGCAGCAGAATAAGAAATCTATTGCACATGAAAATAGTGGAACTATCATTAATCAACGTAGAAATAACAAAAAATATTGGTATGCAAATAAGAATAAATTTCAACAAAATTTGAGTGTCATCTAAGGGGATAAGTACATTAATAAAAACAAAAAAAAAAGAAGAAGAAGCAAAAATAAATGAAACGACGCAAATGGTCCATTCTTTCTTTGAGATTATTTAGAAGAATGCATGAACCTGTTACCATTGTTGACAATGGATGTTGAAAGGTTTCAATCGATTTTAGTTAACTGATTTAACGTAACAGGATGTTGATGCAGAAATTGTAGTTTCTTTGGGACCAAACCCCAGCCAAAACACAATTTCAACTTTTTTTTCAAATCTCAGTTCTCCGAAGTTGGTGTGAACATAGCATAAGTGCATGTACATATGCCAGAAGGTGTGGGATTTAAACCTTTATTCAGTTTTTAGGAGTGTGGATAATAATAATAATAATAATAAAGCATGAATGAAAATATTTTTTAAAAGAATGAGATAGGGGAATGAAAAAAAAAAAATTAAAGAAGATAAACATGGTGGCTTTCTGCATGCTGGTCAAAATTATAGTTTGTGATTATGGTTTTGTTTTTGTGTGGTTGCAAAAACACACGTGCATGAGAAAAAGACAAGACATAATTAATTGTAGTACACTGTTTCTTCCCGAATCAAGAATTAATTAAATTTTTTTTTAAAAAAATGTAAGAGGCTAATACAAAAATGAAAAGAGCTTTCAAACTCGTTGTACTTTGAATGTTGAAGTTGGAAAGGTTAATACGATGTACTTAACTGATATTTTATGGATCTATCATACACCAATACATAATATGTTTTTACATATAATAGTTCGAAAATATGAATATACCGTATAAAACAATACACATGTAATATAATTAAAAATAATGTGTTTTATTATATTAAAAATATTATAATTTTAATAATTTTTTAAAAAATATCAAAATTTTGATCAAATCTACTCTTATTATCATATCTTAGTTAATTTACGTCAAAAAATTACATCTATAATATATTTATGTAACTAATAATAATGTAAAGTAATACTATCAAATATACTCTTATTGTCATTTGTTATGTCAAAAAATTACATTTATATATATAAAGGTGATACCTTATAAAATGTAATATATATTTATATAAATGATGTAAAGAAATATTTACGTTAACTCAGTTAACAATAAAGTTAGATAGGAGAAATTCAATTAAAAATTATATAAATTTTGAGTATTTAATGAAACAATTTTTTTTAATAAACGTATAATTAAAAATATTTAAATTTTATAAAAAAGTTTAAAACTTAATTAAATAGTTTTGTTTTCCTTCCTACTTGATTGATTATTATATTATATATAACTCAGACGAACGACCGTGTGCATGTTCCAATATCAGTTCATATTTTATTTTTAAAAAATCGTAATAATAGCGGGACCAGTTTGAATAACGTTCTTACTCATTTCTATAAAAATGATTGATGTCAATGAAATAAAATTTTAAGCATTCAATGAAACAAATTTTTATAATAAATGTGATTAAAAATATTTAAATTTTATAAAAAAAATTAAAACTTAATTAAACCTAAATTAAATAGTTTTTTATATTTAATTTATTATCATATTTTACATAACCGAGACGATTGACCGTTAGTATGTTCTAACATCAATTTAAACTTTAAAAAGTCGTGATAATACGGGACTACTTTGAATAATGTTTATGTTTCTCTTTATAAGAAGATTGATGTGAATTATAAAAAGATATAAGACTAAAAATACTCTAAATACGAAATACTATAATGTCAAATAATCTTTTGCATATATTTTCATTCCAATTCCAATCAAAACTCATAAGAAATCCACATGAGAACTTACAAGTAGACAAGACTAAATAAAAAACACATTTCTCATCCATACAACAATAATTATTATGAAGTTTTATTTATTGGTAAAATTTAACATTATAATTATTTTTTAGTTATGATTTAATTCAGTCCCAACACATTAACTGCTATTACATGTAATTATATTAAAATTTATAAATTTTTTAGTTCTTAAAATAATTTGTTTTATTTTTTTTTAATTTTAGTTGTAGTTTGTTTTTTTCATCTTAAAACGCTTTAAACTTTAGTTTTAATTCCTTGCTTTAAACTTTAGTTTTAATTCCTTTATATATAATAACTTGAGTAAAAGAATACTTCATTGAAGGTTATTTTAATTCAGAAATTTTCAGTAATAAAATCTGAATACTCATTG
>Ga0209700_100491_pt1 | contig 74353 bp, 25 predicted proteins | sample SiratroredBW_FD_187528 | JGI IMG/M metagenome (GOLD analysis project Ga0209700, IMG submission 187528) | Root nodule microbial communities of legume samples collected from California, USA - Siratro red BW (SPAdes) (version 2) | ecosystem: Host-associated > Plants > Roots > Nodule | place: USA... | reverse complement strand
TTTTTTTTTTTTTTTTTTAAATTGAAGTTTGGGATGATTTTTCAGACAATATTGGTAAAGTTTTTTTCAGGCCAAAGTGAATTGTTATTTTTTTAATGTGTATTATGTGATTTTTTTTTTTTTGCTTATTCGGGAAAAAACAAGTTGATTACAATAATTCCAACAAGCAAAGTTTAAAGAATAATTTTGATAGATATTAGTTGAAATAATCATGGTTGAAAATAATTTAATTAATGATAACTGGGAAAAAGATTGATCGACTTCGAATGAAATAATTTTAGTCGAAAAATAATCTCAACTAAAAAATATGGACTTATAAATTAAATATTACTTAATATTAAAATATATTTGTATTTAGTAGTAGTTGGAGTATTTTACTTAAATAAATAAATTAAAATTTAATAATTTTGAATTGTTTTATTTATATGAAATGTTAAAAAAATATAACATTAGGTTTGTTGGGTTATGTGGAAATTATATAGTTTTGTAGTTTTTCCTACTTCTGGAGTATCTAATATGGAAAACTTATGGATAGTTTAATCTAGAAAATATTTGCGTTGTTTAATCTGAAAAACTTTTGGATTGTCTAATTTAAAAAACTTTTAAAATGTAAAGTCCGTAATGTTTTTGGATTATAAAATCTGAAAAAGAATAATGAATGTTCATACAATGTTCTGAAAAGTATTTCATAGGTTTCGGAAAATTTATACTAAAAAATTTGTTTTGAAAAATTTATTCTGGAAATTTGCTTTAAAAAGATTGTTCCAATAAACAGTTTTATAATAGATAATCTAAAAATCACCATTTAAATATTTTATAAAGGGTAGAATGGTTATTTTATAAAATTATGAGGTGCAAGTACTAATTAGGGGTACAGTAAGCAAACATGTTATTCTCAATTGAGAGATGAAAAAATAGTTGAAGATCATGCATGCGGTTAGAGATATAGTTACTCAATACAAAAATAAAATAAAAACTTTTGACATTATTTAGTTAAGTAACGAAGAAATAAATACTATTTATGACATTTATTATATTCATTATTTATTATAAAAAACATAGTCGTGATCAATAAAGAAAATGGGGAAAGAATAAAAAACTTGTACTATACATAATATGATGAACTATAATAATATTTTGTGTTTTATTTATTTGGGTGAAAGGTTTTGTATTGTGACTCTCATTTTTTTTTTCCTTGTATTTTTTTCATGCTCTTTTCACTTTTGAATGATATTTATTAGTAAGAATAAAAAGTTGGTAAGGACATGTTTGGGGATGAGGATTGGACAGATAGTGGATAACACGTCTACACAATTAAGTAAGGAGTGTGCGTTTGGTGACACGCAATGATTTTGTGAAAAGGAATTCTCCTCAAAAAGTTGTGACAAACAAAGGTTATTGTTTTGGTGTCTTCAATCCATCGTTAACAAAAAGTACTTCTAAGCTCTCTGTAAATTTCAGAAAACCTTTAATCAGATGAAAAAGGTTGTCTTTTATCTTTATCTTTTTTGGTTAAAAGGTATCCACTTTAATCTTGTTTTTCATCTGAATGGATGTTAAATAAGTTTTCTAATCATGTTAGAGTGATTATTATTATTATTATTGTTATTACTATATTAAGATTATGAAATAGTTAAATTAAGAAAGGTAGTAAAAATAATAATTAGTAATATACCTTTGTGATCCTTTATCTGTTACCGTTATGGTAACCCTTTGGTCTGGTAGGTTAGGCATTCTAATCAAAATCAAACCTTTTCATCTTTTCTATGCAATTCCAAGTTAGCAACTGTTCACAGTAGAAGACAAAAAGCCAAAACAAAATGCATGTCTTATGTGTCAACCTCATGTAGCTAACCAGTACAAATTGATTACCAGACCATAGTATTTTCCTAGTTACCATGTTTGTTTTGCCTCTCAGGATAAAAGTAAAATGGGACCAAATTTAACATAACCCCTTTGAGATTCCTCGGAATTTGTTTGTTCCTGTTCCGAGATTTGAACCCATCTTTTTATATTCTGTTTTATTGGGATTCTCAAAAAGAAAAGGTGGCTATCTACTCGATTCCATCACCGTTACTGATAGTATTGTAATCAAATTGACTCAGAAAGAGAGGCTTAGCTTGGCATGGTGAAATCAGAGATGGCGGAGAGTGAAGTGGAGGTGATTCACTCATGGTCTGCTCCAAGATCCCTCAGTACCAGTCTCATGTATTCTTTTGCTCAGGTATCTCTCATCACACTTACCTTTTTTCTTGCCAATGTATTTTGTTGGGTGCAAACAAGGAATTAAAATATTGCATGCATTGGTTGACCTTTTTATTTTGAAAATTCCCATCATGATTTCTCCAGTGATCGTAGCCTACTTTACATGATAAGAAAGGGATGTTGTTGATGATGATGATGATGTTGTTTTATTCTTCTTCTTTTGATTTTGAGTTTCAACAAATGTGTACCTGGTATTCTGCTGATAGATTAATGATTCTATTAAGTAATTGAAATTGTGATTTGCTATTGATAATTACTCAAGAATCCTATTTCTGACAAAGGTGTTTTCATGATTTTCTGTGTTTCATTTGTGCTACGCAGAGGGATGACATAGAAGTGCTTGATGAGCCCCTCTACGCAAATTTCCTTAGAGTAACAGGCCTTGATAGACCCTACAGGGAGGAGCTGCTCTCAAACATGGTATGTCTGTCACAAAATGTCCTCCTTCATTACCTCTAATCGTCTTGTAGTTGATGCTAAGAACTAGGTTGATTTAATTATGCTTTTATTACAGCATTCTTAACACTTTAACTTATCTGTTCACTCATTCACTGTTCTGGCATCCTGCTATATTTAAAATGGCTATCTGAAGTGATGGTAAACATTTCATTGTGTTTGTTTGGTGGGGAAAATAATTCTTTGTTAAATGTAGAGGGTGTGGCACAGAATGTGAGAATTCTGAGAAATATAAGCATCTCTGATCTAGAGTGAAAGTATACAAGTATCTTCAAGTTCTTTTAAATGGTTCCTTTTTCTTAATAGAATTCTGAAGATTCTGCTTCCAAAAGTTCTACATATTGAACTCTAAAATTCACTTGCAATGCTTCGTCAGCCATCATTTATTATAATCATTCATGTGTACTTGTCTCTTGTAGTATCCTCTTCCCATGCTTCATATTGAAAAATGTTGGTGTTTCAAATGTAACAGGAATCTGACGGTAATAAGGTCACTAGCGACATAATTTTTGCTCCAGGAAGGAAGAAATATAGATTCTGTAAGGTAAAGAACACATCTTCTGGGATATTCATTCTCCCAAAAAATGTATACAGAAGAACATTATGACCATTTACTTCAATGACAGGAGGTATTATACCATTAACTTTTTATCAAGGTGAAAAAGTTTGTATTCCTTTTTGTCTCATTCTAATTTTTTGATGCGGTAGCTCTGCAGTAAGTCAAAGATACTGAAGCAGAAGCTGTAATTGTTACAGAAGTCAACATCTTTTGCTATTATGTTCTAAACTATGCTAGTAGTTTAGTTGGCTAGGAATTGGTTTTGGTCTAGGAAGCTCCCACAACTGGCATGTGTCCAAATTAATCAACACTGGGGTCCCAATGGGGAGGTGGAAGGAAACTGATCCATTTTTCAAAAAAAAAAACCCATACTAATTAGTTTATCTTGACCTTTTGCAATGTGTTATCAAAACCAAATTTGTTTTCTTTTTCCACTTCATTATTTATCTTTACTTTTGCTGTTTTCAGCATATATCAAAGCAACGATTACAAGGTTTGACTGGTGATCTAATGAAGAAAGGAAAGCACTTCATTCTAATAAGAAATCCTCTTGATATATTGGTAAAATGCCTTTCATTAATTACTTTTTTGTCACTAAAATAGCAAGCCGGTTCTGCTTGTTTTTTCTCATATGCATGTGTAGTATTGATCCAAAGGCATACTTATCTATCATATATCTACTTTAAAAATAGTTGGTTTGTGAAAAAGCGTATGAGTTTTGTGTTTCAGTAATAATGCATATAGGGTGTTGCAAGTATTTTGTCAAATTTTCTGATATTTTGTGATTATTTATGTCTATGGTCACTGCGTGATAGTTCTTGTGTGCTTCACTCAATTTTTGTATGTTCAGCCATCCTTTGATAAGGTTGTCCCTCCATCTTTCTACGAGTTGGGTTTGGCAGAGCTGGTTTGTATATACAATGAGCTTCGTGAGATTGGAAAGGCACCACCTGTTATTGATGCTGCAGAACTTCAACAAGACCCTGAGGTATTATCTGAGCTTTCTGAACGTGCTTGATTGGTTTTGTTTTGTTGGAACAGGAACGATAGAATGAGCTGAAAGTTTGTTTGGCAGTCACTATGAAAAGGCAATGGCCATTTTCTCCAAAATGGACGGAATCATAGTCCCATTACATCCATAATTATCTGAGATATTGAGGCCTAGATAATAATATTTTGACAAACTGACTCAAAATATGGCTTTAAGTATTATTTTTAATTATCTTGCATCAATGTCATGATCTTGTTGATTTGCAGGCTACTCTACGCGGTCTCTGTGAGGATCTGGAGATTCCTTTTCAACCTGCAATGCTCAAGTATGTAGATTTTTTTCACCCTTTACAATAAATTTCCCCAACAAAGTTAAAAACATAGAGAGGAAGCAAGGGGGACGAGTTTATCATTAAAGCTACATTAATACACCCAAAAAATAGGCTGTGCTACTTTATCAATTCCTTTTAAATTTATGATCATTGGAGTTTTGGTCATTTCTGTTTGGAAACTTGAAACTTTTGTTAAAGCATTCATCAAGTTACTATTTGGCTTACAAACAAAACGATATTCCTGTTATTCTTATTCTGCAACAATACATAATAGCTTGAAAAAAACTTTCCAGATGGGAAGCAGGTCCAAAGGCAATAGATGGCTTGTGGGCGCCTTGGTGGTACAAGACTGTGCATAAATCTACCGGTTTTGAGAAACCTAGAAAGTATCCCCAGGTATTTTGGTTGTTTTTATCATGTTATATTAGTTTCTGTTATGGAGAATCCATGCTGTTAATTGTTAGTATTTGACATTGTTAGCTCCATTGCCTATTGCCATTATTTTTTATCTAATAACAGAAATTATATTTAAAATTGGGTGCTTATTATGAATCCATGTTTGTTCTTGCTTTTCCCATCAAAATTTGGAGGATACAAAATTGAAGACATGATTTTTTTTCAAGTGTAATAATGGGGGAAGGTACCTTGACTGGGGTGACCAAAAACCTGACTTTAGTTAAGCTGTAAAGTTTAAACTTGTCTTCTTTTCAGCCATTTCCTTCTTCTCTATACGATTTGTTGGAGCAAAGTCTACCCCTGTATAATATGCTTCGGCGCCATGTGAAGAAAAAATCATCTCTTCTGAGCTCTCCTTTGCCTACTCCCGATCTTCCTGTTCCAGCAAATGAGAAATTGCTTGCTTGGGTTGGTGATGAGATTGCACCTCGTGATAGTGCTAAGGTAATTAGTTATATGACAATTAAAAGGTCTGCTGTATGTTTCTTTATATAATAAAGCTTCAGATTTATGTGATTGATGTACAGATTCTCAAGGTATGAAAATATTATGCTATGATCTGTCAGGTTTCTGTGTTTGATTCAGTTGTCCAAGGAGGTGACTCAGTTTGGGAGGGACTTCGAGTGTATAATGGAAAGATATTTAAGCTAGAGGAGCATCTAGACAGGTGATGTCACAAAACTAAGAAATTGAATAGTTTATATGTAATGCTATCACATTATTCCAATAATGCTCTGACTGATTACTTGATTGCATAATTGAATTAGTTATACAATAAATTAAGTTGAATGATTATAAGTAAATCACAAACTACAATAAAGCTGTAAGTGTCACTGATACTTACCAGCTTTTTCAATTTGAAATAGTTACTGTCACATTCTTTTGGATTTTCAGAAATCAATATAAACATACTTCCTATTATTTCATTATTTCTGTAAGTAGTCTCGTAGTCTTTTCTAACTTTACTTTTACATGCCATATGTGATATGCCTGCAGGATTTTCTTCTCTTTTCCCATAGAGAAACCTTATCTTTCTACGTCATGATTATAGTTTCTTTTGTTTAAACTCCTGTGAGTCTTTTACCTCTTCTCTTGAGGCATAAACATCTTGCATAGTCTGCTATAAATTATTGCCCATGATACGAAAAACATACTTGGTTGGTTCCATTTTTCAGTGAGTAGTTCTATTTCATTTGAAACATGATCATCCATGACAGTGTCATACCACTTAGTGTGCTTAAGTGGTTTAATGGTTTGGCTGTGTCATATTTTTCATGTTCAATTTAAAAAACATTTTGGGAAAAAATCTTCTGTCACTGTAAGAGAGATGTAAGAATTATCTTACTGGACACATTCCTAATTTCTCAGTCCTTTTCTACTGACATTTAGCATTGCTCAAGCTAACTAAAAGGGTAAAACTATTGCAAATATAAAATTAATAAATTAATTTGTTCCTAGGGATATTCTTAGTCTATTACATTATTAAATTTAGGAATAGAGATGGTTTTACATTTTTTTCTTGTTAGTTTAAAAGTAAGCCTGAAGGCCATATATTCTATACTCATGATATGTCCTCTTACATTTCTTGTTTCTTATAGGTTATTTGATTCAGCAAAAGCTTTAGCTTTTGAAAATGTTCCTACTCGGGATGAGGTGAGTCTTAGATGCATTCAATTCATCTAGGTAAATGCTAAGTGTTAAATGCTATTTTTCAGTCTTGTTTAGGTTATCATCATAATGAATGTTCAAAAAATTGCAGATTAAGGAAGCAATTTTCACAACTTTGATTAGGAATGGCATGTTTGACAATTCACACATACGGCTTTCCCTGACTCGAGGGAAAAAGGTTTTACTCTCTCTCATTTATCATTCAGCTAGATATATAATTTCCTAAAGCTAATAATTCGTCAAATTCTGTTTCATCATCATTCACACGGAAGTGCTCAGGGTTATATGGGAGCAGCTTCATAATTTTAATAATATATTAGTATATGAACAAAAAAGCCTCAACCTTTATGTTATACAGTGTCCTTATGATTATATTAACCAGAAATCTCAATTGTAATTAGAAAGAAGCAAGGGTTATGCTTGTTTGATTATTCAATGAAACTATTGTAAAAATGAAATAAATTGTGTTAAAGTGCCTTTCATGAGTAGCTGTATTTTATTCCATTTTCAACTTAGTTTACGAAACCATTAAACAATTCTACGGAGCATTCCTGTTTTAACTAACATAGAATGAATATTCTGTTTATTCAGGTTTCTTCTGGGATGAGCCCAGCATTCAATCTTTATGGGTGTACATTAATTGGTAACTTCCTATCCCTTTGCCAAATAAGTAACATTGATGTTAGTATCAAAGTTGTTATACTCCTGAACGACTTTTTATATACCAATTTTTGCATTATTGAATGAATTGAAGTTTTCGAATTGACCTATCAAGATCTGTGATATGATTTTTATTATGTTCAAAAGGGTTTGAGAAGGGGATAAAGTGAAGTCTTTCCCCATGAGGAGCTCTGTGTTAAAGTACAGAAGAAAGCAAAACATGATAGAGAATAGAAAACTGACTAAATAAATGAAATGATTGATGAAAATATTAGGCTACTAATAGCTGATCAAACACAAAATCTTAAACGTGAGTAGTCAATAGAAAAATTAAAGGGAGAAAAGAGCTTGCATAGTTATATATTGGTTATATCTTCAACATGCGTTTTACTTCCATTCCCCACCAAATGTAAGATTTTCCACTAACAAACTTAAGTGGACTTTGATAAATCTTTACACTAGTCTTTTAACCAAGTCAAGAAAAATCATGCAGTTTCAATAATAGTAAAATTTTTGGAATCATCAGTTGACGAAATGCTAAATAGACTTGGCATGATAATTCGAAGGAGGTAAAATTTGATGTTTAACCCTTTAAAATATGAAAGCATTGTGGTTCATTTGTGGGGGATACAAGATGACATTTTCATGTGTTTCCATGTATAGGTTACCTTGACTATCACTGCTTTTGAAATGGATAAACATTTTATAGTAAATTGATTATTTTTTATATATGTAGTGCTTCCTGAATGGAAACCCCCAGTGTATGATAATACCCGTGGTATAGTTCTTGTAACTGCTACAACACGCCGAAATTCACCAAATGTAAGTTTCTGATTGTATACTTGTTATCATGGTTTTCTTTCATTTTATAGATTGAAGAGCATTTGACTGACATGGTTTTTCCATCAGTTAGTTTGATACGCATGCATCTACTTTTATTCTTTTCCCCAAAAAAGGATAATCATGTGGATAATATAGATAGAGAAAAAAGAGAGGTGCCTAAAAAAAGTTATAATCATAACGAAAATTGGACAAGTACATAAAGAGGATTAAAGAAAGACAAAACAAGTAGAAAATATAAAGATGTATAGTGGTGTTATCACCATATACGTTACCTCATCCGGGTTTGTGTTGACAAAGAAAGACTTATAAAGTATTTAGTGCTATTTAACTGAAGAACTTAATGCCATTATATTATTATTATTATTATTATTATTATTATTATTATTATTATTATTATTATTATGAGTGGCTTTATAGTCGTTCATATAAAAGAATGAGATTCATTCAACCTTTAATGTTCTGTTTGATTGGCATACACCTTTAGTTTTATTAGCTGACTTTATGCCATCACCTTTTCTTTGTTTTTGCTTTTACCAGAACTTGGATTCGAAGATTCATCACAATAACCTTCTCAATAACATACTTGCAAAGGTATTTTCCAGTTCTTCTTAAGATATTTTACACTTAGCATTCAACCAAAATGTGTTAATTACTGTCATTGAAAGTAGATGATTTCTGTTGTAACAATGATGGTTGTTGAATTAATATGACAGGGTAACACTCCTAGTAATATCATTATAGAGTAGTATTGTGGATGATGTTGTATCAGGAAAAGAAAATGTGTTTATGTTTATTTACCCCTGCTATTAACCATTTATTATTGCATGCAAAGAGAGACATGGACGATTATTTGCCATAGCTGCAATTACAACATATTATAGTTCAGTTGACTGTCACAAATTTGGTAGCATCTCGTTTTACTAATACCCTGACTCAATGATATATCTTACTACATTACTAAAATATTATTATTGGCCAAGTGCAGATTGAAGGCAATAATGCAAAAGCAGATGATGCAATCATGCTCGACCAAGATGGTTATTTGTCAGAAACCAATGCAACTAACATTGTATGTCCTCAAATTTCCAAACGGTCGAAGAGGTCTTTATTTTCGTTGTGCTAATTATCTTCTAAGGCTTCCTAGGTAGCAGCCAGCAGGGAGATGTTTCTTGGATTCCAAGCTTTGGAATACTGATATACACAAAACTATATTTTTTTAAAAAAAAGTCAGCCTGGATAACTTTGAGCCAATGACAAATTAGTTAACTCAATGCATGGTTATAAGATGTGAAATCACACCTTGTATGATGTGCGATGCAAAAAAAATCTGTTGCTGGTTTGTTGTCACCTTGCAGTCTTGAGGGAAACAAAATCTTGTTCAAGACCCCCTTTTTGAAAAGGATCACAGGGTTTTCTTTTGCAACAAGGTTTACTTGCAACATAGATAGTACAGGGTCTAATGTCTTGAACACTTCAACTTATTTTTTGCTCTTCTGTCTGCAGTTTGTGGTTAAAAAGGGCCGTGTTTTGACACCTCATGCTGATTACTGTCTTCCTGGCATCACTCGTGCAACTGTAAGTTGTGTATACTCATTCTGTTGTTTTAAAACCAATATCTGCATATGTTGTAGCATTTATGTTGGGAAAGAAGTATCAGATGACACCTGAATACCTGTTTCAGCTATAAGAAAAGCTTTTATTGAGCATCTTATTTTATTTACTAGAGAGCCATTGTGTTGGCAAAGAATAACTTTTTAGGAAATGGAGTAGATGACTACAAAATGTTAGGATTATAATTTCATTGAACACGTGCCAGATTACTTTTCCCTCTTTGATTCTAAATTATGCTTATCAATGAAGTGTACTTCTGCTTTGCAATTTTAGGTAATGGATCTTGTTGTGAAAGAACAGTTAATCTTAGAGGAGCGCAGAATCAGCTTGTCAGAAGTGCATACTGCAGATGAGGTTCCCCATATACAATTTCAAATACGTTTCTAACCAAAAATTGCTCTAAAATATTAGGGAGAAAAAAACATCATACAGTGACTGACACTATAAATAGTTTTACACCATCATCTAGTCATAAACTACCATGGTAAGTTTATTTACTTTACAGTAATTATTTTGAAATTCTTGCAGGTCTGGACAACTGGAACAATGGGAGAACTAAGCCCAGTAAGTGCCTAATTATACCTTGTCAACTGAATCTTACCATACATTGTGAGATGTACTTCTGGGTATGCATCTAGAATGTTACCTGATTGGCTGATTACTTTCATAATCAATTGCACAAATCATTGTCAAACCTGAAAACTATGTTCATTGCTATATATTACTATGATGAGGGTGATAAACTATAGTGTCTAATCAACTCTTAAAATTTTATTTGTGTTATGGCAAGTCCTTAGCAAGGTGCCTTTTAAACGGTCAATTTAGTTTCATTCAAAGGGCATAGCCAAGTAGTTGTATCTTGTTTTAAACAAAGTTCTTGGCTATGCCATTAAAACTGACTAGTGCCTTTGATAATCTATTTGCTCCTTTGGATTTTTACCATTGCAATCAGCACCTGAATGAGATTAAAGTTTGTTGGATATTTTGGTTTAGGTGGTGAAGGTTGATGGTCGCATAATTGGCAATGGAGAAGTTGGAACAATCACTAGAAGATTGCAAGCTGCTTATAAAAAGTTGACAGAAGAATCTGGTGTACCTATACCAACCTATGTTAAGACTTGAAAAGGTATAGCATCTTTTTCTCTCCTCTTCTAGACTTTGCCACACCAAATCTCACTATTTTGATCTTAAACTTTTCTATAATCTCTTTTTTTCTTTTCATCTCTTGTACACTGCAGTTGGAACTGAGCGGAAATTGCTGCTGTACATTACTAAAAGCTACATATATGGAAGCATTTTTCCCTCAAAAAAAAAAAAAAATGGCTTTTCTCGTATTCAATAAATTAGCATAAACGAAACTCTCCTTTTCTTTGGAGGGGAGTGGGGTAATTAAAAAGTTCGTGGTTCCATTAGAGCTTGTTAAGTTTGAGCTTCCTTTCAAGTTGACTTTTCCTGAATCACGTTGACTAGCCAATTAACATGATTTCTAAACGTTCGGAAGTTTGATTTTACATTCTGAATGCAAAATTGATTGATTGAGTTGAATCAATATTTTGTGCCCAATAAAAACATTATATTAACACATCCTAACATAAATTTTAATCAAAATTAATCTAGCTTATCCTCACCCAAATATAAACTAAATATAGTTACAACTTAAGTTTAAAATGTTATTTAATATAACTTTCGACAGTAATATTATTTATAATCAGCTGCTGTATTTTGGAAATATCCAAATGAGGTGGATATTAGTTATGACACAATTTTATTTGTTTTTTTTTTTTAACTGCTATAGGACATCTTTAAAAGAACAAAAAAAAAAGCATAAGTCTTTAGAAATTAAAATGTATTTTTAAGTTAATATGAAAAGAAAAGCTTTCATAAATTCAAATTAACATGTACATAATTTAATTTTAGCATATGATTATGAAACTAAGTTTCTTTTTTTTATCAATATTTATGAGAAAAATTATGTAAGTACGTTTACGTAGAAAGCACTATTTGGTGATAGCGATTTCGAAGAGAAAGTTATATTTGACTAAACTTGGCTGAGTTAGACCATTTTAAACAGGATTGTCAAATAAATAAAATAATATTAAACAGGGTATTCTTATTTTTTTCTGTTATTTAAAAAATTATATGCTGGAAATAATCAGTCTCTAAATTAATAATTTTGATTTAGTGAGTTGAGTATGATGTAAGTCAATTTTATATGTAAGGTTTGTTTAAAAAATTTTAACATAATATTTTTTTATAGATACACATTTCACATACTCAAATAAACTTACATAATTTAAAGAGAGACTCTTCATTGATCGATTAATTATTTCATAAGACAACAGAGTTGACACAAAATTATTGTTGAAGTAAAAATTATATATTGCACTTGATTAATTGTTTATATTATTATTATTATTATTACTATTATTAAAAGAAATAGTCCATGTGTGGTGAAAAGTTTATGAAATGAAGTTTTAAAATTGAGTGAATTTTGATAAATTCCTTTATCATCACTTAATAAGTTATGATATATAGAAGATTGGGAATCCTTATTATTAATAAGATAGTTTGATTAATTTCAAAAGGTGAAAACAAAGTTGTTTAGTGATTGGATCTATTTTATTAGTTTATACTATTATTTTATATTATATGCAATTTTGCTGAACTTGTTTACCTCGAAGGACTTAAAAAGTTTGATTTGGTAAAGGCTATGCCCTACTCTATAACAAGCGTAGAAGGCAGACTTTTTTAATAGTTAAATTAAGTCAAAAATTTTATTAAAATATATTTAGTTAAGCAATGGCTTTTAGACATTTTAAAAACTTTATAATGTTTAGATACTGAAGAAATGAGTGGAGACTAGATTGTAAATATAAAAAATAAATAAAAACTTTACCACAAAATTATTATTATTATTATTATTTCATTTCAAATCTTAGTTTTTCCCGAAAAATAAGGAATTATTGTAAATAAAATTATGTTAAAAGAAATTTAAAATTTAGGAATTTCTTATTTATTGCATTGTAAAAAAATAAAAATAATAAATAAAATATAAACTTTACTTTTAAGTACAAAAATATAAATAAATGCAAAAAATTCATAATTGGTGACACTTAACTTTCATCTCTGTATGTAAATTCATCAATCTTTTTATTGTTCATTTTTAACCATCCATAGAAGAGGTGTATTGATATTGATAGAATATTGATGAAAACATTAATTAATGCAGAAAAAATTATATGCAATAATAAATAATTCTTTAGAAAACTGACGTGAGTTATAGTACATGTGAATATATATTAACGTACGTAAAAATAAATAAAGTCTGTAAAAAAGGAATTTTTTTTATAAGTGTATTATTGCAAACGTATCTTTAAAAAAGTTATAATAAAGATTGGATTTGATTTTAGAAGTAGACGTTTTTGTTAAGAATCTTTAAAAATGGACTAATATCACAAAAACAAATTAGATTTGACTATAAAGTATGATCCATCCATTTTAACTAACAATTCTTGTAATTGATTATAGTTTGTTCTTATAAAAGTTTTTCCTGTTGACCTATCATCTGACTATTCTAGATAAACTAATTACACCTATACAAATACTTTAATTTGAGAGAGTTTTTTTACGTAGATTAATAGATCAAGTTAGACTTTAAAAATAAATTAGATCACACCTAAAATAGAGTCCATGGGAAATAATAGATAATACTTAAAATTTTAATTTGTTTAAATTCTATTTATCCCTATACTACAAGTCTCTAAAGAATAATAATTAAAAAAATTATAATAAAAGGTATATAACATGCATTATGGATGATGTTTGGTCCTACTAATTTTTTTATTAGATACTTTTTATTTTAAATGTTTAATAAGTGATTAGAATAGTAATTGATAGAGAATGTAGTAGAAAGTACAAGGATTTCTATAAAAAGTATAAAAGGCATTGCACTCTCTCTGTATTTCCTGCAGACAGTACAAGGATCAAAATGAAAGGAATAAGAATCTATGACCATGGCAGCTTTAATTTATGAGAGCAAGCAAACAAATTATTCATAAACTGCATTAAATTTGATGAGTAACACATAAAAAGGTTTGAATTTATGAACCAAAACTAGCTTATGATGCTCTCATGCTACATCAGAAAAACCAGTACCCAGTAAAGTAGCTGAGGTATAAAGAATTTGAGTATTTTTTGATGGATTTTTTAATAATGGTGTCGCGTCATGGAATTGAAGTTTTGGGCCCAACTGAGCTTGGGCTACAATAATTGAACTTTTTCTGAAAAGCCTCATTATTACACAGCAAGAAAGAATGTGTTTGGGCCAGCCTCTTTTGGCGCTGATTGTCATAAACATTCATGAATGAATGAGATCAGAATATACTACAACACTGCATAACATTTAGCCACAACAACTAAGTAATCAAAACCTCTTTGACTCAATCTTCTGCTTCCTTTTTCTTGTCCATTTTAGTAGCTTCATTCATTCATTCATTCTTCATATTGTTCCAATTCCAAAGAAAAAGGGTATGCTACTTTTTTATCTGCTATGGTTGTTAAGTTAACAAGTGTATCACACATAAATTAGTCTCAAAAGTCCACTAGCCTAACTTTGATGTGGACCTATTCACTGCATAATACCATTCTCTTCAATTATTAGTGTCTTTCTCCACTTTTATGTCATTTCCCGTTATGGGGTGATTGTCATTGTTCTAACAAATAGCTTTATGTCTTTTTACTTTATTCTATTATATTTTCTATCAGAGAGAAAAGAAAGAAAGTCACTATCTTCTGTCTCCGTGCTACTTCTCTATAGCTTCCCTTCAGCTTTGTGTGTATGTGTATGTGTTCTATGCTTGAAACCAAACACTTGCAACTCTTTTTGTTTCTTTTCTATTTTCCTCAAAGCTGCAACCCAACCCTATTCTCTGTGTCTTTGTATAAACAGTCCTTAACTTAACACCACTTTTTCCATCCAAAATTTTTGGTATATTATAAAAAGTTAGCAACCCTTTTGCTTCATTCACTTTATTTTCTACCAGTAAGAGTTAATTGGTCAATTTGGTCTCTAAATTTAAAACATTTTCTTGATTCAAGACAGACAAAGTCTAAGGGAACAAAATGAGTATTTTTTGCTGAACTTCTAAACAAAAGAAATGTTGGTGGTGGTATAGTTTAATTTCCAAAAGATGCTTTTATTATTGATTAAAATTTGATGTTTAAATGTGTTGGAATCTATGTACTGAATGTTGGATGGATGAGAACAGGGAGATGAAGACAAATAGGTGTTAGAGTTGGAATCTTCCGAAAGACAACCCTGGAGCTTCATCAACAACCAATGAATTGTTATTAAAATATATATATTTTGGTGGAGTTCACAAAGACCCTTGTTGGTACCATTGATTTAGAATCTGACAATAAAAAATAGGGGAAGGGACCTAACATATATTGCAAAGGACAGTAAAATCTGCAAAGGACATCAATCGCACTATCATCATCTTATCTTTTACCCTCCTATCCTGTGCTTTCTACTCTTTTTCTACTCATTTTTATCTGACACTACTTTATGCACAAAGTTCAAACGTGAATGAATTACACTTCTTCTGACCACTACATCTCGATCCTATGAAAATATCATTTTTATTTCACAGTTTGAATGCTCTAGATTCTTGGACTCAAGAAGGCTTTGTGAGATTTATTACAAAAGCTATAATTTTTATGTATGCCCTGATTATTTCAGTATCTGTTCTAACAACCCAGATGAAAAATTTTCCTACTGTGGTAAAAAAATCATTCTTTGAATATAAGCATGTCAGTTGTCAATTGTGTTGAAATTTTTTAGTTTTTGTACTTATGTTATGATGCTAATTGAGACTGTGGAAGGTAGCTGTCATGATGAGTTTATGCAATGCAGCCACCATGATGACTTACTGACCCTTACTTCATCCAGAACTTTGCAACATTGGAAAACAGTTAGTTGAACAAGAAGATCCTTTTTATAAAATTGGAAAAATGAATGTTTGTGATGTTACTATTATGTTGGATTTGAATGGAGAAGAAGGGATTTTTTTTCACCTAACCAAAAGAAGGAACATAACAAGGTTTTGAATTTGAGAAAATAACATATTTAGGAGATCATGGTTGAAGAGCCATTTCTTGATAAGAAGTCAATTATGAATCCAATAAGCAATCATCATGGAAGCTAAAATCTCAAACACATGCAAAAGATTTTGAGTAGAAAGTTGGAGAAACGAAGGAAGGGAAAAGGGTTTCACCTAGACATGTTACTGTTTTTGTTGACTCAAATGATCACATTAGCCATTGCTAACACTCAAAATGAAAATATTAACCACAAAAAGGTTTTGTGCTCACTTTTCAACAATGGTTCAAAATATATTTGGAACTTTACCATTTGAGTTATTCGATGACCCCACCACAACACAACTTTTTTTTTATATTTTTTTTCACCTAGGAATTCGACTACAAATATAGTACAACTGGATGGGACCATTGTTTTTACCTTCAATGCTCTAATCATTTGAATTTTTTGAATAGTTATTAAAAAAATTATGGAGCCAGAAAGTGAAAAAGAATGCATGAAGAATGATCCCTATAATAACTCACCTACTTTTCTGTAACAGCCACCATTAATCAATCACTGCCCTCTCTCCTATTTCTATTTCTTTTTCCTTTCTCACTCTCTCTTCTTCTCCAGTCAACAGCTGTCATGATCATGCTCTGTTTCTGAAAATTATGTCAAAGTGGAATTTCTCAAAAACAATTCCTTCTGATGACATAACCACATTTCTGTATTCCTGCAAATATTTTGAGTTGCATTTCTCTTGTAAATTTTATATGAAAGATTAATATTATTGTATATTCACTTTTTACAAAAACTTTCATACAAGAGAACTAGAAAGTGAAAAAGAATAGAAATAAGTGATAAGTAATGTTATTAAGGATATAAAAATAAATAAATTACAATAACGTGTATGGGATTTTCTCGAATTATATTTATATTTTTTTATTACTATAATGGCATCCCTTGTTAGAGAGTATAATGTTTTTAATCTTAAAGTGTAATGTAAAAAGAAATAATAATATAATGTTTTTAAAATAAAAATTGTATAAAGATTTACAAAGTTTACGTCTCAGTATAATTTGAGAAAATTTCAATGAATGTAAAAGAAAAAAATTATAAAATTTAGGTATATATATTTTATTTTCTTGTTTTTACGAACCATATTTAAAACCATTCATTTTAGGTCTTATATATGGACGGTATTTTTAATATTTTTTAATTATAATAAATTTAGATGGTGAAAATTAAAAAGGATTAAACTTTTTATGTAACAGGACTAAAAATTATTAAAATAATATTGTGAAAAAAAATCATTCTGAAGTATAGAGTCTAAAAGATGAAATTTATATAACCATATAGACACAAAATGATTAATTAAAAAAATATATGAAGTTAAAAGGGGATTCTTTTATTTAAGAGTATATTGAACCAACAATCTCACTCTCTTTGCCATTTCATTGTGCTAGAAAGATGGCCAAAAAAGTCTAATAAATACTTTTGAAACACAACTAAAGAAAATCAATAAAAGGAAAAACATTTTGATCATGACAAAAGTGTCTAGTTAATATGATAAAAGGAAAATGACTTGATTATGACAAAAGTAAAAGGAACAAAAGTTGTGTTTCTTTAAAATTGGATAATATTTTTAAAGGCAGCTAAAAGAGGATTGAAAAACAATTGAGGAATAAAAAATGGAATTGATATCAATTGTTTAATATTATAATTACAATAATGGACACAAGACATGGATTTATGAGTAGATTGGTGGATTGAGTTCAGTCAGCTTCCTAATGATGATAAAGATGAAGCAGAAAAAATTCCACACATATTATTATAACTGATGGTTGTGAGAAGTAAGAAGTGCAACAAACAAGTGGAAAAATGGAGTGAATAGTGTGAGTGAATCTGCTAAAATCTTTAGCTGTCTTTTTGATTCAAAGTTACTTTGAGATGTTCTGAATTTGGACTTCACAAATTGGGTTGTGAATGAGATTAAGTGTCTCAAGCAGTATACACTACAATCTTATCCAGAGAAGAAAGAGATAAGAATCAAAAATAGAACTAACTACAGAGAAAAAGGAAAAGGAAGAAAGACAATGTGAGAAGGAATAAACCAAAAACTTCCTCCAAGGCCCCACATCGATCAAGGTGCTTCAGTAGATTAACAACAGTTGAACAGCCGTTGCAATAATTAGATACAACTTGAAAACAAAAAATAAAGCAAAGAAGAAACAAATATAATAGGGTCTTTATCAGGTTAAAAAAATTGGGCTAAATTAGCTCAACTTCAGATCCTAATTCAGCATTCACTCTTGTTGGATCCTAATCAGCATTTGGTATACAGCTCCAGCTATCTCATCCACTGATCCCAGCTTGCAATCTTCTTCCACCTTCAACAACATTTATCACAACAGTTTCAAAACTTCAGTGCTTACAGAAACATGTATCATAATGTTTTTTGCAACAGTTTCAAAAGTGCTACTAAAGTTTGAAATTTTGGTGTGTGTATGGAGAAGAAAAGAACACCAAGAGAAAGGTAGAACAAAACAAACCTTGACATTGAGAGAATAGAGGACAATTTCCCCGGTGGTGGTAACATTTAGGTGCAAGATTGTGAGACGCATGCCATGCAAACTAGATACTATTTTCAAGAGCTGCTTTGGCCGTTTCTTGGATCTTATTTTGAGATTTGCATGGCTCTCTACCATTGTCACTTCTATGTCAGCAATGCCAGACTGAACCTCACCCTTTTGCTCACTCATGGCTGCTGCAGAGTTATCACAGCCACCACTTGCACTTGTTGAGTACTGAGGAAATGAGAAGAACTCAGAAAAGGGCACCTCAGGTTTCCCCTCTTTTTCTTTCTGAGCACCAAGAAATTGCAGCCTCTGCTCAAGCTCCTTAACAAAGTTTATAGCACCCCCAATAATAGATGCTTGATCACCCTGCATTCCTCAATGAATTGAATCAAAACAGAAACAGTTCAACCCGTTTCAGGAACTAAAAAGCTTGCAAATTAGTACCTTTTAAACTTGGTTCATATGTATATTTAGCAATGATGTTTAAGAGGGTGTATTTGGATGCTAATTCTCTGGCTAATTGTTAACTAATTTTTGGAAAGTTATTTATTTTACATATTTTAAACAGCATAAAGTGAACTAACACAGATGATACGAACTTGAAGACATTAAAGTGAAGATTTCCCTTTCAAGAAAGTGAAAAGCAGAAACTTGTTTTGCGATTGAAGTACCCTTTGGACGTAAGATTCTGGCATTAGAGAGCGAAGAACAGAGAGGTACTCGTTCATTTGCTTCCTTCTGTTGCGCTCTACAGCAATGTGAGTCATTCTCTGGTTCTCAATCTCTTCCTTATTCTTCCTGCTTTTGGTTCTGCGCCTTTTGGGACGAGCTGGGGTGGAAACTGAACTCTCTAAGTTGTTCTGTGTGTTGCTGGTTTCTGAAGAAGGAGCCTTTGAAGCACTGATGGTGTGAGGCAACAAGGGTGGAGGAGAAGAAGAGTTCCATTCTCCATAGGGATAATTCTCTGTTTGGTTGTCCAGAAAAGTGTCTTCTTTTTCAAGGGTGAAATCTGCATAGCCCCAGTTAGCTTCTAACAAGTTGTTGTAGTTGTAGGGGTCTTTGATTGCACAGCCAAACGGGTCCTGAGGTTGGGGATACACTACTGCTTCTAGCGCCATGCCTCTTTCTCCCTCAGACAAACACATGCACAAAACTTTTATGTGGGTGCCCTGAAACAAGAACAAGAGGAAGATGGAGATGGAGATGGAAAGTGTCAAGTTGCATGCTACTGAGGAATGTTTTTCACCATTTAAAGGCCCTTCATTTTGAGGTGAAGCTGAAGTGAGACACAAAATGTATTAGGATTTTACAGTACCCAAAAACAAGAAGACAGAACTCTTTTCTAATTCATGTTTTAGTATTTAGTATTACTAAGACTTAAAAAAGAACATCATTAAATAAATTTTTTATTTTATTTTTTTAATAAATTTTAGAGACAATATCAGAAATAATGTGTATTCTTTGGGTTGAAGTACAAACAATAAATACCTATCTGTATATTCTATATAGGAGCAAACAAAATTGAACAAGAATAGGAACAATAAGGAATTTTTTTTTGGACAGCATGGAACATTAAGGATTAGAATTTAGACTTCAGATAACTTAAGTACAAAAACTCTGATATTATTTCAGAAACTTACTCTCCAATTATAAGGTGAACAAAGATACATAAATGATTCATTTTGTATATATTGCATTTATTTTTCTAGTTTTGACATTAAAATGTACGGGCTTTATGGTTCGATATTGGATAACAAGAGTTTTTGCATACAAGGAATTGCACTTTAGCCAAAGTCTTTTTTACTAATTTATTCATGCATAAGAAAACAAAAATAAAAAAATTTAAAATTCAAGTTAGTTTATATATGTTAAAATTTAAGTGTGAAATTGAGAATCATGAACAATATATAAAAAATAAATAAACAAATTCATTATTTTAAAATTTTATAAAATAAAATCGTATTTGAGCTCTTAAGTGAAATGACTCATGATTCATGAAATTTTTAAATTTTCATATACTTGACAACAATATACAAACTAATTTAAAACTAAAATGTATAAAGGTACTATGGGTCTCTAGGGTATCAATGTTTGTTTAAGTTTTATTTTAGTTACAAATCTACTTAAACCAGATCATGCATTGTTACTGCATAAATTTAATTGTTTGTCTCAAACTTGACTTTTAAAATTAGTATTAAAAAATTTCATTATGCCATTTCGTTATTCTAATAAAATTCTTAACCTTTTTTATGTAAAATTATTATTACTATTATTATTATTATTATTATTATTATTACATATTCATGTAAAACTTATTAATTTCTTGATATCTATAACTACTCATTTTAATTAGACTTTTTTTCATTTGTATTTCTTATTTTCTTACTGTATACTAAATTATTAAAGATATAATATAAAATAATAATATTAAATATTTTATTAATATTATAAAATGACAATGAAAATGTTTTTTTTAAGAAAAAACAACAAATCAAAAGAGAAGGTAAAATTATATTCCATTTATGCTAAGAAAAATATAAAAAAAGGTAAATTTGATCTATTTTTAGATTATTTAATGATAGTTTTTAAAAATATCTTAATTTTAATCATTATTTAACCTTTATTTGTATTATTGTAGTATGTAATCAGGTGTCTTAACTAGCATTTAGAATCCAGTATAGAGAAATGTTCACAAGAAAGCCTCATGCCTTACTATTCAGGGCATTGACTCTCCAACAGTACAGAGACAAATAGTTGCTTTATTGGAAAAATCAAATTTCACAAAACAAAAAATAAATTAATGAGGAAATCTACTGAAATTATATAATATACTGACCTTATTAAATCTATTCATCAATTGATTGATAATGAGTGAAGGATTATTGTATTATCATAATTAATTATATATGTGTCTATTGAGAAAATAAAATATTGATGAATGAATTTAGCATGTGTGTGCTTTATTAATATATATATATATATATATATATATATATATATATATATATATATATATATATGTATAATACACAATATATTTTATTAATTTTCTGCAATATATTGAGGGCCATTTGATTGGATGAAAGATCAACTTATTAACTAATTTGTTAATTTTTTTTTTTAAAAGTTACCATTTTAAAATAAATGAAAATCACTCAAGATAAAAGATAAGGTGTAAGGCAAGTTTGAAAGGATTTTTCTCAAAACTTTATTTTCTATTTAAACTCAAAACTACAATATTTTAAGATAAAATAAAATAAAATTAACGAGCAGTATAAATTGTATAAATTATTTTACTGACATTATAAAATTTTATCATATAAAATATATAAGTTAGTTTTTTTATATTAATTTCTAATTTTTATTTTTTATATTGTATTAATTTATTATTTTCTCCTTTATTATAGTAGTGTACTTTCACTATTTTTTAAATATACACAGTAAAAATAAAAAAAAGTTTATATTTTTTATTTTATTTTAATATTATAAAACTGTTTATAATAAAACTCACAATATGTGTCTCATCTAGTTTTGGTTAGTTTGAAAAATATTATTTGATGATAAAACCCAAAGGTAAGGAGATAAATCATGAATTCTAATACTCCTATCAAATAACTTATCTTTATCCATAGAAAGAAATAACAATTACAACTTATATTATATAAGAATTTTTTATATGAAATAAATAAGAGTTTGTCACGTGAATTGATTTAATCCTAAAATTGTTATGCGTGTAAATATAAAATTTACTTAAAAAGTTTCTTATGTAAATTGTTAATAATTTAGTTTGTCCATACTCATAAACACTTTATCTAATGAAAGTTGAATTATTACAAGTTCAAAAAATAATTTGCTATACTAGATCAATATAACACATAGGTGGAAGCATTATTTTCATTTGAAATTAAACCATTAATGCCAGAGGAAGAGACAAAGATGGAATTGTTTCTAGTATTTTAGTAACAATTACAAGGAACTAGTTAAAAATATGTGGTATAATTTAAAAATTAAACATTTTAAGTAATTGAAAAGTTGAGTCTATTTTAGATTGGTTTATATAAATTAATTAAAATAAATGAAAGAAAATAGCATTGCACGTGAATGCCCTTGAAAAAAAAGAAAAGTTTAATATTACCTGGTTGTGATGGATATATCCTTCACTACCATGTTCTAACAACCCACCAAAATCAAGAAAGAGGATAAAGGAGTGTGCGTGTGCGTCACGGAACGTTTAGAGCCTCAAGTGCAGGGAGCTTGAGGACACGGTGAGGTGGAGGCGCGTGAAGGAAGTTGAAAGACAAAAAGAGAAAGGAGTTCGTGATTTGGTAATAAGACGGTCGGAAATAGGAGTCACAGCACAAAGGCGAAAATGCAAAGAAGAAAAGAAAAGCTGAAGCAGTCAGAGATTCTTGCATTGCAAAGCTGAGAGAAAAAGGGTTAAGAAGTTTGTCCACACTTCCACCGTCAGAAACTTGCAGAGAATCCATGTGCTTCAAAACTATCATGAACAAACAAACTTTCCAAAATACCAAAGGGATTCCATTTGCAAACTCGTTTCAGCCAAGATAACACTCAACATTTACCCTTAGATTATGCTGTTGCCACAGCTTTGCAGTTAAACAGCATTTCAATATTTTTTTTTTTTCAGGACACTTTTTTTTCCAGAAAAATGTCAACTTGCTTTATAGTACTACAATGTAACAGTTAGGCTTTGTTTGTTTCGCTACCAGCTAGAAATTTTTTCTAACTGTTGAAACTTCTTGAATGTGATTACAGAAAAATGTCAAAGGTAGTATTTTTAGATTTATTAAGCATAAGGGTATATCGAAAAGATTATAAAAAACAAGCAAATATTCAATAATGGGTTAAGAAAAGTGTAAGAACACAGAAGTTTTACTCAAATCTTATTTACTTTAATTCTACTTCATCTAATTTATGAAGTTTATTCAGTTTCAGCTTTAAAATAAGTGGACAAAAAAAAAACTTCAATGAATTTCATTGAATTGTTTTTTAATCCAAGAAAGGATAAGTCTTTTCACTTTGAAATGGCTTAGGAGTGGATGCATAACATCTGCACAATATCTTAAGCTCTAGCTTAATATGTTTTCGTTTCAAGAGTTTGGCTTCTTTTTACGAAATAAGTTTTTTATCAGTCTCTTTACAAAATCAATGTTAAATACCCTAAATGTTAAAAACCTGCAACAGAATTCAATTCAATTCACATTTGAGAGAGAAGGTTCAGAATTTAAATGAGTAAAAAATATCATATTAATATTAAGTAGAAGAAATAAGAAAATAAGTGATATATAAAGAAAAAAGATTTATAAATATAAAATCTTGAAGATAATCTCATATTATTTTATATAGACAACTTATGATTGATATGACTTGAATTTTTTCCGTTTAATCTCCTTAAAATAAACCCTAACACTAAATTACCGAATGTCAACTAACCTTATGTTGAAATGGTAAGAGATTTTGGATGATTTTGCTCCAAAACGACTTAAGATTACCTACTTTACTCATACACTTTTCTATCTTGCATAAAAAATTTAATCTTTCTTATTCAAGATAAATTAGAACCCAGTCATAATTAACTTTGAAATTTATGATTTAGGATTTAAGAAATCTCTTCCTCAGTGAGACTACTATATCAGATGCTTCAACAATTTAATCAAGTATGTTACTTTAAGGATATTTTTGTGATTTTTTAATATGTATTTTTCAAATTATTAAGATGCATAACTTTAAAGATATCTTTGTGATTTTTTCAACACATTTTACTGAAATCATGGAATTTAACACATAAGTAATATAGGGATGTATATAGCTATAAACTAGTATGTAGAGATCATATAACTGTTAAAATATTGGAAGTTTGACTTAAAAGGGCCTAATTCTATAAAAATACAAAAAAAAAAAATAAAAGTTTCAAATAAGTATTACATGTAAGTAAATCTTACTTTTGTCTTTTAAAAAATTATAAATAAAAATATTATATTAGTTATTTTAGTTGAAATATGTGGGCAAATATCTATAACACTGCCTTGTATCATAGTTATATAAAATGTCTATATCATTCACTAATTCAAATGTGTTATTTTTTAAAATTCTTTTGAGTTAATTTATTGTTTTATTGTATCTATTTAAATAACCTTTTATTTATATTCATACTTTGCTTTTTGGTTTATGTATTTACTTGTTTTTACTTTACCACTTTTTCTTTTGCAATCTTTTTCCTTAATCCTTTACTTCTCTAGACTCAATGTCTTTAATTTTTTACATCATCTTTTAAATTCTATTTACATTTCAAATCTTTATTTTGCAAATTTACTTTCATTGTTGCATGCTCTCTTCTCTTTCATATATCTTTTTGCATTCTTTTAAAATTTCATTTTCTTGTGATTTTTAAAGATTATTTTAGTGAAGGTTTAGTTATACTACACTTTTGATACCTTTGATAGTCTTTGTAGTTTCCGTCTAATAATTGTATTAACTTACTGTATCACATGCATTTTAGCAAGTTTTTATTCTAGTTAAGTTTACCAATAAAAGTCATTTTGAATTCATTTTCAGAAATGAAATTCAATGATTTATATAATATATGAAGATTTGATCTTATTTCACATTCTAACTTGAACATTATTATTTTAGTTTAACCAAAAATAAACACATAATTTTGATTTTTAGTTTAATCTTCCATTTCATAATCATAAATTTTTAGTTCTTGAAATAAATTTTCACCATCGATTATTAGATCAGAAATTGCAAAAATTAAATCAATTTAAACTATAATAAAAACATAAGCAAAATTTTAATTTTAAAAAATATAGAATAAAATTTTAACTAAGTTATACAGCATTATTATCTTTATTTATGCGGTTATTATATTTATTATAATATGTATCATTATTTTTTGTCATAAATATATGGAAGAGCGTACATAAATATATAGAATCATACCAATATAGATATATCGAAAGAATGAAAGAATAGACTATTATATGTTATTTTTTAAAATTATAGTCTCTCAAAAATAATAAATAAGACAAGAGAATAATATTTTATTACTGTATTAAAATAGTTGACTGAAACATTATAGGTTATAATTATGCTGTCATTCATATTAAACAAATCCGTAAGATTTAATAAAATAATTAAGAAATACAATTAAAAGCAGATAAGTTTAAAAAGTAGCTTAATAGGTTAATGGAAACACATGAAAATAGAATATAAATAATTAATATATTTTCGATTTTAATGAATAATTAATATATTTTTATTTTAAGTTTGTTAAGATAATAATATTAAAATCAATTAGTGTATTTATAATATTGTTTACTTTAGAGTCCAAAATTTCATCGTGTTTTGATATTAGAAATCATCTCAAATGATTAAGAGAGAAAATTTAATTGTCTTTGATCTCAACTCTTTATTATCAAGCCTACTGAAATAAGTTTTTTGGTTGAGATCTAAAGAAAAAGAGGAAATATCTTTGAAATTATTTTTCCATTCTTTCTAATAGAAGGCTAATAGAATAAATATTTGTGTTTAAAACTACTTTTTCATCTTTACATAAACAGTGCAAATGTTTCAACCTTAATTCTATTGAAACAATATCGTCAGAGTTAATTACCGTGCATCCAAGACATTATCCGCTATAGAATTCAAAGTTTGATTATGTATTATCCTTAAAAATGCACCTTAAGGGTTAATAGAAGAAAATATATTTAAATTATCATTAAACTCAACTCCTGACTGATGAAGGACTATTGGGCATATCAAAACAAACTCCAAGTAAATGTCTAATAAGAATAATGATTCATCTTTGAAACTATATAAACTTGAGAGTTTATTTTTGAAACCACCTTTTCATATCTCCACAGACGTCAATGAGTAATCCTAAACCCTAAACCCTAAACTCTAAAACCCTGTTTTAAAATTTGGAGATCCACTATAATTTTATTCTTAAAAAAACGTTTTAAAAGCTTAAGAAACGAAAATATATTTAAATTATATTAACCTTGATTCCTAAACAATAAGACTAATGAGTGTACCTAAATAAGTCTTATAATACTATTTGATTAAATACTTCTCCTAAAAGTTATTATAAATAATTAAATTACAACTTAATAGTTCAATAGTTTAAAAGTTACAATTCAACTTAACCTATCTTACGTCACCCGAACATAATTTATACTCTTTGTTTTAATTTTCCACTTTACTCTGATTAATTTAAGAATTTAATAACTCATGGACATTATAAAATAATTATAGCAATAACTACTTTTGTTACTAAAACGCGTCATTCAAAATGGAAAGAGAATTAACTAATCAGCCTAATTAATGGTCATCATCATGAAAATTGTAGACCCTACTGGCACATAGTCATTATTGGTTGAATGATTTACAATTACTATTACACAATATATTGTTGTACAGAAGCCTTTGATTAACAATTAAATTTGTTGGATAAACTGAAGGAATAGTCCAAACCAGTCAGTATTATAATTACTATATTAATTACATCAATAATTTAACATTATGTATAAGCATCTTGTCAGATGCGTGGATGATCACAATTATATTGATAATGGTGGAGATGCTTCTAACAAAGGCTGCTGTAGCCAATAAGAAATAACGCAACCCATGTCCACTTAAGTGGGACCTCTTCATTACTTTTTAATAATTGCAGTTGTTTTAATTACTATTAATTGGTGGATATAATTAACAATATTAATTAGAAAAACAGTGGCTTATTGTGGAAGTTATCATCATAAAAAAACAAGAAAATTAAAATAAAAAATACATTAAATATACAAATTAATGCAATCAATGCACCCCTAGTTGGAACTATATATTTACATTTATGATAAATCTTTATAAAGAGTTTTATCATAGTTTTACTGTAAGATTGTCCAATAAAAAATATCTGTAATTTCTATGTAAAAAATCATAATTAGCGTGAAGATGTATATTTATATATATATATATTTGTTTGCTAGATACAAAAAGGATGCCACTAAGGAATTGCTCATTTTGTTTGACGTTAAGAACATAATTATCTCTTTATAAATATTAATAAAATATTAAATACCGGTAATTATATTCTATTTATTGTGAGATAAGAAAATAAAAAAAAAAGTATAAATGAGACAATTAATATACCATGTATAAGAAGTATATTGGAAAATTTTAAAACAATATACTATAAAATATAAAATATTAATTGTATTCCTGAATCCCAGTGTCCAGATCTTAAGCATCAAATAAAATGAGATTAAAGGAGTAATATATATGCTAAAAAGAGTAATAAAATACAAAATTTAGCCTCAGAATGTTATATCACTACTTGCATTTCTTGGTTAAGTTGTTGTTATAGTTCAAATATATTTTATGAAGTCAATGTCGAAATGTGAATGTTGTAATAAGGTGTAGTTTGGGTAGATTAAGGATACTATAATGTTAGTTTTTGTTTAATGTTTTTTTTATCAACATTTTAAATGTTTATTAGGCTGAAACTAGGTTAAAAGTTTAAATGACAACAATAAATAAAATCAAGTTGTATTTGGTGACATTTAAAATGAGTCAATATATAGTCATTTAGCATTAAAGTACTTGATATTAGCCTTGTTCATGTTAACTTTAATATTATTTGATATAGTGTATATGAATTTAATTATAGCTCAAACAAGGGTCAATGGAGCTCAACAATCCATGTTTAAGTGCTCCCATCAATAAGCCTTTAGGCATATAATGTTATTAAGATCCATAGTTTGTGCATGTTTGTCATTTTTCAATGGACTTCTTCTTCATCGCTAATAGATATTCTGCAACTTTTTGGTCCCCATCATAGGAATTCATTTTTCTTCTTTAAATTTTTTTCTGTCTGCAATAGATTTGGCTTCATGGTCAATGGACAGTAATTGGCATAATTAATCAAGATCTATATTTTGCAAACCTTGGACTTTGAATGCAACAATATCACCATTGACAATAAAAAAAAATGTAATGAAGTATTCGGGGTCAAAATCGTACAAATTATGGTGCACTTATTCACCTTAGGACTAATTTGTACTTTCTTTATATCTTCCACCTCCTATGGATGCTAGCTAATTAAGTTATTCCTAGCTTTAAATTCAAAAGTTGCATGTGACTCTCATATATGCTTTGGACCAAATTTCTTCTTTCCAGCTTTCAAAAATGTCCTAATTCCCTTAGCATTTGTTTGTCAGCCACCAACTCTTCCATTTTTCATCTTCATGCATAAGTGAGAGATCAACATTATGCCTCCCAAAATCAAAGTGAGAGATCATCAAATGGTAGACTAAACAACCACTTAGAGGGTTATCCTTTCAATGTAAATTTATGATTTAAGAGTAACATACTTTTTTTCTTTTCAATACATTCTTATTTTTACTTTGAAAAAGTTAGATTCGCCATCTTTGTGAAAATGTTAGAAACCATTTCCGAAAAACATAATTTCCTAATTTTTTTGAAAGGTAAATCAAATATAAAATTACACTTTTCCAACATTCCACTCTCAACAAAAATTTTCTTGGCTTTCAGCTTAATTCTTAATGTAAAAAATCAATAGTAATTAACCTCATATATTACGTAGGTAATTAAAGCCACACAAATTATAATCACAATAGTAATCAATAAATACAATAATTAATTACGAGAGTGGACGTGGTTAGGGCTACGCCATTCTTTAGGTATTATAGGCCGGCTGGTTTATCTCAGACTCAAATGTACTATATTACACAAGTCAACCCACAATAATTATTGTAGCCAAAATATTTTTGTTTAAGGTGCTTATTTTTTTCAAAAAAAAAAGAAAAATAGCTTCATACTAACAATCATTAAAATTAACACACTATGATATTAAATAAGCAAAAAAATATATAAAACCAATCCCCTGCAATATAAGCCAAGATCTCTCAGCATATAACCCAACTCTCTGTACCCTGCATGTACTTTCTAAGGTACGTATATGGTGGAAAACAACTAGCGTGAGTGTAGGAAATGAGATAAATCCTGGGAGACATATAATGTTATGTGAATGGGACCAACTTGAAGGATCATCCATTTCAGAGATCATGCAAAAAATGTTTTTATTTGCAAGTCCTGTCAATTGATTCCATCACGGGATACACAGCCTTCTAAATTTTAAACTTCAGAATTTCTCAATCATCACCACCAACCAATAAAATCCATTCACTACTCACCACAACTTTACAATAATATATGTAATGTGCTCATGTATTCACCATAATATATACACAATCAAAAATTACAGTTGCAAATATATATATATATATATATATATATATATATATATATATATATATATATATATATATATATATATATATATGGAAGACCAAATTTGATTATTGGTTGGATTAAGTTCTTAATTTTACACCAAAGATAAAGAGAAAAAAGTTGTCTGTATGGCTACGTAACTGAGACGGAAACATTTAATTTCAAGGATTTAGATTTTGTTGTTGCCAAGACGAAACAAACGCAGCCAGGTCTACTTTGTCCCTTATGAATCACATCCTATATATACATATAATTTAACATGCATGTTCATGAATCATTGTCTTTATAAGTTTATCCAAGTGTAGAACAGCTCACTCTCAAGAATCTCCATGTTTCATGTGAGTTTAATTATATTAACTATTGTTATCGCAGAAAATCTTGACATGTAGGGTTAAACCTGTTTAACTAAATATTTTATTGGGTTAGTACATAATAACAGTTTAAGTCATTTTAATTAATCTTTCGCTTAATATCAAGAAAAAGCTTGACAGACATGTAGGGTTGAATGTGTATACCTAAACAGACATTATATTGGGTTTATTACTAATAGCAGTTTAAAGTCATTAACTAATCTTTCGTGTATAATAAGAAAGTCTCCATGGGAGAGGATAAAAAAAGTATTTATAATTAAATAATAACAACTTCAGTCTCACACAAAAAAAGTCCTAACCTTCAATTATCAGAAAGTTAGTTATTGGCAAATTGAATTATATTATGCAAGTTTGTTTTTTTCCAAGAGTTTAGGATCTAGTTGAAACTATGTTGTCATTGACTATTATAGTATTATTATGCTATCTAGAGCCGGGACTACTTCACCTTATTAAAACTACATAAAATTAAATCAACAGAGATTTTTTTAAGTTAAGTAATTACCTCCCTCTTCACAAGTATTTTTTGTGGTTGGTTCTTACCTGATAGAATTTTAGTACTTCTTAACACTCACTCTGAACCTAATTAGTCTGTAATATAAAGAAACCTGCACGAAAACTGCACGAAGTTTTGAGCACATATATACTGAGTAGGAATTGGTGTGTGTATATATATACAGTTGTACTAATTAATATATGAGATATCAATAGTGTTAGATTAATTTTTACACCAATGAATTTTTCTTTCAAAAATTGCATTATAGGTTGTTTACAGTAAACAAATTAATTTTCACTAAACATAATCTATACCGACAAAACAATTCTCCAACTTCATGGCTAAAACATAGGAAGTTTTACAGTATGTTCTCTCTTATCTAAATTTATTTGCATTTTAAGTAGGTTATTTTCATATTTTGTGAGTTTTTTTTTTCAAATATTTACAAAAAATAAATTTCCTACAATTTCTTTTTAATTTTTTAAAATTTCATGAAATATTTAAACAAAATTTCTTCCAGAAATATATGAAAAAAAATTGTTGGCTTCTGTTATATATGAAGCTTGTCAAATTATACTAACTGAAAAATATAGAAGAAAGAAATAAAATAATAATAATAATAATTATTATTATTATTATAAGAGTTAAAAAATACTTTAAGATAACTAATTTTAAAATAATAATAATAATAATGCTCATGAACACATGGAAATGAAGTAAGGGCATGCAATGTATTGTTATCATAATTTAAACATTCATCTCCAATCCTAGATTAGTTAAGCATTGGAGAATTCTGTTAAAAAAAAAAAACATTGGAGAATTAAACACTTCTCTTTGTCTTAGTGTGAATATTAATGCACAGAATAAAATATAATTAATATATAGCCCAATAGCCTTATATAATATAATTAATTCATTGCTTGTTGGTTCTATATTCAATAAGCAAAAAAAAAAACATTTGACAAACTTTTTGATGACACAAAAACTGAATTGCTTCTAGTGGTTGGAAGTTGCACTTTAAATTAGGAAGACACATAAATACTTTGTGATGTATCATAGTATGACTCATTGGATTAGAGTTCATCTAATTATTTGTTAATAAAAAGAAAATATGTGAAAACACACCTTCTGACAAACAAAAAGCATATAAATTAACTTGAATGTAGCAAAAGCACAAGGGAGTATTAAAAGGTGAGCAAATAAACAATAAAAGGTAAAATGTTGTTCCAAAAATGTATACCGAAATGTAGAGGCAAAATCAAATTGCATTTCTTTAAGGTGGCGAAAATTCTTGTAGCGCCCACAATCCTCACCTACCCTTCTTTACGTCACCATCCAAAGTACCTTTGCATAATTATCATGATTCTCACAGTGAAAGTTCCATTCACCTCCAATCAAATTCTTCTCAATGCCCTTTTTGCCGATCTCCTGAAAGGAACCTTTCTCCACTCTTCCAAACCCTAATTATTCATTCAACTTAACCTCTTCCACTATGCAACGTTGCCACAAAAACAACCTTACTCGTTGTTATCTAGGTTTTACTTTTCATGTGTTCCAAAAGTAGACCAAATCAGTGAGAAGAAAAAGAACAAATCACAAATGAAAAGAAAATAAAAAATAAAATAATCAAAGAAATAGTACTTAATTCATTGAACTCAACCACGTGTGTAGCATATTATTATATACATGACAGCATTGTGTTTATCAGAAGCAAAGGTTGCCCATATAATAATATACAGAACGAAGATCCAAAACAAAACCCTAGAAGAATGATCCAATGGAAGAGGGTTACATTACATGCATACTTGTATGATTGAATTTATGGAGGAGAGAGATGGGGTGAGGTGATTTGGATTGGACGTAAAGGGCTTTGTCATGATGTGTTTGGAATGGCACCAAAATGTGGAGTGATCTGGGTCGTACACGTGTCTCTCTTACTATGACCATACATCAGACTACAGTAGCACACAGTGCCCCAAACCCTCAAAACAACGGCTTCCGATGAAAAACCACTCACTTCAGAAGCGGTTTGCGAAGAATAAGACAAAGAAAGATGATAATTAACACTTTCCACGAGTTTCACAGTCTCATTCATCCTCCACAAACAGACATGCTTGTTTCAGAACATTATATCAGAACGATGCCGTGCTCAATTCTCAAGATATTCAACCACATACCATACAAGGAAAGTGTCACCAACTTTGTCTTCAAACAAAACTTCATTTCTCATCTCTCTCTCTGTAAATGTCATATCAGATTAAATTATTCTAAAAAAGTATTCATAATTATCACATAATACAACTTCATAATTATCACATAAAGAAGTATTTGTTACCAGATGTCTGTCAAGTTTCAGATGCCGCATTCTTTGTGTATTTTATAAACCTGATACACTTAAGAATGTAACATCACTTTTAGTAAATCTTTGTTTAACTTATTAACTATACATATATATATATATATATATATATATATATATATATTAGAATAGAAAAAAAGATCAAATTATATTTACATAGTTGACTAAGTATTGCAATATTAACAGTTAAACAAAAAATAATTTTTTTTAATTCAACTATAAAATTATAATTTCATTTCATCTTAATTATTTCTAATAAAATTTATAAAAATGGAACAGCAATAATAAAATGATGAAAACATTCATAATTTAATACTAAAAAATATAAATCAATTTTTATCATATAAAAAATATAAAATAGTTTTAAATTAACATAAATTCTTTTAAATGTAATACATATGAAATAAACTTTAAATTTAAAGGTAATTTTGGGGGAAAAAAGTATAAATCAAAAACATATTAAAAATATTACATTTAATAAAAATATAACCATATCACGTTATATATTATTATAGATTAAATAACATATTAAATAGTATCTCTATAGTATATTTATATAGACATAATAAATAAGTCATGTAAAACAATCATAGTAATACATATATTTTATTTAATATGTCTACAATTAAAATTCATATAAATGTTAAAATTATAATAGTAATATTGATAATACTTATAAAATAAGCTGTTACCAAAATGATGCACAAGTTGTGATTGAATACTGTTTCTAAAATATTATAATTAGGTAATGAAACTATTTATTGATTTTTCTTTAAATATATATAGTTGAAATTTAAGGAAAAAAATTCATAACCCAATATTAATTTTATTCTAATTGAATTGACAAGAAGTAAATCTGTTTCAGCTTAATTTAATGACCCAACTCAAATAATTAAATGTAATTGGATTAGATGGATTGAATTGCCAAGCCTGTTCACATACTACTACTTGAAGTAATTTTTAAAAGTGATTTTAAGAATTTTAGTAGATTATATCCTAATTTAAAATAAGAATTAAAAGTGTCAATAGGGTAAGTCCTTCATTGTAATTTCTTTTTATTTGTTTGAATAGCATTCTTGATAATACTATAACAAAAGCTGATTAAACAAAGTATCATTAATTTTCAAATAAGAATTATTTAAATATACATTAAACGATATGCTGCACCTATTTAAGAATATTGAAATTAATATAGTTTTAAATAGTATTAACACAAACATTTTGTATTGACTACTTTAAAATTATTATTTAAGTATTTAAAAAAGATTGGTTTTGACACCATAATTTAAACAATTAACACTAACATAAATATATTTTTTTTTATCAGAGTAAGAAATTTTAATAATGCGTCAATTTATATATATATACATATATATATATATCCGTTTAATTGTGAATCGGTTATATTTTAATCATACTTCTATAACAAAATGTTGCAAATCTTAATGTGTTTAAATTTATTTATAATCTAAAACACTTTAGATTTTTTTTTCTACAGCCAAACATTTTAGATTTTGTAGGTGATGAGAAGTTGACACTGAATATGAATATATGAATTGCTAGCGGTGGTATGATATAACTGCCACTTATAAAGTTATTTTTTTAATATACACTCGGGTAGAATAATAACTTAAGCACTTAGAAATCTAAAAAAATCATTTATCCTTACTTAACCAACTGATACTGTAACACTGAGGAAGAGTTGAAGAACAAGTAGTCTTACATATTTTGCTAATTACAAATTTTGAAAGTAGGTATCTTCTATGGATAAGATTTGAAGGAAAATGAGTAAAAGTCATTTACATTTACTAATTTCTGATGACCATTATGATGATTAAGATCATAATTATTGCTTTGAATCTAAACTAAATTCCAAATTGCATAGAAGCTAGCTAAATAAAAGTTGTCTAGATAATACTTTTTGATATTCATGTCCTTTCTTTCATCTTGCACGTTTTGATTTTTTGGGTCCCATAGTAAAGATGACATTGAAAACATTTTCTTCATTTTTCTTTTCTTTTTTTGGCTTGTGGATAAACTAGGGTTTCCTAGCTAATTTAAGTTCAGGACTAAACATCAACTTCAATTGAAATATACATGATAAATGGGTCATAGCCTATAATTTATCTGATAAAACATTGCAAATTACTTTTTACACCCCATGCTTTCCTCCTACACCTTCATAAGTGTTAAAATTTTTATTCTATCCTTATAATAGAAAGACTTCTGCTATCTGGAATAGGTTTTGAATTCAGTAATCATTTTTTTAAGTTATACAATTCATAAGCTCTTCTTTCTAAAAGATACTTTCAAATTTGACAATTTGAAAATTTTTCAAATTACATAAGAATGAACAACTCAAATAATGAAGGGTAAATGTTCAGGGTTAATTTTATATTTTACACACTCCATTAAGTGTAAGAGGAAACCATTGGGAAATCTCCTAAAATATTCAAGACTTTTCTTTTAATATAGGTTGGGCAAAGCCCAATAGTTTGGGTCAAGTCACGAGTTATTGGCGAAAACTTTTTGCACCTCTTCATTTTTAACTTGCAATGCATCAATGAGATGAAATGACTAAAATGTTCTCTATAGTTATAATTAACCATAGCTTTCAAACAATGTCTTTTTGGAAAATATTTTTAAGAAATAAATTTCAGAAAAACATATTTTAGAATATAAAATTTATATTTTGGAAAATGATTTCTAGAACCTATTTCTAAAAAAATACTCTTATAAATTTGAAATAAAATATCAATATTTTTAATAATTTTGAAATTGATGGGGTATGGTTCTAATTGGTGGGTTGCCGAAAGTTTTTGCCCCAATTATTCGGCCAGTTTAAAACTATGAATTCCATTGGGCCCAAGAGAGTAGTGACGATTTTAGAGGAGGGTCGTGTTATCAGATTAATTTCTAGATTGAAAAAAAACACGACTAATTTTGTTACAAACTAGTAATATATTATTATTTCTTAGATTATGGTCCAAGCATATTATTTTTTACGCCTTATATTTTTTATCTTTTAAAGTGATGCTCACTTTTAAAAAATATAGAATGCGGCGAATATTATGAGTTTCATTTAATAAAAAATGTTAAAAGAGTTAAAATGTAAACTATATATTTGATTTTAAGTATTCAATAAAATACCAATAAATAAATATATAGTAAAAAAAATAATATTTCCTTTATTTTTAAAGTAATAAATATTTTAAGACACGTTAAAAATTTAAGCATATAAATTACACTATTTATTCGTTTGAGGGATTTTTGAAAAGAATTAACCTGGACGCAGGTGGTGAAGTTAATTATGTGACAGTAGTGGTGGGGAACTTCCCTACTCATTAAGACACGTCATAGTTAATAGCTTTTGTATACATAAAAACTCAATTTTAAATTCGAAAATTATTCTTTATTAAAGGTTTTGCTGTAATTTATTTTAATAATTATAGTAACAACTTCTTTACTTTTTTCATTAAGGCTTTTCATCGTTTTATCATGACCCTAATTAAAATACTATCAATTAGCACAATTGAACTTCAATATTTAAAAAATAAAATGCGTTACAATAAAAAAATAAATATGCATTTATTATGTTCTTTATATTTATCTCGGGTCTATAATTCAATGAGCAAAATCAATAGATAACGTTTTCCTTGTGACAAATATTCGCTGAAATATTAATTGGAATACAATGATATAATTGACTTTAATGATAAACGTGAAAGTAAATATCTCTTTGACTTTAACAACCAAATTTGATACATATTTAACTTTTTCTAGTTTATTTTCTGATATTTGTATGGTTTGGGCTTGAAGAATCATAGAAATCAATCAAGGCCTCCTCTTTACATAAGTCATCAGAGAATATTAAAATATATTGATTTTATTTATCAAATAATTGTAGACACACACTACATAGTAAATTTTATTTTCCAACCGAGTTTTAATATAAAAAAAACATGTTAAAAGTTCGAATATATACACATTTTATTTTAATTAAAAAAAGTAAGACAAGAGTCGGATTCATATAAAAAAATATATCATATTTAATTTAAAATCTTAAGAAAATAAATTTATAAATTTCTTTTTTATGTTATTAATTTTTTTTATTTAATAATATCTAACAATGTTATCATCTTGAATTGGTATTACCTAATAATAAAAATGTTTTACTCTATTTCAATAGATGAAACCAGAGAAATTTTGTATGACAAAATATGTGTAGAAAGAATGCTAAATGTAACGGGTAAAGGAACCTAACCTGAGAAAAAAACTATTTTTCTTCATACCTTATGAACTTGTGTATGAATTTTTATTTTTTTGTATGGTTTGAGTTTGTATAACCCTAATATTTCTACATATACTAATAATCTTAATAACGTTTAGGATTAAGTATATTTATTTTCTAATACTATTACTAAAAATGTTAGACTCTATTGCACTTTTTATTAATAATTATAGTTAAGTTGATATATGTTCTGCAGACAGAAGAATACTTTTATATTTTATACTTTACGAATATGATAATTTTTTTACACTTCCTAAAGAATTTAATTTCTGTTTTGACATTTCTAATTCATGGAATTTCTAATATCGGTTATTCAAATTGACATTTGTAACTTTTAAACAATATCAATGAACCTAAAAACTTGGATCTATAACCTTTCAAACTCATTTCTAATTCTTATTTTAGGTTCAGAATTACAACAGCAACCATCTAAGAATTAAATTGTTGTATAATAAAACAAGAATATGCTGATAAGAATACAATTTTCAATGTTCAATGAAAGTACAAAACAATGCAAAAACACAACAAAGCATGAAAATCCAGGAGAGGCATGCGACAGAGTTGTGCCAAGAGCTAGTAATTAAATATAAAGATGAAATTTAATGCAAAGTAATTAAATAATACTTAAATGATAGGTTTAATGGGGTTTTATTTAATAATAATAACAATAATATTAATAATAATAAAATTAATATATTAAAATATCTTACCAACGATATCTAACAATTTATTTAATTTAAAAAATAAGCATTGACTCTCTCCAAAAGTTAATTTTTAGGTTGTATCGAACTGCACTAACATATATAGTTAATTAAAACATTTAAAAATGCATTGTTTATTTCTAATTTGAATTAATTAATGCTTCTAGAGGTTATGTAATTATTTTATCTTCCTCTAATTGCGTCACCTACATCCTTTCATTCAAACTTTCTGAGTTTTTTTATTAAAAAAAATATTCAAAGTTCAAAAACCAAAGTCATAGCCATCAGAGTTTATCTCCTCTATCCAACATTCAAAACTAGACAAACCCAATAAAAAAATAAGCAAGGATTTTGGACAAAGTCTTTAACAAGAACCCATCAAAAAATGTTTTTTTAAGCTGAGAGTTTTTTTATAGATAAATACGTGTATACGATTATGAATGAAAATTAGCATAAAAACAAAATTTCCTTTCCATAGAAAAGATTGATAAAAAATATGTTAATTTTCATTGGAGAAGTAACCATAGTTATGGCACCCACCTGTAATGAAGGAAAATTTCTTTGAAAATAAAGGTTGACTAAGGATAGTTTAACTACTGACTATGGCTTCAAGAACGTTGACTTTCACCATACTTTGCTTTCAAGAACTATTGACTGCAAGAACTAGTCAAAATTTAGGTTCTTTTGCATTTAAAACGTCCCATTTAAACAAAAAAAATTATCACTATTTTAAAAATATTAATATGTTCCATCATAAATTATAATGCACTTTTGATATGTGTTTTACTATTATTTGATAATAATAACACTAAAAAAAACAAAACAAAAATCCGTGATTGTCGAAGCTCAAGAGTCACTGGAGTTATCCATTTTTGTTAGGGCAGGAAAAAAATAATTAAGTTATATGTTTATTGATTCTGAAACCATGTAAAAAAAAATTATAATAGCAAATATATAGTGTATATTAATTAATGCAAATTGATACTCGATTCAATAGTTAAAAAAACTTCTACTAGATTTGGTCAAACTTCGAGGCATGTTTTTTTATTTATTTATTGGGCTTTTTTATTCCCCGCGAATTGGGCTAAATCGGAGACTCTTAAGTACTACCCTAATCCTTCTTTGGATTGAAAATTAATTTAATCTTCCTTGTAAATTCTTGTTCCAGGTAAATAATTTTTTTAGCAAAAACATGAAGTTACTGCAAATAAATATTTTTTAATAAGTTGAATGAAGCATTCATTTTTTTGTCACTGCTAATTTAGTTAGTTTGTATTTAATCACCATACACGTAATTTCAATTGGAATGATTTTTTATTTTGTTTTATTTAGTTTTTAATTATATTATTACTTAATTATAATAAGTGTCGAGTATAATGTTATTCAAGAAGCAATATTATTCTGTAGTGAATAATAATATCATTCCTGAAAAGTATTTATTTTTTGAAAAGTAATTTTTTTTATGAAAAATGATTAGTTCTTTTATCTTTCTGAGAAATTATTTAGTGTAGCTTCTGTCACAACTAACTTTCAAACACAAAACAAAAACAGCGTTCTGTATAATTCATAATTTCTAACCAAAAAAAAATATTATTTTCAATTTTTATAGAATCTCTAGGAAATAATTAAATTTATTTATCTTTAAAATCATTTGTTATTAAAATTGGATTTCATTTTAACATGTTTTTAACGTTTGTAAAGTCTACACTGACAAAAAAAGTGTGGAAATCAATCCATTTTATTATTATTTTTATTGAATGTCCATGGTTTTGGTCATGTAACTAATGCATGACCAGTTTCTGTCTATAATTCCTAAAAAAAATAAAAAATACAGAGAAGTTTAGGCTTCTCTTTTTTCCTTTTTTTCTCCAAGATTTTATGTCTTTTGAAATTTATTTGGAAAATTGTTCTTATTCACACAGTGACTTAATACGCATAAATCAACATACAAAATTTTGTTTATTACATATATTAATTTCTTTCCATAATGATTCCTCCTTGTAATGAACGTAGGTTATATGTTATTTTTGCATAACTTAATAAGATGAGTTTGTTTGATTTTGTAGGCAAAAATATTTTCTTTTTGTAAAAGAAAATACTTTTTATATTCTTTTAGATATTTTGTTAGAAAAACAGAGGTTACAATAAGTTGGTAGAAGAAATTTAATATTTGCAGTGAAATGTTTGTTTTGTGTGTTAAAGCAACCATATTTTCTCCACTTTCTATGGAAGCTTCCAATGCTAGCTAGCATTCACTACGACCAAGAACACTCTCTCTTTTAAATAACACAAACAACACACCTTTTGTCTCACTCTTCATTTCACAAAATGAAGAAACACCGCCATCACGCAACCCTTTTCCTCCTCCTCCTCCTGCCGTCAATTCTAGCGGCGGTGGCCCAGGCCCAGGCCCAGGCCCAGCCCAATGAATCCGACCCAAACCTAAGCCGCTTCAACCCCTCTCTAGCCGTAATCATAGTCATATTAGTGGCGGCGCTTTTCGTCATGGCCATTTTCTCCATCTACGTTCGCCACTGCGCCGATACGCCTTCCAACAGCGTTAGGCCTCTCACGGCCGCACGCTCCAGAAGACTCGCGCGTGGCCTTGACCCCGCCGTCATCCAAACCTTCCCCATCCTCGAATACTCCGAGGTTAAGATCCACAAGATCGGGAAAGAAGCCTTAGAATGTGCGGTGTGTCTGTGCGAGTTCGAGGACTCCGAAACGCTGCGTTTGATCCCCAAGTGCGACCACGTTTTCCACCCCGAGTGCATAGACGAGTGGTTGAGCTCCCACACCACGTGTCCTGTGTGCCGCGCCAACCTCGTACCAACAGAATCCCAGGATTCTGAAGCCAACAACGGTGTTGCTGCTGTACCCGATCCCCAACCGTCAGACGTTGAAGCCCAAAACGACGCAGTCGAAGCGCCGCCAGAGCAGCAAAACGCGGACTCTGACCGTTACTTAACCGAACCGGAAGTTCTTTCTCTGGAAAAAACGCTGAACCGGAACCGCACGCGTGGATCGCGGTCGAACCGGCGAGGCCGGTTCTCGAAGTCGCATTCGACTGGGCACTCGATCGTCCAACCGGGCGAAAATACTGACCGGTTCACTCTGAGACTTCCTTTGGAGGTTCGCAAGCAGGTAATAAACCGGCAGTTGAATCGTGCGAGTAGCTTGATCGTGCTACCGAGGGAAGGTAGTTCGAGGCAGGGCTACCGAACCGGAGAAGGGAGTAGTAGGGGGAAACATTCACGGCGGTTGGACCGCGGTTTGAAATCAGACCGATGGATTTTCTCAAAAGCTGCGCCGTTTTTCGCTAGGGCGCTGTCCATTAGGTCCCCCAGGACGCGGAATAACGATGTTGAAGGAACGCCGTCGTCGTCTTCCACCGCGCCGATTATGCCGCGGACGGCCGTTGACTCGGCTCGGCCACCGGTTTAACCGGAGGAGTTTGTCCATGTAACTTTTTTTTTTTCCTTTTCTTCAAGATTTTATTTTGGCTGCAAAAATTGTAAAGGGGTGTATTATTAATAACTTGGGTTAGAGATTTAGCTATTTGGTCAAATTTAGATTTTACAGTGATAAGGAAAAAAAATATCAGTATCCATTATTTTGAAAAATATTTTGCTGTACTTTATTTATGAAACTCAATTCAATTAATTTATACATAAAAAATTATTTAAAAACAATAAATTATTCACTAACTTTTTTCTAAAATTATCCTTATCATATTTAAAGAAGTAATTGAACACGACTTCCATATTCATGAGTACTTGTATGCTTAAATTAAATTAGAGTAAAAAAATATTGCTATTCGATTCAAAATATTTATGAACTCTTTAATGAAAGATAATTAATGAAAGATATTTTAGAAACAAAAACAATTAATGCGTTGTTTAGCAATAAATAAACTTTATAAAATACATTAAATTCTCATTAAAAATTTAGAGTGAAAGAAGCACTCAGTCGATTTAGATTAAATATTAAAGCGTTTAATCCAAAATGTGATGTGTTATAAATTAAATATTTGAAGAAAAAAGTTGGTGTTCTTAACATAAGATTGTCACCTAGAACAGATACATATTACCTTTGCGCATAAAAAAGACAGTAAAGGGAGAGTAAGATAACGATAATAACATTAAATAAATATTAGGGAAAAGTGTGATTATTTCATTAAAAAAAAAAAAAAACTGCCTATTTTTCTGAAGAGCTTAGGATATAAAATTAAACCAGAGTTTCACATTCATGACTCTTTATTTTTTGTCTTGCCTCGTAAGCCTCCAAATGAAAAAAAAAATATTAGAACTAGTAGAATGCATAATGTGAAATCATAGGAAATTCAGCAAAAAAAAATATAACAATTGAAGAAAACAGTGAATTTTATTTTTCTCCTTTTCATACTCATTTCTATCTCTTATGTGGTTGAAGGAGAACATATTCTATTTATCTTCATATTTTCTTTTTTTAGTTTTTCCTATATTGGAGTGAGTTGGCGTGTTGTTTGGTAAGAAAATCGGTGGCACTTTGATTAACGCGTTTATGAAGGACACAATAAAGTATTCCAAAAAAGTGGATCTTTTCTTTGCCTACAAGAACCAAATTCCTTTTTATTTGGTGCTCTAAATTGAAGTATGGCAATAAATGCCTAGCCACTTTCCTTCTTTATTCTTTCCTATTCTATTTTTTACTTGGAAGAAAAAAAAAAAAAAAACACTAGCTGCTTTTTACTAAGAAATTTGGTGATTGGTTTTTGAATCCAAACTAGTGCGCACCTATGTAGGTATTATATTCCTTTGACTTTAGTGTCAATTCAACTTTTCTTTGCTTTCTCTTTTATAAATTATCGTTTTTCGCTTTTCATCTCTTTATGCTTGCACTTAAAAAAACATTAAAAACTTTAAGTTTGCAATTTCATTCGAGTATTGTTAGGTTCACTCCAGCTTCTTAACGAAGTTTAACTTTTGTGAATTATCCTATTACAACCCTTTTCTCCTTGTCAAGTTCCTTCTTACTCACACACTCTTCTATTTTAAAATTATTTAGTACCTATACATGTTTCATCATCTTATATCTTATGACATATGTAGTGTAAAATCTTACAGTTAAATTAAAATCAAAATAAAGATATTTAGAATGAATGACTTTACTTATAATAACTCTTAAAAACTATATTTTAATAAAAAATAATTCTTAATTTTAAATGACTGTAGATGGAGAAAATAAAAATAAAAAAATAAAAAATAGATTCAAAATGAACAGGTTCTCTTGTTTGCTTGTAAATTCTTTAATATCTTATATTTTTTTCATGTGAAATATGGTCACGAGGTAGTGATTAGTGATAATAGAATTTTAGATGTAAGGTGGTCGAAGAAAGTTAAAGATATCATAAGAATATAAGAATGTTAAGGAAAATGATCGACTTATTATATGATATAATAAATTTGAGAAAAAGGAATCATAAGAATAAGATGAAAGAAGAAGGTGAAGACATGGCGAAGCAAATACCAGTATTAAGGAAGAAATATCTGAGAATATTTAAAAATGTCTCATTAAATAAGAAAAAATAGAGAAAAATATTAATTTTAAAAATGCAAAAGAAGAAATAATGAAAATAGGTGACAAGAGTCTAATTTAAATTAACTTGATTAAATTAAAAAATTTAAATATGCTTTTATCATTTTATGAATTTAAAGATGCAACAAAAATCTTAAAAATATTCAATAAAGATACAAATTTGATCTATAAAATAAGTATGAAAGCTTATATTCAAAACTAGAACAAGAGCACTAAAAAAAAGAAAAACAATAATACAAAGAAAAATATAGAACAAAAACTTTTAGAAAATTAAGATTAAACACAAGTTTTACCCATAAATTTATTCAATTGTAAAAGCTTGTTTTTAAAATAAGAACATACTCATAAAAAAATATAAACATATAATTCGAGGAAAATAAAAAAAAAACAAAGAAAATAATAAAAGAACAAGACTTATAAGATTAGTAAAGATTGTCATGGAATGGTCACTTGATCTAATAAATAAGATAAAATTAAAGTAATAACAAGCTCTCTTTAAAAAAAACTTCAGAAACTTTCTAAAAAATATTTATCAGTTCAATTAATATCTAAAAGTTATTTATAATGAAAATGATAGACTATTTATAATTTACTGAATTCGAAAATCCAAAATCTAATAAAAAGTAAATATATTTATAATTATATTCAAATTCACATAACTAAAGTCATTGGTCAAGAATTTTAAACAAATAATGAGTAAGTTTTTGAATTTTAAAATTTAAATTAATGCTTAGATTAATTTGTGTTTGATTTCCAAATTTTTATATTTCATTCACACTTGTCATGTCTAATTTTTTTTTTCATGATTTTTCTTTTTACTTTGAGTTAATTGTTTGATTTGATCCCGTGGACTGCTATCGGACTTATTACTTTCAAAATTCTTTTTATCTTTTTGTCTTCTAATACTGCTCCTTTTACTTATTGGACCTACATAAATACATCATTACTATTCACCTATTTAATATATTAAAGAAAATAAAAATAAATTTTAGTTTGTGAAATTTACAATCATGTTTCATTCTACAAGTATTTATTTAATACTATTTAAAATTCTTCATATTTATATACTCATCTGTAGTGGTCACATGTAAAATATAAAAAATAAAATAAGAAGAGAAAGTGGACTGTTAGTGGATCATTACAATCAAACTGGAAACTGTTGCCTATATTTTTTAATATTTAAAAATTATAAATCTTGGTTACAATAGTATCGTAGATTAGATAAATGGTCAAGTATTTTTTATACATGATTTGATGTATTATTTATCATTATTAATCTCAAAATCCTTTAATCTCAATTTCGACTTTAGACTATTTTTTTTTTTAATTTCTAAAACGATCTAAATCAGTATAACTGACAAGCTTATTTTAATAAAGTAAATCCTAATGACAAAAGATTAATGTTGGCATCCTAAAGTCTAAGAATCATTACACTTATAATTCAACAAACTAGTTTATCAACTATAAACATATAAGTTAAAAATTAATCAATTATTAAGTTATCAAGTAGCTTATTAGATAAGTTTGACGCACAGAACCATTAACATAAAATGACATACTATGAATGTTTAATTTCTAATGTAATATTAGAAACTAATAGTTTGAACAACATTTTTTAATAAGAGCTGGCCTTCAAATTCGGTCAATAGAAAATACATGAGTACGAATTAAAATAAATTGAAAATGTGTGCATAAAGTCTATAACAAGTGAATTGCATGAGTTGTGAAATATATATATATATATATAAACCACATACGGTAACTGCATAATATTTAAACTTTCCTCTGGTATTTTTCAGGGTACTCTGAGGAATGAAATAAAATAAAGCATTGGTATAAATTGAAATATTCTACTAGCAGTAGTCTTTAAAAATAATCAGTTATAGGCTTTGAACTTAGAAGAAGGGAGGGTGGAAATAGCAAAACCCGTCGGAGTTGTTCATGAGCAGTTCCTTCTGGGCCTATAGAAATTTTATATAACACGTTCCCTTTGGACCAGTTAAAGGCAATTACCTTTTACATTCCCTATTCTTGAACACGCACTCTCATAAATGATCAAATTGTTTAATTCATCCCTCTTTCATTACATTCCACCACTATTGTTACCGCATTCACTACTATCATAATACCTCACACTGCAGTCAGAAGAAGCAGAGCAAACAAGAAATTTAATCTCAGAAAACTTTTTTCAGAACACGTAAAATATGTTTTAGAAATATTTTCTGGAACATGAACTCATTTTAAAAAATATTATAGATATTTTAGAAAGTTTATTCTAAAAAATTTATTTTAGAAAATTTATTTTAAAATATATTTTACAGAAATCTTATCATATTTTAGAAAATGTGTTCTAGAATTTATTTTACGAATTCTGAAAAGTGTGTTTAAAAAAAAAAACCAAAATAAATAAATTTATTAAGAAAAATAAAATTATTATTTAAAAATATGGAGGTGCCGGTTCAAATTGAGGGGTACAGAAAGTAATTTCCCAGCTAAAACACAAGGATTATGTCTTAGACGAGTTTCTGTCTTTTTCCCTCTGTACTAGGAAAGTACGTATGCCACCCACTATTCCAACCGTTGTACCCAATGCAAGTGCAGATTCTTTGCCAACAACACTGTTCCAATTTACTCCAACATATATTTTAGTTTAATTTCATATACGATTTACTACATCAGGTTCTAATTAAAGTGACTTTTAACTAATTTTCAAGATTTTAATGTTTTTTAAAAGACAAGATTTACCTACAGTACTATAGATATTGTTGAAATTATTCTCTAATCAAAATTTAATTTAATTTTCATAATTTATATCTATTCAAGATCCAAGTTTATTTTTTTTCTTGACAATAAATATTTTAAGAGAAATTAGTAGGAGTTTGAGTCAGAGTAACTGAAGTGTTTTAACATCTAAACTCACTTTGACTGATCCTGGTGGGGGATAAGCAAAACCAGAAGACAAAAGAAGATGGAAGTAGTTGAAGTGAGTTACACACACTATCTTCAACTCAAAGTTTTAACACTAAGAAACTCTCAGTTCAAAACTTGAAGTTGGTTTTATTTATAATAAAACAAAAAAAAGCTAGTGAGGGGCATTAAGTATTGAACAATGATTGTTTTTGGTTAATGCAGGTTTGAGAGTGAAGCTTCCTCCACCGCCTTGTATGTGAAAGACAACTCATTGTTCCCTTTTTGTTTATTTCATTGTTTGTGACCGCCTTCTATTCTCTATAAATAAAGGAACTGTCTTCTGTAAGAGTCACTGTTTGCACTCTCCATCTTCTTCAACACTCTTCTTCCTTATATTTGACACTTCTTCTTTTCTTTTTATTCTCTGCTACTTCACTTCTGTTAAGAATGAGTAAACAAGACTTGCTAAAAGTTCAGGTACACTTCACACTTCATTCTACAGTACTCTTGTTGTTACAGTTATGTTTCTGTGCTCATGAAATGTTAATTCTGAACTGCTGATTTTGCTGTCCTTGGTCTCCTTGCAGACCTGTGTTCTCAAGGCTAATATCGACTGCGATGGCTGTGCACAGAAAGTAAAGAAAATCCTGCAGAAAATCGATGGTACATTATTCTGAGCATACCCCTCTTTTTTTCTTGTTTCAAAATTTCTTTTGATGTTAACATGCTTCATTCTCAGCTTTATTACCATGTCAATTAGTCAACATGTTCTGCTTTTTCTGTTTCGCAACTCTCCTTAATTAGATACACAGATGATGTTTATTTTATTTGGGGCCTTCAAATTTACTGTGTTGTATATATTCTTATACCTTTTGTGAGATTAGATTCATTTGTGGAAAAAGAATAAATTTTTATGTTGTTGTGCAGGTGTGTATTCTGTGAAAGTAGATGCAGGTGAAGGGAAAGTGGTTGTTGCAGGCGATGTGGAACCAGAGAAACTGGTGAAAAAGCTAAAGATGGGAGGGAAACATGCTGAGATATGGGGTGGCAAGAACAATAGGAACTATCCCATCAACCCCCAATTCCAGAACATGCAATTTGGCAAGAACAAAGGCATTAAGTCCCAAAATCTGAAGGGTCAGAAAGAGGGTGATAGTGGTGGTGGAGGTCAAGGTAAAGTTGGTCAAACGGCACAATTCCCAAATATGAAAGGGGTTCAAGACAACCTCAAGGTACCTGTCAAGGAACAAAAATCTGTCAAGTTCAGCTTACCAGAGGAGGAATTTGATGGTAGTGATGATGAATATGAGGACAATTTTGAGGACTATGATGATGATGAAGAGGAAGGGGAAGAATTAGGCCATGGGCATGGGCATCATCCAATGCATCATAACAAGATGATGCCAAAGATGGGGGAAGGACGTGGGCCTCATGGGCCTGCTGGTGTAATAAATGGGCCTGCAATCAATAATGGCCATAAAGACAATGCTGGTGGGAGTAGGAATAATAATGGAAGTGACAAGAAAGGTGATGTCATTGATCAAGCAATGGTAATGAAGGGCAAAGGTGGAAATTACAATGATTCCAAAGTTGATAATAATGAGGGGAGGAAAAGTAGCCAAAAAGGTAAAAAGAAGAAGGGAGATGGGGGATTGCTAGGTCGGTTTCTAAGCTTTGGAAAAAAGAGCAATAAGGTGGGATTAGGAGAAGCAACTTACACCAATAAGAGCAAGAACCAAAACAATGAAAGTGGAAATAACAAAGGCAAGGAAGGAAAAAAGGGTGAAGCAAAATTGAAGGACCATAGCAATAGTAAAAATGATTTTGATTTTCATGATTATGACAAGACCCCTCTTCTTCATAAAAATGGCAAAGTGGGTCAGATGAATCCAGTTCCAAAAGTGGGAAATTACCCAATGGGCCATCAAGCAGTGCAAGATGATGCTTCTGGACATTATCAAGGGATGCAAATGCAACATGTTCCATATAATAACCTTCAGCAACAGCAATACATGGGTATGATGATGAACCAGCCTCAATATCCACATCATTATCAACATGAAACAAATATGAACATGATGTATCCCACAAACATGATGTATGGTAGGCCACATCCATCTATGAACTACATGGCACCACCTCCAATGCCATCTCACCCAATGGCTGATCCTATTACTCATACTTTCAGTGATGAGAATGTTGAGAGCTGCAGTATCATGTAGTAATTACTAGTTACAACTATTAGAGTCTATCTATGTTTTGGTCTTTTGGGAGTTCATAGGACTGGTAACTGTGTAATCTTTAGATTATAATGTTTGTTCCAATTATGGAGTAATTGAGACAATTATTTATGGACCTTTTTTAATAAAAAAAGTTAGACAGTTGTCATAATTTGGAACACTATGGAGTGAGAGTGTGGCACAGCCAAAGCACCGACAATGTCTCACTAGATCTTCTCAAAGTTGTGTATTTCCTAAATTGAAAGTAAAATCAATCCAAAATGCTTTAGGTTTTGTGTTATTGATCAAAAGTGGAACCATTATACGATAAAATATTGAATTCAGCATGTGTCTAACATTAAGACTCTTAACATAGGTAAACTTTGAGGATTAAAATTGCAAAAAGCAATCGTTCTCGCCATATACTTTTTGGGCTCTGCCACTTTCGTTGGCCTTCCATTTCTAATCCCAATAAAAAGAAGCAGGAATAAACAGAAGTGAGAATGTAATCTTTATGGTAGTTCAATCCAAATATTTCGTTCTTGAATGCAATCCTGACTTTATAGCAAAATGTATTCTTCTTATCTTTTCTAGTATTAATTAATGTCATAATTGACTTTCTCAAATAGGCAATTACAACTTGAAATAGTTAATTGATTACTGTAATCTTTGTCTTTTAGCTTGAATTAAGCTTATATGATTGATTGGCTTAATTAGGAAGTTGCAACATTTAAAATTGTTAATTAGTATAATCTTGAGTTACTATTTATAAGTACTAATATTGATTTATCGGTTAACAGAAATTGGAAATTGAATAGTATAAGTAGTGTTGTGGTAGGTTAGGTTTATAATAATTTTTATTAAATACCATGAAATAGACTTATTTTATCGGTTATGTAATTTTTTTTATATAGTTTTAATCTCAGTTATCTATTAATGATAAAAAAAATTACCAATAATAAAATTATAATTTTTTTATAATTTTAATATAAATTTTGGTAATTTTTTAATTTAATAATAATAATTTTTATTTTTTATTATGAAAAAAGTGGACACGGTATATCTTCTTATTATTTTATTTAGCTTAAATTAATTCAAAATTAATTTAGTAGGTTCATTTCTAAAAGTTGGCACATTATATTTATATTGTTTTCCCGAAAAGCCAATCTCACTTATTTAATCTGCCAGGGAAAAGAAAAATGTGAAAATACTGCTTAAATATTTGTATCAAAATATAAAAATAGTATAAATATAATAAGAAAAACTTATTTTAGATTTGTTGTGAAATCTTCTCATAAATATTTTTTTCGAGTCAAAACCTTTTCCAATACTTATTTTTTAATACTTATTTGTAATATTACTTTTTTCTTCTTCTTAAGTTATTATAAGTAATAATAACATGTAATCTAAATTAGATGAAGAAGAAAAATACTAAAGATGTATTATGCTGATTCATTTATAACAATAGGTTCAGTTTTCAATGGACAAATTAAGTTTAATTAGGTAAACTAATACTACAAATTACATTTTGATTATTTTGTTTTTATTTTTAACCACTTTTGATTAATCTTTTGAATATTTTTAAAACAAATCACTTTTAACTTATCTAAAGATTTTTTGGAGTCATAATCACTCTTGGTTGGCTCATCAAGAAATATTATTTCTCCAGTCAATCTTGGTTCAATGAGTATTATTTCAAATCACAATCACTTCTGGATAACCTTATCAAGATGTGTTTTTTTCCAAGCCACTCTTGACTCAACCAAATATTCTTTATCAAGTCATTGCTAACTTAATTGGGTATTCTTTGAGCATCTAATCACTTTTAATTACTCCATTAAATATTTTTTACCAAGTCACTTTTGGTTTAATGAGTATTTTTTATCAAAAAATCATTCTTGATTAAGGTAAGAAGGCTAAGAGTTTTATACTCAGAGTGTCTTCTATGAGATTATTCTGTTTCCAATAATATGGTAGAATCTATTCTCTAAGCACGATGATCTTTCTTTTTTGCTTGTTGATAACTTTGAGGGTTATTTTTTTAATTGACTAGTAATTTGATAAAGTATAACCTCAACTATTTTCTTAAAATAATTTTAACTTTTTTTTAAAGATTATTTAATATTAACTTTATCTTGTAATTTTAACGGATCTCTTTTATAAACAAATGCTACACATATGAATTGTTTAATTTTATAAATATATGATTTGATCATTTCTATAAACATTTTATTATAAGTAAAAAAACTCCATAATATTATATAGTTTGACAAATACTTGTGATTAAAATTATTCATCTTACACTCAATACATTATTTAAGCGTTTTACATTTTATAGATTTGAGACGATAAATCATCTGAAGATAAGATGAAAGAAAAAGGTAAGGTTTTCTGATCAAGAGAAAAGGACAAGTGTAAGAAAAAAAAATAGTTTCATTCAATTTTATTTTACATCATCGTAATAATATTTTATTCAAATATAATGGTCAGGAGTAGATGGATTGGTTCTTACAAAAACTAATTAAAAATAAAATATATAAAAAAATTTCCACAAATTAATTTACTATATATTACTTTTAGTTTATAAAAGAACTATTTTATTTTATTTTATTTTCTTAAAATAGGTTAAACTGAATTTGAAAACTATTTTACCTTTTTTTATTTATAGTCTTAAAGTTTTGAGAAGATTTTACAATAATCTTGTCTTAATTGGATAACTTATGGTTGGATTGATATTACTCTATTGTTTCTCTTAACATTTTTCTCTCACATTTGCTTTTCTTTCTTTGTCTTTCTTTTCACTTTTTCCTAATTCCTCTCTTTGCATATTTACATAGTTGTTTATCTGTTTTATTTTAGTGCGAAGACTAGCTTGGGAATTTGGTATGAATTTGAGGGATTTTTATTTGTATTGACACCGCTATCTTTCTTGTTATGTAAAAGGTTTATTTTACCGTGGTGATGTTACTAACAATTATTTTTGAAAGAGTCAGTTCAATTACTCAATTAGTTAGCTGAGGTGGCTTGATGTAAAATAAGTGTTCTGTGTTAAAAAAATGGTGATAGTTAAGTTGAGTTATCATAAGTAAGCACCATTCTAATTAAAAAAAAAGTAAGCAGCATTCTAATTAAAGAGGATTTGAAAATAAATTAATATCCTCTTAAAAAATTAAAGGTTGAAATTAATAATTCTAATTTTACTATGAAAGGCTCATATCACATTATGAAAGAATGAATAATTATTTTCATAAACAAATATATTTGGCAATATATTTTAAGACTGAAAATCAGCATAAAGTGAAAACAAAAGCTAAATTTCTACATGTTTAAAAACTTACCATTAAAACTATCCAAAAGCAACTTAAGAGAAATAATGTGCGATAGCTTTTCTAATTTTGATTTATTAATGTTTAATGTTTCCTCTGGTTATGTTTGATCAATTTATTATACTAATCAAATATGAGGAGATCCCGTGAAGGATGTCATGACAGAAATGCAGAACCGACCGATCATCATCACTGTGGGGACAGACTTTCAATAAATGGTCGTATTAGGCCTCAGCTTACACATCAGTATCTGGTGCATGCAAAATTTCTGACAATTGTTACAATAGAACTGAATCGATAAAGTTACATCAACGGATACAATTTATATATCACAGATTATGTTTTCACGTGTAGAAATAGTCCAATATGTATTTAAACAAGTTTAATGGCCAAAATATGGAGGGAAATTTATAAAATTAGTTCAAACACAAGTGACTGATCAAACTTAGTTGTAACTCAGACTTCACAAACCTCAGTGAATTATTACATAACTAAGTTGAACTGAGCAACTATTTGAAAATGGTTTTAGGATTAGTGGCGTTATGGAGATAAAATGAACTATTCATCAAATTCTGGCCAAACAGTACATTGATTAGCAAGGCAAAAATCCAGCTAAGATATAGTAGTCACCGCAACAAAGCAGCACCATCTCAACACGGCTCCTTTGCATAAGAATCTGCATGCATGCAACTAAGCATTCTTTTCAGCTGCCAAGTACCCCCTCACTCACCACCCTTTTGTTTTTTCTTTACGGATACGGTTAATCTTGTGGAAATTCACATCAAACAGATCCAATGTATGAACTGGCATTGTCATCAACACGGCCAAAGGAAAAGAGCATCTCCCTGCCATCATGTTTTCCCCCTTAGTGACCTCCAAAAAGGTTATGGTCCTTTCTCTATAAATTCTAGCTCACTATGCAGTAACATTACCATCTATTATTCCAACCTTGCATCTTTTAGAGTGCACTAGTAATGGCTTCTATCCTCCACTTTCTAGTCCTCTCTCTTTCTTGCTCCTTCCTTTTCTTGTTATCTGAGTCCAATAATGATATGAATCCAGCATACCTGCTTGTTCTACCTACTCAAAAAGATGCTTCCACTGGTCTCCATTGGACCAACCTTCTCAAAAGAACCCCTCTAGTACAAGTCCCCGTCCTAGTGGACCTCAATGGAAACCAGCTGTGGCTCAACTGTGAGCAACATTACTCATCCAAAACCTACGAAGCACCCTTCTGTCACTCTGCACAGTGCTTCAGAGCCGACACACACCAATGCCTCAGCTGCCCAGCAGCCTCAAGGCCAAGGTGCCACAAAAACACCTGTGGTCTCATGGCCACCAACCCTGTCACCCAACAAAACGCTTTGGGTGAACTAGGCCAAGATGTGCTTGCAATCCAAATCTCTCTAGGAACCCGACTTGGTGGAGTGTTCACAGTCCCTCACTTCCTCTTTTCTTGTGCACCCTCCTTCCTCCTCCAAAAGGGTCTTCCAAGAAACATCCAAGGAGTAGCTGGCTTTGGTCATGGACCTATTTCCCTTCCAAACCAACTTGCCTCCCACTTTGGCCTACAACGCCAATTCACCACCTGCCTCTCTCGCTACTCATCATCTTCAAATGGCGCTATCATCTTCGGAGATGCACCAAACAATTTGCAAGAATTTCACGCTATTTTCCAGGATCTGGCTTACACCCCATTAACCATCACCCCACAAGGAGAGTACAACGTGAGGGTCAACTCCATAAGAATCAACCAGCACACCGTGACCCCAGTTAACAAGATAGCATCAACCGTGGTAGGATATTCCGGAGGAACCATGATCAGCACGTCAACTCGTCACATGGTTCTGCAGCAATCTCTTTACCAGTCTTTCATTCAAGTGTTTGCTCAACAGCTTCCAAAGCAAGCTCAAGTGAAAGCCGTGGCACCATTTGAGCTGTGTTTCCATTCCAAAAACATCACTTATCCTGGTGTGGAGCTTGTGATGGACAAGCCTAATGGTCCCGTTTGGAGAATCTCTGGTGAGGACTTGACAGTGCAGACACAACCTGGAGTCTCGTGTTTGGCCGTTGTGAATGGTGGCATGCAGCCAAGAGCTGAAATCACCTTAGGAACAAGCCAGTTGGAAGAGAATCTGGTGGTGTTCGACCTTGCAAGATCAAGGGTTGGCTTTAGCACTTCCTCACTGGCCTCGCATGGACTCAAATGTGCGAATCTCTTCAACTTTGTTAATGCCTGAGAGTGTAGAAAGTTTCAGTTTTTACTATGCTTATGTATGAGGAAGTAAGCATTAATAAAGTAAACTGAGAATAAAAACTTTGGATATCAGAATAAGATGCTATACTCTTGTTTGTGTCCTGAGAAATTAATGTTGTTGGTTTTAGCCTGCTTTGTTTGCTAATTAATCAGATGCAGTGATTTGGTAACAAATACTCATAAAATGCTTTAAATTGAGAACTTACATAATTTTTTCTGGAAAACTGAGGGCAGAGAATTATTTTTATAATATTAGTATGGAAGTTCTACTATAGTTGTCATAGAGGTTACTTAGAAAGGATTATCTAGATCAATTCTTCTAACAACTAAATAAACATTTTTTTTTTAAATTCATATTTAACAACTGGGTTAAGAGTATTGTCTTAAATTTTCTAGCACATGTCGATTGTATTGAAATTCAACTGTGCCTAAAAATGGAAGGCTAAAATCTGATGTCCTCCATTAGAGAGGACCGTGTCATAAAATTCCATCTCAACATTTTATTAATCAAAATAAATGAAATAAAATTGGATAATTTTAAATTTGTAATATAATATATTAACTTTATGGTTATCGTAGTTAAATTGTGGAATAAAAAATGCAAACATTAAATTAAATTAAAATATATTCAAAAATTAATATTTAAAAGTAACAAATAATAAAATATCACGTGATATAAAATACTTTTATTAATTAAAAAGGTTTTATTATTACCATAAAAATTTTAAAAAAATATAGTTTAAAGATAATATTGAAAAATCGAGTTCAATTTATCCAAATTATAGTCAAAAGCTATCATAAAAATTACTTCGAATCTATTTTCAAATTAAAATCTTTCCAAAACAACTCTGAACTGAAGTAATGAGTTGGATGGACGTGACTCTTTCTAAATAATTAGTATTAAAGTGAGGATTTTTGCCTTTTTTTTCACATCTCATAATAGATAAACGAAAATGATCTTTTAAAATTGTCATATTTTTAAAATTATGCTATTGTAAAGGAATTAAAAAATAAAAACGTTTGAGAAAATATATTTCAGAATATATGATTTAGAATTAATTGTTAACTATTTTTGACACATCCATAATAAGATTTATTATTAGAGATTTTTTTTTATAGCTTAACATCTATTTTTGGAAATGTGATTTAGACTTAAAAAAGTCATTTAAGAACATTAAAATGGCCTTAATGGAGTTAGTCCTTAGTTCGTTCTAATAGAATGCTGATGTGGAACTTTTGATGACGTGGCACTCTATAATTGGTGGGACAGAAGATTTGCGTGCGTGGTACCAAGGAGTGAGTGCGTGTTGGATCTAATGAGAGAGCACCAAAACAAACGCACCAAAACGTTTCCTTGTCTGCTTAGTTCAGTCAACTAGTCTACCCTCTCTCTCTCTTTCTCACAGTCTTTTCATCAAACACAGAGCGCAATCGAAGAAGAAGGAGGAGAAGAAACGAAACCCTGAAAATGCATTCATTCGGGTACAGAGCCAACGCGTTGCTAACCTTTGCCGTGACAATTCTTGCCCTTATGTGCGCCATGGCCTCTCTATCCGACAACTTCAACACCCCCACTCCCTCTGCGCAAGTCCAGGTCCCTATTCTCTCTCTCTCTCTCTCTCTCTCTCTGATTCAATTTTATCGATCTGTAATTCGTCAATTCTTTTACCCCCTTTTTTACTCGCTCTGTGTTCTTTGTGTTTCTGGCTGCAGGTGCTCAATATCAACTGGTTTCAGAAACAGCCCAACGGCAATGACGAGGTAATTCATCCTTTTTTTTTCCTAATCAAAACAATGTCCTGGCTGGTGGCTAGGTCTTCTGGGCTTGTTCGTTCCCGCTTTCTTCTCTGGAATCTCTCTCAGATTTAGGATCGTGTTTAAACGTTACAATTTTTGTTGGTCTTCGTTTATTCTTTGGATTGCGATGTAACTGGAGTTTATTCCCTCGTTTTAAAAGTTATACTTAGGGTGATTACTGATTTCTAATTGATCCACAAGGAAAAAACCCTTAAATTCTTTGCATTTCACATCTTTCAAAATTGAGCTCATATTTGTTCAGTAGATGATATTTGTTTCTGTTTTATGTTTCTGCGGTTGCCAACTCTGTATAAACATTTATGCTTAGACAGGTTATTCTGCAATTTTAGGTTTATGGTTGTCGTCTCAGTAACAAACAACTTAGTTGTTGAAATTTCTATAGGATTTTGAAGGAGGAGATATTCGATTAATGCAGCCCTCAATGCTTAAACATGAGTAGTTACCACTGAATGCTCCTTGGTTGCAGCTTGCAAGAAAACACGGTTAAAACATGACATACAGGATACTTTTTATTAGTAGATTGTTTGTTCTGTCACATAGGAAAGAAAGAGTTTGAACAATCAAACACAAATGAAATGAAAGAGAAGTAGTAAATTAATTCCACGGATCTAAGGTGCCTAGTATTTGTGAATGAGCAAAATTGAACACTTGAAGCTCTGACTGTACTTGCGAAGTAAAGATGGGGGCAAATTTAAATCTTACGCTTGACTTTTTAAAAATATGAAGTCTGTGTTTGATTTTTCTAGTTTTTTTTTTTAGTCTGAATAGTTGCTTTACATTTATCAGATCTATTCGCAATGTGTTTTGAAGTTTATTGATTTGATTTATTGTTTAGTAGAGATTTTTATGTTATAAGATGAAGTGTTAGGGTAAAGTTAAAGAACGTAACAGAATCTACTGACCTAATTATAGTTGTTTAGATAGAATTATGGAGCTATCCAAATAGCTTGAGCTCGGGTCGCTTATAACATTGAATCTAAAACTAATATTGAGCTTGTTTTTAGTCAAGCAAACAATAGGGCTAAGTTTGAGCTTGGTCATTTTTAACGGGTCAAGCTCAAATAGATTACAAATAGGTCAATTATTTTAAGTTCCTACCGTTCCAAATTCCAAGACTGTCAACCATACACGAACAATAATTTACAGATTATTCTGGGTTTGTTTAAAGCATTTAAGGTATTGTATTGTGCTATTTTAAACTAGCCTAGCATGGTAAAATTTATAACTTTATTGTGCTATTTGCTTTGAAGAAGATCTAGTTTTACAATATTATATACCGTATTCATGTTTCATGCTCATGCTCTGTAAGCTGCATATATGATATGATGACGTGGAATAGTTTGTCCAAAAAAAAAGCTTAGTTGTAATCTTTTTCTCTGATATTTTTATGTCACTTATTCATAATTCAATCTGAGTTGAAGCGTTTCTATTCCTGCAGGTCAGCATGACACTGAATATATCTGCAGATTTGCAGTCCCTTTTCACGTGGAACACAAAACAGGTTTCTACATTTAATTTGGAATTTTCATTATAATCTTTTATTATCTTTTCTCCTTCTGACTCTGAAAATTATGGATGCTCTTAGTAGAACAGGGAAGAATGAGGTGATTGCTTTTGGAGAAAATATGATTATTTCGTGAAAATGATCCGAAACAAATGTGTTTATTTGCTCTTCCATCATAATGCGTGCTTAATGTTTGAATCGCCTTTCCTATTGTTATATCTTGTTTCATTTTGCGAAATATTAATTTATATTCTTGCCCGTTGTTTTTTTTTTTTTGTGTGTGTTGTATTTCCATGGAAATGTTCGAGCTGCTTAATGACACACCGAATGAGATCCTTATTTCCGATCAATTATTCTAGATAAACTGTGTCAAAGCTAGAAATTTCAGTGGTGTCCAGTGACTAGTGTGTTATTTTTGTATGGTTGCAGGTTTTTGTTTTTCTAGCTGCCGAGTATGAAACACCGAAGAATGCCTTGAATCAGGTGTGAATTGTTTAGTTTGTTTGCATTTACACTTGAAATATAATCATGTAAAGTGTAAGTTTGCCAACTTGTTTTTATAAAGGAAAGAATAAAAGGAAGCCATGATAACAGGTGTATTATAGGATCTGAATTTTTATTGGTGTTTATACTATTCATTTCACTCTGATAGCTGCGGCCACATCTCTGCCATCTTTGGTATGTGTTGCGTCATGCATGTTGCTTAGGTTCTTGAAACGCCATTTTACAGATATCTCTATGGGTTGGTGTCATTCACTCTAAAGAGCAGGAGAAGTTTTGAACTCATACATAAAATAGCTTTTGTTTTGTACTGAGCTTCAGAAATTTTTTCTAATGCCATTCATATCATCCAGAAAGCTGTGGCTTTGCATATTATGGTGCATCTTTACATCCTGGTATCTGTTGTGTCGTGTATGTTGCTAAGGTTCTTGATATGCCATTTTACAGATATCCTTATGGGATGGTATCATTCCCTCTAAAGAGCATGCGAAGTTTTGGATTCACACATCAAATAAGTACCGCTTCATTGACCAGGTATACAAACTTCAGAAAGATGTTTTCACTAATGTGATTTGCTTCAGATTTTTTTAGGGCTTAACTTTTCTATTATTTCATGCCAGGGAAGCAATTTGCGTGGCAAAGAGTATAACCTTACCATGCATTGGCATGTTATGCCAAAGACTGGCAAAATGTCTGCAGATAAAATAGTTATGCCGGGTTACCGTCTGCCTGTGGAGTACAGATGATGCCTTGTCATATTAATTTTTTTGTTGTAACGTTAACCCCTTTTATAGCGGATATAGAAGGTTAGTTCAAAGAACTAGATTGAGGAAGGGGATTTGTGTTTTGGAAAGTGAAATCAATAGCGCTTGAATGAATACTGGAACATCCGAAGTTTGCTTGTTGTGTCTTGCATCGGTCTGAACCTTTTTCATTCCTCCAAGAAAAAAAAAAAAATACTATGCTACGGTGAACCCTTTAGCTGTTGAAACTACTTAGGCCATGCGTACCTGGAAAAGTTTAAAATTGTTCTCATTTTTCTGGTAATTAAAAGTGACTCCAGTACCAAAAACCTGTGCTGGAAGAAGCGGACGGTGGGTTAAATGGAAGAAATTGGCGAACCTTCAAAAACTGGTTTGCAATAATTCGAAGAATCTTTTTTTAAAACTATTATTTAACTGTTAGATTATTTTTTCTTTTAAAAAATAAATATTTATCATTTCGTTATTAAGAAACTTGTAATTTTAAAGAATGTTATTATGATTGAATCTTGAATCTAAATATTACAAAATATTTGATTTTGAATGTTAAAAACGTATTATTTTTAGCTTTTAATATTATTAAATTATGATAATATATTTTTTAACATATTTATAATTGATGAGGTGGGTTGGTGCTTTGGAGCATTACCGAATTCAGATATTGACCGAGTCATTACGGGCATCTTGGGGTGTGTTTAGTGTGACAAAATGTGTGAATGCATGAAGTAGAAAGAAGTGTTGAGTTGTGTTGAGTACTATTGAGAGCGGTGCAGATGCGAGTAGTGTGATTGTTAAAGGAAGAAACGCGGAACACAGGGTGGGTCCCATCCTGGCGATGGAGTAGCGAGGGTGATGATTGAGATGGCGGAAACGCCGAGAAAGAAGGCACGACAGGAATGGCTCTGCCATGGTTGAAATTGAAACCAAAACCCTCTTCACTCTTAATAATCCTCATCACCATTCTCCTTCTCCTGCTCTTCATCTTCTTCGCGGTAAACCCTCCTTCTCCCATTGCCACACCACGCAGGTCACTCCTCCTCGCTCCCTCACCCTGCTCCGCCAACTCCGATGGACTCCTCAACTACCACTGCCTCTTCCCCCAACACTCCGCTCTCTCCATCCCCTTCCTCTCCCTGTTCCTCCTCCTCCACTTTTATATCCTCATCACCACCGCCCAGCACCACTTCTCCCTCGTCACCACCAAACTCGCCTCCCACCTCGCCCTCTCCCCCAGCATGGCCGCCGTCACGCTTCTCTCCCTCGGCAACGGCGCCCCCGACGTCTTCTCCTCACTCGCCGCCCTCCGCTCCGGCCAGTACCGCACCGGCTTCGGTGCCATCCTTTCCGCCGGCACCTTCGTCTCTGCCCTCGTCGTCGGCTTCGTTGCCATCTACGCCGCGCCCTTCTCCGTCGATCCCGCGCCCTTCGTTAGGGATGTTCTCTTCTACCTCACCGCTGCAATGTTCCTCTTCTACGTCTACCTCAGCGCCGAGATTTTCCTTTGGCAGGCCGTCGGATTCGTTGCCTTCTACTTGTTCTTCGTAGGTTTCGTGTTCTACATGGATTTGGGGATGGCGGATCGCTCACAAAAGAGTTCCGCGGATCTCGAGGGGCAGTTGGAATCGGATTCCGACGCTGTAGTTTCGAGATCAGACGAGGGAGAGAAACGCGCTTCCGGAGTGCGTGGAGCGTTTCGATTGGTACGTTGTTGTAGTAGTAGTTTCCATTTCGAGTACGTGATCTTGATTTTGTTCAGTCCAAGCAAGCCATTTGACATTGAACTACTTCATTTATTTTAAGATTCTGGATATTGTTAAAGTTTGTTTAAAGGAATAATGGATAGGAGAATAACTTTTCTTCTTCTTTTTTTCCTTTCTAGTTTTCATCTTTGATGCAGTAAACACTTTTATATCTGTAATATGATGTGACTTACTTCTTTGCCTCGTTAAAATACTCACTTTTAGCATATTGCTTGCCATTTTTCATGTTTTCATGTATCTGTTTTAGTAGTGTGATATGTTTCTCAAGTTATAGATAGAATAGGATGTCTGAATTTGGAAGGAAACGAGATACGATTAGAATCATGTATTTGAGTTTTTTAGGTATATATAGACAACAAATATTGATCACTTATAACTTTGCTAAGTGGGTGGTATTTCGGACAGATTGATATGATTTTGTCTTCATAACTTAGAAGTTGGTACAACGATTATAAAGATGGTGAAAAGTTAATAACTGGGTACAGACACCTTCACGGTGATCGACTGCTTTCAGTATGTACTGGGGATGAATGATGGAATGATTTCTTCAGAGTGTGCATCACTGAAATGAAGGAGAATATACCTAATGTGGTGGGGTTAACCGGATTGATCCCTTTGTCATTAAAGAGTGATGTTGTCATTAAAAAGTGATGGATTTAACCTGGATATCCACTTTAACCATTCACAAAGGGAGATTTGGGGGATTGATCCTTTTGTTGGTAAACGTTGAGTCAGGTCTAGCCGGTAACATTTCAAGATTCTGATATAAAATTAGAATTATTTCTGATTTTTTTTTATTTCATCCCTGAAAGACCTGTTAGACTAATTATATTGCCGGTTCTTGTAATTGATGCTGCCATGGTCATTCCCTTAATTTGAAAATTATTGTTTAATTTCTTTCCATAGTATTTCATATAACACTTGAGAACAATGATTCACCACAATATAGTCAATCGTTTTTATGTAAAAAAAAATTAGGGAGTTTTTATGCATTGCATGGATAAGTTTCTAATTCTAGTTATTTACAATATTGTTTAATTACTCTACTTGAGCTGTCCTGACTTTTTATCCCTTGCTCTATGCGCTCAGATTTCTAAAACATGGGAGCTTCCTGTCGAAACTCTCCTGAGATTGACAATCCCTCAACCAGCAACAGCACAATGGAGCAGATTTTATGCATCAGCCAATATTGCACTTTGTCCACTGGCCCTCTTGTATGCCTGCAATTCATTTATGCCATTTACTCATCCCATAGTTTTCCTCCTCCCGAACATTCACTTTCCCCTCTGGTCAGTAGTGTTCATGACAAGTTTCTCTCTTGCACTTCTTCATTTTATAATCGAAAAGGAACCCCCTAAAACAGAGCATCTGCCTGTGGTTGTCATGGCATTTGTGATGAGCGTGTTTTGGATATCTACTACAGCTGGAGAGCTGGTGAACTGCCTGGAAGCTATAGGCACTCATCTCCAACTGCCGCCAGCACTCCTGGGTCTTACTGTGCTGGCATGGGGAAATTCAGTCGGTGATCTTGTTGCCGATGTTGCAGTTGCTAAAGCTGGTCATCCAGCGATGGCAATGGCGGGATGTTTTGCCGGACCAATGTTCAACATGCTTGTTGGCCTTGGAAGTGCTTTAGTCATACAGACGGCCAATGTTTATCCCAGTGCTTATCAGCTTAATTTCCACGTTGGTATCGTGATCGCATTTGTATTCCTGCTTTTAAGCCTTATGGGGTCTCTCTTGGTAATCACTTGGTGCAGGTTCAGAGTGTCTAGGTTTTGGGGATTCTGTCTGGTAGGCATCTATGTTGCTTTTATGGCAGCCAGTTTAGTAATATCTATGTTCTCAGGGTGATTCTTTTAGGTAGATTTGTGATATTTATATTCGTTCTCAAATTCAACAATAAGCTAAATCCACATAGATGGCAAGGAACTTCAACACGTATATTAAATTGACGATATAGGCACATAATGTATGTTCATGATGAGTTTTTCTCTGGGATTTCTCCATCAGGTTTAGCTAGATAAAGAAAATTTACTTGTGTCCTGATCATTGGAAATTTTTAACATTACACTGTTAGTGCAGTGTATGCTTACAATTACACCTATCTATTACCAATTCTGCTGACTGACATTTTGTTCACAATTGTTCTTTTTTGTAAGTTTGGAACGTAAGGTGTGAGATTGATTGTTAGTTTTGTTGAATGTACTTGTAATCCGTAATAAAATAAATATTTTGACGTCTCATTAGTTTGGATTTTTTCCAGTAGTTTTTAATGGAGTAAAATATGATTAGGTTAATTCTATTTGTATTTCCTTTGATCATTTTTACCGGTCCTTTCTCGCTAGCACTCTTCCTTACCTCTATGTTTTGGTAGTCAGGACGGGAATTATTGTTGGTTGTTTGGTGGAAAATAATGAAAATAAATGAAACTAAAATTAAATATAATTATTATTTTTTCCTACATTTTTTGGATTATACAATGTAAAAAGTAAGGGGTGTGATGGGTTATATATTATTCAAATGATTTATCTTCTATTAAATCAATTAAATTAAATTATTTTAAAAAATATATTTATATTTATCACCGTTTTCTACACTATCAAATAATTAATAATCGATTTTTTTTATCACTTTTTGCTGTATTTCTTTTTTAGTTTTTCCTCCGTTCCGCGGCTCATGACTAATGCATGGGAAGTCAAGAAGCCTGGTAACCCCAACATGGACATGCGTGATAGACTCTAAAATTATTCCTAGTGAAAAAAGACTGAAATAATCTTTTTTGAAATAATCACTCTAAAATTATTCCTAGTGAAAAGACTGAAATAATCTTTTTTTGAAATAAAAGAAGGGTAGGTGAAATAGCCTTTTCGAAAATAAAATAAGAGGTGGGTGTGGATACTAGTAATGCTGGTGAAAAGATTGAAATAGTCTTTTTGAAAATGAAAGAAGAGGTGGGTAATACTAGCAATGGTGATCCATTTTGTGGGTGTTGAAAATTGTGGGTATTTCAAAAATATATGGGGTGTAGGACGAAGTTACGGAGGTGCAGGAAGAACGCGTATTTCACTAAGCATCAGTTCTGGGGTATTTCTTTTTGCACCTTCTTAAAGATGAAAATCTCCAAATTGTTCTTCTGGTTTATGAAAAAAATTATCTTTTAATTGTATAATCTGATTTTTTTTTATTTTTATATTATTTAATTTAAGTTTTTTTAACTTTCAAACTGTGTAATCTATAAAAATTATTTTTTTCTTAAAAAACTTTCAAACTGTATAATTTTAAAGTTAAAAAAATTTCTAAATTGTGTAATGGAAAAGTTATTTTTAATTTTTAGATTGTATAATACAAAAACCATTTTTTAATTTCAAATTATACATCCTAAAAATCATTTTTTTTAGAAAAAAAATTTAAAATTGTACAATCTAAAAATTATTCTTTACAAAAAAAATTATAAATTACGTAATTTTAAAATCTGATTCATTTCTATATAATTTCTTTTTTAAATTGTGAAAATGTAACTTTCAGATTCACTTCCAGATTGTAAATTCTGAAAGTCTTTGTAAAATCCAAAAGTTATTATTAACGGATGGAAGGACTTGAAGTGTGATATGTTCATCTCTTCTAGATACAAAAATCATGAGAGGTATAAAGTGTATGACCAAAAGAATACATGACTAGAGGAACGACAAAAAGAAAAATGAAAAAGGACCAACAATGACATGCAAGGAAATGAAGATACTAAAGATGATTTTATCTTTTACACATTCATGGAGGTCCAAGAAAAATCATGGGAGTAAAGGAGAAAAAAGACTGGTTTTTGTTCGTGAAGTGAGAAAAAGAGATAAGATGTGAAGTGGGTGTTTACAATGTTTGCGATTGAGCTGTCAAAGAACACAATAATTCCTTCTCACCATTCACAACTTAATATATCTAATATAAAAATATAAAATAAGTATATTAAATTAATTCTATCCATTTAATTTTATACATCAATTATTTTTCAAATTAGGTGCATCCTTGTAGAATATAATAATTAAATATTTCTTAAATTTACATTTTAAAAAGCTTCAAAAATATTAAAAAATAAGTGACTTTTATATATTTGTCATGATAATCAAATTTGCTATGTTTTTAAACTTAAAAATTGTTAGGGTTAATTTTATCTTAACTAAATTCTATACTACTTTATGATTGGATTTCATCCAAATTTACATTCTCATCCTCACTTCATTTGACACTTTTTTTCTCTTATTTGATTTTGTTAAAAAGGAAGTCCAAAGCAATGTTTCCACCAATGTGGGTGTTGGAACGTGGCAGCCTAAGCATTGCAAGTGAGGTTGGAATAATTCTTGGCCAATAAAATAAAAGTTGATGATGGATGATTGGTGTAAAAAAGTAGGCACTGAATGAATAGAGTGAAAAGTAGGGTTTTGAGAGAAGAAGAAGAAGAGAAAGAGGTGTGATATGCCATATGCCACTCACTATCTAAGCTTCGTATCTTGGAAAACCTTTTCTTTATTTATCTTCTTCTCTGTTCTTGCTCTCTTGCCCTTTCGGAGTTGAGAAACACAACCTTTAATCATATCTTCACTGACTTATTCAATGGTTCTCTTTCACCCTTGCAATCATACCACTCCCACAAATTTACATTAAAAATTACCATCCATCTATTCAATTAAAACACACAAAAATAAATGAAGTTAACATTTTTTTATGAAAATTTAAAATTATCTAACATTTTATATATGTGTTAATTAAAATAAAATCAAAATATTCAACTTACTATATTTTCACGTGTCCTCTTCCTCTTCTCAAAATCGAATTTTAATTATATATGTAATATATACTAGTATTTTACCAGTGCACGGGATTTAATAAACTAAATTAAAAAAAAATTATACTGTATCAACTTAATATTACTATTATATTGTATTTCATTATTTATATTTCAACATTTGTTGTATTAGTGTTATATTGTATCAACTTAATACTATAATTTATTTATATCTAACCAAATATACAATAAAAATATATTTTGGTAGAACTGTAGCAATCAATTAATGACCGTATTTGTTGAAGTACACAATTTAGGACTGGACCGAGAGAGAAAAAAAAAAAAACTGAGAGAGTGAATACAAGAAGTCGAGAGAAGAAAACCTAGAAAGTGACTCTAAAGTGAAAATCGAGACAGATAATCGAATTAAAAGTAAATTTTACTATCCTTCTATTTTTTATTTTTTTAAATCAAAAGTGTATTTTTTTGAAAATAATTAGTTAATTTAAAGAAATCATTAACCTAATATCATTTGTTGGAAAAATCAAAGAAGAAAACATTAAGAAGAATTAAACAACAATGAGACCTGAGTCAAACTCATATACAGGATGAATCTTCTTGTAAAAACTTTTATGTTAAGTTCAAGAGAGTAGGTGAATTGAACTTTTAAAAACTAAAAAAATATTGGAAAGAAGAAGGACTTTTAATTGAATTAATTTAATGCGGTAGGAAAGGTATTAACACTCCACAATGTCCTAAGACACAATGCATGTCCTAAGACACAATGCATGTCCTAAGACACAATGTTTGTCCTAAGACACAATACCTGTCCTAAGACACAATGCCTCCTAAGACACAATGCCTGTCCTAAGACACAATGCCTGTCCTAAGACACAATGCCTGTCCTAAGACACAATGCCTGTCCTAAGACACAATGTCTGTCCTAAGACAATACCTTTAATCAAATGAGTGTGGTTTTACAAAATGTTTGTTTCTTCCCCAAAATGATATAAAGTGTAAATAAAAACAAAAAAATATTTTTTCAATTAAATGACCCGACAATGATTGACCTCGTTCCTACGTATTCCATCAGTGATGGGAAATCAGGACATACGTAGTTTTATAAGAAAGTTATACATTCATAAGAAAGTTATACATTCGACCAAAAGCAATCAGAAAAGACATTCGGCCAATGTATTTGGCCAAGGCTTTTGAAAAAGGCTCTCGGACAATATATTCAGATAAGCTTTTTGTAAAGGCTTTCGGTTCCGTTTTGGACATTCAGTGCCGCTTTGGTCAATCACTGGATGACGTCATTACTTATGGAGTGACGTCATACAACTCTGTATGTCATACGGTTTCGAGAAGGATGATAAGGTTTTGTGTATTTGGTGACGTCATACGACTCTGTGTGACGTCATTCGACATTGGGAGATTATGTTTACAAGATGTAAGGTTTTGGGTGACGTCATACGACTTTGTAGGAAGGATGATAAGGTTCTGTGTCTAACGTCATATGGCTTTGTGTGAAATCATTCGACATTGAGAGATTATGTTTTTGAGATGAAGGGTTTTGGATGACATCATACGACTTTTGTATGACGTCATTTGGTATGGTGTTTTGGGCGATTCTGTGTAGGATGAAGTCATACGTCATGGAAAGAATGACAAGGTTTTGTTTCTTTGGGTGATTTGAAACGGTTCCGTGTGACGTCACTCAATATTGAGAGATTATGTTCATGAAAATGTAGGATTTTAGATGACGCCATGCGATTCTGTGTGACCTCATATAGTTTCATGAGAAGGATGATAAGGTTCTGTGTGTTGTCGACTCTGTGTGACGTCATACAGTTTCGTGAGAAGGATGATAAGGTTCTGTGTGACGTTATACAGTTTCGTGAGAAGGATGATAAGGTCTTGGGTAATGAAATACAAAGGTCTTGGGTAATGAAATACAACATTGAAGTTTATAATTATGGGTGACATCATACAACTTTATGTTTTGGTTATGATGTTGACAGTTCAATGAGCTTTTGGCCTTTTTAGGTTAACCTTTTTACTTGTGGGTTAATGGGTACTGGATTATTATTGGATTTATTACTCGTTTTTTATCACGGAATAAAATGGTGCATTTAAGATTGGCCTTGGCCTGTGTCAGAGGACAATGATACATTCAATATGATGCAAAAGACAACAGTACACAATGCAACATGAAAATAACAAAACAAACAAATTGTAGATGTAAAGAACACAAGAACACAGTTCACAACCTAGAATATCATTCTTCAAGATTCAAAACGAAACAATAAGACTGAATAACATATAACCTATACTTGTTGTAGAACTTAGATGTTGGTTGCCTTTCAAACTCTTATTTTGTCGTGAATATGCCATGCTCGAGTGCATATGCATGTGTGTTTTTGTTTTTCTTTCTCGACCCCCGTGTTTCATGCCTATACCTCAACCCGTTGTAGTGATGGATCCCCACAATAGTCTAAGGTCTTCTTTATATATTTTCTGCGGACCTTCTAATTCTTTACTGTAATGTTTTCTAATATCACGGTTCTTTATTGAACATAAATTACACTAATTTTCCATTAACTTCAATTAAGAAAGAGAAGAAGGAGAATTAAGAAAGAGAAGAAGGAGGAAGATGCAATTGCATTAACTTCAATTAAGAAAGAGAGAAAAGAAGTGTACAATTATGGGAGTGGAACAACATTCAATTGTGGGGAGAGAGGAGAATGCACGTGAAAAGGGAGAGAATGAGAATGACATGCATTAATGGCAAGAGTGAAGGTGGATGTTAACCATGGAAGAGAGAAGAGAGTGAATGTGGAGTGAGAAAGTGGAGAGACCTGAGCTGAATGCATTAATGGAGAGAGAGTAAAGGTGGAAATTTGACATGACAGTAATTAATGGAAAAAAGAAAAGAAGATGGAGATTAATAGTGTGAGAGAATGAGAGTGAATGGTTCATAGGGGAGAGAGAATGTAATTAATGAAAGGAGAGAGAAAGCGTGTAATAATTTATGAAGGTGTAGGGAGGTGAAGGGCTTGAGAGAGTTACATGGAAAAAGAGAGAATCAAGATGACAATCTAATTAATGCTTGAAAGAGCTGCATGGAAAAGAGAGAGTCAAATTCACAATCTAATTAATAGAGAGTCAAGATGACAATCTAATTAATGCTTGAGAGAGTTGCATGGAAAAGAGAGAGTCAAGATGACAATCTAATTAATGGAGATGGGAGAGTGAGTAACAAACACCCCACCCCACTCCCTCTTTTTTATGTTTTAAACTTTATTTGCACAAATGAAATTAGGTGTTTACACAATGAATTCAAATTCTACAGCAAAGCAGAATCAAAAATTCAATTGAATGATATGTGCAATTTACAAATTCAATTACCAAAAGAACTAAATTACCCGGAATATCATATCTTAATCGATAATACCAGTATATACATGTTTGATCAAGATTAGATGAAAAATATATCACATTTTAATTTAATAAGTGAACAATAGTGTATATAAAACCTAAAAAACAATCAGTTTAATCATAAAAGTAGTTGATTAAATTTTCGTTTAGATATAGATTATGCACAAACGATAATTCCAGTTAAAATCATATACTAGAGAGAAAAAACACAAGAATTTTATAATGGTTCATTATTCCTCAAGGGTTACATCCAATTTTCTTTGCAAACTTACAAAGAATTTCACTAAAACACACAATTGTACAACCAATACACAATCTTGCACCCTGCAAGATTCAACAAAAACCAGTGCAACACCCTTCTACACCTTGACAAATGAAAATCCTATTCAAATGTATAGTCAATGAAAAATGAATTACAAACTAGTCTACAACCAAATAGCCATACAAAAAATTAGTAGTTCTCTCTGTTCAAATCTCTCTTCAAAATACATTTATTCTTCTTATTTTGATTCTAAACCACAAAGTCTTCAAGCTCTTCTTCTTTTTACTTGACTTGATCATAACATTATGCATCATTGTCAATACTTCTTTTTTATATGTTGCTCAACTTTTTCATTTTTGTTCAAGATGAGACTTAGATTTATAAAAATCTCACCCTGAAGTGCGAGTCTCTTCTACATTGATATACTCTCCCTCAAGTGAAAATATTCTTAAACACGGACATTTTACAAACAATCTTTACTTTTGCCGTCACGCTTCGAATTTATTTTTATTATATTTATTAGAGGAATTTTCCATATTTTATTTCAACAATATATTCAGTTAACAATATATCCAATCTGGAAATGCTCAATTTTATTTATCTACAAATCATATTCATAATGATAATAAAAATTTATTAAGTTAAAATATACACATTGTATCTATATATCTCAATTATATTTGAAATATACAGTATATATATTTAAATAATATTTAATAATTATAATATAAGTTATTGTAAGATCATAAAAAAGTTTATATTTAATTTTCATTCATTTAAATAAAATTTAACATATTTTTAAGGTTATAACGTTAAATATAGATTCAATATGTTACTATTTTAAAAAAGAAGACTTAGTTTGACTTTACTACACCTGGTGCCTTTAAGAATGAGGAAAGAAGGGTTTAAAAATTTTGATAGAAAGATCAAACAAAATAAGATGAGTGATATAGTATAATAGTATAATATGATGCTTTGTTCAAGGATGTTTTTGAAGAAATTATAATATGTAATTAAATAAACATATTTACTTAATATTTAAATTCAAAATGAGATTCAAATTATGTTTGGTTGTAGGGGTAGAATATGAAGGATGATGAATATGAGGGGATGGATTGCGTTCGGTTAAGCTGATGCACTATGATTTATAAGTGAAGATGTGCAGATTGTATGAATGTGGATTCCTTGTTCTTAGAAGAGATTTGTATGCAAAATTACGTCACTATTTGTTAATTTACAAAAGTATCTTTTGGCTTTGAATGTTGTGTCACTGTACCAGTTGCTTTCACTGTGATTCATCAGAGATTCTTTCTCACAGGTACTTTCATGCTTTGAGTTATGTCATGTGACATGCAGTTGCTTTCACTATGATTGTGTTAATGCAGAGATTCCAAACTATGATAGTCTATAGTGCTTTGTTGTAGAGCTTTGATAGGCGTGTCGACCTGGTTTAAAGGAGTTTCAATTTGTCATTATAAAGCTGTAGTGGGCGTCTTGAATGACCTGTCATTATTGAACGTTTGTGAATTGAGGTATTGTACAAGTTGAGGTGTTGGTGTGTGAGAGAGGATTGTGATGATGGTTTGAGTGATATCGTGATGCAACGTGGGTGGTTTGGTGGTGATTGGTTTACATCACTAGCTGACAAGATGAGAGGTTGAAGAAGACTCAAAAGGTGCATAATCAATTAGGTCAGTTAAATATATGTACTATTTGCGCCCCATAACGATGTGCATAATTGATTATAGGTTTCATTTTTTTAATTTTGTTCATCATTGATGTTTGTTTGCGTTTGTTGATGTTTGTAAGCTTTTGTAGCTTGATTAGAAGTAGCTGAAGGTGGTGGTGTTGGTGATTGAGTGTGGTATTGTTGCTGAGGTTGGTGTGGTGTTGGATTCGTTTTCACAAATGTTTTTCTTCTTTGGTTTATTTGAGCATATGGTTCATGTTTCTTCTATTGGATATAGTGCAGGAAGATGGTCGTCATTTTGGTTTGGAAGATACTCTCAATAGCTGACTAGCAATGGCTGACGAGAGCGGACAAGAGGTTGAAGAAGAAAATCTGAGGTGCTTGATTGATTAGGTTAATTAATTATATGTAGTTTTGCATTACATAATCTAGTAGCATAATATATTATATGTTTTATTTTTTTTTTAATTTGGTTCAATGTTGAGGTTTGTATAGGTTTATATGTTTGTACATTTCTATAGGTTACTTAGAAGTAACTAAAAGTACTAAGTACTAATGAAGATACTCTTTGTGACTGAAGTTGTGGTGCTTGACTTCTCTGTTAGTTATATCTTTGATGATTGTTAATATAAAAGTTTGATTTTCTTTTATCTAAACACGGTATTAATTGTATTAACAGTTTATTATTCATAGATATTAAGTATTATTTATGTTTAATTATGTTATACATTGAACTTTTTTACTTAATTCTTAATTCTTCAAGTGTCTTCTTCACACTTCCCTATTGTTCTGTTATATAATTTGAAGGTATAATTTTAAACAAGGTTGGAAGATGGTGATTCTATATACGGGCAATTTAAAAAGATTTTTGGACTTTTTATATTAAAAATATATTGTTTGAATAATAAAATTTTATATCCAAGCAGAGTAATATTACTATTTAATTTGATATTATTACTTTTTTATATTATTATTATATATATTATTAAATTTTTATTTATAACTTTGACACTGAGATAATATTACCTAAATTATTAATGTAGTTGCTTATTATTATTATTATTATTATTATTAGTTTAGAGACTTATATTAATATTAAGGTATTTATGATTGTAAGACAATGTATTCAACAAGAATTATGTAATATAATTTTGAATAATTACATTTATAAGAAGATCTTGAAATTGACATTAGCTTGATCTAAAATATGTTTTTGTATTATGAGGTATTCTTAATTATAAGATAATGTATGTAGCACTATTTAAATTGAGATAAACTGGATACAAAATATTTTTAGAGTATTAAATGTTTATTACTTATTTAAAAAAATGTGACACTAATCACTTATTCAAACATTGTGGTATCTTAATGACAAAACTAAATTATAAATTATAAAAATATTTTAATAAATGCCATTTTGTTTTGGTTGGAACTGTCTTTTATATTGTTGCTTGATTGTAGGTTGATTACTGAAGCTTTAGGTGCTCATCTTTGTTACGAGTGGTGATCTTTTTGTTGGTGTATATTTTGGTGGTTTTTGATTGATTATTCACTGTGAAGTTGAACATGTAAGTTAACCTTCAAATCTGTGCACATTGGTGTTAGATGAGATACATTTTGAAATTATTTACAATGTGCCATTTGAAAATAGTTATAACTTGAATAAATTTAGAATTATAATATTGTATTTAAAATTTATTTACTTGATTATTATATAAATATTTAAGATTGAATATAATTTGTAATTTAGGGGGTTTAATTTCAGATAATTAATTGATAAAATATCAATTATCATTAGATATTTTAATTTGTATTTGTATACATATTTAGGAATAAATATTACAAGTAATTTATGATTAAATATTAGTTAATTTAAAAAATTCATTCTAGATGAGTGAAATAATTTCTAAAAATTTAACTACTTTTCATAAATTAAGTAATTTCATATGATATGGGATATGGTATGTGAAAAGTTCTTTGTTATAGATAATGATATAATTTCATCAATATATTTAGACTAAAGACACATGAATGAAATTCATAATGGTGATATGAATTTAAATTTGTTGTTTCATGTAGAATAACAAAATCACTTCAAAGTGGAAGTTGCAATGGTGATCATTCTTTGTATAGTTGCATATTGTCTGAATATATTGTATCTTGTTGACGGAATGACATTATTGATAACAATTAGTGTCATACTTAGTGTATACAAAGGGTGTTGTTATGACATTATTTGAATGAGTCCTGAAGTATTATCAATTTATGTCATCAATTAAGGAAAATTGACTTCCTAAAGGATGGGTAGGGATCAATTATGGATGAATGAGTTGTTAAATTCATTCACATAACTGGATATAACTTGAAGAATTGAAGTGTGCTGCTCTTTGGTTTTCCATCACTTTCATAATATATTCAATTTCAATTCCATTTTGATGTTAGAGAAATAATTCATAAAATAACTATCACTAAAACCAAGGTGTATCCTCAAATCTTCAACAAGAGTTGATTTTACTCATATTTTAAGGTAACAATCTTATTTAACATAAATGATTGTATGATTTAAGTAAATTTTTAAATGATCGTTTATTCTTTTTCAAATTATTTCTATTAATACGAATTACAAAATCTGATTATTACAAATTTTCATAAATATTTTCCTATTAAACCAATGACTAAAAGTACTAATTTTTGTTATTTTACATAGTTCAAAAACCTTCCCAAAATATATTTTAGTGATAAAACACAAGTGTCATATACATTTAATTAATTTAATTTCAAATTAATTTTAACCTTAAATTTTTAATATTACAATTTTATTAATATAAAAATATTAACTAATCTTAAACAAAACAAATGTATCAAATTTCATTATAAATTAAATTTAAGTACAAGAATAATTATGTAATTTCATAGTTTAATATCTTTCTAAAAACAAATAACTTATCAATTATACAAAATAAATTAATCATATCTAATTTTAAATTACTTTAATTATAAAGATAAATTTATCATCTTACAAATTTATCAATTAAAAAAATAAATATTAATAAAATAAAATATCACGCACAAACTTTTACAATTACAATTATTTTTATATCTTATCATCTATTTCTTAAGTTTTTTTTCTCCAGCATTGAGACATACGCAAAAAGTTATAAAACACTATAAAAAAAAGAAAGTACGTATTTCAATAAATGAAAAAATTATTTAAAAACAGAAAATAAGAAAAAACATTTTAACAACAGGTTCTCTTCGCAATATAGCAAAGATTTGCGAGTAAACAACGAATCTTTATTATATTTTTTATATAATTAATTTACTAATATTTATATTTATATTATAATAAAATAGATAAAATTAATTATATAATATAACATAATAATAATAATTATTAAAACAATAATAAATTATAAAATAATAATAATAAAATATTAATAAAGATAAATATATATATAAATATAAATTTATAAAGTAATAATAAAAATAAGACAATTATAAAAATAAAA
>Ga0209700_100490_pt1 | contig 74357 bp, 18 predicted proteins | sample SiratroredBW_FD_187528 | JGI IMG/M metagenome (GOLD analysis project Ga0209700, IMG submission 187528) | Root nodule microbial communities of legume samples collected from California, USA - Siratro red BW (SPAdes) (version 2) | ecosystem: Host-associated > Plants > Roots > Nodule | place: USA... | reverse complement strand
TATATATATATATATATATTAGCAAGTGTTATTTCCCAATTAAATTTTCTTTTTATTTCATTAATCAATGTTCTCATTTTGGTATTTAAAATCGGCAACAAATACTGATCACATAATATTTTTTTTTATTAAAAATGACATTATTTTTTGGTGAATAAAAAATACAGTTTCTAATAATGTATATAATTTCTATCTTATTAAAATAATGACATTTATATTAAAAGATAAAAATAATGCATATATATGTGTGTATATTTTATGTATACTTTTTGAAATATTTTTATTTTGAAATCATATACTAAATATAATATATATATATATATATATATATATATATATATATATATATTACTGGTGAAATATTATGATATTTTGTGGATAAATTATATTATTTGGGAGGTTACACAAACATGTCCACATTTGAAGAAAGGGTTAATTCAGTAGAACTTTAAATCCGAAGTACTCCGTTCTTGAGTCTATTATTGTTTTATAAGGCGTATTTTTTAGAAGGGGAAAATATAATTTTTTTAGAGCAACATTGGGGAGGATGAGAAACTAAGCTTTAGTAATAATTAAATAAAAAGTGTTAGTGTGAAATAGTATGATAAATAAGATGCATCTTGAATACGGAGTAATTAATATGAAAGTTATAACTGAGTTTTATTAAGAGTAAAATATTTTTCTTAAAAGACCTATTGAAATGAGGTAGGAGTTAGTTATCCTTTAGTTGAAAACGTGCAGGATAAAAAAAAAAACTTGAATTAATGAAATATGAGAGTTGCTATTATTAAAGATGATTTTTATTAAAAAAAATTTGATAAGTATCTTAAAAATTATTTTTCAACTAAAAGTTAGATTTATTAAATAATTATGTTGGGATAAAATAAGTTTAAGAACCAACCCATGATGTCATCAATCTCAAATAAAAATTATTCTTTATTCTATTTTTATATTTATTGTTTCATTAAATCATTTATAATTTGATAAAAACTGTTGATTAAAATTAGAGACTTATCATCATTGTAAAAATTATGATAATGAGAAATATTTTATAGTTTTGAGCAAAATGGTTATATATAAGATGTCAACAATTTGGACAAATCCACAAAATATACATATATGTAATATGATAAGTATTAAAATAATTTGTTTATTAACTTAGGTATGGATTGTACATATATAAATGTGATAACTCAAATTCAAATTTTCTAATTTCTAATGATTAATAGTATTCGGAATTATCAATACAATCTGTAATAATTTATTTGAAATTGAAAGTATCATAACAACTAATAAATATTTATCATACTTTAATACCACAATTCTAACGTCTTAGTACATTATTTAAATAAAAATTGAATTTGAGTAAAGACTTATTAAATTAATTATTAATAAAAGAATCAATCAATATTCTTGTTAATGTGTTTAAGCTTTACAATGAAATTAACAATTGGTCATGATAATTAAATAAAAATAAATAAGTTTTTTTAAGTCGTTCACTAATTAAATATATTATGTTAAATTAATAAAATTTTATAATAGTATCACATTTTATTGTTAATTTGAAGTTCTAAATAATAGAAAAAATATATTATTTTTTATTAGTTTTTGAAGATAAATGTCATATATTATATTATTCTAATGTGACATCTACCTAATTAGTAAATTAATTATTAATTTACTATTGACTTTATATTAAAACTACTGGTAACACAAATGTCTTAATCTCTATAAAAAAATGTTTTATTTGATAATTAAATTTAGAAGATGATTTTATTAAATAATTATTTTAGTAAAATGTCCCTTTAAGTATAGTGAAAAACAACCATGTTCTAGTTTTTTTAGATTAAGTCAAACTTTGTATTTATCATACTAAACCACTTCAAATTTAATTATGTTAAAGTTAAAAATATGAATCCAACATTTCATTGAGCTGAGGCTTGGATCAAACAAGTTGCTTGCCTTTTTTGTCAGCCCATGTAGAACAGCACCTCCAATAACAGAGAGTCAAATAGTATAAATATGAAGTCACATAATTATTTAGGCTTTTTCTACCTGCATTTCCATAATTTCCAACCGCACCCGTATATTTTTTTTAAATAATTATTTAACTTTTTGTAAAAATAAATTTTGGATTACATATACTTGTTTCGGAAATCTTTTAGAACAAAATTTTTGAAATTTCTAGAACATCGTTTATTCTAAAACAAAATTTTCAAAACAGAATTTTTGGAGCACCTCCAATAACAAGTTACATAGTATAAATATGAAGTCACATAACTATATTTAAGTTTTTTCTACCCGCATTTCCATCATTTTTTTACTGCATCTCCGTAATTTTTAAAATAACTAGTTTACCTTTTATAAAAATAACTTTTGGATTACCAATTATCTGTTTCGGAAATCTTTATAACAAATTTTAAAAAAATTTCAGGTGTTTGGAACAGAATTTCCGGAACAGAATTTCTAGAATGTAATTTTTAAAATAATTAGTCAGAAACTCATCAAATATATTATTGAACAAATTTTTTAAAACAATAGTTTTTGAAATGAATTTTTTGAAATATATTTTCTGAAACTAGTTTATAAAACAAATAAAATGTATTTAAAACAAGTTGTCCAGACCAAAATTTTCAAAACAACATAAATGATAACTTTCAAATTAAGTTTTTCAAAACCAGTTTTTTTTTTTTTTTTTTTTTTTTTTTTTTTTTAACAATCTCTCTCTGTATTGAAGAATGGAGGTGTAGCATGATGGCAGCTGCAGCTGTCACAACAATTGTAGCGTCCGTGTAGTGAAATATGGTATTTTAGTTTGTCGTATTAGTATGGGGTGCACTAATAATAATAATAGGGGTGCATGAAGTAAAGTCAATATTTATTAACAACTATATATTTTTATACAAAATATCTATTATTGAGCTTCTATCTCAATTCTTTTATTTTAAACATTTCTATACATATTGAAACATATATTGTTTTAAATTTATTTACAAGTCAATCAAAAAATAACTCACCCCATCACCTTTCAAACGAAGATTAATTATTTGTTTTTTTTTGTGGTCTAATTCAGCTAACTCGTTTTATGACCATTTATTTTCAAAGACTTGTAAATTGATATTTAATGTTGTGCATACTTGTAAAAAAGCTATATTTGTTATGTGTCAGCATTTTACGAAGGATTTAATTCCACACTAGACTTTTTAAAGGTTCCATGTGAAGCAGTAGCATCATTCATATGAAACCAGCACATCAATATTGATAATTTTCTTCCTTTTGCTTTATAGTAGTTAGGAGTAACACTTATCCACATAACACCTTTATATAATAAATAACAAGCAAAGATCATCACATTTAAGACCTTGTCCAAATCTACTCAATAGAAATCATTACTTATTTAATACTATATTTCTATAAACAATTGTAGTTTTCTATTTGGATCAAAATCCAGTCAAAACTAGAACCCAACACAAAATTAACATTTGGGCAAAATAAGAAAAGAAATAGTAAATTTTGCTAAGAAATCATTGTGAGGAAGCCAAAGTCAAAAGATCTTGTCCGAGTAAGCAAATTTGCTCCTCTTTATTTCTATTTTTTAAAATTCAAAATAAGAAAGTTTTCTTTTCTAATTATACCCTATTTATATTTTTATAATGTTTTATAAATTATTTAAAGAAAAAACTGAAAATAATAAATGCTTTATTTAAAAAATATACTAAAACTAAAAAAGTTAAATACTTTTTCTTTAATTTAGGTGAGATAACTTGAACTACTATTATAAAGAAACAGAGTAAAGAGTGTCTTTCTTCTTTTTCTCTGGTTTTCTTCATCATTCATCCCAAGTGGGCCTCCACCCACCTACCGAACCACCGTTATGCACGCCAGATTTGTTACTGTTACTTTAACTTCTTAACACTACTAATCATCTCCATGGTAATGATAATAAGATTAGTGAAAGAAAATAAAAGAAAAGAAAGAACAAAGAAGAAGATTAATAAAATAAAGGTATTTTGGTTTTGAGAGAGAGAAGAAACAGGACAAGGAGCATAGGGAATCGTGAAGAAGGGCACATTGTTTGGTGGTGCTGTTGTTCTCGTCGTCTGGACTGGTTTGGGTTGGCTTTAGGGCTTCGAATGCCATTTGGGGTTCCGTTCTCAGGCAATCAAGCTCCAAAGCTGACCCCTTTCTCTCACTTCTCACTCACACACCTTCTTCTTCTTCTTTGTCTTCTTCTTCTTCATCTTCTTCTCTATTGCTCTCTGCAGAACTACAATGGTAGAAGACGTGTGTTTGTTCTACAAGGTACTTGCTCTCTAGTTTCTTATTTGCTCCTTTCTACTGTTAAACCTCAGATGTACTTTTTGCACAATGTGTTTCTTCTATTGCTTCCCTTATTTGTCAGTTATTCTAACTTTCTACCATATGGAGGGTTTCTCTCTGTTCAAAAATTCAACTTAGAGTGTCTTCTGATACTTTATCCTCTAGTTCCGGTACTCTGGTTTGTTGTTACAACGGGAAGAGGAAAAAATCAAGCGGGTTCATAGAAGAGTGGTTTAAATTCGGGAAAACAGTAATTCAAAATGATTTACGGGTTTAAAGTGGAACACTTTAGCACGAAAAGAAAAGACGAACACTTTAAGCTTCTTTCTACGTTTCTGGGTATTATCTGGATTTGGGTGCTCATTATACTTCAAAATGTTTATTAATTACGAGCAAATGCGTGCATCTGTTGTGTCAGGGACTTGCCTTGCTGGATTTGTTTTGGTTCATGCGTTACAGAGACTAATGCTTTGTGCCTCTAAAGTTTTCATTTTTGATAGTTTTTTGGTTATTTTCTTTTAATTACTAATATCCTAGCAAAGCCAAGAATAATAATATCTTCTCCTTTTTTTTCTTTTTTTCTTTTTTGGAAAAATTCCATGTGGATGGTATTAGACTGGGCACCAGTTTAAGAATATCCAGTGTGTCCTTTTCCATTTACGTTCTTCTGGGATTTTGAGTGAAGGGGCAGGCTCCGTCAATTTACCTATTTGACGCTTTTCCTAGCAATGGAAGCTGTCTCATTATTTGCATTTTAGTAACTTTCTCCGCGTATGTGGTTGCAGGAAGTTCTCGTTATGAAGCCTCCAAAGAGATCACCGATGTTGTTAAGGGCAGCAGTTGTAATGTTTTCGATGGTTTGTGGCGTTTTTATCTTCTCTGCATGTCTAAAGCAGATAAGTACCCAAGCTAGGACTACATTTGTGGATTTTAAAGTCATTGACAACCGTGCTCAGAGTAGATTGAAGCTAATGAATACTCCTCACCTACTACATTATCCTACACCTACATCCTTTAGCAGGTACTGGGAAGTTTTTGTCAATCTTTGTGAGTTTGCTTTAGTTACGTTCTCATTGATTGCCATGTTTTTTGCCAGGAACGAGTGTGCTCATAATCCTGTACTGTTCTTTGCCATATTGTCCAATCAGAGATCAGGTAGTGGGTGGTTTGAGACCCTTTTGAATAGCCACACCAATGTAAGCTCGAATGGGGAGATATTTTCTGTTAGAGAGAGAAGGAAAGATGTGTCTTCAATTTTGCAGAATTTAGATAAAGTTTACAATTTGGACTGGTTCAGCAGTGCTTCGAAGAACGAGTGCTCTGCTGCAACTGGATTGAAGTGGATGCTTAATCAGGTATACATAGTTTTTGTTAAGTTTTCCTAGTAGTTACATTGATATAGTTAATGGCTTGGGCAAGTTATGTCTTTTTCTGCTAAAGAGACTGCCATTAAACTTTGCCTGATTATCTGTCAAGGGATTTTGTAAGGTTATGCCGTTGGACATGTACTGGCCTAAATGTTTGTCTAGAAATTATCGCAAAACTGTTTGAAAGTAATTCCCCATTCACCTTAAATCTTACTATAATATGACATGTCAATCCTAAAATATGTTACAATTTACCGACTCATTTGCAAACTGAACTCTCAGAATCTGTTGAAGTACACTTGAGCTTATGCTTTGTTATAGAAGCTTCAAGAGGAAAAAATACTACTAATGCTATTTCTTGTAGTAGGCATAGTTGCAGTGCATTATATATTTCACTGGCTTAGATTGCATCTCAATTTATACCCATAATAACTATTCTATGTATTTACTGTTGTTGAGGATTTAAGTTAAAGAAAACATCTGAATACGTTAGCTTCATCACGATTTCACCCTTGGTATCTGGAATCAGCCATTTCTATTGTCAGGTGTGCGCATTGAATAGAAATAGGCTACGTAGTTGCACATGCATATAATCTGAGCTGTAAAATTTGTAATGCAAGTATTACATCTGATTGCAATCTAAGCAGTGACAAATTTAACTAAAACGAGATTGAATGGACTCACGAAATCCTGATGATTAACTTTTACATGAATTTGGTTAAATTTGGGTTGATAGACCTGATCAGCTTTATGAAGATATTAATAAAAGTACTTTAAAAAAGAATGGAGATTACAACATCTTGTTCTTCAAATTTTCTTACTGCCGTTGAATATTAAAATGATTTTACTCATATGTCTGTGCTGCAAACTTGCTTTTTAAATATTTTTTGTATACTATTTAAGGAGTGTCATACAGGTGACCTATCGCCCTATCTTTTAGAAAGATGAGAATATGGCATTGAAGTATCTCTGGTAGTTATTACCATTGGATGCTACGAGTGGAATTGTAGCATCTCCTGGATTCCCTAAGACTAAGTTCTACATATTTATCCTCCTTAAGTGCTCTTGAGAATTTGTGTAATGCCAAGAAATAGTATTAAGAATGTTAGGTGTGAAGAATTCTAGTTTCTTTGCTTTCCATACTTCCCTAAGACTCTGTTTACTTCCATCTAGTTTATGTTGATGTTAGATCTGACTTGAAGTAATACAAGACCTGAGAAATCTGGATTTTGCAGGGACTGATGGAGCACCATGAGGAAATAGCGGAGTATTTCAATCGCAGACGTGTTTCTGTTATATTTCTTTTCCGGAGAAACTTGCTACGCAGGATGGTATCAATGCTAGCCAATTCATATGATCGGTATGCCAAGCTATTGAATGGAACACACAAGGCTCATGTACACTCTGCAGAAGAGGTCTCTCCATCCATCTTTCATTTGATTTCTCTTATTATAGTCATGGAATGAGGCTCATATTTGGTTTCTTTTAGGCTGATATTCTTTCAAAGTACAAGCCTATCATAAATTCCACATCCCTGCTGGATGACTTGAAGGATATGGAGATGAGATCTGCTAAAGCTTTAGAATACTTCAACACCACTCGCCACATGATTCTGTACTATGAGGATCTCATGAGAAATCATACTGTAAGGACCTGATCACAAAATCTTAAATCATTAAAAGGTTGCAAAATAAAGAAGAAAAATAATTTTGGATGTAATTTTTCAACATATTTCTTCTATATATTTTTTTTCCACAACCAAACACTGCATTATTCATTTTTTCCTAGTTTTCACTCTTCATTACATGATGGTGGTGTTCACTGTGTGCTTCATGCAGAAACTAAAAGATGTTCAAGGGTTTTTAGGATTGCCACTGATGGAGTTAACGAGCCGTCATGTTAAGATACATAGAGGACCGTTATCAGACCACATTCAGAACTGGGATGAGGTTAACAAAACGCTGAAAGGAACCGTTTATGAGAGTTTTCTTGAGGCTGACTATTAGTGGTAGTCTCTTCTTCTATTCTGACTGCTGGAGAAAGGTGTAAATACCATACCAACTTCGCTCATCTTTTGCCCCAGTAAAGCCTCAGGGTTCAAAAGTTTTGCTTTGGTTCTGGAACATTACCTCAGTGTTCTATGCCTTTTTTGGTCACCCCCTCGTGATCTACTAACACCGTTGATGAAATGAATGGCTTCTTCTTCCTTTGTAGTATTTTTTGTTTCTTTCTTCCTCCCTTTGTTCACTGAAACATGTACATGTCTTTGCCACCTAATTGATTTAAGTAAAGATCATCATTGTTTTGTTCAAACCTGTGTTCAGTAATTTGTTTCTTTTGTTGTCAATTTTAGCCCTCTGAAATGGCTGTTTGGCATCCCATTAATTGTTTTAGGCTTTTAGCTTCTCAAAGTCACGGGGCATCAAGTCCTCTGTAACATAGATTCGTTATGAAAATGTTAATCCGAAATAAAGGTTTTATACATTTTGAATTATTTAGTTCAAAATTAAAAGTTATATACATTAATATTATTGAAATTTAAGAAAAAAATAGTCTATTGATCTTGGTGCTCCTCTATGGGCGTGAACAAGCAAATACCAATTGGGCTTCGTGCTTGATTAAAATCTTGGTGCTTGATTAATTTTGGAGTTATATCGTCATATATTTAATGACATCACGTGAAAACATTTTTCTTGGGAAAATTTTGAGAAAAATGTAATTGTCTATGTCAAGTTGCATTAGGTAAAGTTCATTAGGAATACCACTATAGGTGACTTTGGGTGACGTTCATTCTTTATTTTAGGGTTAACCAACCAGGGCTACTTGCAATCGTTAACCAACCACAGCACAAATTCTATTTAACCTTAACATTCTGTTGCGATCTAGTTGGAAAGGTGAATCTTAGTGAAATCCTAACGGAGATCCACAGAAGAGAGAAATGGTAAATATCTCCGTGTAGGTAAACAAAATTAAACTAAAACACAAATAAACTTTTGCAAAAAATAATACTGGTATAATAAATATTATGATTCTATAGTTAGTTATGAGTTTAGATATAAAGTTAAAAATTAATCTTTTTAAAATTTAAATATAGGCAATAGTATATAAAGAAGTATGCTTTCTGAACTTTTATTTCATAGGAGTTTCTATATAATTGGAAAGTGATAATAGTATAATAAATGTAAGCAGTGCATTATAAATTAAGGTTCAATCACTTTTTTTATTTTCTTCTGAATTTAATATAACTTATTTAATAATGGGAGAAGTGGTCAATGCGATGAGGATTTATATCTATTTTGAACATTTTTTTTCGTAAAATCTTTTTTAAAAAATTAAATAAATAAATTTGACTTTGTTATAATTTAAAATTGAGTTGTGTATAAGGCAAAAAATTAAAATGTATATGTAAGAGAATTTTTCTAAATTAATTCATGCATAAGTTAATTATAGTTCGTGATTAAATTAATTTTAATTTTTTTAGAAAAGATTTAGAGAAAACTGTTCTAAGTATATTCTTAATGAAAGAAAACTTAAACATTAATAAAACAATAGTAAAAGTAACTACTGCTTATTCGTAGATTTGAATAAAAAAGATACCTCATAAAGAAACTTGAAAAGAATAAAAGTTGCGTTGAAATATACATCACATCAGCATTGCTTTTGATGCAAATACCCTGTTATAGTTTGTCACAAAAAGTCATTTGCCTCGTCATTAAAACTCATTAATCAAATTAAGAATATACTTATGCAGTTTTATTATGTATTGAACCCATGACCAGGGTGGCAAAATGTAATTAATCATAAAATTAAATAATAAACCCATCAATTTACGTCCCACTTTTCTTTTTTTATAAAACAATAAATCTACTTAACACTTTTTTTACAGCTGTGGTCATGAATATTAAAAAATAACTATTATCAAGAAACATAAAAATAGACGAATAATCGTAAACAATAAATAGTTTTTCTTCAGGCATGTATGTATATATATATATATATATATATATATATATATATATATATATATATATATATATATATATATATATATATATATATATATATTCGTATCTCTTAACATTAATAACTTGTATTAAATATTATATTACATAACAATTTTTTATCGTGATGTGTAGGTTTAATTTTTTTTTTTAAATTTCTCAATTATTGTTTACTCAAAATTATTTTTTAAATTATTACAATCAAGTGCTTTTATTTCTTTTATTATTACAGTTAAATATTTTTATTATTTTGCACGTAAAATCTTGCATTTTGATTTTAAAAATATGAATTAGATGAAGGGAATAAATTCAAACATAATTATTTAAAAATCAAAATTATGTATTGATTTTATGTGTATTGCCCCTTTAAAGTCAAATATAAGCACACACAAAAAGTTATCTTTAATGGACTATAACTAACTTTCAATTCTCTAAAACTTATTTAATGTTACTATTTCAAAAATATCTTTATTTCTAATCCCAAGTATTATTTTCAAAAAATAAAATTTGAGGATAATTTAAGAAATGCGTATGAAAACAAAAACATTAAATGGACTTAACTAATATTCTTAATCAATGTAAAAATAGTTAATTTTGTTTATAGTTGAAAGGAAATGTTATATTATGATCGGATCACAGTTAAAAAATAGGAGGTTGTAAACTGTATTTTTTTTTTTAAACTACTGTACTTTTTGAAGGTGGAAATATACTAAGTCTTTTAAATATGGAAAAATGATAAATGAAAATTCAATGACCCAAATCCCACTTAAAGAGATAAAAAATATAGATTTTATATGCGTTGTAATGTGATAAGAAAAAAAATATGGATTAGATGTTTAAAAATAATAGGTATATATGTATTATTACTCTTAATTTATTATGATGTATGAAAATATTCACTGTAGATCAAATAAGTTAATTACTATTATTATCAACGTTTAACCTTCTTTTATGTTTTTGAATCATGAAATTAATTAATTATCTTATACTAAATTCTCTGAGAATTTTAAAACACAAACACCAATATGATACCATACATTTTTTGCTTATTTTTTACAATTTCACAAATCCTTAAAATGATTTTGTTCTCCATAATTTTTTGAACGTACAATTTTAATACCTACACAGATTTAATTATAAGTCTTTCAATTTTTAAGATGAAACCATTCAACTATATTGTTAATGTTATCCAATTCTTGACAACAAATATTAACATATAATTATTGATATTTCAAAAAATTACTTGATCTTAAAATATTACAAATTAAATGCATTATTAAATTTTTGTAATGATAAAAAAATTATAATGTTTAAAAGTGGATTCATTAAGTCTTTGAAAAATGTAGTCGTAACATTTTTTCAACAATACGTGAATCTATAATTAGTTTTATGAGGTAGCAAAAAATTATCATTTTTTATTGAATTACAAATTCCTAAAGAACTGCATAGTATAGTATAGATTAAAAATTACAAAGTAATACAAATTGCAGCATAGTTGGAGAATAGCAAAGTGAAGCAGAGGAAGGAGACAAAGTCTCCAACTTGCCATTTTACTGTTTATTGATAACAGAGCTGACAGCAGAACACCATACCTTAGCTGCATTGCACACATTATATTATAATTGTTTGAAGTACAATGTTTCAGCTTTTGTCCCTTTATATTAATGATCTCAACTCAACTGAAGTCGGAACAATCGTCACAAAATGGCTTCAATGCCCAAGAACAATAGCTTTTTGCAGTCATGTGATGTAAATTTGTGTTGACCCATAAATTAAAGGTTGCAAAAGTGTATAACCACCACTTAACTGGCACTCACCCATGCATATGACACCCATAACGGCCACTTCTATGAATACATTTATTCTATTGGAATATAGACCACAGGCGCACTTGTTCCAAGTGGACTTTTGTCAAAATACAAAATAAAATTTTAATATTTAATAAGATAAGTTTTTTATTCTAAATAAAAAGTAAACGTAGTTATTAAAATAAAAGTAAAAATAATGTGTTATTTGAATTTATTTAAACTCTATACTTTTTAATCAATGAATTTAAGTTTCATGTGCTTCCGCATAAGTATAGTGTACAACGACTTAGTGAAAAAGAGTATGAGAAGACTTTTTAGCTTGCTTCAAATTATTTGAAGACAAGAAGATTAAAAATTTGGATGTAACAGATTAATAAAAAAATAATAAGAAATAAAGAAAGTCACTCGACATGTAAAAATAAGAAAGCAAAAAAATAACAAATTAATATATATATATATATAAACAACAACATTAGTGATTATATTGTACATATAATAGATATATAATGATTATATTGTTATAAACAATTTATTTTGAAGTATTATACGTATTTATAACTAGTTGTTGGATACCTATAATTGATTATGGGTATTTTTGTTTTTATTGTAATTTTAAAAATATATTAAATTAATAAATATTTAAATATTATTATTTATAATAAATAAATAAATATTATTTTTTATAATAAATAAATAATTAAAAGTATGTAATATTTATTTTTGTACTAGGAAATATGCTGGTTTAAGGATGGCTTGCTGTAAGTTGTAAGAATATTTTTTAAGTTGTTTGACAATTTTTACCTATTTAGGAGTATTATGTGATCAATTTGGTTTGGGTTGAGATATACTCTTTCTTCTAATGTGTTCTTAATTGGCCTTGTAACTAAGTCTCTTTTTATAACTCGAACGAATTTCATCATCGAATTATGCGGTATAGAAGAAATAAAGAGTAGGACTCATTTAAAAAAACTTTCATGCTGAAATGAGTGCAAACGAACGATGTGAGAGCTTGAAATCCATAATTTGTGGCAGTATAGTTTGTGATAGTTTAATATCTCTTAAAAATATACAAAAATGTTTAATTGAAATGGTATTATTATTCTCTGATAGTTTTTATCCAGCAGAAAATATATCAGAAAATGAACAAATTTTACATTTTTGAATGATTGAAAATCGCTAAAAATACGTTAATAAAATGTGATGTTAAAAAAATACGTCCTCTTTCTTTCTTCTTGAGAATCTAAAGTAATTAAAAAAATTTGCCCAAAGGCTGCCCACAACTCAGGAGGCGACACGTGGACGCGCATGTCTCCCGCGCACTGTTCCTTAGCTTCTGAGCTCTATAAATAAGGCCCCCTTCGGGATCGATTTTGTCAAAGCAACTAAATTCATACATCAAACCCCAATTTCCACTTCCTTCCTTACAAAATCATACTTCAACACTGCTTCTTAATTATTACTTCGATTTTTAGCATTCCAAACATGGCCCAAGACAAGTTCATGGCGTCTTTCATTTTGGTGGCATTAATAATTTCGTGGCAGGGGTTCCAGTCCATCGAAGGAAGGATTCTGAAGTCGGAAGAAACAATCCAAAATCATATGCATACACGCATTTCGACGACAAAAGTGGCGCCACTTGATGCGGATGTTTCTCAACCAACGCCACCCTCTGCGACGGTTCCGGGTCGCGACGTTGATGGTTTCCGACCCACCGCACCGGGTCACAGCCCCGGAGTTGGACACTCCGTTCACAACTAAATGTATGTGGATGTGGATGATGTGTTTGTTTTGGGTTTAGTTGGTAGGTGTTAGGGTTTGAATTTCCCTGTTTAATTTTGTTATGAAGAAGAAGGAGAATTTATGATTATATATGTACCTAATAAATTTTATAATGCTTAGTATTATTGTCTCAACTTTAATATATTTTTATAATTATTGTTAGATTATATATCGCACCCCTCATAAAACACAATACAACTATTTTTACGAGCGAAAGCTGCTTCGCTATACCAAATTCATTTGTTTCACTTATATATTTATTAGAAATTTTTTCTCCTTAATGGCCACCCAATTGATGGGTATGCCTCTAATAATGCTCTCGTATTCCAAGTAAGCAAGAGTTCTAATAATAGGTAAGGTAATAAATACATAATAGATATTATGATTTTACTTATTTATAATATTTTAATGATTTTTTTTGTTATTTGTATGTGCTTAGATTAATTGTCCAACTCATTCTAATGTTAAATTAACATCTGATTTGGAACTTAAACACTCAATACTAGCTCTAAATTTTAATATTAATATAATATTGTTGTAGTCGTGGTATGCTTAATCAAATCGGTTCTTAAATATATATCGACCACTGTTTCAAAGGTCGTTGTTATGTTAAAACTCTATAAAAGAAAATTTATAAATTTTTAACTAAGGTGATCTCGAAAATCAACAGTAAGTTACAAAAGTAATACTAATATAATTTTATTAAGTTTAGTATAAAAATCTTAATTATTACATCACTAATATTTTTATAAAAAATATCAAATCAACTATTGAATTATAGTTTTAAATAATTTTACTTTTTGAGATAAAATTTTATTAACATTAAATATCACTTAAGTTATTAATTTTTAATATATTTTAAAATTAGATATCATGTTGATTAACATAACAATTTTGTATACGTGATGCTATACTAATCTTGATGTAAATCAATTATAGCTTGTTAACACACTTCATTTGAAAGTATCACATGTTTAGTAAATGTTTGTAAAATAGGCTAATGTACACGTAAGATGATAGTTACTCGTTTAAAAATTATCTGTGTTTTTTTTTTTTAATTTATAAGTATACACGTCTTCTTCTCAAATAATTGTGAGTTTTGTACTAAATAAGTAAAAAATTACTTTTCTAAAATATAAATTCAAATAAAAATATAATCTTAAAGTAAAAATTCAAATAAAGTTGTACTCTAAAATATTGGGTGAATTAAAATTAGTCTTTAAAAAAAATTTAAATAACTTTCATATCAAATTTGAATATTTTATAAGAAATAAGGATTTTATTGCAAATATGTCAGCTAAAATAAAAACTTAAAAAATTAGTAGTTTTTTATTTATCAAATTAAACAAGAAATTAAACTATGAGAAAAAAAGTACACTAAAGCACAACATGCATGAAATCTAGATCTGTACTTTGATGCATGATATTAAAGAAATAATTAATAAAATTATTCAATCATATTCAATACATAAACAATTATCAGCAATGAAAGATGGGAAGAAAAAAAAAAACTTATGTGATCACAAAATAGGGGTTGACAAACTAGGCTTTGGCTTGGGTAGGCCGAATCTAAGCCTTTTATCTAATTTTAATTTAACAGTTAAAACTAAGTAACAATAATTAGTTGTTGTATTATGTTTCTCTCATAAAATTTCGTCAGAGAATGCCTCCCTAATGAATTACATGTATTGTAATTCAATTTTCTCTATTCTCCTCGTTAATAGATGTACATAACTAATAGATTAGCCGTGCAACGCACGATATTTACTTAAAAACTAATATATTATTAGATGAAATTGGTTTATTAAAATTTAAAAAATAAAAATATTATAATTTGAATATACAGTGAATTTATTGAAAAAATGATAGATTTATAGAAATAGTAAATAATATATTTTGTATATGAGAGGCTGTTTTTTTTAGTTACATCTTTTATTATTGTCATTTAGCGTGACCTGAATTAAAAAAACTTGACAAAATGATAATCAATATAATTAAATAAAAATGAAAACCAAAGAAAAAACTAAAAAGAGAATTGAAAAGGTGCAATTATGACTCTTTCTTATTATAGTAGAATGTCAGATTATGAAGAAGCACATAAAATATTTTGATTTGATCTGATATGTAATTTTGATTCGATTGTTCAACACTCGTAAACTATAATTTCTATGAATGGTTTATTACAAAATTAGCAAAATGAATTTAATTATTTATTAAATAATAGTAACAAAATATATTTGAAAAAATTATGAAATATTAATGTTTACTATAATGAAGTCCTTAAAAAATTTTAGTCGACACATAAGATATCAAGAGTGACTCTAACACTTTCCTGTGTCGAGGTTCAACTATTATCCTCTTGTTAAGAAACAAATGACTTAACCGGTTGTGACTTTGAATCCCTACAAATGTAATTACATAAATTACACCGAGTTCAAATTTACAAAAATTATTGTCGATAACAGTTCTATAGGAAGTCTATTCCATCCTTAATGAATATTTGTGTTTTATGTCAATAAAGATTGAAATTTGATATCATTCTAAATATAGTAATATAAAATAATTTAGAAACAAATAAGTCGAATTTACAGTGTGATTTAATTATTACTTTTGGAAAAGAAGAATGAAATAATATTATAATATTTCACTTTATAAAGTAAAAGACTTTATGTACTGTGTATGAATAAATAACTAACTCATTACGGTAAGTGGTGGGACAGTGGCATGATTAAGTATTATATTATTTTCTCCTTAACTTATACCTAATTATTCGAAAAGAATAGCTGATCCTATGTGGTCTGCGGAAAAATATGGGTAAACTAGGAGTTCCCCAGTCCGAGGAGCCGTCCTTCGGGAAGATTGTGTTGTTTATTTCCCACCAATCGGGATAAATTTTGTTTTTTGATGGTAATAAATTAGGTAAAGAAATTTAAACTAATTGATCTATTAATAATATTTTATATGGATGAATATTAATTTATTTATACAAATTATATTTTTAAAAATTAAAGATAAGTTTTTGAAATAATTAAAAAAATTGTGAAATGAACGAAAGTATATCACTAGTAAAAAAAAATACATTTTAGGATATAATCACGGTTAAGAAAAAATCGAGCAGTAATATTTTTATAAATATTTAAAGAGATATTACGTCAGTTTATATAAACCTGACGTAATATATTATATTTTACGTCGGTTCCGCAAAGAACCGACGTATAAAAAGGCTGAAAAAATAAAAATTTAAAATTTTAAAATGACGTAGAGACACTACGTCGGTTGAGATCTCCCAACCCATATAATATGTAGTTATATTACATCGGTTGGGCCCAACCGACATAGTATCTCCCTCGCAACGCGCATTTATCAACTCATTAATTTTTTTATAAAAGACTTTTTACATCGGTTGTAAGCTACAACCGACATAATAGAGCACTTTCTACGTCGGTTGTACATAGTATTCACCTCTCATGCTGTAATTTAGTCATTTTAGTTGAATATATGATGTTGGTTTCTATTTTCAACCGATGTAGTAGGCATACTTATTACGTCGGTTGCATAACCGACGTTATATGTCAAAGACTTTAAACGTCACCTACATCTACGTTGGTTCAAAAATCGACATATAATGTCTTTTATAACTAATGTAGAAGGTTACTTTTTTATTAGTGTATATTTATGAGAAATTTTAAAAATATAAGTTTATGAATATTATTAAAATATTTAAATATTTTGAAAAGAAAGTATTATAATAAAATATTAAAATATTATTATAATAAAAAAATTTCTTAACGAAAACCATCTCATTTTGACTATTTTCTTATGCATTTATCTTTTTTTTTTCTGTTCTTATTTCTTTGCTATGTATGAAACATTAACCTTCATGACAATAGGACTCTGGCATCTTATAGGACCAAGTTTGAACGTTTTTTGTTTGATGAAATTGGTGAGAAAATTGAGCAGCTTCGATTTTTGTCTGATGAAATTGATGAGAAAATTGAGCAGCTAGGTGACAAGTGAAAGTGGAAAGGAATGTGTAGTGTAGCTAAGTTGCTCCTACTGTTAAGTTAAGCTCTCCTAGGCATGCTTCATTTCATTAATTAAACCACATTTATTGTTGTCATCAGTGGCACTAAGTACTTTAAAGATTCAAACTTAGGTAAAGAAAACCAAATAAATTATTTAGATAGTAGTGTATTTTGGTTTAGTTTCTCTTGTATTTTCAAAAAATTAAATTAAAATATAACTTATTGACCATCACGTAAGATGGTCAAATAATTGGCATGTGAGGTGAAGTATCATCACCATTTATTTTTAAGAGACGTTTTAGTAGATGAAGGGAATGATAATTATGTTATTATTGATAATTTGAATATTTTGAGTGTTGAATAAGAGAGTAAAATAAGAGTGGTTTAAAATCTTTATTTTTATTCTTGTATAATATGCTAATGTTTTGATATTATTGATTATGATAACGCTATATACCAGTAAGGAGAATGATACCAGAACGGCACAAAGGAAAGGCGCATAACAAGGAAAGAAAGAAAAAAAGAACAAAGAAAATTTTGTAACAAATTTGACATCTTAACAAAAAAATGTGAACAGACATATGACCGTGCCTGTCTTCGCGATAATAGCGAATGAAAAGAAAAAACAAACAAAAAGAAGAAGAAAGGGAAAATGAAGTTAAATTGAAGTAAGAGAAGTGAAGTAGAAAGGTATGTGCACATTACGTCATTTTATGTTTATTAATTATATTTCAGCAAATAAGTTTAACATACTTACAGTTAATAAATTAGTTTAAATTTTAAATAATCTTTTATTTATTATCTCACTTTTCAGTTTTAAACGGATTATATTTAGTTGTTTTTGTCGAAATATAAATATGATTTACTACTTTCTTATAGAAAAATTTACACGAATAACAATTAAGTTTATACTTCTTCTGATTTTATACCTCCAGTTTAATTTTATTTTTACAAATAATAATCAGTATAAATTTAAAGAACTTTTTTACTGAGAAGTTAAAAACACGCTGATCTACATATTTTTGACGTCTTCACGTATGATTTTTGAAGTTTATTTTGTAATTTTTAACTAATATCTTTGAATATTGGTGTAAAATGAAGTATGGGATATTGTGGTAATTTGAGCAGCCGCAAATATGAAAGACTGAATCCTAGTAGCCTAGGGTGTAAGCTAGATTCCTTGTTGATTGGTTTAAATATTTGTTGTTTCCGATAGGTTTTCTTTTTTGAGGATGTTCTGAGAGCTTAAGTTATTGCCCAGTTCCTCATAACACAACACCATGCTAACTTTAAAAAAGGGCGGCTATGTTTCCAAGAACAAAAGGAATCGAAAGAACGACAATTTGCAGCAGCTCACTGTCATTGCACCATGCATGTGCACTTCTGATCTTTTCACAGTCTCACCATAGCTGCAGTTGCGACACACACTAGCCAACTTGCATCATAAACCTTCCGTTGTGCTTGTATTTAACTGTGCAACTTGCAATACAAGCCTTCCTTTGTGGTTGTATTTAACTGCGCAGATTCTGCTGTCCATATATTCATTTTCTATTTCATTCTTAAGTTTAAACACAAACGAGGCCACAGATAACAAACAAAGACATCTTCTGGCAAAGAATAATCTAATAAAGAAATTTTCAGTTTTTCACTCAAACCTTGCAATTTCCTTTTGAAATAATTTTTCTTTTTTACTAAAACGAGTAAGTGGTATAATGGAATAAAGAATTCATGTAATACTTCTACAATTTTATGTAAAAGATTAATTTTAAAATCATAAGTGTACGATTTTCATTCAGAAAAGTTTAATTAAAATTATATAAAGCTAACACGATTTCAGTTTAAAACAATATAATTGAAGTCGTGCCATCCATACGATTTTAATTGTATTATTTTTTACTAAATTTGTTCTAACCATATACCATTTCAGTATGTATTGTACTATTTTATATTGAAGGCGTGCTTCAGTGTATAATTTTAATTAACTATAATTACATCCAAAACAAAATCATGCAGCTACCTTAGGTTTTCGTTTACAGTTTTGAATGAAAGTTGTGTCTTTATATTATAACTTTAACCTTGTTGAATGTCAAAATTGAAGTCATCTTAATAGGACACAACTTTTTCAAATAAAATTATAAAATTATGCTCATATAATACAACTTATCTATTTTAATAAATAAAATAAAATGTTTATTTTCTTAGTATAAAAAAATACATTATTCTAATAAAAAGAGATTATTTTTTTTTCAATTTCTAAGTACGAACTCTCAAGTTTGTAAACTTTTTCTTAATGTATTAAATATCATTGTTAATATTGTGTAACATGGTCCACATAACTTTGTCACTTAAATTAATAAGGATTCAGTTTTTAAATCTACATGTAATAAAATAAATCTCTATTAAGAAATTAAATGGCATGTATTTCAAACAATTAGTTATTGGTTGGAGGGATGCCCTTGCTTCAACAAAAAAAAAAAAGTACTAATCATAAGCTAAATATATTATGTGCCTATAAAGAGAGATATATATCTATTTTTGATCCATCTATAGTGTTTAATGTATCATAAATGCACTACTGATACACATAGACGCAAAGTTGCTGGAATTTCACCCTGAAGGGTCCAGAATGCAAAAGAGCCGGAGCAAAATGTACTGTAGAACCAAATCTAGCTGATCTAGATACGTATGTTTCTTCTGATCTTGAAATATACGAACCACTAGGCAATTAATCACTTACAGTAAACACAAGCGTAAAGAATGGTGTATATTTATTATTCTTTATATATTATCTGGCCATTCTATAGTGTAAGCACAAATAATGGTCGTGCATATGCTTTTTTTGTTAAAATGTTTTCTCTCCATTAAACATGTTATCAACCTTATAGTAACAAAATCCCTTCCACTTCTTCCTGCCAGCAGACAAAAGAAAAACAAGCAAATGAAATTGAAATTTCTAAACTTGAAGTTATTTCTGATCGTACCTTTTAAACGTCCATGGTGCACTGAATCTTTTACTCTTGACTTTTTTAAAACGTTAAAAGTTGTAAAAGTTGCATTAGAAGAAAACTTGTGGCCATAACTCCATTCCTTTCACCCAACTACCAAGTTTGTTTACTTTATGATTTTTTTACGTTCTTTACTCCACAGACTATTTTTTATTTACGCTTGAAGTCACGAATATCAATGGCAACGGAATCTTCCCTAGTTTGATTCCTGGCTCTTCATATATTTTTTTTTTCGGTCTTTCCCTAAGTGTTTGGAGGACATGCTTGGCCTCCCCTTTTCATGGCCTATAAATAAGCACCACTGAAGTAGTGTTCATTATAAACTCCTTCAATTTCTTCTCCCAAGCAAGCAACTCCTTCTTTAGCCTCCATTCTTTACTTTCTCACCCCCCCATTTGAACCTTTGAGTTTAGCCATGGCACATTTGACTCGCACTACTTGCTTGCTTTTTGTACTATTGTTCCTATCATATGAACTACTTTGCATAGAAGGAAGGAGTTTGAAAGCAACCACAAACACCAAGTCACCAAAATCTGTCCCCGCCATCAAGGCAATGAGCACTGCAACTAACTCTCCAAAAGGTCTTGCTGCAAAGCCAAGCCAGTTCGAGAGTGTCGCTATGAGTTTGAATGGATATGTTGAAGCTTTTCGACCCACTACTCCCGGCCATAGCCCTGGTGTTGGTCATTCTATTAACAACTAACGAAATTAGTAGCATGCGAAATGCAACAGATTACAAGTGCTCTTATATATGTTGCTATCCTTATAATGCTATTTCATTTCAGTGTTAGTGTTAGCTAGGGATATTCTGTGGTCGCAGCAATCCATATACCTTCTATGTTTAGGTTCTTACTATGCATATTTGTATTAATGCAGTTTGTTATAAGCTTTCTCCATGCAGCTACTGGAGACTATCCAAATTGATAATAACATGTGTTTCTTACGATGTTCTACAAAATTATCACGTTTGTCTATTGGTTTTTCGCTTTTAGAAAATAAATTTCATCTTACTACGGTTGCATGATTTTTATTCTTTAAAAAGAATACTCAAATTAAATCTTTTGATGCATATTCATTGATTAAAGAGATGAGATAACCATGACCCAATTTTTTAAAAAAATATTGGGAAGGAAGTGAAGAAATGGGAGGAGCAACATGATACATATCTCCAACAGTTAGCGTATCGATTTTAAGCATGGTACGAGTGAGATTTCGATACACGGAAAATTTCAACTCAAAAACCAAAACCTAACAATATCACATGTGCATGTGCTTTGCATGGCATCACAAGACTGAATTTCATTATTTTTCAAAGACTGAGAGAAAAAAAACAAGTTAAACGTAATATATATATATATATATATATATATATATATATATATATATATATCAGGTGTAGAAATTCAGAGCAATCTTTGAATATCCGAAGCTAGCTCAAGCATACAAAATCTAATAACATTCAATGTAAAAGTGTTGCGGTGGTTTCATGAGATAATATACTGCATTTGCTTTATTTTTTATATATTTTGATTTAATGGTAAATTTTTATGAGATTCACGTGTTTATTATCTTGTATTTACACTTTAATATTTTACAATTTTAAAATTAATTTAATTATTATAATTAAATATTTTTTATTTTTTAAATCCAATATTTCATACATAATTTATATATTAAATTTAAGATTTTTTTTTTCACATTATGACATCAGTATATTCTATTGAAGTTTTTTTATGTTAAGACTCGATATATTTGAGTATTAATTAGATGCTCTGATACAATTTAGACTAATTACTTATTGATGTTGCATTTGTTGATATAATATTTTATTTAATGGAAATTGACCTGGTAATGAAGAATGATCTTTTTACTAATAATATGATGCATTATATTGTTAATTAATATAACAGATTAAATTTTATTTAATGCTTAATATTTTTCATCAATATAATACTGTTGTAGTATCAAGAATAATGGAAAATTATTAGAAACAAAAACTAAAACTAAAATACGATACAATCATAATATATGCTTTACATAATTAAAAATGAATTATAAGATTTTACATTAACAATCGTGAATATTTGTAACTTAACATTGATTTGAATCCTCAAAAATATTTTTGCTTATTAGCTAGTCAGTTTTTGGAGTGTGCGAGACACCGGCCTACTTCCCTTTTCAACAAATCCTAGGTAGTTAGTCCCACCTTTTCTTTTTAGACACCATTATTTGTTGGTTATATACAACAAGTGTATTGACTCTTTTTTTTAATTATAAGTAACTTTAAATGAGTTTTGTTTTTAATTATATTTTTTATTTAAAGTATTTAAACTTAAAATCTTATTTAAAAATTCAAATCCAAATCTTCTCAAAGTAACATAATATGATTTTCTACACACTTTTTCTTCAGTCTTTATATCTACACACCTTTTGTTTTTAGTCTTTATATCTATATAAAAACTTTATATTACAGTCTCAATGTTATAAAAAAATTATATTTTAATCAGTGTGCTTGTCAACACTTTGTCTCTTAGTTTACATATTTAAAATAATTTCTTTTTGCTAATCCACATAAATAATTTTTTTATATATTAGTATTTGTTATTAGTTGCTAAATAATTTAACTTTGGATGTTTTAAAATTATTACAATTGAAATTCACGATGTAAAATTACCCAAATTTTCTGGTGGTTGTTAAATAGGGAAAATTTTGGAAACAATGATAGTGCCACCATGCATCACCCTGAAAAGCAAATTTTGGCAGTAGACTCTTACCTCTGGTTGTTGTTTTGTTCTTCTTATGCTTCTCTTCTCCTTTCTTTCTCTCTTCTTAACCATAACATTCAAGTTAAACCTGTTGTACCCTTTAAAGATCTCCTAAACTATCAATAAAAACTCAGATTGAACAAATCTATCATCGTTATATATAATTATAATTAAATTTCATGATTCAAAAATAGCCAATATCAATTATACAAGTAAGAAGTATCTTTATTTTTTTAGTTTTTATGAATTTAACAACTGTCAAAAACTCTAGTGGTTTAACAAATTGTCAAACATTTTATAACAATCCTACTTCATCTATTTTATTTTTTAGGAAATATTAAAATACCTAAAATTAATAAAGTTACTTAATAATAGCAAGATCTAAAGCAGAAAAAATTATTCACATGAACTAAAGCATAACGTTTCTAAGAATCTAAATTAAAACACAGTTTTTCTTAAATATCACAAGATACAAATATGCTCATGTAAAGAATAAAATGTAGGATTTTATAATGCAAGGATTAAAATGAAAACATGTATACAAAGATAAAAATAAATAAATGATTAAACTTTAATCTTTTATATGTCCTTTTCACAATCATATCAATGACGTAATCCACTAACTAATTCAGTAAGAGAAATGAATCAATGACGCAAGTGAATAAAATTAAAAGAAATATTTATTCATTATATTTCCCCCATTCTCCATCATATTAATCTTTTCTTTTTCATATAACTTTTTTTGTACAAAATCTTGGTACTAGCTAGTGCAATTATTTTTATTGAAAAAGTATATTATTTTGCATGAGCTGATTCATCATCTAGTTTCATCTGCCTAGGCTAGGTTACTACAAGGATATGCAATAGTTATAAACCCTTTCATCAACAGAAAAGTTGGCCGGGGAATATACATACATACATATATGTCTCAATTTTACATACTTACTTTCCAGCGTAATTAATAAATTAAGTGGTTACGGATTTAAATTATGGACATAAAAAATATTGAAAGAGAGTATTCAAATTATGTTTCAAGATAATAATTATATTTAGTGATGAATAATCTGTATTAATACTATAGTTAAAAATTTGTAATTAGTTTTGAACTAATAATTTGTTTTTTCAGCAAGCAACGGACAGAAATAATTCAGAGAAAGTGAAGAACTATAGCTCTATTAAACCTAAATTTCAAATGACGTGAAGGAAAAAAATATTACACGAAAGACTTATGAGTTGACATGCATAGGTCGTATCATCTCATGTTGGTTTGCTGACAATTAATCAATTGTCCCCTTCCTTTTCCTCTATCAAATTCATAACGAACAACATTTAGAGGCTGTAATCAAGTGATCAAGAGTCAAATTTTTGTTCAGTACACTTTTCCAACCAAAACTTAAACTTTATCTCAAATAATATGGATATGTGCGTTTTATTCACGCTATGTTTCAAACCCAAATATATTTTTTTCTGAATAAGAAAATGAGTTCAATCAAAAGATACTTTGTACGATTTGTTTTGTAAATATACTAAACAGAAATTGAAACTCACAACCTATTGAATATTATGAGATTTTAATTATTTTGGGGAGGAGTGCAGAAGCACAGGGAACAGTTTGTGATGTAAACCAAACTGAGTGTGTTTTATATATTATAGTATAGAGGAACATTCAATTGAATAAATAAGATGAACACGGAATCCCATGCAAAAAGATCAAATGGAAACAAAATGCCGCATGCGGACGAAAGCAGTGTCAACAGTGGCCTTTCGAAAAGAAGCAACCCCTCAGATGTATGATGGGAAAAGGCCATTCCTACAACCGTAGGGATACGTGTCGCTTAGAAACTCATATTTGAAGAAGTGAAAAAAATAATAAAGAAAAGAAGGTGAAGTTATTTAGATTAAGAAAAGAAAATTAAAAGTGTAAGTAAAAAAATTATGAAAATTTATAAATGATTTCATTGATGCATTAATATATTTAGAAAACAATTTATAAAATAAATTTTAAAAATAATTCAAGTTAAAATCAAACTTAAATTATATTCAATTATATGACCAAAACAACCATATTTAATGCGCGCTTCAAATTTTAATTTAGACAGTGTATATTATCTTTGCATGAGTCAATCAGAGGCTCAATGCAAGTAACTATAACAAGCTGATCCAAAACAAAAGCGGAATTTGAACTTTTAAGATAAGGCTCAAACTTGGTTTATATCACTTTGTAAACTAAGCCCAAAATCAAGATACAATAAACTATTTCAACTTCATTTTATTCAAATATATTTGTTTTCGAACAGAAGTTTGAAAACTTATAACAATTCCGGATGAGGCCTAGGTTTTTCATTAGCATTTCAGTCTATTTTAAAAATTTTATTTATTTAAAATAAAAAAAAAATGAAAAGAGTTATGAGAGACTGAAATTGAATTGATAGTTATTATGGAAAATAACTTCTATAATTAATATACGAGTAATTTAATTTCTGGGAATCTACCATTCCTGAAAATCCTTTATAAAACTTGTATCAAACATATTTCCAAGTTTACTTTATTGGGATTTTCTCATAGCTTCAAACAATCATTTTCTACGTTATTTTTAAGACGTGAATTTACTATTATTAACAGTGACGGTGCGTTTTAATTTTTTTAATTTATGTATTTAAACGTTATGTAAATTGAAAAAAAAAAGAAAAAAATAACAGTATTAGAAATACATAATGATCTGATAGAGAGACAGAAAGAACAATATAAGCAGACAAAGGAAATAAGATACCACAAGCTTTATTTTAGTCGAGAGGTAGGGCTTAAACAGTTAATACACGCCATCCGCTTTAGTTCATAGGATGTCTCCCTCGAATCTTTCCCAACGATCAGGAGTGAAAGACATCACGTGCTGTGCTCCAAAATTAAATTATCTAATTACTTTTATTATTCATACCATTTTCTCACTTTTCTTCCTACAAACAACATTATTAATAACCCTAATAAACTTCTTGGTTTAATTTAAGCATCTACTGTAATTACATGTTTAACATTCCAACTCAACGTCATTATATATATAATGTGTCCATTAACCAACTCTCCCTCTTTAATCTCTTTTCATTACATTTATCATATTAATATATCACACTTCTCTTCTTCTTTTTTCTCTTTATTATTTAAAAAATTACATAAACTACGTGTGCAACTACGATTTCTCTATATACCCAACTTTTGTTTTAAACTGATATAAATATCCACGCAGATGCAAAAGCTTTCAGCATCAACTAACTACACACCTACCTCTTCCCCTCTCTTGGAAGTAGGCACACCCTTATCCATTATATAGTCATATATATATACATAACTCTCTCTTTTTTATTAAATTTTTATATATTGTTCACGGCAAACATGAACATCCGAATTGCCTGTGTTCTCCTCTTGTTTTTTATCTTACATCACAAAGATCTCTATGTTCAAGGGAAGAGACATTATTTGAAGGCTCCGTTGAACAGGTGGTCGAAAGAAGGTCAAAACTTCAGCAATGTTGATGATGATGCACAGGAAGGGAGAGTAGAATTCGAGGAAAAAGATTTTAGGCCAACTTCCCCTGGTCATAGTCCTGGTGTTGGTCACTCCATCAACAATTGAGTAATTGGCGAGGAAGGCACAAATTTCCTGTAGTCAAATTAACATGCACATATTGTACTATGTGGTGCAACATGAAGCAATGAGTGTAAATATTCATTTTGACTACATTGAATTCCGGTGCCCTAAACACATGGATATACTCAGTGAAGTGTCATTTTATTTAGATGATAATATAAGCTTATCTTATGTAATATGTACCGGTTCAGTTAATCAGAGAAGGAAAAAATGGAGAGATTATTAGCTTCGGAAATGTAGTTTTTTTTTTTCTTTTTTTTTTCATTCATATCTAAAAAGTATTTTGCGGCTGATTTCATCTCTCTTTATATTTGGCCTTTTCATCATGCTTCCAGACTTGTTTGAGTTAGTCTCATAACATTTTATAAAAAAAAAATAAAAAATTTGACTTAACTTTGTTCCTTCCAACATGTTGTTGTCAATTTCAAGAAAATGGTGAATATTTGTCGTTTCAGAATTGTATCGGTGGAAAGCCAACATCATGAGGGAAAAGGGAAATAAAGTAGCAAGAGTAAATTTGACGAGAGACAGAAGTAACCTAATATAAGTAGATAAATTTACTGTCTTAGAAGATTATAAACTATCAATCAACAGCTGTATTCATGAGTACCTTTTTTGTGGTTATAGATAGGCGTCACCATCAGAATCACATATGTTTACTCAATGGGTGAGATGGCTGCATTCTTGTACACTGGAAGCTGAAGTTGGAATATATTAATCAAGATTTTGTTTAACCAATTAAGAGCAACATAGTGACAAAGGGATGTTATATATTATCACACAACATTAAAGATTCCATATTTGTTTCAGTATACCTTTTCTAACATTCTTTTTCTTCACTTAGATTATATTTCATTTGAGATATATTCTCATATTTTCTTTATGTGAATTAAAATAATCTTTGGGGTGTGGAGCTATACAATTAATTAGCAGATAATTACTCCTCCATATTTAGAACTCGGGTTATTAATTATAAATATACATTTATTTTTCTCCTATTATATATCTATTTATTTATTTTTATTTAATATCAGTTTTAAAAGTTTACTAGATAAGCTTTACAAACAACCCTATCAGAATATTTTTATTATTATAAGAACTTTTTAATTTTACTTTGTGCATTTGGCCCCATAAATATGATACAGCGTTTTCAGAGCTTACTGTCTGCAATCGTGAACTCTTATTTAGGGTCTTAATAAAATGATATCCTTTAAGCATAATAGAGATAAGGACTCAAAGTTTTATGAACCAATTAATAAAAATATAATAACTGTGTGATATATCACTAATTATTTATTTAGATTTGTAATGAAAATGCATAAAATATTTAAAGGAAAATAAAATTTATTTCTCTTAATTATATTTGAATTTTACATTCACTATTTGTAACCTTTCCTCTATTGATTTATATAAATAAACTATTCACACCTTCCTTCCTTGTATTTATATAATTATAATTATAATAATGTAATTGGATGATATTGTGAATGAGAAGCTCAATTTGAATAATTTGAAAATTATGAAGAGTGTATATAAGAATAAATAAGAGGAATGGAATTATCATTAAACCTTATAAAAGTATAGATGCAAGCACTTTTTTATATTATAAACAAAAAAATATATTTGCATGAGTTTATAAAAAATTGTGTATGATGAAAGAAGAAAAAAATCAAAACAAGATAAACAAGAGAAAAAAAAAGAAAATGAATTCATATATATATATATATAAGTTCATTATGTCACAAGTATTTGTTTCTATTATCAAAAGTAGGAAAATAAATCATTAATAAAACACATTTAGAATATCTATTAGTTAATAGTCTATGTTTTATCTTTGGAGAGGGAATTGAAAAGAGTTATAGAAAAGAAATCTAAAGGTATAACAGGGTAAGGTAAATATATAAGAGTAAATACAGAAAATAAAAGATCAATGGGTGTAAAGTCAAATAAGAAAAAGTGGGATAGGCAAACTCAATTCCAATTTTAAGTTAGAGTGTTAATTTTTAACAGTGCAAGACAGTGAGATATTTAAAAATGGTGAATTAATCCAACATATATGTTTCAGAAATGCATTTTGGACAATGAAACATGAGAGATCTTAACCTAGGTGGTAATAGAAGTGTGTATTAGCTACCTCCTTGTGCATATTAGAGTAATGGCAGTTATAGTAGTTTAAGTTGAAACCATACACCTATAGAATCTGACCCCACAAATGATACTCCTTTTCAACAATCAACACTTTACACTGAATACATGGAAAGAATGTTGTTCAGAGTGAAAGCCAGCTGTTTTGTAGATTTCCCAAATCAGAATTCTTTTTTTTTTTTAGGGTTTGGTTGTACATGGGGACAAACACTCGTGCTTCAACTTATGAAAGTTGCAAGTGGCACCATGAGTTATGTACTTCATATGTTTTTTTTTTTTTTCAAAAAAAAGGTACAATTTCTCTTCTGTACTGTTTTTAATTATAAATATATCTTTGACATTTTTCAAAATAATTTTTAATTAAAGATTTTATGTCAGATTTAGAACTCCTTTAACAGTATTTAAACAATGAGGTTGGTACCAATATTGTTGATTGCTTTACTAGATTCTTGAGGCACTGAGCATCTGAGCATATGTCAAAGGCCTTTACAGGCTTTCTTGTTTGGTTATTACATATGTATATCTGATTTTTTTAGACTTTCAAGAGCATGAAAGGATCAAAGTTCCCCCTAATTATCATAAACAAATAAAAGAATATGGTTTTAACTTTTAAAATCTTAACTAAAGTCTAGGACTGCTTAAATAATGCTTCCTGCATCCTATATATCTAGCTAGATGGCTAGAATTTTGTTTACATATGTGTAGTCTTTTCTGCACATGATGCATTGTGAATCAAAACTAGAATTGTGTTTGTATACATTCTCGATTTCCATTTCATTATTTAAGTGTGGAAGAATATCCACTGAATATTTTTTGAGCGTGTTTATATGACTTACAATCCAGCAAGACGTAATCTCAATAAGCACAAACTAGCTTGCCACATATATTCTGTCATCTATAGCCTCTCTCATTTTGTACAGAAGCAATATATAGCCTCTTTAAAAAGCTAAAATGGTACCCAAAACAGTGCTTGCCATTGGAAACAAGGGATGAATATTCTTGAGTCTAATTTTGTTCTGATCACCATTAAATATAGCTTAATTATATAACATTTACTCTAATTACAAATTTAAAGAGATTTAAGGAAATAACTTGAGAAAATGTTAAATTAAAAAAAAAAAGGGTTCAATTACTTAAATATTTTGATTCATTATGAAAGGAGTGTGCAACAACCATAACTGGATCCTTAATGAGAATTTGATTACAAGGTCCATTTTCAAGGGACCAAACTGTTTTCAATCTTCTATCCCATAGTTTGCTTTGGCAACCCCATAATTGTACTGCATTTACTAAAATATCATTATTCATTATTTAAATGAAATTTTTCACTTTTTTTAAAAAAGCATACTGAATACCTTTTGAATAAATATCTTCAGAAATCGGAAGCTTGTAATTATGGATTAGATAATCTAATATATATAATTTTTGATTGAGTAGTTTATAACACAGTTTTGAATTGTATAATACAAAAGATAGTTTTAAAATTGTGTAATTTAATGATATTCAAAAACTGTATAATCCAAAATATAATGTGATGTATTATAATTTTCATGTATTACTTATCACGAGAGGATAATAGATTACACTTAAAAGAATAAGATATTTTTTTCTCTATTTGTTTATCTATCTATATAAAACGCATTATTTTGACATATAAATTTAATTTAGAATAGTAATTATATATTTAAAAATAAAATTTATTATTCAAGTATTTAAATCAAAATATTAATTTTTTATTAGTTAAAAATTTAAAAAAAATATTTTAATCATAATATTAAATTACAAAACTAATATAATTTTCTCACAAGTTGAAGGAAAAGTAAATATTCAAATAAAATATAATTTTGTTAACATTAATTTATATGATTGTATTAACGTATTACTTTACATGTATTGATATTTATAAGACATGAGAATCTAAATCATATTAAGTTTTAAAATATATTAAAATTTAATAAATAATTTTTAAGTGTTAGTTATAATTTTAAAATATTATATAAATAATAATAATAATAATAATATAAAAATAAGCCATATAAATAAAATATAATTGTGCATAATTTATATTTTTATAATTTGTCTACTTTGTAAAAATATAAGTTAGTGATTATAGTTTTCTTGCTTTTATCATATAATATCCTTATCCTATTATATACTTTTTTTTTATCTATTATCTCGTATTAATCAATAAACTAAAAACACTTTCTATAGATAGTAAATTTGTCTAAAATACAGTGTTGGGAATAACAAAGCCGTTAGTGCCCTTATTTTGAGATTGGCCTTGAACGCAATTAATCTTAATCAAAAGCCTTAATATATTGGACTAGAGTAGAGAAAGAACCTAGTCTACATATTTGCTATTTGCACCATGGTAGTAGTAAATTACTATCCACACTGTCACTTTTGCTAACTAGATCATCCCTCCCTTTACTGATAGTACTCATTCCTCAATCGTCAAAGACCAACTCTTTTAACTGCCTCTACTAAGGACACCACCCTCCCTTTAACCACATTCTCTCCTCTATTATTGACCATTCATACCTTAAAGAACAGTGCCTAATGAGGTTATTAAAGGGATAGAATGAATATAGTGTAAGATCATGTAGGATGACAAAATTTATCTAGTAGTTAATAAGTATTGTCATGGTAGTCCATTTATTAAGGTAATTTAGTTTAACGTTGTTCTAGAATCAACCACAACGAAATTATTTATTATGTAAAATTGTTAAATAAAAAATAAAATAAATATAATGTCTCTATTATTATTTTAAAAAATATTGAAAAAATGTTTTTTTAAAGAAATACGTTAACCTAGTCATAAATAAATACCTAATGTTGGTTTGAATATGAATTGAAATTCAAACAATTCTTGAATGCATCGACACCAACAACTGGTCCAGATTCCGGAATCTTCTGTCACGGGCCCAAAACCAATGGGCCCGCACGTGTCGTATCAGTTGCTTATGTGGACCTTACACTACAATCCAACGGTGAAGAATGCGGTCATTGTCATGATCGAATGGAGTAGATTGCATAAAGTGATGAGCATCTGTGGGATGGTGACAGCGCCGCAAAGACATTCTTCACAAGCTTGAAATATAATAAACTGCATGTTTCTTTAGTCAGCTTTGTTTAATATAGAAGTAATGCCAATTTATTTGCTAACCCATCAAAACTTCAATTTTCTCTTCTTCTCAGTACCCATAGTATGGTGTCACTAGATATTTTCACCGTATAAATCTTTTTGCATTTTCTGTCGATTGTAGATATTATAAAAATTAAAAAAAATTAACATTATTAGTAGTCACGTTAGTGAAAAATGAAAACTTATTTTCGTCAACTTTTGTCACTTGTGGTCCTACGTACTAATTTGATAATTTTGTGGAATCTATATGTAGGAATTTTTATTTTTATTTTTTGTTTTAGAATTAATCCTATTCTTGTTCAATATAACATTGAGTATTTACTGTTTAAAATTTTATAATTATTTCACATTTGCAAATTTTGTAAATTTTGTCCCTTATAAATTGTGTCATATTTATAAGTTCTTTTAAGTATTTTTTTAATATTATCTTAGAAAATGAGATTTTTAAGTGTTAGTTACTATTTTCTGAGCATAGGTTATAATAACTATTTTTCAATCTTACTTTTTGAGGTATCCTTTGCAACTTCTCTTGCTATAGAGTCACAAATACCTTAAGTAAATAATACAATTTTGCATGGCAATCAATAGTTAGATAGTTTGGTTAATACCTTGAGTTATCTTAATTCAATATATCATCCAAAATTTATACTGAGTTGTCAAATAATTAAATGTTACACAGACCTTTATTTTTTTAGTAACTTCAGCATTAAATTGAAGTTGGAAGTTGATGTGAATCAGACATATACAAAATACTATATAATCTCTCAACCTAAAAAAAACTATTAGCATTAAGGTTATTATACATAACTCCTCACCTTCGAGTAATTATTAGTGTTGAGGTTAAATTTAGGATTTGACTATTATATTGGATAATGTAATGTTTAAATATTCCATGAATTAATTGGTTATAAGATTTTATGATATAAAATACTTTATATGTTTAAGATTATATTTCAAATTAAATAATAAAACAATACACAAATGTTAAAAAATATTAAAATATAATAAATTTGTGTTTGAGTTAATTGAAGTAAACATATTAATTTTTTATTAATATGATCACAATGACTCTTTAGTTTTTAAGAGGTTAAGGTTAATTAGTCAATATTTATTGAGGTGATGTAAGATTCAATAAATCATGTATTCTTCCCTTTTCTTACTTCTGGCTTTTTGATTTTTCCCTTTTGCAAAAACCCTCTCTCATTCTCCTGTTCTAATTTTTTTCCTTTGTCCCAAATTTTCAACTCTCTAGCATTTTTGTTTGTATTTATTGTCTTTAAAGTCGGATTTTTATAAGTAAGGTAAGTGAAGATTCTTAGTGTTTGCAGTCATAAGTAGTGCATAGGCAAATCCTAACCCTATCATAGTGAAGGTGTTTGAAATCAACCTCCTATTGAATGCTCAAACATTAGAACAGAAGAAAAGAGGTGGTGGTGAGAATGTAAAGATCAAAACTTGTAACTTTTTTGTGATAAGTTGTTTATATCAATATTCTATAATTTGATAGGCTTTTTTGTATTTTAATATTTTGTTTGATGTTGCATTTAGTGGTTGAACTGGTTGTGGATGTATATGTTGTAATTGTCTAACTAGGATTTTGATAGACATTGTTTATTATAACCTTTGATAAAGAAGTTGTTAAAACTAATTCAATCTTTTTTAAATTTTGGATTTGGTTTTGGATAGGCAAGCATGATATCTGGTTGTAAAAAAAATGTGCATTCAAAACATATATTGTATTGAGTTAGGGTCTTATTTAAGAGGATGAAGGGTTAATTAGAAAAAAAAAATACTAAATAGAGTGGTCCATTTTCGCATTTTTTGTGGTAGGTGATTATATTGTTATATAATTATGTGTTGATCGTTGACTTTTGTAATAAAGCTTAATTGTTTGAGTTTGATACCTGCGAAACTATTTACTCAATCTTTGTTTGGTGTTGAATTTATAATATCATAATGTAAGTAGAAGATAATAGTATAACTTTTATTTTATGTTATATGTGTATAAATATAAACACACTTATAATGATTATAGTAATTGTCACTACACATAAAAGTGATGTGAGTCACTTTATGGAAATTAGATTCATGAAATGAAAATATGGATATGTGAATTATATGCTTTTTTAAGTAAGAGTATTTTATTAATATAGATATTAAAATAGGGAGGCAACCTACTTGACTAATATGAGAGTGTTTTATCTCATTCTGTTGTGAAAAGAATATTTATAATTCATATTATTGTTCTATTTTAATAAAATACATCTAATATAAATCAAATACTCGTTTAAATAACATACACATGTAAGATACTTTTATTATGTTTTCTTGAATTATATATATATATATATATATATATATATATATATATTCCATTTTTACTTCAAGTTTTCCAACATGAAATGCTCATCCAGCACCAATTTCTATGTATGTTTGTCCATGGAGAACTTCATAAGTTTTCCTTTCATGACCAAAATAGAAAGTTAAAGAAAATAAAATAATAAAGTTTGATATCTACTTATCCTAAACCTTTTTTTTTACTTCTAATTATTAAACTAGATTTTGAGTTGTGTTATAGTTTTTTGAAATTGACCTTTTTCTTCCAGGTAAAACAAAACATCTAATTCCTGTTACTTTAAAATCCAACACAAAGAAAAATAATTAATTAAATATATAGATATAATATACATAATTATTATCTCGCGCATAATTACGTATAACACTTCATTTTTTCACTTGAAATTTTAATTCCATCATAATATTAATTCAACTTTCATTCCTATTATCTCTATTTCTTTATTTAAAATTTAACTTATTTTAATACAATAAAGCCAATTTTTTTAAAATTTTAAGTTAAAACAAGTATAATTTAATATAACTTTTATCCAAAATTCTTATAGTTACGTCTATGCAATTTAAAAGAAGTTTAAGTTATATGTATTCAATCAAAAATCAAAATATAATCAATTTAATCCTATCATGTTAAATTTTTTATTGATCAGTCCATTTTTTTTTTTAAAAAATTCATCTTACGATCTAAAGTTTTACTATTTTACATTTGTTTTCATGTACTGAATGTTTTATTTATTATTTATTATAATTATTTATATTGTTTTCACATACACTTTTAATTAATCAAAATCTTAATCATTGCACAAACAGAAAATTTCTTTCACTTAAATTATTTCTTTTAGTACTTTTCATATCTTCTTTATTTTTTATCTGAGTTATATTTTTTTGTACAATCGTACTCTTTACATTCTTTATATATATGGTACAAATTATTTAACTATTACTTTATTACCATCTCTTTTAAATGTTTTGTTTATAATTGTAATTATAAACTACATAATCACCTCCATTACTTAAATTTGTTTTTCATTTCAAAAAGGTTACCGAACATTTCTGGTTGTGCAATTAAAATAGTGCCTTTGTATATAAATCACATTTTCATTTTAAATTTGGTTGATGTTGTAATTGGAATTGAATTTGGAATTACAATTAAAATTGAATTTGACATCACAACCTCCCCATCCAAAACTTAGTACCAGTTTTAGAATCAATTCTTCATATGTTTTATAATTGAATTTGGATTTTGATTTGGAATTATCATTCTGTATCAACTCGTTACTTACTTTTTATAATTGAATTTGGATTTGAAATTACCATTAAAATTGATATTGGATTTAAGTTTAGAATTATATTGAAATTAAATTCATTTTGGATTTTAATTTGATTATACAAATTTCGAATTTAAGATCACAAAACAGATTTCCAAACACAAATTGGGGTGAAATCTATATAAACATGTTTATTTTTATCAACATATCTAGTGTCTACTAGACAAACACTATTAGTTTTTTTGTTATCAATTTGCATTGGCCAGATCTACTTTCACCCTCTAAATTTTTTAAAGTTTTTTATAGCATCAACTTTAATAACGTTGTTATTTTTTTAATTAACTTATTAATATTATTTTAATCATTTGGATTCACCTAAAATGGATTAAACCTAACACTATATTAAATTTATTTAAATATTTTCTATTCACTGAAATTGATTGAACTATGTCCTATCCAGAAACTGACACTAAATTAAGTAATTGCGTTCACCGAAATGAATTGAACCAACATCCATCCAGAGACTGACACTAAATTAAGTAGCTGCATTTATCGAAATGGATTAAACCAACATCAACATGTTCCATCCAGAGACTGACACTAAATTAAGTAGTTGCATTCACCGAAATAGATTGTACCAACATCCAGAGACTGACACTAAATTAAGTAGCTGCGTTCACCGAAATGGATTGAACTAACATCAATATTGTCCCAATCAGAAACTTACACTAAATTAAATAATTTTCACTTGTATAATATAAACTTTTGACCGATGCAAAACAAATACTAATTACTTTATATTGTCAGTTTCCTTAATTTCTATTATTTTTAATCGACACTAAAATATGTTTTTTTTATAATAACATATTTTTTTTATAATAATAGGAAAATGGCATCTTATGAAACATATTATTATTTTTATCAATAATATTTAGGTTTAGAGTGTTTAATAAAATAAAAGAATTTCAATTGAAAAACTAACATATTCATTGTATTTGATGATGGATGGTTTTAGTTTAATTGGTTAGAAGATTTCCGATTAAACTACTTGTAATTATACTTAACCATATAAAACTATATTTTTAATGGTTAAAAATTGTAAAAAATAAGAGTTATGAGAAAAAAAAGTTTGTTTTTCTTTAATTTCATATTCACTGGTTCTTCAATCCATAATGAAGCATTTTTTTTTTTCTCAAACATAAGCACAAAAACCTAATGATTTTATTTTATTTAATTTGTTTCTTTGATTTTTTTATTTTAATCTTTTAATATTTTAATTATTTAAAATATAATACTTTAAACTCCATCAAATATCTACAATGCTATTATACTATTTATTTATTTTAGCCAAATAATTTTTTTTAACATAGAAAATTTTTCTTAATCTTTTAATAGAAAACTCAAGTAATAATATAAGAGAATTATTTTTATCATATTTTTAATTTTAAATATTATTAAAGGGAAACATTCTATCTTATAAAAAGGCAAAACTAACATGTTAATACCAAAACCACAAGACCATATAGAGATATTTTGAATAGCCAGTTCAAAAAATTAATATTATAAAGAAATATTAATTTCAAATTTAATGGTCAATAAATCACTTATGCTATATTTTTTATAAATACTAGTTGATATAAATGGTAATAATTTATGTCTCTTAGATTCTACTTTTGGGTACGAGAATAAGAAAATAAAGAATTAAAAAATTAGAGTAATAATTGTGTTTTTGATAGAATGTAAAATTATCAGTTAAAAAATAATAAGTAAATAAATTAAAAGGAAATAATTGAATACATTTATTTATTAAAGGGAAATATAATTTTGAAAAATATCCTTCCTAGTATTTCTAATTAATATAAATACACTCTATTCTTTTATGATATCAAGTTAAAACCATTATTACATAATTAGAAATAGAATGATTATAATATATATAGTTTGATATGTTAATTTTTTTGTTATTAATAATTAGAAAATCTCTATGTTTTTTAAAATAATTACCATATATTTTAACTTTTAGACTTGATTCAGGAATAATAATTTTACACTTAAATTAGAATATATTGAATTAATTTACCTAAACTTCATGCTATATGTGTAGGAAGAGGGTTCGGTCTGTGTCTGGAAATTTTTGTAGAAGCATCGGTTTGTGTGGACAGTAAGATCGTCCAAAAATTCGCTCTAACTCGGTGTCTGTGTCGTATGGGCTCCCCACCACTTTCTCTTCCATGGACCTTCAAACCCTAATCATCAACCCACCCTCACTCTACTTTTCCCTCTTCTCCTCCCTCTCCCCCTCTATGTTCCGCCTCCGGTATACTTCCTTTTCATTTCTATAATTTTCAACTTCATCACTCTCTTCTCCCTATTTATTCATTCTATTTACTATTTTTTCATCACTTTTTCTCCCTATTTTTGGTCTTCTCTTATCCTTCTTCGCATTTGCTCTGAATAGATGTTTCCTGAATAGATGTTTCCTATTTGTAGTTTCGAGTGGGAGCACTGTGATTGTTGTAGGTTGAGCACGTGGTGTGTGTGATATTTATTTATTTATTATTTTTTTAACATTTGGGTTAATGGTTCGGGGAAGCTAGATTTAGAATGTTATCTTTAAGTGTTTATTACGTTTTTGTTTATTTATTTTTCCCAAATAGATTATTGGCTCTTGCATGGTCTGATAACTGTTTAAACTTTTTGCGCAACGGTGCGGATAAGAATCCTTATCTTTTCCATTTCTAGCTTGCGAAGGCTGAATTCTAATATTGCTTCATATTACTTTCTTTACATATTTGTTTGTTTGGACATTGTTTGATTTCAGTCTAATGTGAAACACAATTAGCTCGTGTCAAGAATCTGTAATCAATGCTAAGGTGTAACTGCAATTGGTTAAATTTATTCACATGTATATATGTTTTGTATTTGCATCAAAAGCATTCTCTGTCTTGGTTGTTTGCACATAATTTATGTGTGACGTGTGAAAGAAAAAAATGTTCTAACCAGTATTTGGGGTTTAACCAGGGGCTTGTTGCACAAAACATTCACTTCTTTTGTGGTTCTATCGTGCATCTTGTTCTGGCTCGCTGGATATGGAGTGTGCTCTTTGAATGGGATAGAAAATTCACCAGATAATGATGGTTGTGCATCTTTTGAGGAAAGTTATGTGGGTTCTTCGGATACCATTGTTAGTGACTCTAGTTTAGGCTATGGGTTCTCATCTTCCCATAATGTTGAAAACGTGTGTCCGAACAGTCATTCGTTCTGCTTTCCATCAATGTTGTCTGAATTTTCTCATAAGGAGAGAATTGTGGAGGAAGCTTCTAAAGGAGAATCTGGCAGTCAATACAACAGTCCATTTTGTGTAGTGTTATCTCAAGATAGCAGGCAGACAAGTAATGAAAGCTGGTTGTCTGAACATGGTGTGTTCAGGTTACTTAATGGAGGGGTTGTCTCGTGTTCTTTAAACTCCAGAGAGGGAGTGCATGAGGTACCACCTCGTCAAACTGAGGTTGCTTGTAAAGATGATATTTCTTCTTGCGGAGGTTCTTCACTGAAGCAAAAGACATCACGCTTTTGGTCAAAGAACTCTGAGGTTTCCAAATCAGATTCTTTTGATGGTTCTGTCTCACCCAATGTAAGGATTGGACCGACTGTACTTGACTGGGGACAAAAATACTTGTATTCCTCTTCTGCAGCTTTTTTAACTGTGACAAATACATGCAATGATAGCATATTAAACCTCTATGAGCCATTCAGCACGGACTTACAGTTCTATCCTTGTAACTTCAGTGACATTGCTCTGAGACCTGGTGAATCAACTTTAATTTATTTTGTTTTCTTCCCTAAAAGTCTTGGTCTGTCATCAGCTAGCCTGATTTTGCAGACAAGTTCTGGTGGATTCATAGTAGAAGCTAAAGGATATGCTACAGAGTCTCCTTTTGGAATTCAACCCTTATCAGGTGTGCAAATTTCTCCTGGTGGAAGGTTGAGCAAGAATTTTTCACTGTTCAATCCCTTTGATGAGACCCTCTATGTGGAGGAAATAACTGCCTGGATATCAATTTCTTCAGGGCATTATTCTGTTGAAACCGAAGCAATTTGTAGTATAAATGATTTTCAGGTTTTTGATGCTTGGCTCTTCCCAACAATTAAGGATCGGTTGGTTGCGAATACTGGCCAATTTGGTTCACCAATTGTAGCAATCAGACCCCATAGGAATTGGAATATTGCTCCACATGGCTCTGAAACTCTCATGGAGATGGATATAATGGTTGGATTTGAGGGAAAAATCTTTGGTGCGTTTTGTTTGCATCTACTGAGGCCCTCACAAGACACATCTGATATTATCATGGTTCCTATTGAAGCTGAAGTAGATAGCCGTTCTGCCTATGATACTGCTGGTATATTCATTTCAGCAACTCTTGAGGGTCTAGCCACATGTGATAGTGGTGAAATTGCTATCACTATCTCTCTTAGAAATGATGCTCCTGATGTTTTAAGTTTTGTTAAGGTCATAGAGGTTTCTGACATTGAGCTTTTCCGTATCAAGTTCAAAGAAGATTTACTGCTTTTTCCTGGCACTGTTACTAAAGTTGGCATTATTTACTGTAGTCACCTGCATTTACATGACTTTTCACCTAAGTCCAGCTTGCTAGAGAACTGCAAACTTCTGATTCTTACTAATGACTCAAGTAGTCCCCTGATTGAGATTCCATGTGAGGACATATTATATATCTGTTTTGAACATCAAAGGAAAATATATTCATCTGTTCAAGTAGAAGGCAAGTCCAAGCATACCCAACCTGACAATACAAGAACAGGGTATATGGGCAGAAGCATGCACTTGCAACCAAATGTCAAGGTGAGTTGCTTCAGCGCTTGCTGTCTGTATTCTGTTTGAACAAAAGGTTTTTGAACTGTTTATTTTGCAGATAAAAGTTGAGACCATTGAGTGATGATTATTGTCTATTATTTATTTATTCACTAATTTTTTAAGAATGGGGTGCTTCAGTTAAATCTAGGGGCATATTTTATAAATGCCTTGGAAGTATTTTCCTCTGGTATCTTATGCATAAAATACTGAACTTGACAATTATTGTCATCCATATGCTTATATTGTTGTATGTTAATTATGTGACATGGGAAATTTTAATTTAAATCAGTTATGGGCATTGTTAATATGTCTTTTAATGTTTTTGATTTTTTGATCTGTCCCTCCAATCCTTTGAGAATTTAGTTTGAAAGGTTTGAGAGTTGAGAAATAAAATGGCGAGCGTGGTCTAGGACAAAGGTTTTAAATAATAATTTCAATATAATCATCCAAGTAGTTTTTATTAGGCATGGGAAAAAGTTGAGAAAATAAACAAGCTTATCTCTCTTTTAACTACATTACCCCGTGATACAAATAAATGGATATAGCTGTCATCAACTTGTACAGTATGCAGAAATTGTTTGTATCAAGTAGTAGGGTGGTGCCTTCTTTACCATTGTTTGAAAATTTTTTTCTAACGTATTTTTCCTTCACTCTCTTTTCTTCATTACTACTTTTCGTTGCATTTGTCTTTCCACAATTAGCTGTGTACAAGCATTTTTGGTAATTGTATACAGCAACAGATACTATTGGAAACAATTTTACTTGATTTTCTTTAAATTATTAATCCATTTTGGATAAATTACTCCATAAGCAATTATAGGAGAAAAATAAGAATGTAAAGAAAATAATTTGATTCTCCCCGTGAACTATCTGATGCACTTTAGATTTTTAGAGAAGTTAGAAGAGAAAACTTCTATAAAAGTTAAGTGCATGAGTTGATTTTTATATCTTACGAGAGAAGCTCAATTCCTTTTACCTTATTTCTTCTAGTAGCATGGCTGTTTATTTAAGCAAGGCCCTAGCGTACTTGATTATTGATACTTATTTTTAATTTCAAGTAGCCCTTAAAGTAAAGTCTTTCTGCTACTTTTATTTGAAGGTTTTAGAGACAGAAGATTTAGATGAACTGGTTCTTGCAAACTGGAAGTCTCAAGGAACCGTGGGTGGCATGTCTGTGCTTGAAGACCGTGAAGTGTTATTTCCGATGATTCAGGTTGGAAATTATGTCTCTAGGTGGATCACTGTAAAGAATCCCAGTCAACATCCTGTTGTGATGCAGCTTATCTTGAATTCAGGAGAAATAATTAATCAATGTAAGGGTGTAGGTGACTTATTACACCCTTCTTCATCTAGTCATTTGGTTCTTGATGAAGGTGCTACTCCAAAAAGGTATGGGTTCTCTGTACCAGAGAATGCGCTAACAGACGCATATGTGCAACCTCATGATCACGTAACTTTGGGGCCAATAATTTTTTATCCATCTGATCGATGTGGGTGGAGTGGTTCAGCATTGATAAGAAACAATCTTTCAGGTGTTGAGTGGATACCTTTAAAGGGTTATGGAGGGTTGCATTCTCTAGTTTTGCTGGAGAGGTCTGAACATGTTGACACTTTAGATTTTGATTTTAAAATGCCCCAAACGCTCAACTTTTCTTTTCCATATACTTTACTTCACATGAAAGAGATAACTTCTGCCTGTTCACAACACTCAGTGAAAGAGTTATATGCAAAAAATACTGGAGACTTGCCATTAGAGGTTAAAAGTATCAGAGTTTCTGGCAGAGAATGTGGATTGGATGGTTTTAAGATTCTATTTTGTAAGGGTTTTACTCTTGAGCCAGGGGAATCAACTAAACTTCTGATTTCACATCAAACCGATTTTTCTGCAGCTGTGGTGCATCGAGATCTTGAACTAGTCTTGGCTACTGGCATTTTTCTGTTACCTATGAAAGCAAGTTTCCCTTATGACATGCTAGGTAACTGCAAGAGATCCATGTATTGGATGAGAGTGAAGAGATCTCTTCTTGGATTCATTCTTATTGCATCCTTAACATTTCTGATGTTTTGTTTCATATTTCCTCAAACCACTGCGTCGGGCTTCTTGGATTTCTTTTTCAAGAGTGATGATAACTTGGTCCACGCCACCATAAATAATGCTGGAAAAACCAGTTTGTTACGGCATGAGCAGAGAAAGAGTAAGCTCTCTATGTCTAGTAAGATGAATCATCTAATGGAGGCCTCCAGTGGCAAATATTCCTATGGTCAAGAGAATCCATCTAAATTGGAAATTTCTCATAATTTGATACAGACTTCTGAAAGTCATGAACAGACTAGTCATGCATTTGATATTCAAAGTGAAAGAAAATTGCCATCCACAGATGTTCAGAGCTCTGATCCAACAAAAACATCTCAGTTGGGTTCTCTCACAGTCAAAACTGGTAAAGAAAAGGGTAGAAGAAAAAAGAGGAAGAGTCTCGGTGCCAAATTGGCGGCACTGTCTGAAGTTTCAAGTAGTCAAAGTGGGAATTCTACACCCTCATCACCTTTATCTCCAACTCTCTGTGTTACATCTAAATGTAACTGGTCACTTTCTATGGATGTGGAGCAACCTCCCGAGGCTCTTAGTTCAATGACACAAGTGGCTGCCCGACATTCTTCCATTGATCAAGATTCCCCCCCAGCTGCCGAGTCAAATATATTGAAGCCTTCCTTTTCACAAAGATGCAGCAATAGTAAGTCTTCAAGAAGTGTTACCAGATTACCTGTTCAGATACCTTGTGCTACTTCTGCCATTCCTGCTAACTCTTTTCCGTCTCCCTTGGGGTCAAAATCATCTACTGTGAACTTGCATGCTCGAGCTCCTGGATCCCAACTTCACCACCAAACAGCTGTTCACTCACCGGAGGCTGGACTTGCAAATGAGTATACATATGATATTTGGGGTGATCATTTTTCTGGACTTCACTTGTTAGTTCCAAAAAATGTTACCTCCATGAATTCAAGTCTCGTGGAAAATAATTTCGACAGCTTTTTTGTAAAAGGTCCACAAACCCTTGTGACAAATTCTCAAGAAGGCTAATAAGTTGAAAAAGGACTTTATTTAACGTTTTCTTGCCTCCACTCCGGGCCTATGTTAGTAAGAAAAATAAAGGTCTGGATAAAGCCGTCGCAGCTGCACACGTGCACACTCACTTTGATCTAGTAGTGTAACAATAATTCTAATTTTGTAACTATTATAACAAAACTAATGGATGAAAGTTCTATAACAAATTATGCAGGTTAAGGGAAAAATAAAATAACGACTGGTGTGGTTGGTCTGAAATTGATGTGTGGTAGGCCGATAATGGTCGTATCCATGTCATAAGATAATAAAGACTGTCTTAAGAATTTATCGGTTACTTTTTGAGTGTTGCAAGAAAAAACACCGATCTTTCTTCGTGTGTTTCTTCTTAGCTTGAGAAGTGGCTAACGGTACATATGAGTATATATATTTCTGCAAATTGAAACTATTATAAGGTTTTGTTTTTTGTCCTCAAATTCACATTCTGAAAAGAGTTACAATCACTTAATTTCATCAAACATGAAGGGCATAACCAAACAACTAATCAGATACTCTCACATTTGAAAATATTAATAGCCAAGTGCAAAGTTGAATAAATCCCTACTTTAGTTATACTACAGTGAAGGCATCATGGACTGTCCACAAAAATTGAAAGATCTATCTATATTAAATCCATTCAATTGGTCCGTACTAATTAAACAAGGTAAATGCTCCATATAAGCCCATGTTTTCTTACTGCATCTTCATAGACAAATGTCAAAAATATTTTTTCATTCAAAAATTTCTTGATTGAATGATCCAAAATTTATTTTCTCGGCCAGTGCTACACCTGACACACACACACGTATATATATATATATATATTAAAAAGATAATTACTTGACAATTTAAAATTTAGTGGACTTCCTTTATTATTATCAAATCATCCATTATTATCGTCCAATATAATATAAGAGAGTGAAAGAGAGTTATTTTTATCTTTCAAAAACTCAATAAAAAAATTTTAATTTCTTCTTTTCAATTTATCTTTCTCACAAACTCTTTTATAGTCCATCAAATTGATTACACCAGTTATTTATAAAATAAATTTTGTAACTAATTTTTATCAAGTTGGTTATCAATTATTTATAAAATAATTAATGTAACAAACTTTTATATTTTATTTATAAAATAAATAATTTCTATAATTATTAATTTTTTTATTTTATTAAATCACATCCAAATATTATAATTATATTTTATATTAAGTTACATTATAAAATATATTTATTTATTTTTTAATATGTTTGTTTGCGCACAAACCTTTGGAAAGGACAAAATGAATATTTAAAAAAAGTTGGAAGTATAGGATGAAAACATGGAGATGCAAAATGTAATTGTCATTGAATAGGTGGTCCAAATTCCAGTTCTGGACCATTTTCCACAGCATTCCAACATCACAAGGGCACTATCATTGTGTAGTACAAACAATGAGTATTGGAGTAATACTTCCAACACAATTCTTGACTTTAACATTATATACGCACAGATACTTCCTTTTTTCTGTTTTATTTTCGTGCACTTATACCAAAAAACTGCAGGCAAGAGTTCACATGGGCTTTATTTCTTTTGTCCCTTTAGAAGCATCCAAGGTCTAATATTATATAAACAATATATCCAAAAAAAACATTTACTTTTAAATACGTAATATTACATTATTTAATTTATATAAAACTTAATGACTTATACTCAAACTTGATGTAGGTTGAGTTTGAACTAGAGTTCAAAATCTACCTAAGTGAAAACAGTAGATTTGAAAAAAGTTATTGGGTGGTGGCAATGTCCCACCAAAAATGGTTTCTTGGTGTGACAGCAAGAATGGTGAGTGCCTAGGTTTTGAGGTTCATTATTGTGTTCCAATGGTTGAGCACAACACAGAGACAATGCTTATGAAGATATAGAGCAAGGCAAGTCCCATTTATAAATCAAGGCAGAAAGACATAAATAAAAACCAACAAGGAGTTCTATACCTATTTATTATTCTCTCTTCTAAAATAATTATCCCTCTGTTCTAAACGAATAATCTTTTTAATTGTTTTTTCTTTAGTACAACAACCTTTTAATTTTTGAAGCTACTTTTCACTAATATCTGTATAACTAAGAGGATAAACTAATATATTATTACTTGTATTTGAAGGTTAGACCGCTCCTCTTTTCTATAATAATGAATTTAGGTATGTTTCTACCTTATGTCTAATTGTTAATATGATAGATTGTATAAATATATAAATGATAATTTTCATCAACGACTTAAATTTGATTATAACAACTTTGTAAATTTTCATACCATTATTATTATTATTATTATTATTATTATTATTATTATTATTATTATTATTTTATAGATGTCTATAGTAATCGAATTTCAATCTAATAGCAAGTGATATCAGTTATGGTTATTAAGATCATATTTTGGAGATAAAAATAACTCTAAAGTTACCGCTCATTCCCATAAATTTTTTAAGATTTAATGATCCTAACAAGAAATTGATCTCAACCATAGGATAAAGATAGTTATTCATAAATTAACTTAATTCCTCCTCTTGTATTTATACAAAATCTCCTTTACCAGACAAAGTGGATAGCACAATTCCACAAAAGGATGTCCCATGTGTACGTAGTCAGAGGATAACATGTGTTGTTGGGTGTATGAAAGTGATACTAGGAGATAAAGCTTGGGTAGTTCGCAGAATTTCTTTTCACTGTTTAATTCAGAAACATTTCCCTTGGAAGCAGCTGGATCATAAAGATTAATGTTAACATGTTAATTAATTGATCAGCTTACAAAAATTTGTTAAGTAACGAGATTTGGTGAGCATATATAGCCAGCTAGAGAATTCTTTATCTGATGAAAGTAATGACAATTTCTATAATTTGTTGTTTCTTTTATTGAAATTCTTGGAGTTTTATGGAATTGATCTCTTCCTTTTATCAATGTTCGTTTCTAATTTTGAGTCGTTTTTTTTCTTCTTTTCAGTCCCCTCCATTATAACACAAACTTATAGGCAGAAGACATAAGATATTATTGATATATCAGTTGAGACTTTAGAATCTTAATTACAATAAATTAGAAGATCAAAAATATTGTAACATGCATAGCATACCAGACCCTTAGCACATCTCTGAATAAGGTTGCTGGCTTTATATTCTATCCAACAAGATGTTTTTGATTTTGCATACTGAACAGTTAAAAAATATTTTAAATAAGTCTTTAGATATTAAAAGAAATATATGAATATAGGAACTAAAGTGAGGTATTCAATAATCCATAAACTTTGTTAGTTATATGAGTAAAATTAACTTTCACCCCTCATACTCTCCCAGTACATGTTCTTTCTCTAATATCACCATAAACCACACATGATTTGAAAGTCAGAATAATATTTATAATTGATGAACTTAAGAATTTGTAGGGAAACGCAGAATAAACAGCAAATAAAGAACTTGCAGAAAAAAAAACTTGGCATTATACGCAATAAATAAACCACTATAAAAGCTTGCTTCTTAGTCTCACTTTCACTCTCAATGGCCAGCGAAGTGCACACAAAAATTTGTCTTATATTTTGGTTCAGGATTTGCAGACAACAATCACATCCAATTGGGTATGTTTAGGAATGCATCACAGTCCACAGAGAATCTCTCTCTCTTCCATGTCTGTCAACCACGTTTATTCGTTTGCAATATGAATGCTGCATGGTAACAAAAAATATAATTTTTTCATATGAAGTTGGTGTTTGGAACAACTGTAACATTTAGATTGGTCCCTGGATGAGGCAACCAGCTTAAAGCCTCGTCCTTTTCTTCCTCCTTCTTCCACGGTGGGTTTCTATTAGTTTGTTTTCTTTTCACTCGGTTCGATATTTTTTAATGTTATGCAAAACGAAACCCGTGTTCTTCTTCTTTTTCTAAACGCTGAAGCTGGCATCTTTCTTCCAGTGGCTTCCCTGCTTTCTCAGTGACCTTGTCTCCAAAGTTGGTGTCTGCTATCATTGCTTCTTACCGTTTGGCAGGTTTACTTTATCAATGTCATAAAACTTTTACATTTTTCATCGTTTTTTTGCAGTACTAGATTGCATTGTTTTCCTTCTTCTTTTTCGGGAAAGTTATTATCACACAGCAGGTGAATTCCAGAGCAATGAAAGTAATTTCTTCTTGTTTAACACGTTTAGCTGATTTCTTTCTCTCTTTCTTTTTTCTGTTCGATTGCAACTTGCAACATCTTCGCAAAGAAATAGTCATGTAAGGTTGCTGTCATGTGTTACATAAAAGCATCCAAATTTTTGGCATAGTCTTAATGAGTTCTTTAAAACCAACGTGAGTTTTTCATATTTAGTCAGCAATCTCGAGTTTAAAATCCTGACTCTTACTCTTTCACAGGAAACCTCATTAGAAAGTTCTAAATGATTGAAAATTAAAACGGTACGCATGATATTTTATTTATTTTTACCAAGTCTGAAACTAGGTTCTTTCACTTCTCATGAGAGACAAGAAATTTTGGCCTTCTACCTTTTCTTTTTTCCTGCATACAGTTTGCATAACAGATTTGATGTATCACTGAATCTGCAACGCAGGATAAGATGGAAACTGGAGGGAGTAAGGCAATGGTGGCAATGGAGAAAACCATAAAAAATGGGGGTAGATTCAATAGAGAAAGAAAAATGGCTTTGATACAAGATGTATGTGAATGATATTCATCTTCCTTCTGTGCTTTAATTCCCCAGTTGTTTTTTCTACAACCCCTTTGTTGGTGTAGTTATGTGTTAAAACTGTGCAGGTTGACAAGTTGAAGAGGAAGCTTAGACACGAAGAGAATGTTCACAGAGCGTTAGAAAGAGCGTTTACAAGACCTTTTGGATCCCTTCCTCGTCTTCCTCCTTATCTCCCCCCACATGTTAGTATTTGTCTTCAGCTTTTCCTTGTGTGCATAGGTGGAACCCAGAAGTGGGCAACGAATGAAGCATGTTTTTCTTTTTCACAGATTGAATTGTTTCAAGCGATTAATTTAGGAAAACCGCAGATGAAGTCATCTATCGATTGTATTTCAGTTGTAATACACTTTTATTTGTTTACTTATTTTATGCATGGAATTTTAGATACTAGAGCTTGTGGCTGAGGTAGCAGTATTGGAGGAGGAGGTGGATAGGCTAGAAAAACAGGCTGTGAATTTCAGGCTAGCTCTATATCAGGAAGCTGTCTACATTTCCTCTAAGTTGAATGCAGAAAATTTGAGGGACTCAATGGAACGTAACTCCATCAAAAGCTCCAAACATCGAACATCAAAATCTTTTTCCCAGAGTGAGCTTAATTCAACTACCTAAGCCAGGCCTCAGCTTTCTCTTGCTAAAAGTGATTACAGTAGAAAACTGTTATCTGACATTGTCACTGATTACTCTGGCAAGCTAATGAACAGGAAAGAATTGCGCATAAAACAAGAGTCAGCTATCATCAATCCCAGAAGAGGGGTGGCAAAAGAGAAACCACTGTTTTATAGCTCTCTGAAGGATAAGCAATCACCGGAAAAGAAAATGGCCAAATTCATTACCACAACGAAGAAGTCTCTAATCAAACAAGAATTAGCTGATATGTGTGTAGATCACTTGAAGTTACAGGTATGCAACGATGTCCAATTATTGCTGTTCATCTGTTTTGCCTGTTCAGATAGAGATGAGATTAGTAGATCAAGAAAGAGCTCTGAGCTCCTCAAGTTCATTAGATGATAAAGAGTCAGAGGATATTGTCAATTGCTTCTGTAGAATATTTATGAGAATAGGCAGGCACATTCAATGACAAAGTAGCGGAATAAAAAATATTTATGAAATGAGTGATTTTCTCACTGCACTTTTATCTGAACTGCTAATGACCTGTTTGTGCTGCTAGAATTTAAGAAAATACTAATGAGAAAGGAAAATGGATAAAAACATCCCATCACTATTCTATGTATTTTATGGCCGATTGAACTAACGTGTACACGAACGCCCACATAAAGACATACTTACATACACACACTACAACAATATTAAGCATTTAGTATCCTGTCAAAGTGAAACTATAAATAAAGACTCAATATGGCTAAAACTTGGCAATGCTTGTGCTGTGTCAGGCAACAATAAAAGTAGAGGGCCAGCTGCTAAATGTAATTACAATAGAGCACTTCATCTTGAGAACCTGATGTTTGTAAGTACATGTTCTAATCTCTTTATCATGCTTTGTACATTACAATTCTTCCATTGATTTTCATCTTGGCTTCCTGCGACAGACTTGCCCAAAAGCTGCAAAAAATGACGAGAGGAAAGTGCGAAGCATGTTTGGCTTGGAATGGTCAGAACTTTTGGTTACATTTGCACCTTCCTGTGGAAGCTGGTCTTCACCTGCGGTTTCTGTTTCTCAAATTAGACAATATTGTCGTTATGTCACTGACTTATGCTTTTCTTAACTGTAACTCGGTTTGTGATCAATTCTTTGTCTGACAATTTATGACCAAACCAAAGCTGTCATGCGATGAGAAAACAACTTTACTTGAATCAAAATTGGATTTTTTTTTTTCAGAAATAAATCTCTCATATCTGGGATGGGAACTGAACAAACATGCATGGATAAGCTAGGAGATTAACGAGATCATTATAATGAAAAATCAAAAAGCTTGGCACTTCTCCATTTTTCATTGTTAGGGTCAATAAAAACATTAGAATTATTAAAAGTTACATACTAAATTTCTTTCTTGACGTGGATAAAATCTTTTTTATATATCTTCCTGATTTGTTGAATTGATGGAACGAATGTGTTTTTTATTATATGATGGTTAGGATATATACAGCTTTGCAAGTTGGCAATGAGTAAGAAGCAGCAAATAGGGATTATTTACAGGCAGCAGTTGGTAATACAAAACCAAACAAGCTGATAATCCCAAAATTACCACTGTTATTTACTTGACTTTGGAAAGGACTGAATCTTTGTTGGATTGGGTCTGCCTGCAACTACCCATTTAACTGAGAAATGAAGCAGTTGAATGGCTTGAAGGAAGAGGAAGACAGCCCTTTTCACAGCTGGTGCAAATGACGCCCTGTGACTTAAGTTTTTGGTTGCATTTATACAGATAAATTTAGGGAGAGGCACTGTTGATCCACCGACATTTCAGACAGGACAGGTTTCTGGTCTTTCATGCGGTGAACTGTTGTACATGGGATAGTTCACATAATAGTACATGGTCAAAATAATGCGACGCTCATTGGTAAAGGGATTTGGCCTTTCTGGACATGGTAATCGGTGCGTAGAAATGCTGTTGTAAGAAATATGCATAGAACTGACGGTTTCTTATAAGACAAACTCGTTTATTCTCTGAATAAACAATTGTGTTTCAATCTTCATAAATGGTCAATATATGTAACAAAATTATTGGAAAACAACATTCTGTAATTACATAGAAAGCTTCTCCTTGATGGAAATTGAAAAAACAAATGGAAAACTGAAAAACAGTGTGCCAAAAATGTAGAAATTATAAATTTCCTAGATCCATAGCGAGAATTTTTCTCAGTTATACGTATCCCTTCCTACAATGGAGTTGCTTCTCTCTATACAACAACATCCCAATAAAACACATGGTACCAGCGAATAAATCTTAGCCACTCAACCAAAAGGAGAAGGAACTGGTCCTGCGACTGCATCTGATCTCTTGATGCTGCCCATTCCACAGATGATGCATCCAGGTGCAGTCACAGCTGAAAATTTAGATCCACAGAGATCACAAACATCGTATCCAATGGTGGACAGCCTGCTCAATGTGGCAGCACAGAATTGTGATGGATCTTCCAATGGATCAATGGACTTGTTAGTCAAACCCCTCTGAACACATAAGCCAATAAGGCTCCTAAATTCCTCCTGCTTGCTTGGAGGTGCTTTAGACAATAATAGTTCTAACATTTGCTTGGAATATGCATAATTTTGCACCTCTATATTTCGTTTTATGGCAGTTCGAATGCAATTTATTCTGTGCTTTGCGAGCAGAGGCAATGAGCCTAGATGGCGTGAAAGTCTAGCCATCTCATCTTTTGCGCTAATTGCACTTGGACCATGAACTTTTTGCAGACGTACAATTTCCTGCAGTCACGAAGACGGATTTAAAGTAATATAGAAAGAAAGAATTTCAATGCAACAATAAATACAGTTTCAAGAGAGCTGTCACTGTACTTAGCTACACAACAAATATTCAGAGTATGGAAAATCTGTAACTACAGTTTTACGACAACGCTGCATTATGACCAAGAGAAACAGAAGTTCAACTACCTAATTAACTTGTTGGTCAGAGCCCATTCTATCCATGCCATTAGCAATTGAAACATAGTAGTAGTACCTGAAGAAGAGTGACTGTTATCTTGTATTGAGCACAGATTGTTGCTTGAGCTTTTATATCACTTCCACGAGATTGTTCTTTAGCTAATGCAAGAAAAGCTTCATCAAAGCAAGACAAAGCATCTGGAAGATGATTTAGCTCAAGGTGAGCAAGTCCAGTCTTGAAACATACAGAAGCAGCAGCTTCTCGGGGAACCTGTCATAGGAACGGTAAGACTGGGAACCGAAAAATAATACAAACTACGAAATAGGAAACAGGAACTAGAACACATTTTTTATTGAAGGAATCTCCACAAGGTCCCTCAGCTTCTGGTATTAGTGTCGTATTAGGATTTGTATAAAATGAAATATCAAAGATAAAGAGTCAAGCATAAGAAAAATGACAGAGGTGCTTAGACTCTTCAAGGGCTATGCTTCCTCCCTTCCCAAACCTCATTCATCTCCCTTCTCTACATCTAATTCACCAACAGAATCAGGTCACTTCCCCGCCTGCAATCTGCGCAGTTTTTACAATACACTCTCCCAAATTTATCCTCTCTTATATCATTCATTATCGCCAAATCCTTCTAATTCCTGCTATCCTTGCCTTCCTAAAATACACCTTAGTTATATGTGACTCACTAGGTTCAGTAACGTCGACTGCTTGGCTGCGGCATAATCACTGTTTATAAGTACACCAGCTCAATCAGAATTTTTTTTCCTGACAAGCCTATTTAATCTCTTCTCTATTCATAGCATCTACAAAATTATTAAAGGAAAAACCATAAAATGAGTATTTCTGTGGATGTATTCACATATCTTTAATACTATGTTTAGAAAGCATTACTCATCCACGTGTAAATGAATTGCTTATACCTGTCCCGGTCTTACAGAGGATGGTGGAGAACCAGTTTGTGGAGGCTTTCCAGAATCAGAAGTATTTGGTACTCCAAATATACTAAGATCAAGAGGTTGGCTGGAAATTGGTGCCTGAAGCTGTGATGGGGGCATGACTGCAGCCTGATCTGAGGATCGTGGTGGGATACCGCCATCAGGAAGTCCTACAGACTCGATAGGAGACACAGGTTGTTGAACAGCTTGAGGAGAAACATCACCTTGAAGACTAACATCAGATTGGGAAGCACTAACCTGGTTTTGAGTTGCTTTGCCACTTTCAGCTCCTGCAGTGAATTTAGAGAGATAACTCCCAGCAGGAGCCAGTGAAGCAGCAACCTGAAGAGATGGAATTGTATTCTGAAAGAAGTCTTCTGGAATAGGTCCTACTTTAGTTCCCCCACTTGCTGCAACCCAAGTAGTTGGCTGTGAAATTGATTCTGGTTGAGTCAAGGCACTTGTACCAAACAGGTCACCTGGACTTGAAACAGTACGAGCAGCCACTCCAGTAGCTGAAGGTGGCTGAGATAGGCTAAGATCTTGGGATCCACTAGTAAATGACCTGCTCCTTGTCGGAGTTAACCCTTCACTTAGTTTAAATTTACTAGTGGCTTCTTTAATCTTATCCACATCCACAATAGAAGAGGTAACTGGCTTGTCTCGTATTCTAACACGTATTTTTTTGGTTTTTGATACTCCTTCCTCATCACTGCTGCTATCAGAAGCAGCACCTCCATACATGGATTTCTTAAATTCTTCTTCTGCTTTAGCCTGTTCATCAGTTTTGGAACTTACATGCTTTTTGTTAAGACTTTCCAGACCCATTAGTGGAACACCTTGCGAATTACCAACCCCTTGATTAGATATGGGTTTAAGTGAAGATACTTCAAGACCATTTGCTTTAAAATCGTTACTTGCAGGGATGAAGGCTTTAACCAAGCTATCTTCCCTTACCTCAACAACATTGCCTCTTCCTCTAATTAAGCCTAAATACACACCAATATGATCTACAATGATGGATGGAATTGCACCATCATCAGTCTTCATATATGGCGTCACCTCTGCAGCAAGCTCCCACTGAGGTATATCCTTTGCATTAGTAGGGGTTTTGATTTCCCAGTTTCCACCAGCCCATTCAGGTCCTTTAGGAACCATACTTTCTGCAGCAAAGTTGGCAAATATTCCTTGAGTCCATCCACTAGATCGAATCCGTAAAATCCTTTCACTATATCGCCTCAATTCTGAGTCAACAGCTTCTTCTTCTAACTTTTGAGCAAGACGCCTCATGGAACTAGGATTAAGGTGGCATATAAATAGATCAAGCATGCTTTCGTAATCAGCAGTAACTTCAAAGGTTTCTTTTGCACTATCAAACTGACCGAACCTGCAAGTGATCTTAAATTACAGAAGTGAACAAACTTTTAAATTGCACTATTTGAAAAACTAAAGTATAATCATCCATACACCAGCTCATCAATAGTATGGATAAGTAGAATAATGATGTGGACCACTAATTAGGATTACCATATATCATTTTTAAATTTTGAAACAGTTACTTGTTTTTTTATATTTTCCTTTCTTGATGAGATTTGCACATAAAATCCCTGATTTCAGATTTGTGTAAGAGAAGGTTGATGGAATTATAAGTTGATACAGATTGTTATTTGTACACCTAGAAACTACTCGGTTTAGCCGTAGGAACTAAAATATGAACATTGTTCGTGTATAGGGATAAAACAAGTAATTAAACCACACAAAAATAAGACCTTGTTACATAAACTTATCTATGAGTACTTATAAGAAAAGGATAGCATGAATTGAGTTTCACCCATAAACTAAATCAAGTTATGCACCCTATTTTCTGGAGAAGTTAAATGAGTGAACCTCTATAAAAAAACTTCAGAATAATACAAAGGAATTAAAAATTTAGAGAGTGTATGTCCCTCTCTTAGGATCTCATATTTATAACAACTTTAGATACATTAGATACAATCATTGAAGAAACTTAATTCAATTGCAAATTCTTTAGAGTATAGTAAATCAATTGAAACATCCACCAAAAAAGTTAATAATAAAATCTACAGTTTTCATATATAACATAGAATTTTAGATACATAATAACCTAGCCATTGGCTGGGATAAGAGAGTAAAACCTTACCAATATAACAAGTAAATTAAGGAAAATCAATAATGATGGAACACACAATCATCATATTTCAGCAGTTCCATTAGAGACAATGGCAGCATCATAAGTTCAATGAATTTCATAGTAACTGTTACCAACCTGATACAGTAATAACCCAACTGTCTGAACCTGTGAAATAACTGAGATGTAGGAGGACATTTTGGATAATCTCTTGAGCGCAGAAATTCGTCTTTTAGAACAGACAAAGCAGTGGAAAAACGCAGAGCTTTCACAGCATAGACACCCCGCATCACCTGATGTTAAGACTAAACATCCTTAGAAGATCAAATAGATCAAACTAAATACTAAGACGGAGAATTTCAGCACTTACTTGGGTGAACTGTGGACCTGATTGAGATAACGACACAGCTAAGTCTCCACAAACTGGAGAACCTCTAGCAAGGATGTCCAGAGACCTAGGTGTTATGCGCAAGCTGTCAAACCTTCATTCAAATAAGGATTTACAAAGACACCGTGTCAGTTGTTACAAATCTTTAACATAAATAAAGAAATGTGAAAATGGGTCCTGAATTCTAAAACATTCTACCCTAAGTTAGATTTTTCTGATAGCAATAGGTAGCACAAGACACCTTGATGTTATTTGGTACAGTATTTCTGATAGGTCAAGCTTCTGCTCAAAACTTTGTTGCATTGTGGCAAATCCAATAAGAAGAGGCTCAAGAAGACCAAGAAGACAGCTTTTGATCTCAACTCCCCTCTTCTGTTTGGGATTTATTTCTGTAGGGCTGGCAAGCAACAATCGATCATTCAAAGCACCAATCAAGACTGCATGAGGAATTTATAAAAACAGATCAGTAGGACAATGCAAAGAGAAAAGATCTAAGAGCACAAGTTAATTAGTCTTTTAATTTCCCCTTTTCTGTTTTTACTTGTACTGATTTGTTTCCATGTAGTTAGTTTCCATTTAATTACGATAGACAAATTCTCTTATGTAAATACAAAGTCAGAATCAATTAGTCAATATATATTTGTCTTGAGATGCAGACTATGACTCCAGAAAAAAGACCCACTTCAGGATATATATGTTCTTGAAAGAGCTAGAAGTAAAATGTAGTAACAAGATCAAGTGTCAAGGAAGAAGTTCGGGCCATATCCCAAGGGGTTATGAGTTGTTGTGGATGGAAATCATTCCTGATCTTAGAGTATGAGGTCCCTGTGGCACTCATCTGAGACAACAAATATGCCATTAGCATTTGTTAGATTTAGAGAATAATTTGGAGAAAATTTCTACTCCGAAAATATCACTCAGCCCAACTGAAACAATTATACAAGAGGTGTTTATATACTGCACTCTAAATAACCGACAGTTTGAGTCTGCAGCTATCGAAAGTAAAGAGCTACGATACTATTGCTGTACAAGAAGTAACCTAAAGAAACAGTGTAGAACAACTCGCATTGCACATAATGTAATCTATTTCGACATGATAAAACAAAACGTATAGAGATAGATTGATAATTCAATATGAAGAAACTGGACTTTGGGCTTATAACATCATATGTCCATTCTGGGCATCATTTGGCTGAATGCACTAAGGAACTTGGCATATAGCACTTACAAAAATGATAAATATCCATTCAACAACTTGAGGAGGAGTATGTCCACTCACCAACTTAAGGAGGAGTGTTAAACCACATATTAATTATCCTTAAGCTTTCCCTTTCTGTTTTTATTTGTACAAATCTGTTTCTCTGTAATTAGTTTCCATTTCATTTCCTAAAACTATGATATCAAGATTCCTCCATTCATGTAAATACTAGGTCAGAACTAATACTCACTTAGTATATATCTATATTCAGCCTGTACCAAATAGTCGGGGAAAAATATTCATTTTTTCCTCATATCTCAAGTAAAATATTATTTAGGAAATAGAAACCACAAAGGGATGGCTAAGATATTGTGATATCCAGCATGCAGTTAGATAATTACCTGCATAAGGCATACTAGTTGACAGGATAGTCCTCACTTTTCCATCCCAGCCGAGTATACTAATTGCAGTGGCAGTAGAAAAAAGAAAGGCAGGCCCTATCCATAAGATTGATCTAAAGTAGGCATCAGTTAAGGCTTTAAAATGAAAAATATATTTCCCACTAAAATACGAAATTTATGGCCATCTTGGCTGAGGTGTGGAAATGTAAAGGTGGTTATAGAAAATATAGTGAGAATGGTTTTCAACAGAAGTAATGGCTTTAAGCAAAAGTTAGTGTAGAATTTATGTTCACCTCCTCATCTCCCATATTTGCTACCTGATCAATCAAGTGTATGATTCATAGGAATAAATGGTTCCTTGATATTAATAGAAAAAAATAATCTAAGGATATTGAAGGAAGCCCTTTGTCAAAATTTGTCGAAGTGCCTGCAAGTATGTCAAGTGCTGCTGAAACAATAAGTACTCTATGAGTTGTTAAAATTCCTGCAACATGTCCCCTGAGAGTCTCCTGCCAATAAACCTGCCCATTTTGAAAAAGACATGTATTTGTTACCAAGAAGAACCATATAAACTCATTCAATATTTCTACAAACAAGGAACCCTAAACGAAAGAGTAATAATGACATTTGCCAAAGGGGAGGCATGGCAGTAAAGAGCCTTAGTTTTTCTTTGTGGATGCTAAGGAAAGGCATTCGGTTATACCCATATTACAAGGAAACAATTGGCTAAATAAACTTACATGCAAGTGACTTAACACAATAAAAAATGCGAACCGTGTGTGTGCAAAACACACAATTACAAACAATCTTATAAAGATCTTATTGACTAAAAATCTAACCAAATTATAACCTTACAAACCAATTTTATAAAATTAAAAATGGTGTTGGAATCTATCCTAACAAAGTTTGTTGGATTTATTGTACTGCTCACTATCAAACTGCTATCAAACTACCTACAAATACATGATCTCACACTCGAGATGTCCAGTTCTCAGCATGATGAGGTGTATTTACATTGACTTGAGATATGACCACAGAATGTAGGTGAGTATAACCCTTTCTTTGCTGATAACTTGATATCAGGGGTCTTATCACTAGTTTACAAGCCTATATAAAGGCTTGGGTCTCATCATTTTCTATTACTCTTCTCATTATCAATAAACTAGTTATTTTCAGTGTATTATTTTCTTTTCCAATTTTTTCTTCTCTCTTTAGACTGAATCATGTATTCTATCAAATAATTAATCTTTAAAATTTATGGTTGATTTTTCTTTTCGTAAAAAAAAAGGAATTAAATAACCACACTTCCATTCGAGTCTCCACTTTTTTTATTCACTCATCCCTGTTTTTTTTTTTTTTTTAATTACACAGAGAAGGTGTGGACCACTACTACTTCCAGTCATAATTAAATAAGCACGCTATTGAGTGATACCTGAAGTACAATCTCATTTCTCTTCAACTTAATTGACTTTTTGCCCTCGCCCTTCGTTGATATATAATGCCCATTGGAAGATGAAGTGGTAAGGCGGTACCCTTGTATGAGCTTTACTAGTCCAATTTGGTTCCCATGAGAAGCAAACATCAAAGTTGATTCTGCGACCAGAACAAAAAATCAATACTTCATACTGCTAGTAAAATAATGGCAAGGATGCAGTGTTGGGGTGTAAGGGAAAGGATCAAAGGTCGCCAGTTTAATTAGAACTTGATATTATTTAAACTTGGTTATTTTACTACAAAATTGTATTGACCAATCCAACCATCGAATATGAGTAAATTTTTTCTAAACCTTACAATGTAAATATCAGTGAAGTTAAATTAGAAAAAGCTACAGAGAATGGTCGATGTTTCCATTTATTTGAAAGTATGGTATACAAATATATTCAAGAATTCCCCATGGAGTGCTATGGTCTTCAATGTGAAATTTTATATGCATGATGCATATAATACAAATTTTAATACAAAAGGGATTTTGTGAGAATTGCACCCTGTAAGAAGTAATTTATTTTGAGGAAGATTGATTTTATTTACTCCGGTATCAATGGACCCCATCACTACAAATGAACGCAAAAACAAACAGTGACCAGGTAAATATGTATGTATTCAAGCACCTAAAGGAGTTGAATAGATACGATCAACTTCAGTTTCAAACATAAATGGCGTTGGGCCACGAATTGAACCATCGTTAGTTTCTGTAGGTTGATTTTCTTCAAAAAGTTTATCATTTTCCTTTGTTTCTTGTGAGGCTCCTCCCGGTAGTGTATATACTGCCAGCCCTGTCTTGTCATCCTCAAGAATAGCAAACTGATTTTCATTGGGACCAATAAATGCCGCATCACGACCTGTAGACAATTATTAGAATTATATAGAGCAACAATGCATGGCCAAAACTCGGGAAGAAAGAGATAATAAAACGTATTTCATGCATATAAATAATACCTTTCAGTGTGCTGCTTTTACTATTTGATGTCATTGCATCAGTATTTTCCCGGTAAAGTACAACTTCATTTGTAGTACCACTAAATTCATAAACCGCAAGAAATAGGTGTTGTTTTATACTGTAAATCAAATATTTTGCTTGATACTCCACACTCCGAGGAATCTATACAAAGTTGCTGAACATTAGAAGGTTGAATATTGTTTTCTAGTAAAATAAAAATAGTTATAACATATTAATTGTCAACAGCTGCATATGCTTTTATTTCAAAATTTCGAATAAGAATTTTAGAAGATTTAGGTAGTTACAATCAAGATTTGATTGTTCAAATCTGATCTCTTCTTATTCTTCCAAATTTTTCTCCTTATGATGCTTATATTTATTTTCTAATGAGAGTGGTTAAGATCTTCCCAAGCCAGTTTCCTCTATAACTTCATATAATTCTGATCAATCAATAATGCACATGTCATTTTCTTAAATGGTATCAAAGCTTCCGTTTCTGTTCCTATGTTCTCCCACAATGTCTTCCATGAATTCTGTCGGCAACAAAGTTGCATCGTCATTAGTGGCCAATGCTCTTTCCTTCAGTTGTATTTCACAGATTATAATTCAACTGCTGAATGGAGAAGGGTGATTTCAAGTCTCAACACATGGAGTAGAACACTTGTACAAGTTCTTTTCAACTCAAATGTCTGTTAGTGCCAAAAAGGGATTTCGTTTTCTAATGTTTTTCTTAGGACAACACAAAATTCTAAAACCCATGGATCATAGATGTTGGAGTTATTGATCACATGACAAATTGTTCTTAGCTATTATCCACATCTTGTCCTTGTGCAAGTCATAATAGGATAGCATTTCACTTATATACAGTATTTTGATCATATCACTAATTGATGTGAAATTTCTAACTCATCCTCTAATAATGACTAAATTGCAAATAACCAATGGGTCCACCAACAACTGATTGACTTTATATCATTTTATAATTTAGTTTAAGCCTAACCAATCTCACAAAATCAGGATTCCTCCAATTATATACAATACTTTGGGCTTATCATTAGTTAATACGAGTTCTCTAACATATTGACAATAGAAAGGGTATAAGATAAGGTATCCTATTTCAAATTTTGTCACTTAAAAACTTATCCCCTTCCTTTGAGGATTGTAAATAAAAAATTGACAAAAAAACATAAATTCCATAATGTATACAGTTTCTCTAAGAGTTCTTGAATGGAAGGAATATGTCTTGGAGAAAATGATAGCCATAGAGAACAGAACTTGGAAAAGCTTACTTATTGTTAGCGTTTTTTTGTCATTAGCTACCAATTTAGATTGATCATTACAACGTGAATGCATCTCCAGGTTTTTGAATCACATATTATTTAATGAACATCTCCCATGATGTTGTAGCTTTCATTAAATTTTAACCAACAATAAGAGAGTGTGTTCGTACACTCATATTAATATAAAAAGTATGTAGTCTTTAGCAATCTTGACAAAATGAAACAATTATCTAGAGCTTGGTATATGAGGTTTGCCCAATTTGTTAATAGGCTAGTGTATGTTCAATTTGAAAGAGATAATACAAACATAAAACAATCTTCTAGAGGAAAAATGGTTTGCTGGACAACCAAATTCGCAAGCCATTTCTTTCTACTTCACAACAAGTGGCAAACATTCTAACAAAAGGACTGCTTGGACCTAGTTTTGAATTCTTTATAAGCAAGTTGGTCATCTTTGACATCCACAGACCAAGGGAGTGTTCACTTATGTCTTTTTATTTTAAATATTCTTAGTGAGTGGGGTTATATCTATCTCAATCTCACAAAATTGGTTTGTAAGGTGAAGATTGCACTCTACCTATATATTATAATTTGGCCTAATTCCTAGTCGATATGGAATCTCCAACACACCTCTCATGCCAAGGAATGAACATCTTGAGTATGAGATTAGATATTTATGGGTGGTCTAATAGAAACCCTAATAGCCTCCAAAGAACTTGACTAGGATAAACTCTTGATACCATCCTAATAAGTGGTTTTATGTGTAACTTAACCTCACAAACCGGCTTGTTGTAAGGATTGCATCCTACTTGTATGTTATAATTTGGCAAATTCCTAGTTGATGTTGGATCTTCAACAAATAATAATATTATACAAGGTTATAGAAGATTTAGGTAGTTAAGTTAAAGACGAAATTATTCAAACATAATCTCTAACGATCCCTTAATTTACTCCTTATCTTATCCTTATATTTAGTACTCAAGGTGATTAGGATCTCTCCTTGAAAACTCTACCAATACAACTCTCTAATGCAATTGTGGTCAATCAAGAAGAAGAAATATCATTTTCTTTCTCTTAAAATTTCGTCAATATTATGCAAATGTTAAATTCTATAGAAAAAAAGACAATATGATATTTGTTTAACTTACTACTCTTTATAGTCTCTACATTACCGAATTATAAAGCTTCTTGTAGATACCGTCAGATCCAGATAATATATTATATGCCATAAGATTAGATCCATCCACATAAAAAGCCCTGACAGGGTAGTGAAGAACTCGATTCTCTTTATTGAAGAAATTTAACTCCAAATGAAATGGCTGGTAATGCATAAGAGGTGTCAGATGATTGAATAAAAACGTATTTGGAAAACAAATCAATCTCAAAATCAAATGTTAAAGGAATCTTGCCTGTATAACTGGAATGTCCTTCAAATGATGCTTGGTATCTAGAACAGTGATGAGAGGCAATCGAGATATTGGAGCAATTTTTGTATTGCCTTCCATAAAATGCTATAAGAAAAATGTAGAAGTACAAAATATGGGTCAGAAGTGAGAAGATTATAAAATATTCTAAGGAGATTAAACTTAAAACTATAAGGAAATTTGATCTATCTAAATTGGTGGTCAAACATTTGAGTCACATCTAAGCCATTGCATCATTTATCCTTAAGTAAAAGAAAATACAAGAAAGAAATATACACTGTAAAGAAAAGCCTTCCTTGCAATGTCTAATATTGTAAGATGATTGTGGCTGCAAGGAAGAAAGTAGACAATCAACAAGGGAATAGGATAATTATGAAGTGGAAATAATTACACGTACTGGATAACAAACTATAGGATAAAAGAGTCAAAGTACCAAAGCAATTTGAACATTTACAAATTTCAAATTGCTTAATTTAAGTTTAATCCCTGAAAATGTTTTCTCAAAATAAGTTTAAATACAGTGACCTTAAATTATTATCATGCAATTGATTATCTATGATAATTAGAATTGTAGCAGGAGAAAACCGACCCCATAGTATCATCTCCATCTCATCATAACAATAGTATAAAAGCATTTTCAATATCTATATACTTAGACGGTAGAGTCTATTTATCTAATGATGTCATCTTTAAAAAACTTCGATTTCGCTATTCAAATCTCTTTCCCAACCAATCTCCCTCTTCTCCTCAATTTGCTCTCTTTCTATACATTTCATAATTCAACACTTTATCCTTTAGGTTCGCTCAGGTCACCTCATCCCCAACCTCATTGTCTCCTACCCAACATCATAGAGTTTCACCATGTTCTCACCCTATTCCACATTTGTCTCCCCTTCCTTTCTCATTCCAGTCCTTCTTATCCTACAAGTGTCCATTATGAAAAATTCGAGGTAAACACGGTATAGTAAAACTCTGTCTCCATCTCCCTCTATTACTCACTCATGGAACCTAAACCTATCAAACAGGTCATGCATCCCACTTGGCTGAAAGCTGCTAAAGCTTACCATATGCTGTGCTTAGTATCAGTACTTGGTCTCTTGTTCCCTTACCCTCAAATTGCTCTACCATTGGCTGTGAGTGTTTCTGGTTAAAGATAATGGCTGAGAATCAAATTACAATATTCTGATATGAATATCTTATTCAAGGGAAAAAAAATATCCTCTAATCATGTCTAACGAATGCGATAAGCCTAGATAATCATGCTTCTGTGGTGTATTCTAACACATAGTTTTATGGTCAATGTGCCTCTGTTTTATCTCATGTAACTTCTTATAAGAGCCTGTTTTTCTTCCATATGAAATTTGTAAATCAGTTTGGAGCGTGGCACAACTATATGCATCTATAAAGACCTAATGACTCTTTTAGCCCCACAATGCCTTCATGGCCCTAGGGTTGCTTATATTGGTCGAGTTCATGCAGCTCTCCATGAATTCTATGATCTCTTGCCACCAGCTACTTTTATACCCACTGAGTCCAAGAAGGAATTGGAGAATCAAAGTACTTTTTTCATGACCTTGGCTCTCTATGATGGATTTCTTCTGGAATATTCTGTCCTCTTCCCCCATTCACATCTTTATATATTTCCTCCTTGTGTCTTTAGTTTCACCTACTTTCTTCATAAAATTACCTTAGGCCTTGTCAAATTAGCACCCAAATCATAAAAATGTGTCTTATGAGGATAAATTGAACACAAAAAGGTCAATGAGTCTATGACGCTATGAGCAATGTGGCTCTCTTGCTCACAATCTTATTCTTCATGGTCACACCAAGCACATGCAATTGGATCTCCTTTTTTCTTTCACAAAAGAGTAATTAACAAACAACTGCAAGTTGTGCATATCCTTGTTCTTATTAATTTGCCAATATTTTTATCAAGGATCTAACTCCAACTCGGTTTGTTGCTCTTAAGACCAACATTGGAGTGGTTGACTCTCTAGCTTGTTCCGTTCGTGAGCTTGTGGAGGGTATTACTATTAGAGCAAAGTTTACTCTGTAAACAGATTTTTGTATAACTATTGTTATCTCAGTTATTTGCCAGGTTTTGTCCCATTCATGACAAATGTACTCTATAACTAACTCTTGGTTACAATATGTTAGCCAGCTAGTCTCTTGGTTACATATAGTTGATCTCTTACCTGTTGTAATCAATTAATTCAATTTTTGAAAATACTAAGATTCTTCCTCTTTCATTTTCTCTCTGCTACTTAATATGCAAGTATAAATATTGAGTGTAATTTCATAATTCAAAATATAATATAGTAGTACCTAGTCAAGATTCAAGACTTAAAGCACAAAGCACAAATAATAGGGAGATTTCGAATTAGAACTGCATAATATACAATGGTTTCTAACCACCAGTTTTTCCATAAAATACTAATTAAATTTTCCTCTACTCGGTTGTAGATTTGAACTCACCCTTTCAAATGATGTTCTTGTAATTGAGCTTGCAGCTGATGGTCTGCTAACACTCCAGATGAACCCAAGGCTGATAATTTTTCTTTTAAAATAGATGCTGCATAGCATCTTTATCTTTAGCATATATCTCATTAAAGAGCTTCATCATTAAAACAACAATTATCGTGCAAATATGACATGTATGACACTAATATAGGCAATGAAGTGACATGTATGACACATATATGCACAAAAAGAAGAGTATGTCAAGAAAATAAGATTTTAATTGTCTATGGGAGGCTGGAAATTGTCTATGGGAGGTCGTGGAAACCAAGGAGGATGTGGTGTGTTACTCCTTACACGATTTCCCTTAGAAAACAGAAAATTTTTAATTTCTAAACTATTGTGACTGTAGATTTTAATCTCCTAATTTCTAATTGGATATTTCAAGTTTTCTCCCTTCCATCTCGATTTCGTTCAGTATTTTAGCCATTAGTTTGTTCAAAGTGAAAAGACATTTCTTTTGTTGTTCATTGATGTCAAAAAACAAAAATTCACACACAAGCATCGTGATAATGACAATTTTGTCAATACAATCAAAGTACCTTTTTAGGTTATAGAAGTACAAGCATTTTGTGTTTTGGCTTGTATATTGCATTTACACTCTGCCTTGTGATGCCAGTCTGTCACATTAACTAACTCCATCAAATGGAATTAGGATGCAGAGACCATATTGTAAAGGATAGAAAATTTTAGGGAACCAAAATACCTAGATTAAAATCTGAGGCCAAAGGTGACAATCACAATAGCTAGGCCACTAAAACAAACTCTTTAAGCGCATTTAAGATTTTAGAATAGAGATCATCACACTATCAACTATCCTGTCATAGTTTTTTTTTTTTTTTTTCAGGTTGGTCACTCACTACGCATCGCTATCCGAGATTGATATCGATGGTATGATGGCAAATTACAAGCACAAATTGGCAGATGTTAATTGAAATAGAAAATATCCTCTAATACAAAAGGATCTTTAGATTCTAGCTAAATAAATCACCTGATGATCCTCTTGCATTTTGCAAAACTGAATAAAGTTTCTTTCTCCTTTCTCTACTGTACGTGCTCTTATTTTTCGAAGATTCTCCACTTGTTACATTCTATTAAAATAAACAACAAATTCATAAATCCAATATTCACGGGCAAAGGTATAAATAATGGAAGGTTTTACGTAACTGCAAATACGAGTGCTGCTAAATTAGATTTTGGATGAAATTCTAAAGCTTTAATTCGTGGTAAGGGATACACAGTTTCTCCACCCTGTTGAGAAAGGATGCGAGGGATATCAAGTGTTTCAATTGCTGCATCGAATGTCAAAAGTATTAGCCAACCATGTTTATAGAAATGAATAAAAGAGTGAAGCAAAATGATTGCTGGAATTATCCTTCTTCTCTATCTTTCCATATTCTAAAGCATTCTATACAAGAGGGGGGCGGGGGGAGTGTACCACTAGAAAGTTTGCACGAGAATTAATATAAGAGAAACAAGCTGCCGAAAAGCAACAGGTAATTCAGAAGGCTTAAAGAGTCAAAGTTAGCTAACCAGCAGGCTCAAAAAAACTTGACGGCATAGGAGGTGTATTAAGATTAACTATAACCCGTGTTTTCCAAACTTGCAGATTTCCATCCCTTGATAGGGTTACAAGTAACCGCAATGTGGTTAGCCAAGCAACTGATGTTATCGGTTGTGATCCAACTTGTGTTCTGAAAATGAATATAACCATCAGAACCCAAGACAAACAAGCCTCAACATGAATATTTCCATCGATTGACAGCAAGAAAACAACAAATTCAAAATACATAACCACGATACAAGATGTCTAAGTTACAGAAAAGGGAAATCTCAACCATAGTCACAGCTACTCACAATCCAATCATACTAGGTCTCTCAGTTGATACATCCCATGCCAATAGAGTACCACGTCGGTCACCAACAAATATCCATTCTAGAGTTGGGTGAAATGCAAAAGCACCGGCACCATTAAGCTTTATAGTATTGTCAACTGAATAGGAAACAAAATATAAATAGCAGTAAGGATATGACTCACAAGAAAATGTAAACCGTCTCATCAAGAATAGAATGTGTCAGTAGTCATCTCACTTTGAAGTGTGTAATGAACACCGTAGGTGTGAATGTTATATGCTCGAATCAAACCTTCTGCATAAGCTACATACTAGGACAGAAAGGCAACGGAGTCAAAAGGACAGAGCTGAAGTATCATTAGAAGAGAGACTGGAATCTAAGTCTTTATTGCAGCACAAATATGCATAGCAGGAAAAATATATTGAAATAAATACCAGAACGGGGAGGCGAGGATGACAAGCAAGATTCACAATAGGCTTCTTCAAGTCTGTCTTGATTTTTGTGGGTGCTCTACCGCCTTCAACAGTTCCAACAACTTCATTTATACAGAAACAGATATACACCAAAAATATTAATATTAGTAGTCAAATCGGAGACAATAACACGTCTAACTTCACATGTGAGAAACCAGATCCAACCTGTCACACTCATCCGTCTATGGAATCCAAAAAACACAATAGATTGGCACGGGGTCAGTGCCATATGAACTTCTGTTTCAGAAGAAATTTGCTCAGTCTTCTTCTCTGGTGAATGCAATACACATGTTTGCTCTAAGTCAAAATCACAAGATCGTATCGTACAATCCTGCAGATGGAAAAGCAACAGTTGTATTAAGTATAGAAGATCTTTGCTGTCACAACTCAAAACATAAACCAATAAAAACAGGACTTAGAAACATTACATTCAGAAAAAACCTTTGAATTTAAAGCTCCTTTCACGAAGATCATGCGTACAAAATTTTATTTTAATTCAAAATTATTTGATACTTCATTCATATAGATCAAATTTTACATAAGTATAAAAGATCAAAGATTATTTGGTCTTTAAAATTATACTAAAATATGAATTATATGATTACTTTTTTCTTGTTGTTCAATGTTGAAAAAATTTGACATAAACAATCAAGATGATATAAAATTATAATTAACAATTGAACAGACAAAAATCACTTTTTATGTAAAGTTATTGATGGTGTAATGGTTGAAATAAGTTACATTGGTATAATGCCATCTCTCCACATTAACTAATGATAAAATCAAAATTATTCGGCAGATATAACACCATCTCATGAGAAATACCTTTCCATAAAGAGACTCAAAAAAGGGAGAATGACACTCTAACCAAATATCAAGTTATAATTTAAATAGAAAAATGAATTAGTAAATTATCTTCCCAAACAATCCGAGTACGTGAAACCTCTCTACATGCCTATCTCAGTTACCCTAAAATCAGAAGAAATATTTACTACAGCAGACTTTAACTAGCACACTTTTTTCTTATTTTGAAGGATAAAATAAGGAAATTCAACCAAATTGCAGTCCAAATCTTATGTGCATAAATCCTTTATGTACATTTTAATGCTAAATATTCCACACGTAGTTTCCAATATTTTCCCTAAAATTGTTTCTTTTTCTGAACTGATCTTAACCATGTGAATGCTTCAGCTACCTCCGACGATCTTGTCCTCGTTATCTTAAATATACCATTGAGGACCTGATTTGCATTTCTTTTGCACATCTAGCCAAAAATACAAAAACACAAAAAATAAGTTTCTTAAAATTTATCGAATCTTAGGAGAACAACTCGATAGGTTATAACACATTAACCCTAAGTATAACATTTGTAATATTTTTCCCTTCCACAGTCCATACTTTAATGGGAGAAGAAGTTTCACAAGTTCCTCTGAGAACTGAAGCATTTGAAAAAAAAATGTTACCGTACAACAAGTTTTATCCCACTAAACAAAATTGACGACATTTGATCACACAACGTCATTGAGCTCAAGTAAAGACCAAATCCTCATAGTATTCATCAGATCCCTCTGAACAATTTCCTTCATTGCCTTACTTTGGTCTCCCACTCCCCCTTTTCATAAAACTAAAATCCATGCAATTTACTCTCCTCACTAGTCCTTCCAGTAGCCTTCTTAGTACACGTCAAACCACCTTAACCGATTTCCTAACATCATTTCTTCAATCAATTTCCAATCAACATCTCCTCATCCACTTGCATTTTGAATACTAAAGAAGGTATTAGATTAAACTACAAAAGAAAATTCACATGTGCACATAATGGAAGTCCGATAGGTCCAACCTGGAGAATTGCAATCACAGTATGCCCTCTTGTAGGACTATATAACATGCGGACAACTGGAGCACCAATGTCAAGTGCAGAAATCTTGCTTCCTGTTAATGCATCAAATTCTGCGTACATGGAAACAGATTAATTAGGAACACATATGCCAAAAATATGTCAAAAAGAAAATAATGCAGCAGAAAAAAAAAAGGCAGGTCTACTTCACAAGGTTAATTCGCAAGAGCGCTCTAGCCTAGGTGCATGAAACCAATGACTCCGATATAATGGATCAACAAAGAGAACTGCTTTTATCAGTAAAGCTTCAAGATAAGTTAAGCAATGTTTACCAGGCATTATGTTACGGTGGTTTACAAAGTTTTTTAGTTATTAGTGAACTATGACTTTAAATGCAGCATCAAATCGGATATCATTGTTTTAGGTTTAGTTATGAATGAGCTAACCAATTCTTCCATCAAGATAATGGTTCATACTTTGCCTTGCTGCATTGCTTCTCACATCATGTATTAGTTTCCAAATTCTATAAGCAGAGTGAGGTTCATTCCTGAATCTAATAACATGACAAGAGAGAGTGACAATACAGTAAGGTACTCACCGACGATGAAGGTTCCGATGGCGACGGCGACGAGTGCCTGATGAGGATGGAAGGTAGCAGCATGCGGCTGCAGAGGTCTCACGCCAAGCCCAACATGGCGCAGATCAAGATGCTGCAATGTTGTCCACTCCATTGACACGGTTCCTCGAGGTTCCACCTACGATTTCATCCTTACGATTAGAGTTTAGAATACTGAATGGAGAAGAGGATGCAGAGCTTGATCGGGTTCAGAAAAGGCTAGAATGGTAGCAACAACAACTTGTAACTGTAAAATGAATGTGCAACAATAATGAACTGCGAAATAGCGCGACCAAACGACCAGGTCCGATTTAAAAACTGAAAAGTAAATAAATGGTTAAGAATAGGACAATGGTCAAAAAATATAATTATCATAATAATTAAATTTTACTAATATTTTTTATTTTAATAATTTTTAGTATAATATTTTTTATTTTATTTTTTATATTTTACCCTGGTAAACAAAATTAACCTTATTAATTTTATAATTGATAAAAAAACTACTTACAATGACTATAAATCGTGTTTATAAACCATAAAAATTACAAGTGTGGATATTATGTAATTATATATTATAACACTAGTTGAAACTACTTTTTAGGATCTTTTTACGTGCTATGTTTTTTTAACTTAATATAAATTTTAGTATTTCTTTATTTTAATAATTATTATGCACTTTGGTGTTATTTTTTAATAATAAAAGATTAAAATATAATTATTATAATAATTATTGTAATAAAGTGGATAAGACTATTCAAGAGTACATGTCATTATATCTCCATTCAATTTTTTATACACTTCGTTTTATTATATTATTCAGCGAGTTATATATTTTTGATTTAGATTTTTATATAATATTATTGTGATTATTTAATTGAGACAAACATCAAATAATAAAAAATAATAATTATTAATTCGAATCGGTAGCATATGTGAACATACAACGATGACTGTTAATGAGAACTGTTATAAGTGTATATACATCAATGATTTTGCATAAAATCATTGTTAAACACCTTTGTTTTGAACGATAGTTTTCATCAACGATTCTAAAATTAATGTTAGAATACATTGGAAACCGTTATTAAATATGTATTTTGCAATAACAAATAAAAAACAATTACAAAATACAAAAAAAATAATAAGAATTTATACTCTTACCTTTTCCATAATGTTTTTTTTATATATTTTTAAACATTTTAATTTTAATTTTATTTTTAACATATTTCTATCCCATCAATCTACTTTTATCATATCTATTATTCTCATCTCTATCAAGAAAAGTATAAAAAGACTAATAATAGTAAGAGGTGATTAGATTTACAATAAAAAGCATGACTACATAAATATTTTAAATATAAAGTCATATATAGGGTGAGAGTGTTTATTTTATTTTAAATAAATCATATTATTCAAGTCATTTTTAAGACTTGTTATAAATTTTCTAATAAAATAATTTTGTAATATTTGTATAATTTTTTATTTACATCTTACAATTTAAAACAAATTAATAAAATAAAATAAAATAAAAAAGTAGTGTTTTAAAATGCAGGATCTTTACAAAAGTTAGATTCTAGATTCTGAAGTTCAAACCTTTATGGATATCATATGTGTATCTGGAATAAAATATTGTTGCAAGAGTGATTGAATTGAAGAGGATGACCCTGGATGAGATATACATCAAAACAAAAGAAAAAAGCATATTGTGAGTGAGAGAGAAAGAGGCAACCACAATTATAGTTTGGGCCATATGCATTAAATGTCTGCTATTAAAGGTAGTAAAGTACACTGTGTCTTCTTTTCTTTCCACTAATGGAATTCTCGACCCTTCAAAATGCTAATAAAGTAATGTAATGCAACTTGCTGAATCAGAAGCTAGAAGAACCTACCAGATAACATCGTAGACACTGTTGAAAATGACAAACGCCGCACTCTTCCTCTCCCTCGTAACGCTTCCTTTTCAGGATAAAGACATACGCCTTAACCATATCTTAATAGAATAGATATATAGTTTGTTGAAGATGATAAGAAGCACTGCAAGCTCTAGCTCCTCCCGAGGCATTGCTGCTATAGTCGGTGTGGGGCCCAAGCTCGGTCGATCCATCGCCCGCAAGTTCGCTCACCATGGCTACACTGTCGCCATTCTCGCTCGCGATCTAGGCATGTTTATATTGTTACTATGGTTGTATTGTATCATGTATAAATAGTATGGTGATGTATGTGCAGGTAGATTGTCGAGAGTGGCGGAAGAAATAGCGATGGAAGAGAAAGCGCAGGTGTTTGCAATACGTATAGATTGCGCCGATTCCAAGAGCGTGAGGGATGCATTCGAAGGAGTTCACTCCCTCGGATTCGTGGAGGTTCTTATCTATAATGCTAATTACCAACCGCTTTCTCCCAACCCTGTCTCCTTCCAACACATTCCTCTCGACACTTTCCAGAATTCCGTCGCTGTTTCCGCCGTCGGTGCCTTCCACTGCTCTCAACAGGTTCTCCTTTTTCTGTATTTACTTACAGTCAGTAACAAAAATTGAATGAAGTGTTTGTTTTATTATATGAATATTCAGTGTTTTCTGCAAATTGAAGAGGCTGATTAGGTTTGTTCTGGCAATGGTATTTAACATTTATGGTTTTTTTTTTTTTTTTTTGAGCTGGTGAATCAGGTGTTGAAGGGGATGGTGGAAAGAGGGAAGGGCACAATCCTTTTCACTGGCTGTTCTGCCTCTGTAAATGCCATACCAGGATACTCCCAAATATGTAAATGAACAAGCATTAATTGATTTGTTTGTTTGTTTGTTTGTTCTCTTTTCCACCAAATCCAGTGGTTTTGATGAATTGAATTGATGAATGTTGGGACAGGCTGTGGGAAGTTCGCGTTGAGAGCACTGGCGCAATGCTTGGCAAAGGAATTTCAACCTCAGGGAGTGCACATAGCACATGTAATCATTGACGGTGTTGTTGCCCCACCCAGGTTCGTTTTTGTTGTTTGTTCATCGGTTAATAGATTCCCATTCAAGTCCTAATTTTCCCATCTTTATGCATGCATGCGTCAACATAACTAAAAGGGAAAGTCTAAAAGGTGTGAATCAGAACTAACTAAAACATGCGACAACGATTCATTAATTAATCAATGCTACAAAGCTTGTATAAGGTTATAAGGTTTGATTAATCCGATGTTGTGGACGTGCATGTATAGTTATTGTCAGAGAACCTCAGGTTCGGTCGGGGATGAAAACATGAGCAGTGGAGAGGATGAGGGTACAGTGGACCCAGACGCCGTGGCTCAAACGTATTGGCACTTGCACATTCAGGACCGAACCGCTTGGACCCAAGAAATGGACCTGCGTTCCAACGCTGCTACCTTCTTCTGAGCTTTTAAGTTTGTTCAATTCCCATCATTATCTTCAAATTGTTCTTTAGTATCATCCACTCCGATCTAAGAAAATATGTAGCTTTAGAAAAGCTTTTGCTTTTGGCACTGTACTAAACTTTGATTATAATAAACTTTGATTATAATGAAACCATCTTTACTTTTCCTGTTATGGTTGTATGGTGAGATATCTGATTAATGAAAGGATGAAATTAATTATTGTACATGTACGATTTAGATATAAAAATGATTTTGGTCATATGCAACCCAATGATTGTATTGGAAAAGGGTGATGAAGGAGTTAATTGGTCGATAATAATGGATGAGTTGCATTAGAAGGGGAACATGATATGGGCCCAGCATTGGAAAAGGGTGTGTTTAGAGAGGAATGGGATGAGAACAAGGTTGCATGGATACAAGCACCACTTCGTGTTCTTTCCTACGACACATAAACTCTCTATTTCCCTCACCATGACGTGGATATTTTAGCTCAGAGGAGGGATGCTTTCATACCCTTCAGATAAAATACGTCCATTAATATTTTAATTAAAGTTATTTTATTTTAACATAAAATACCAGTATATATATATTATTACATTATTAAATGGTGTAATTTTTTTGTCAAAGTTTAGTTTCCCTTTAGCTTGACATTAGTTGGAGTTTCGATGATCTAATTAAAATCTGTGTTGTTGTACAACTTTTCCTACTGTAGACGTACTGAATAGATCTGCTTTTAAAACTACTCTGTAATTTTTTCTGCGACTGTCAAAACAATGTTTTATTATAACAGTAAATATATCTAATCCTTATCCTGACTGCATAAAAAGGTTCAACAAATATAATATAAGAAGATTCAGAATTATTCAACTTAATGGCATTTTCCGTTTTTTTCTTTTGGTGTAAAACTCATGTGATTTATCGATATATTTGAGTAATTTTGTTGTATGAACTCTAAGAAAATAATTAGCCTCTCAGATTCCCCTATCCAAAACAAGGTTAACGTACAATATGTATTGAAATTAGTTTTAGAAAAATAATTATTCATCCTTAAAATCGATAAAAAGAAAAATAAATATTTTTTTTATTCTTACTGCCGTCATTTTGAAAGTGGAGGTAGAAGTTGCAGTTGCTGACATGTGCTGCCATACTTAGCTAGTATGTGAGAATGAATTGAGGAGTGACATAATAATGGAAAAAAGATGTTTATCTTTTTTATTTAAGTTTTTGTTGAATAGTTGGAGAAAAGAATGAAAAGCAGTGAGAGAGACGTGACAGTGGAAGAGTGAAAGGTATAATGAATTGGTGGCGTCATGCACCGCCAGCTGCATTTGTAAGTGATAACTCCTGCTTCATCAATTAGAAGACGTGAATGATAGAACAACTACACCGAATGCTGAACTCATCATCCATCCTTTTACTTGATTGACATTTTATTTATGAATTTATCTAATTAAAAATATTAATATCATGATTGGTGTGTTTAGCAATTTAAAAAAAATAATAATTGATGAAAATAAATAAAGGAAATGAATATATATATATATATATATATATATATATATATATATATATATAAAAAATATATATATATATAATATATAT